>Ga0137409_10007462_pt1 | contig 11249 bp, 14 predicted proteins | sample CZODoug1_16funga_FD_122059 | JGI IMG/M metagenome (GOLD analysis project Ga0137409, IMG submission 122059) | Vadose zone soil fungal communities from Angelo Coast Range Reserve, California, USA - CZODoug1_16fungal (Hybrid Assembly) | ecosystem: Environmental > Terrestrial > Soil > Vadose zone... | reverse complement strand
CTGGCCGACGCGATCGTCGACCTGGTGGCGACCGGCAACACCCTGCGCGCCAATCGCCTGCAAGCTGTCGAGGAGATCCGCCCGATCAGCGCGCGCCTGATCGTCAACCAGGCCGCGCTCAAGCTGAAGCGCGACGCGATCCAGCCGCTTCTCGACACCTTCTCGAAGGCGGTCGGAAACGATGCCTGAGATCGCCCGCCTGTCGACCGCCCAGCCCGATTTCGGCGAGCGGCTCGCGAAGCTCATCGCATTCGACGCGACCTTCGACGACGAGGTCGAGCGCACGGTCGCTCTCATCTGCGAAGGGGTCCGCGGGCAGGGCGACGCCGCGGTCCTTAGGTACACACAGGAACATGACCGCATGCAGGCCTTGCGCGTCGCCGATCTGGAGCTACCGCGCGCAGCGCTCAGGCAGGCGCTTGCCGGACTCGACGGCACGCAGCGCGACGCTCTGAAACAGGCCGCGTCGCGCATCCGCAAGTACCACGAGCGGCAGGCCGCGAAGTCCTGGCAATACACGGAAGCCGACGGCACGATGCTCGGCCAGAAGGTGACGCCGCTCGATCGCGTCGGCCTGTACGTGCCGGGCGGCAAGGCCGCTTACCCGTCTTCAGTGCTGATGAACGCCATCCCGGCGAAGATCGCCGGCGTGGGCGAGCTCATCATGTGCGTGCCGACGCCGGACGGCCGGCGCAACGCGCTGGTGCTCGCCGCGGCAGCGGTCGCCGAAGTCGACCGCGTCTTCGCCATCGGTGGGGCGCAAGCGGTTGCCGCCCTGGCATACGGCACCCAAACCATTCCTCAGGTGGACAAGATCGTGGGTCCGGGCAACGCCTACGTCGTGGCTGCGAAGCGCCGCGTGTTCGGCACGGTGGGCATCGACATGATTTCCGGGCCGACCGAGATCCTGGTGATCTGCGACGGCGCGACCGACCCGGACTGGATCGCCATGGACCTCTTTTCCCAAGCCGAGCACCACGAGACTTCGCAGGCGATCCTTGTTTCTCCAGACGAAGCGTTCATCGAGAAAGTGGCGCACAGCATCGAACGATTGCTTGCGGGCATGTCGCGCTCGGAGATTATTCGGGAGTCGCTACGTCGGCGTGGGGCGCTGATCAAGGTGAAAAACCTCGACGAGGCGTGCGAGATCGCGAACCGGGTTGCTCCCGAGCACCTGGAGCTTTCGGTCGCCGACCCGAAGAAATGGCTCAAGAAAATCCGCCACGCCGGCGCGATCTTCCTCGGGCGCTACGCGTCCGAGGCCGTGGGCGACTACTGCGCCGGCCCCAACCATGTGCTGCCGACCTCGCGCACGGCGCGCTTTTCCTCGCCGCTCGGCGTGTACGACTTCCAGAAGCGCTCGAGCCTGATCGCGGTCTCGCGCAAGGGCGCGCAAAAGCTGGGGAGAATCGCCATGACGCTCGCGCAAGGCGAGGGATTCCAAGCGCACGCCCGCTCGGCCGAGCTGAGGCTGCGGGAGAGGCCGAGGAGCAAGCGGTGAGCGCGGGCCCCGAAAAGATCATCCGCGACGACATCCGCGCGATGAAGGCCTACCACGTCCAGCAGGCCCACGGGCTGATCAAGCTGGACGCGATGGAAAATCCCTACGGCCTGCCGGCGGCGCTGCAGCGCGAGATCGCGGAGGCCGTGTCGAAGGTCGCCATCAATCGCTATCCCGATCCGACCGCGCCGGAGCTGGTGCGGCGCCTGCGCGAAACGATGGGCATAGCTCCCGAATTCGACGTTCTCCTTGGCAACGGCTCCGACGAGATCATCCACATCATAGTGCAGAGCGTCGCGCGCAAAGGGGCGCTCGTGCTCGCGGCACGGCCGAGCTTCTTCATGTTCGGCATGTACGCCGATCTCGCGGTGCTGGAGTACGTCGGCGTGCTGCTCAAACCCGACTTCACTATCGACGTCCCACGCTTCCTCGAGGCGATCGAGCGGCATCAGCCCGCCGTAGTATTCATCTCCTACCCGAACAACCCCAGCGGGAATCTGTTCGACGAGGAATCGGTCGCCCGCATCATCGCGGCCGCGCCGGGACTGGTCGTGATCGACGAGGCCTATCACGCATTCGCCCGCAAGACCTTCATGACGCGCCTCGCGGAGTTTCCCAACCTGGTCGTCATGCGAACCCTGTCCAAGCTGGGGCTCGCGGGAATACGCCTGGGCTACGCGGTGGGGCGGCCGGAGTGGATCCGAGAATTCGACAAGGTGCGCTCGCCCTACAACGTCAACTCGCTGACGCACGCGGTCGCCGAGCGGACCCTCGCGCACTACGATGCGCTCGACGCGCAGGCGCAGGGCATCATCGCCGAGCGCAAGCGTCTCGACGCTGAGCTGCGCAAGCTCCCCGGCATCACTGTTTTTCCGAGCGATGCGAATTTCATCCTGGTCCGCGTTCCCGATGCGGCCGCGGTGTTCGAAGGCATGCGCCGCCGCGGCGTGCTGATCAAGAATCTGCACACCGGTGTACCGCTGCTCGACGGCTGCGTCCGGCTGACCATCGGGACGCCGGAGGAGAACCGGCGATGCTTTTCCGCATTCGGGGAATCGCTCGCCGAGTGCTGATTTCGTGTAGGCTATTCACTTGAAGCTCGCCGCAATGCCCACGCGCGCCGCCAAAGCAGACCGCAAGACCGCCGAAACGCAGATAGCGCTGTCCGTCGACGTCGACGGCAGCGGTAAGGCCATTCTCGCGACCGGCATTCCCTTCCTCGATCACATGCTCGACCAGGTTGCGCGGCACGGCATGCTCGATCTCGACATTCAGGCGAAAGGCGACCTGCAAATCGATGCCCACCACACGGTCGAGGATATCGGCATCACGCTCGGCCAGGCAGTGGCGCGCGCCGTCGGCGACAAGAAGGGCATACGGCGTTACGGCCATGCCTATGTTCCGCTCGACGAGGCCCTGTCGCGCGTCGTGATCGATTTTTCCGGACGCCCCGGTCTCGAGTATCACGTCCAGTTCAAGCGCGCACTCATCGGCGAGTTCGACGTGGACCTGGTGCACGAGTTCTTCCAGGGATTCGCCAATCACGCGCAGGTGACACTGCACATCGACAACTTGCGCGGCGACAACGCGCACCACCAGTGCGAAACGATGTTCAAGGCATTCGCACGGGCGCTGCGCATGGCCCTCGAGCCGGATCCGCGTTCCGCGGGCACCGTCCCCTCCACCAAGGGGACGCTCTAGACTCCTCCGTCTGACCCGCGATGCGCGTCGCAGTCGTCGATTACGGCATGGGCAACCTCCACTCCGTCTCCAAGGCGGTGGAGCAGGTCGCGCCCGGGGTGCAGGTGGAGGTCACGTCCGATCCCGCACGAGTGGCCGAAGCCGACCGCGTCGTGTTCCCGGGCCAGGGCGCGATGCCCGATTGCATGAAGGAGATGGACGCGCGGGGACTGCGGCCCGCGGTCATTGACGCCGCTCGCAGCCGGCCGTTCCTGGGAATCTGCATAGGGCTCCAGATGCTGTTCGAGCACAGCGACGAGGGCGGGGTGGATGGGCTGGCCCTGCTGCCGGGGACGGTGCGCCGCTTCCCCGTTGCGGCCATGGTCGACTCCGAGGGACGCAAGCTCAAGGTCCCCCACATGGGCTGGAATCGGGTGGCTCAGGCCCAGCCGCACCCTTTGTGGTCGGGTATCGAGGACGGCAGCCGCTTCTATTTCGTTCACAGCTATTTTCCGGAGGCGGGCGAAGCCGTGGTCCGGGGCCTGACCGAATACGGCGTCCCCTTTACCTGCGCGGCGGCACGGGATAATATTTTTGCGGTACAGTTCCACCCAGAAAAAAGCGATACTGCAGGCCTGCGGCTGCTCGCGAACTTCCTCAACTGGAATCCCTGATTTCTCCCATCGCCGGTCCCGCCCTCCTTGGGCCTCCGCTTTTTCCGACTCAATGCTGATCATTCCAGCGCTTGACATCAAGGACGGGCACTGCGTCCGCCTGAAGCAGGGAAAGATGAACGAGGTCACGGTATTCTCCGAGGACCCCGTCGCCATGGCCAGGCATTGGAAGGCCCAAGGCGCGCGCCGCCTCCACGTCGTCGATCTCAACGGCGCCGCCGCCGGCAAGCCGAAAAACGAGCCTGTCATCCGGGCGATTGTGAAGGAGGTGGGAGACACGCTGCCGGTGCAGTTGGGGGGCGGCATCCGCGACCTGGATACGATCGAGCACTATCTCGATCTCGGCGTCAGCTACATCATCATCGGTACCGCAGCGGTGAAAAACCCCGGTTTCCTGCAGGACGCCAGCACCGCCTTTTCGGGACACATCATCGTGGCGCTGGACGCCAAGGACGGCAAGGTGGCCGTGGAAGGCTGGTCCAAGATGACGGGGCACGATGTCGTGGATCTCGCGAAGAAGTTCCAGGACTACGGGGTCGAGTCGGTCATCTACACCGACATCGGCCGCGACGGCATGCTGACCGGCGTCAACATCGACGCCACGCTAAAGCTCGCTCGCGAGCTGCGCGTTCCCGTGATCGCGAGCGGCGGCCTTACCAGCATCGAAGACATCAAGGCTCTTTGCAAGATCGAATCCGAAGGCATCAGCGCCGTGATAACCGGGCGCGCGATCTATCAGGGCACTCTCGATTTCAAGAAAGCTCAAGCCGAAGCGGACAAACTGGGGAAAAGCAAGGATTGAGCGATATCGCGACGCAGTCGCGATTCGACTCGCCTGTCTCCGATGGCTCTTGCCAAGCGCATCATCCCTTGCCTCGACGTCGATCGCGGGCGCGTCGTCAAGGGCATCAATTTCGTCGGTCTTCGCGATGCAGGTGATCCGGTCGAAATCGCGCGGCGTTACAACGAGCAGGGTGCGGACGAGCTCACTTTCCTCGACATCACCGCGAGCTCGGACGAACGCGACCTGATCCTGCCGGTCGTCGAGAGCGTCGCCGCCCAGGTATTCATTCCTCTCACGGTCGGCGGCGGCGTGCGCAGGGTCGAGGACGTGAGGCGCCTGCTCAATGCAGGGGCCGACAAGGTCTCGATCAACACTGCCGCCGTTCAGACCCCGCAGCTCGTCGCCGAGGCGGCGGGCCGCTACGGGTCGCAGTGCATCGTCGTCGCCATCGATGCCAAGCGTGCCGCCCCGGGTGCGTCGGCGCCCCGCTGGGAGGTCTTCACTCACGGCGGACGGCGGCCGACCGGTTTGGACGCGGTCGCCTGGGCGCGTAAAATGCAGGACCTGGGTGCGGGAGAAATTCTGCTCACCAGCATGGACCGGGACGGCACGCGCAAGGGCTTCGACCTCCCCCTGACGCGCGCTGTGGCCGACGCGGTGGACGTTCCGGTGATTGCAAGCGGTGGAGTCGGTGGGCTGAAAGACCTCGCCGACGGCGTTCTGGAGGGCCGCGCCGACGCGGTTCTAGCCGCGAGCATCTTCCATTTTGGTGAATTCACCGTGCGCCAGGCGAAAGAATACATGGCAAGGCACGGAATCGAGGTCAGGCTTTGATGCGGCGAAGACGATGGCGGAGAGCTGGCTGGACAAGGTGAAATGGGACGAGCACGGTCTCGTGCCCGCGATCGCCCAAGAAGCGGCGACGAACGCGGTGCTGACGCTCGCGTGGATGAACCGGGAGTCGCTCGCCAAGACGGTGGCGACGGGAGAAGCGCACTACTGGTCGCGCTCGCGCATGCGCCTTTGGAAAAAGGGCGAGCAGTCCGGGAACGTTCAGACTGTGCGCGAGATTCGCCTGGACTGCGACGAAGACGTGGTGCTGCTCAAGGTCGAGCAGGGCGGCGGGATCGCCTGCCACACCGGACGGCACAGCTGCTTCTTCCAGAAGCTTGAGAATGGCCGCTGGGTGGCGGTGGAGCCGGTGATCAAGGACCCCAAGGAAATCTACCGCAGATGACCGACATACTCGAGCGGCTGGCAGACGTGGTCGAATCGCGCAAAGGCGGCGATCCGGAGAAGTCGTACGTGTCGCGCCTGTTCGCGCGCGGACCCGACGCGATCCTGAAAAAAGTCGGCGAGGAGGCGACCGAAGCCGTGATGGCGGCCAAGGACGGCGACCGGCTGCGCATCGTCGGGGAAACCGCCGACCTGTGGTTCCACTGCCTGATCATGCTGGCGCAATTCGGCCTGCGGCCTGCAGACGTGCTCGCCGAATTGCGCCGCCGTGAGGGCATCTCCGGGATCGACGAGAAAGCGGCGCGCGCGGACAAGCTGCGCGCCAAGGTGGAGCGCAAGTAAGTGAGTGCGGCAGACTGCCTCTTCTGCAAGATCGTCCGCGGGGAGATTCCCAGCCGCAAGGTCTACGAGGACGCGGACATTCTTGCGTTCCACGACATCCACCCGCTCGCTCCTGTTCACTTCATGATCGTCCCCAAACAGCACATCGCGTCGCTCGCCGACTGCGACGCGAGCCACCAGGCGATCCTGGGCAAGATGCTCGCCGCGGCGCCGAGCCTCGCTCACGAGCAGGGCTCGACCGACGGTTTTCGCGTCATCATCAACACGGGCCGTGTGGGTCGGCAGGAGGTGTATCATTTACACGTCCATGTCATCGGCGGCCCGGAGGCCTTGGGCCCGATGCTGAAACGCAATTGAAAGGGTAATGCCATGGGTACTTGGAGCATTTGGCACTGGCTGGTCGTGCTGCTGATCGTTTTGCTCGTATTCGGCACGAAGAAATTGCGCAATATCGGCACCGACCTCGGTGGTGCGGTGCGCGGATTCAAGGACGGCATGAAGGAATCCGGGGCTGACAAGCACCCGGAGAGCGGGTCTTCGGCCCAGTTGAGCGGCCGTACCATCGAAGGCGAGATCAAGGACAAGGCCAAGACCTGAGGGTCTGCGCCCGATCCGGATGCCGGGCGTGGCCCCGGCCGTGAACAACTCGTTCGATCATCGTGTTTGACGTCGGATTCTCCGAGCTGATGGTCATCGCCGTGGTGGCGCTCATCGTCATCGGACCGGAGCGCCTGCCGCGCGTGGCGCGCACCATGGGCCACTTGTTCGGCCGGCTGCAGCGCTACGTGAACGACGTCAAGGCCGACATCAATCGCGAGATCGAACTCGAGGAGCTGCGCAAATTCAAGACCACCTTCGAGGACGCGGCGCGCGGGTTCGAGAGCAGCGTCAACACGACGGTCAGCTCGGTGCAGAGCGAGGTCGCGAAAACCGAGGGCGAGCTCAATTCCATGACGCAACTCGGCGAAACAAGCCCGGCGTCTTCGCCGGCTGCTGCGGCCCCCGCACCGGAGCCGGCGGCCCGGGCGCAAGGCGAAGCCGGCGGCGAGTCGCAGGGCTCGCCTTCGCCGCCGGAGAAGACCACCGTCTGAACGGTCCCGGTCGCGAATGACAGCGCAGGACACCTTCATCTCCCATCTGGTCGAGTTGCGCGACCGGCTGTTGCGGGCGATTCTTGCCGTAGTCGCCGTATTCCTGTGCTTGTTCTACTGGGCGAAGGATCTCTACGCGTTGCTTGCCAAGCCGTTGCTTGCTGCGCTTCCCGCCGGCGGCCAAATGATCGCTACCGACGTCGTCGGCGTGTTCCTGGTGCCGGTCAAGGTCGCGTTCCTCGTCTCCTTCGTCGTGGCGCTGCCCTATGTCCTCTACCAGGTCTGGGCGTTCGTCGCTCCTGGCCTGTATGTGCACGAGAAGCGCCTGGTGCTGCCGCTGGTGGTCGCGAGTTCGCTGTTGTTCCTTGCCGGGATGGCTTTTGCGTATTTCCTGGTTTTCCCGATGGTTTTCCAGTTCATGGCAGGTATCGCTCCGGAAGGCGTCGCGTGGATGACCGACATCGACAAGTATCTGTCGTTCGTTCTGACCACGTTCATTGCGTTCGGAGTGACCTTCGAAGTACCGGTGGTGGTCATCGTGCTGGTGCGGGCGGGGATCATTTCCATCGAAAAGCTGAAGGAGATCCGCCCCTACGTGATCGTCGGAGCGTTCGTGGTCGGCGCGATATTCACGCCACCGGACGTGATCTCCCAGGTGATGCTTGCGGTGCCGCTGTGGCTGCTCTACGAACTCGGCATCGTGCTCGCGCCCTTCGTCGGCCGCTCAACGGTTCCCGGGAGCGGCGAAGTGGACAAGGAACTCAAGCAGACTGAGGCGGGGCAGAAGTAACCGCCTCGACTTCAAGTCAGGCTCAGCGGCGGCGCCGCTGCTGGGCGGGACGCTTGCCGACCGCGACCTGTACGTCGACGTCCTTGCTGTCGCGCCTGAGCCGGATCGAAGCCGGCTTGCCCGGGACCAGCGCCGCCACCAGGTTCAGCATCGAGTTCGGGTCCTTCACCGGCCTTCCCTCGATTGCGACCAGAACGTCTCCCGGTTTCAGTCCGGCTTTTTCGGCGGGTCCGCCACGGAGCACCCCTGCGATCAGAACGCCGTTGGTCGAGGAAAGGTGAAACGAATCGGCGATCTCCGGCGTGATCTCCTGGGCCTCCACGCCGATCCAGCCGCGGGTCACGCTGCCGGTTTCGATGATCTGCTCCATCACTTGCTTGGCGCTGGAGGCGGGTATCGCAAAGCCGATGCCGAGCGATCCCCCGGAGCGCGAGTAGATCGCGGTGTTGATGCCAACGAGATTCCCCGCCGTGTCGATCAGCGCGCCGCCCGAGTTGCCGGGATTGATGGCGGCGTCGGTCTGGATGAAATTCTCGAACGTGTTGATGCCGAGCTGGCTGCGCCCCAGCGCCGAAACGATGCCCATGGTCACGGTCTGCCCCACGCCGAACGGGTTGCCGATGGCGAGCACCACGTCGCCCACGCGCAGCGCATCGGTATCGCCGAAAGTGATCGCTGGAACCGGCCCTCCTTCGACTTGCAGGACCGCAATATCGGTTTCCGGATCGGAGCCCACCGCCCGCGCCTTGAGCTTCTTGCCGTCGACGAGCGCGACCTCGATCTCGTCGGCCGCTTCCACCACATGGTGGTTGGTGAGGATATAGCCCTTGGAGCTGACGATCACGCCCGAGCCCAGGCTGGCCGCGCGCTGCGGCTCCTCTTCCAGGCGGTCGCCGAAGAAATGCCGGAACAGCGGATCGTCGAGGAAGGGATGGCGCTGCGACTTGATCTCCTTGCTGGTGAAAATGTTGACCACCGCCGGCACGGCTTTTCTCACGGCATCGCTATAAGAGGTCGCGCGTGCCGGGAGGCCCGCCGACGGCGTGGCTTGGCGCAGCTCGACCACCTGAGGTCCGGAGGCGGAGCGACCCAGCCATTCGGGCTTCAGGGTGGTGACGACGAAGAGCGCGCCGACGGCGATGGTGGCCGCCTGGGCAAAGATGAGCCAAAGATTGCGCATGAACTTGTGCAAACGGTGCTTCGGAAAGATCCGACGACTATGTCCGCGGCGGCCGGTCAGCGGAATGCGTTGCGGTAACCTGGACTCCCTGTACCCGCGATTATTGCGCAAATCCGTTTGCGGCGCCCGCGGAACGCGAGCGAACTCACGAATTCGAATACAGAATCAACGGGTTGGCGCCAAAAATTTGGCCTGCTAGCGCGCTTTCTGTATAATTTGCGCTCCTCGACATGTTTCTCCCGGCAAGGATTTCTCCATGACAGATCACGCGGGCATCAACCGCGGTCGCCGCACGTTGGTCATCGCGAGCGCTTGCGCCGGAAGCGCGGCTGCCGTCGCCAGCGCCGTTCCCTTCGCTGCCTCCATGCTTCCCTCGGATCGCGCCAAGGCACTCGGTGCTCCGGTCGAAGCCGACATCAGCCAGCTCGCGCCCGGGGAAAAGATGACTGTCGAGTGGCGCGGCCAGCCGGTGTGGATCGTTCACCGAACCCCGGAGATGCTCGAGGGAGTCAAGAAAGACGACGGCAAGGTCGCCGATCCCAAGAGCGAGCGCAAGAAGGACGAGCTGACGCCCGACTACGCGCGCAACGAGTACCGCTCGATCAAGCCGGAGTACCTCGTCGTGGTGGGCATTTGCACTCACCTCGGATGCTCGCCGCAGGACCGTCTCAAAGCGGGTCCGGAACCGTTCGCGAGCGACTGGGACGGCGGATTCTACTGCCCTTGCCACGGGTCCCTTTTCGATCTCGCCGGCCGGGTCTACAAGAACAAGCCCGCGCCCGACAATCTCAAGGTACCACCTCACACCTTCCTGTCGGAGAGCAAGATCCTCATCGGCGAAGACAAGAAGGGAGCCTGAGACCATGGCCGCGGCCGAAAAGCGACCGGTGACGGAGGCAGGGCCGTTCAACGGCGTGCTCACCTGGATCGATCAGCGCTTCCCGCTGATGGAGAGTTGGCGCTCGCACCTGACCGAGTACTACGCACCCAAGAACTTCAACTTCTGGTACTACTTCGGTTCGCTCGCGCTGTTCGTGCTGGTGCTCCAGCTGGTGACCGGTATCTTCCTGACGATGAATTACAAACCGGACGCGGCGCAGGCGTTCGCTTCGGTCGAATACATCATGCGCGAGGTGCCATGGGGTTGGTGGATCCGCTACCTGCACTCGACCGGCGCCTCGTTCTTCTTCATTTGCGTTTACCTGCACATGTTTCGCGGGCTGCTGTACGGGTCCTACCGCAAGCCGCGCGAGCTCTTGTGGATCGTCGGCATGCTGATCTTTCTGTGCCTGATGGCCGAGGCGTTCTTCGGCTATCTGCTTCCCTGGGGACAGATGTCCTATTGGGGCGCTCAGGTGATCGTCAATCTGTTCGACGCGATCCCGCTCATCGGCCCCAAGCTCGCCATCTGGATCCGCGGCGACTACGTAGTGTCGGATGCGACGCTCAACCGGTTTTTCGCCTTCCACGTGATCGCAGTGCCTCTGCTGCTCCTCGCGCTGGCTGTCGGAGCACGCATAAGCTATGCAGACGACGTGACTGCAAGCGTATCAATTGCACGGGGCGGATTTGTGTTTAATCGAACGAGTCAAACGTTCGATATGACGGTTAAGGTGACGAACACATCTGCCACTACGCTTGCTGGACCGTTCTCATTAGTACTCACTTCCGTCCAGCCCGCAAGTGCAGGTCTGTTTAACGCAGTTGGAACGACAGCTCAGGGCCAACCCTTCATCGCGGTAACTGTTCCAAATGGCACTCTGCCTCCAGGGGCCTCCACAACGTCGGTCTTGAAGTTCAGTACATCCCAGACCGCGGGCGTCACGTCAACCACGTTCGCCTTCTTAGCCACTCCCCTTACCGCAGCAAATTCTGCGCAACTTAACATTCATGCCGTCATGCCTGGCAACGATGGACAATCGCCAGGCGCGCCCATCGGTTCCGGCTTTTCTGTGTTGGTAGACGGAGTCA
>Ga0137409_10007461_pt1 | contig 11249 bp, 9 predicted proteins | sample CZODoug1_16funga_FD_122059 | JGI IMG/M metagenome (GOLD analysis project Ga0137409, IMG submission 122059) | Vadose zone soil fungal communities from Angelo Coast Range Reserve, California, USA - CZODoug1_16fungal (Hybrid Assembly) | ecosystem: Environmental > Terrestrial > Soil > Vadose zone... | reverse complement strand
ACAACGACGGCGACGGCGACAACGACAGCGACAACGACAGCGACAGCGACAACGACAGCGACAGCGACAGGGACGGCGACAGCGGATGCGACCCTAGGACTTCCCCCGGCGGGAGGAGGCGGCCGCGCGGAGGAGGGCGTCGCGGACCTCGGAGGGGAGCGCGTGCGACCCCGCCACGCCGGTGGTGGAGTGCCGGGGGGGTGCGGGGACGGCGCGGCGCGCGGCAGGGCGCAGGGCTCCCTCGTGGGCCAGCCCGAACTGGAGCGCGCGCACGGCACGGCGGCCGAGGCGCCGGTTGAGCCGCTCGATGATGAGGTGGCGGGCGGCATCGATCTGGTCCCGCCAGCGGTGGTCCTGCACGAGCAGGTGCAGCGTCCCGGCCGAGAGCACCGTCGGCTGCGCGCGCGCGGCGAGGTCGGCGCCGACCGCGTCGGCCCACACCGCAGCCGGCACGTGCCGGTCGAGCCTTCGCGCGAGCCCCTGGCGGTCGAGCGTCCGCTGGAGGATGCCGCCCACCGCCTCGGCCCGGCGCCGCGGGAAGAAGTGCCCTTCGCTCACGAGCGGCTCCGCAAGAGCACCAGCTGCAGGGCCGGCATCAGCTCGTCGAGGCGATAGGGCCGCTCCACCACCGGCACGCCCTCCGGCACGCGGTCGCCCCGGTGCAGCTCGCCCCACCTGCGCGAGAGGATGAGCCCGGTGCCGCGCGCCTTCGGCTTGCACAGCCGGCGCAGCTCGGCCAGCGCCTGTGCGTCCACCGCCGGCCAGGCGCGGTCCTCGAGCACGACCACGTCGGGCGCTCCGTGCGCGGCTACCGCACGGCGCGCGTCGCACGGCGAGCTGCACACCGCGACCTGCGCGGCCGCGCGCCCGTAGGAGAGCAGACGGCGGACCCGCTCACCCTCGTGGACGTCTCGGCCGACCAGGAGCACCCGGGGCATGCTGGAGGGGAGGGGTTGGTTCTGCGCTGCGGTCCGCTGCGGCATGGGCTACCTCCTGATCGTCGAGCAACTCGCGCTTCTGGTGCTGGTCCTGGCGGTGGTCGGGTCCCAGCACGTCGACGAGGTCGCACAGCTCGTGCAGGCGTGAGTAGATGCGCTGCCCGACGCGCTGCTCGAGGGTCTCGCGGGTCTCGCCCTCGGTGCCGAAGCTCCAGGGAGCCCCGGGGCGCGGATAGTTGGTCGCCAGCAGCGTGGGGCGGCCGGCGTTGTAGCGGACGGAGATGATCTCGTCGAGCACGCCCTGCTCGAACTCGCGGTTCTTCCCGCCCTTGCCGATCTCGTCGATGGCGAGCACCTCGACCTGCCGCAGCGGCTCGAGCCACTCCCGGCTGGAGAGGCCGCGCGAGAAGCCGTCGCGGATGTCGCTGAGCAGGAGGAAGAACTCCTCGTAGCGGCCGCGCACCCCCTTGCGCAGGGCCAATTCGCGCAGCATCGCCGCGAGGAGGTGCGTCTTGCCCGTTCCCGGCGGACCGCACAGGAGCAGGGCGCGCGTCCCCGCCGCCTGCGGGACGAATTCGTCGACGAAGCGGCGGGCGCGGGCGAGCGCGCGCGCCTGCTCCGACCGGTACGGCCGGTACCCCTCCAGCGTGCGCCCGACGAACTTGAGCGGGAGGCGCAGCCCGGAGAGGAGGGCCAGCCGCCGCGGGTCGGCGCCGCACGCGCAGCCCCGCAAGACCGAGTAGCCCCGCTGGTCGGTGGCGAAGACGCGGCCGGTGCCGCCGCACGAGGCGCACTCGCGCGTGTGCGGGCACGGCTCGGCGACCGCGCGTCCGTCCTGGACGCGGAAGACGGCGCCGTCGCCGCCGCAGGTCGCGCAGATCTCCGGAGACGGTGCCGTGCCCACGAGGTCCATGGCTCTCCTACAGGAGGAAGGCGCGGGGAGGAACGCCGAGCCGCTCGCTGGCGGCGGCGAGGAGCTGGAGCTGGAGGCTCTTGCGGTAGCGGGCGCGGGACATCGCCGCCGGGCGAGGCGCCATGCGGGCGCGCAAGTCCTCGCCGAGCTGCAGGACGCTTTTCCGCGGCAGCTCCCGCAGCGCCTCGCGCAGCGCGGCGAGCGTGGCGGCCCAGTACGCGTCGCCGCCCGAGGCGAGGAGATCCTCGGCCCGGTTCGCGAGGCCTTCCCAGGCGGCGCGCCCGGCCAGGCGCGGCGAGCGGGCCGCCCGCAGCAGCTCGGAGGCGAGACTGGGTGCCGGAGCCTGCGCGCGCGGCTTGCGCCGCACCTGCGCGGCCATGGTCCCTTCGAGCAACTGCAGCGACAGGCCCACCTCGGCGGCACCGCGCGCCGTGGGGGGCTTGAGTCGGCGCGCGCGGCGCAGCTCTGCCTGGACTTCCGAGAGCGGGATTCCGGCCGCGTGCCAGGAGAGGGCGAGCCGGGCGTCGGCGGGCGAGAGCAAGAGCCCGCGCCCGCGCAGCCGCGACAGCTCTGCGGCGATCTCCTCGATGTAATCCCGCGGCGTCACGTCGAGCGTTCCATCGTACCTTTGGGGTCTGACTCTCCGGGGGAAGAAGCGCCTGCCTGCCCGGAACGGGGATGCGGTCTAACAGAGCATGCAAGACCCCGTCAACACTCATGAATTTCACACCGGCGCGCCACAGGTTGTCCACAGCCGGGGGGCCGTCCGGACCGCGGAAACGGGGCGCTTTTCTCCCCGGTCCACAGCCTTCGGGCAACGCGGCGATCGACGCTGTGGAGGAATCGCGCTGCGGCGTTTCCCGCGCGCGAAGACGAGCACCAGCACGCTCACTCGTCGGGCGTGCTCCAGCGCGGGTGCCGGAGGATCTGGGCGAGCGGGCCCTCCCGGCGCGCCCGGCGCGCGCGCTGGGGCTGGCGGGCACGCCGTTCCTCCTCGAGCACGACGACCTCGTCGTTGAGGGAGACGTACCCCTGCGCGCGGCAGAGCATCTCGACCGTGGCGGCCAGCTCACGGCGTGCTTCCCGCGGGAGCGCCTCGATCCAGCCCAGGATCTCGACCCCTTCGTCCGAGATCCCGCACTCGTCCTGCCACCCCTTCGCCATGCCCGCCCCTCCTGCCTGGCTACGATCTGCACCGAACGGGCCAGGCGCCATGAGGGGACCACGGGCAGCAAGCGCACGCCGGCAAGGCTCCCTCGCCGGCGGACATGCGAAGGGCGGCCAGGCATCCTGCCCGGCCGCCCTTCGGTCGCCGCTTCTGGGGGGAAGCGGCGGGCCGGTCCGGAAGGGGGGTCCGGATCCGGCTTTCTTGAGGATGGGCTCTAGCTGCAGCCCATCGAATTGCCGCAGTTCAGGCACTTGTAGCAGGTGCCGTTGCGCACGGTGATGTGGCCGCAGGCGTCGCAGAAGGGAGCGTCACCCGAGAGCTTGCCCAACAGCTCGTCCTGCGGCGAGGCAGCCTTCCGCCCGGGAGCATCGCCGCCGTTCGGCTTCTGCATCGCCTTGGCCGCGACCGCCGGGCTCGCCGCCTGCGACCCAGGCTCCGCGCCCATCGAGGAGGTGGGAGTGGCCGCCGCCGCCTCGGGCGTCACGTGCGCCAGATCGTCGCGGTTCAGGTACTCGACCCCGATGGCGCGGAAGACGTAGTCGATCACGCTGGTGGCGAACTTCACCCGATCGTGACCCTGCACAGGCCCCTGCGGCTCGAAACGGGTGAAGACGAACTGCTCGACCAGGGTCTCCAGCGGCACCCCGTACTGGAGCGCGATGGACACCAGCATGGCGAAGCAGTTCATCACGCTGCGAAGGGCGGCGCCCTCCTTGTGCATGTCGATGAAGATCTCGCCGAGCGTCCCGTCCTCGTACTCGCCGGTGCGCAGGAAGATCTTGTTGCCGCCCACCTTGGCTTCCTGGGTCAGGCCGTGCCGCTTGGCCGGCAGCCTGCGCCGGGAGCTCGCCAAGAGCTTCGGCGCGGTCCCCGTCGAAGCGAAGCAAGCGTCCGCCATCCGCTGTGCCTTCTCGGGCGTCAGGTCGGGGAGCAGCGTGAGCAAAACCTCCGCCATGCCCTTCGCGTCCTTCGGCGCGGGAATCTTCTTGTTCACCGGCTGGGCGTCGCCCGCGGACAGGGGCTGCGACTGCTTGCAGCCGTCGCGGTAGATGGCGATCGCCTTGAGCCCCAGCCGCCAGGACTCGCGATGGATCCGCTCCACGTCCGGCACGGTAGCGTCGTGCGGCATGTTGATGGTCTTGGAGATGGCGCCGGAGAGGAACGGCTGGGTCGCCGCCATCATGCGCACGTGGCCCATCGGTTCGATGTACCGGGTGCCCAGCGGCCCGCAGCGGTTCGCGCAGTCGAACACGCCGTAGTGCTCGGGCCGGAGGAACGGCGCTCCTTCGACCGTCTGCCGGCCGCACACCACCAGGGTCGCGGCGTCGATCTGCTCGATCGTGTAGCCGAGCTTCCTCAGGACCGCCTCGCCCTTGGCCGTGGCGGAAAGGCCCAGCCGCGACAGGCAGGCGGCGCCGAGCACGTGCGGGGCGAACGCGGCCCGCAGGTCGAAGACCGACTCGAGGCTCTTCTCCACCTTGGCGATCTCCGCCTCGGTGAGCCCGCGGGCGAGAAGCTCCTTGGGCGAGAACTCGGCGGTGGTCTTCAGCGTCGCCGTGCCGCGCACGTAGTCGACGATGGCCTGCACTTCGTCGGGCTTGTACCCGAGCTTCTTCAAGGCCCGCGGGACGCTCTGGTTGACGATCTTGAACGACCCCCCGCCCGCCAGCTTCTTGAACTTGATCAGCGCGAAGTCGGGCTCGACCCCGGTGGTGTCGCAGTCCATCAGGAGCCCGATGGTGCCGGTGGGCGCCAGCACGGTGGCCTGCGCGTTGCGATACCCGTGCTGCTCGCCCAGCGCCACGGCGCGATTCCACACCTCGTGCGCCGCGGCCAGAAGCTCCGCGGGCGCCAGGTCGAGGTCGATGTTCTGCACCGAGTCGCGGTGCATGCGCATGACCTGCAGCATCGACTCGCGGTTGTGCGAGAAACCCTGGAAGGGACCCTTGCTCGCGGCCATCTCGGCGGAGAGGGCGTAGGCCTCGCCCGTCATCACCGCCGTGATCGCGCCGGCGTAGGCGCGGCCTTCGTCCGAGTCGTACGGCAGGCCCTCGACCATGAGCAGCGTGCCCAGGTTCGCGTACCCCAGGCCGAGCGGACGGAACTGCTGGCTGCGCTCGGCGATGCGCTTGGTCGGGTACGAGGCCAGGTCGACGGCGATCTCCTGCGCGAGGAAGAAGATGCGGCAGGCGTGCTTGTACGCCTCGACGTCGAACTTTCCGGTTTTGCTTCCGGATGCCTCCGCTCCCGCTCCGGCCCGTCGGTCGGCGGAGCCGCCCTCCTCCCGGAGGAACTTCAACAGATTGAGCGAGGCCAGGTTGCAGGCCGTGTCGTCGAGGAAGACGAACTCGCTGCAGGGGTTCGAGGCGTAGATCCGGTCGGTCGCCTTGCAGGTGTGCCACTTGTTGATCGTGTCGTCGAACTGCAGCCCCGGGTCGGCGCACTTCCAGGCCGCCTCCGCCATCTCCGTCCACAGCTCGCGCGCATCGAGGCGGTCGACCACCTCGCCCGAGGTGCGCTGGGTGGTCTCCCAGGGGCCGTTCCTGTCCACCGCGGCCATGAACGCGTCCTTGATGCGGACCGAGTTGTTCGCGTTCTGCCCGGAGACGGTGCGATAGGCGTCGCCGTTGAAGTCCGAGGGGTACCCCCCGGCGATCAGCGCCTGGACCTTCTTCTCCTCGCGCGCCTTCCACTGGACGAAGTCGCGGATCTCCGGGTGATCGGCGTCGACCACCACCATCTTGGCCGCCCGACGGGTGATGCCCCCCGACTTGGTGGCGCCGGCGGCGCGGTCGAGCACCTCGAGGAAGCTCATCAAGCCGCTGGAGGTGCCGCCGCCCGAGAGCCGCTCCATCCTCCCGCGCAGCTTGGAGAAGTTGGTGCCGCTGCCGGAGCCGTACTTGAAGACGCGCGCCTCGTCGTGGACGAGGTTGAAGATGGACTCCAGGTCGTCGTTGCAGCTCTGGATGAAGCAGGCCGACACTTGCGGCCGGCTGTAGCCGTCGCCCGTCTGGTAGGCGGTGCCGGTGGCGAGATCCACCGCCCAGTTGCCGCCCGAGCCCTTGATCTCGTACTCGTGCCAGAGCCCGCAGTTGAACCACACCGGGCTGTTGAAAGCGCCCACCTGGTGCACGAGGTAGTAGCTCAGCTCCGCCTCGAAGGTCTCCGCGTCGGCGGGCGTGGCGAAGTAGCCGCCCTGCGCCTCGCCCGAGCTGCGCAGGGTGTGGGCGACGCGACGGACGAGCTGGCGGACCGACTCCTCCGCCCCGCTCCCGCTGGGAACGCCGGCCTTGCGGAAGTACTTGCTGACCGCGACGTCGGTGGCGAGCTGTGACCAGTCGGACGGCACCTCGGCGTCGTCCATCTTGAACACCACTTCGCCGTCGGCGCCGGAGATCTTCGCGGGCCTGCGGGTCCACTCGACCTCGTCGAGCACTTCCTGGGCGGTCGCCCCCTCCCGGGTGACGCGGCGCTCGATGGACAGCCCCTTGCCGCGCCGGCCGGACCGGGGAGAAGGATGGTGGCCATTGCCCTGCGCCACGGGCGACGCGGCGGGCGACGCCGAAAGGCCGGTCTGCTCCTTGTTCCCGCTCTTCGCCATTCGTACCCCTCCTTCTCGACCAGCCCGTGGTGTGGGACTTGGCCCGCCGGACCGGCGAGCTTTCGTGCGAACAGGTGTGCCACAGCGCCGCCGCGGAAGTCAAACGGATCCTACCAGGGGTTGTATGAACGCGGTGCGTCAGGCGCAATGAGTAGTGGCATGCCCACAGGTTGTGGAGGGGCCGCGGGGACGCACAACGGTCCGCCGACAGGGTCGTTTTGCCTCCCGGCGCACAGGTCTTGCCCTTTGCTCCACAGGCGATCGAACTGTGGTATCAAGCGCGCCCCGTCCCTCGGAAGGACCGTTCCCCATGAAGACGCTCACAGAATTCTCCGGCACGCTCGTGCGCATGGCCGCGAAGGCACTGGCCGAGGCGCGCAAGCAGCTGCCGAAGGAGGCGTTCACGCTGCGCGTGCCGCCTCCCCTTCCTGATCCGCATCCGGACGTCGAGCCGCACGACAACAGGAACGAGGCGCCTCCCGAGGGTGGGCTCGACAGCGCGACGGACGCGGCGGATGACGAGCTCGCGAAGGACGCGGTCAGCCACATTCCCGCGAGCGCGCTACCCAAGCCGCACGAGTTCCGGCCGGGCGAGGCGGAGACGCCGAGCGATCGCGACACGCACGAAGACCCCGACGTCCAGTTCCGCCGCGAGGAGGAGGTCGTCGGCAAGGACCTCGAAGGCCAGGCGCAGGACGGGCCGCCAGCCCAGGACCCCGAGGCGGAGCAGCGGCCCCCGCCCCGAGCCGATCCAGAGGAGGCGGAGACCGACGTCGCCAAGAAGCTCCTCGACGAGGCGGTCGCCAAGGCGACCGGAACCACCGGCGAGCGGCTCGAGCGGCTGCGCGATGCGCTCAAGGCGGTCGGCAACCAGGCCGAGCGCGTCCGGCTGGTACGCGTGTTCCCGGCCGACGAGGTCGTCCCGGGGGCGAAGAAGATCGGCGAGTTCCAGTACGTCGTCGACCTGATGCCCCAGTCGATGAAGCAGGAGTTCCGCAAGGACGAGAAGGGCCGTGGCCCCCGTGGCCCGCGCAGGCCGTCGGGCGGGGGCAAGCAGAAGGGCGACACGCTCGAGGGCTCGTTCTCGATGGAATCGCTGGCGCAGGACCGCCGCAACGAGCGCGGCCCGGGCGCCGGCAGGCGTCCAGGCGGTGGCGGCCGAGGCGGTCCCGGCGGCGGACGTGGGCCGGGCGGTGGCCGCGGTCCCGGTGGCGGTCGCGGACCTGGCGGCGGCGGACGGGGACCGGGCGGCGGCCGTGGCCCCCCGGCACCGAAGGGACCCTGAGAATCGGCGCCTGCACTGGCGCCGCGGGCTCCGCCCGGGAGCGGATCGGGGGCTGGGCATTCTTGGGAAAGCCGCCACGTCCTTGGTAGAACGGACGCGGGGAGGGCGGCATGCTCCAGGATCCCTCGGAGATCCTCAACCGTGTTCCCGACTTGGAGTTACTGGCCGGCGAGCCTTCCATTCGCCGGGCGATCGAGTCCGGCGACCCGTTCAAGATCTACCGCGCGCTCTTCTGGACGAGGCTGCTGGGCCGGCTCGCCTCCCAACGCGAGACGCTCAGCACCCTGCTCCGCAACCGCCGGCTCTTCGCCAAACCGATCAAAGGCAGCCCTTGGTTGGGGACGCTCAACGGCGTCGGCGCGACCTTGCTCGGGGAGTCCGAGCGGGACCCGGAAGGAACACACGTCGCGACGCACGCGGTGGTGATCTTCTTCGTCGTGCCGCTCCTGCCGCTCGGCGCCTACGTGGTCCGCAAGGAGAAGTCGGGCGTGTTCCGCTCGTCGTGGCGGATCTTCGCCCGGGTGCCGATGGGCCCCGTGCCGTGGCTGTGGAGCCGCTTGGTAGGCCTCGGCGCCCTCGCGAGCGTGCTGTTCGGCGTTTTCGCCGCGGTGCACTCCGCTCGTTACGGGGACGTGCGGGTCCTGAACGCCTTCGAGGTCCCGGTCGAAGTCACCGTGGGCGAGAAGAAGGCCACGGTTCCCGCGCGGGGAGACGCCGTGATCAGCGCGAGGGTGGGCAGGCATCCGGCCCGCGCGGCGACCGCCGAGGGCATCGAGGTCGACGCGCTCGATCTCGAGGTGACCAGCGGGAGGCGCGTGCTGGCCTGGAACCTCGCCGGCGCGATGCCGGCGTTCCTCCTCGACGTCGTCTACTCCACGGAGAAGGCGCCGGCGGAGACGACGGAACCGCCGCCCCGGGCGGTCTACTGCGGGCAGCGGGTCATCCAGCTCCCCGCCGTCGACTACGCGTTCCGCGCCCCGGAAAAGACGGTGAGCATGCCCAAGGGGTCCGGCCGGGTGGTGAAGTCCTACCTCGACTACGAGCGCGGCGCGAAGGACGCCTCGCGTCGATGCTTCTTCTACCTGGTGCAGAAAGGTCGGGAAGCCGACGCCGCCGCGTTCGTCGAGATCGCCGCGCGGATCGCGAAATGGGACCCGGACGCCGCGACCGTGGCCGTGCGCGCGCGTCTGCCCGATTCGATTGCACAGGCCTTGCGGGTGGCGAAGGAGGCGCGCGACGCGCGACCGACCGACCTCGAGGTGCACCGGCTGTACCAGGCCACCGCCGAGCAGGCGGGCGGCGGAAGCGAGCTGGTCGACGAATACCGGAAGCGGGCAGAGGCGGAGCCAGCCTCGGCCGACGCGCAGTACCTCTACGCGCGGCTCTTGCACGGGACCCAGGGCCGCACGCTCATCGACGGGCTGGCTGCGCGCTTCCCGGATCACGTCTACTTGCTGCGCGCCTCGTTCTACGTGCGCTTCCGGGGCGGCGACTGGAGGGGCGCGCACGAAGCGTGGACGAAGCTTCGTGCCCTCTCGGCCGATGCGGCCGCCGAGACGGCCGACGAGGAGATCCGCGCCCTGGTCGCCATGGGCAAGTTCGCGGACGGGATGAAGCTGGCGGGCGCCACTTTCGAGAAAGCTCCGCCCTGGGTACGCACCACGATGGCCCAGAGATTCGCCCGGGCCGCGGCGGTCGCAGGAATCGGCGCTTCCGACGTCCTGATCGCCAGGGTCGAACAGGAGGCCCACCTGGCCACCGGCGAGAAGCTCTGGCTGCTTCGTGAACAGAGCGGGTTGAAGGTCCCCAAGGAGGTCGCCACCCCGGGGCTCGCGCTCGTCAGGGCGCTCGCGCAGGATCCGGTGGGCGCCGTTCGGCTGGCCGGGTCGGCTTCCGACCCCGATCTCCGGGCGCTCGACCGCGGGGCCTGGGCGCTCCTCTATTGCGAGGCGGCGCGCACCGGAAATACGGAGGTGGAGCGGTCCCTCCTGCGCTTTGCCGGCGCCTCCGCTTGGGGGGAGCTGGCGGCGATGCGGAAACTGGCTCGCCTCGAGCTCGCCGTTTCCCCGGAGGTCGATCTCGATCCCGAGATCCTGGCTGCCACTTTGCTGGTGCGATCGAGAAATCCGTCGCTCCCCGCGCCGGAGCGCAAGGTGCTGGTCGACGAAGCGCGGCGCCTCGACGTGCTGCGCGGGTCGGTCACCAGCGCGATCCCGGCCTGGAAGATTTGAGGCGGATCGCGCTCACGCTCCTGCTGGCGGCGGACTCTCGGACCCGTGCCGTGAGCTCAGCGGCGGTGGACCTTGGTCAGAGAGCCCTGGTCGGTCGGGTTGACCAGCACCTGGGAGACGTTCACGTGGGGCGGGCGCGTCGCCACCCAGACGATCACCTCGGCCACGTCCTGCGCGGTGAGGGGACGCATCCCGGCGTAGACCTGCTTCGCCTTCTCGGCGGACCCGAGGCGCACCACGGAGAACTCCGTCTCGGCCAGGCCCGGGGCGATGTCCGAGACGCGGATCTCGGTGCCGTTGAGCTCCAGCCGCAGGGTGTCGGAGACCGCGCGGACGGCGTGCTTCACCGGCGCGTAGATGCCGCCTCCCTCGTAGGTGCCGTACGCCGCGTAGCTCGAGATGTTGATGATGTGCCCGGCGTTGCGGCGAATCATCCCGGGGAGCAGAGCGCGGGTCATGCGGAGCAGGCCAATGAGGTTCGCCTCGATCATCCCGAGCAGGTCCTCGTCCTTGAGCTCGGCCAGCTTGTCGCGCCCCAGGGCCCCGCCCGCGTTGTTGATGAGGATGTGCGGAGTCTCCAGCTCGGCGGCGGCGGCGAACTTGTGGACCGACTCCGCGCTGCGCACGTCCAGGGGGAGGGCGAGCGCCCGCGGCGAGCCTGCCTTGCGCGCCGCCTCGGCTACCTTCTGCAGCCTGTCCATGCGCCGGGCGCCCAGGACCAGGGGATGCCCGAGCCGAGCAAAGGCGAGCGCGGCCGCCTCGCCGAACCCCGCCGACCCGCCGCTGATGACGACCGTGCCTTGCGCCATCTTCAGATCTCCAGAACGTCGATCGGAAGCGGCAGCTCGCGGCTGCCTTCCGCGCTGGAGCGATAGCACGTCTCGATGATCTGCACGCAGGCCACCGCCTCGCGCAGCTCGCGGCCGACCAGGTCCCCCGACTGCATCGCCGCCTTGAATTGGTCGAAGAGCGAATCGAACCACTGCGTGTGCGAGGCGTCCATCCAGTGCGAGGAGATGGTGCCCTTCTCGACCCGAGGCTTGCCCGACAGAACGCCCGTGGTCAGCTCCCAGTCGTCGTCGTCGATCACCAGCGCGCCGTCGGTGCCCTGCA
>Ga0137409_10007460_pt1 | contig 11250 bp, 13 predicted proteins | sample CZODoug1_16funga_FD_122059 | JGI IMG/M metagenome (GOLD analysis project Ga0137409, IMG submission 122059) | Vadose zone soil fungal communities from Angelo Coast Range Reserve, California, USA - CZODoug1_16fungal (Hybrid Assembly) | ecosystem: Environmental > Terrestrial > Soil > Vadose zone... | reverse complement strand
CTTTGAATCGTCCGCGCCATCACCAGGGTGTGGAAGTCGACATCCGGCGTGATGATGGTGCTAGTGAATATGAGCCCGAACCCCAAGACCAAAAAGCCGAACGCGATCACATAGCGGGTTTGCACGACCTCCACCAAGGCAGTCACAATGGGGATCAGCACCATGATGGCGATCCCGCCGGGCGACAGCACCAGCCCAGCCCAGAGGGGCGTGTAGGGCAGCACCTCTTGAGTAAACTGCGGGATGGTGACAGCGCTCGCATAGAGGGTGCCGGCGGCCGCTGCGATCAACAAGCAACCTATGGAAAAGTGCCAGTCCTTGAAGACCATGAGGCTGACGATCGGTTTTTTGGCGATGAGCAGCCAGCCGATCGCACCGAAAATGCCGAGGAAGGCCAGGAGCGCCATCAGCCGGATGAAGTTCGAGCCAAACCAATCATCGTCTTCACCGCGATCCATCATTATCTGCAGGCAGCCAAGGCCAATGGTGATGAGGGACAAGCCGATATAGTCGATGCCGCGGCTTTTCTTCTTCCGCAGCCAGGGCGGGTCCTCGACCAGCACAGAAACCAGGAATACGGCGACGGCCCCGGTCGGGATGTTAATGAAGAAAATCCATCGCCAACTCCACTGGTCGACGATGTAGCCGCCGAGCGTCGGTCCCAGCGCGGGAGCGACGACGGTGGCAATCGCCGCGAGGCCGAACGCGGCGCCACGCTTGGCGGGTGGAAATGTATCGAGGATGATCGATTGCTGGTTGGGCTGCATGCCGCCGCCGAAGAAGCCCTGCGCGAGCCGGAAGACGATGAGTTCCGCGAGACTGGTGGATGTCGCGCAGAGGAGCGAGCAGACCGTGAACATGGCGATGCAGATCAGGAAATATCGTTTGCGGCCGAGCACATCGCCAAGCCAGCCGGAGATCGTCAGCACGATGCCGTTGGAGACGAGGTAGGACGTCAATACCCAGGTGGCATCATCGTTCGACACCGCGAGGTCGCCGGCAATATAACGCAGTGCGACGTTGACGATCGTAGTGTCGAGAATTTCCATGAACGCCGCGAGCGTGACCGCGGCTGCAATCAGCCAAGGGTTATGGCGCGGTCTCCAGGTCGCGGCGGCGGTGGGCGCCATAGTGTCAGCGGCGGTCATCGGACCGTCACCGTCGGCACGACCGAAATCCCAAGGGGTATTGGAATGTCCGGGGGGATGCCACTGTCGATAACGATTTTGACCGGAACGCGCTGCACGATCTTGACGAAATTTCCGGTCGCGTTTTCCGGTGGGAAGGCGGTGAATTTCGAGCCGGAGCCGCGCTGGATGCTGTCGACATGGCCGCGCACGTCGAGCGCCGGATAAGCGTCGATCCTTATTTTGACCGGCTGCCCCGGCCGCATGTGGGTCAATTGAGTTTCCTTGAAGTTGGCCGTGACCCAGACCTCCGGCGTGACGATGGAGAGGATCTGCTGGCCCGCTACAACGTAGTTGCCCTTCTCCACGTTCCGCCTGGTAACCCATCCGTCCTGCGGCGCCGTAACGATGGTCCAGGACAGGTTGAGTTCGGCTTGGTCGAGCTGCGCCTGTGCCTGCTCGACTTGGCCTTTGAGCTGTTTGACCTGCGCCTCGGACTGGCCAATTTGTTGCGGGACCGGCGAATTCTGCTTCACCTGCGCCTCGGCCAGCTTGACCTGCGCTTCCGCCTGCCAGAGCGCAGCTGCCGCCTGATCGACGTCCTGCTGCGTCGTAGCCGGCTTCCGAAGGCTGATCTGTCGGTCATAGTCGGCTTGCGTTTTGGCGAGGCTGGCCTTGGCGCTTTCAAGTTGCGCCTTTGCCTGTTCGAGCAGAGCGGGGAAGTTCTTTTTGGCAATCTCCGCGGCGAGCTGTTGCCCGGCATATTGGGCCTTGGCGGTCGCCAGCGCACCTTCGGCTTGGTCCCGACTGTTTTTGTACTGTCGCGGATCGATGTGGATCAGCGCTTGGCGCTGCTTCACGAACTGGTTGTCGTTGACGTCGAGCGAAACGACTTCGCCCGCAACCTGCGGCGCTATGGTAATGGCCCGGCCGTCCGTGTAAGCGTCGTCGGTGCTTTCGAGGTTGCGGGTTGACCACCAGTAATACAGGCCCCCCGCAATGAGGAGCGCGATGACGACAAGCCCGATCGCCAGGACCCAGGGCCGTCGGCGCTTACGGCTCTCGTCGGCTGCCTTGTCGCGAGTGCGGGCGTCCTCGTCAGCTTGCTCTACCGGTTCCTCGGAGGTCGCGGCCGGATGGCTCTCAGCGACGCCCGCTTCGCCTTCGGGAGGTTCTTGACCGTTAGAGGGCGGTGGTTGCGATGCCGCTGCACCCGCAGCGACTCCCCTCCCGGGTGACTCTGGACCGGAGGAGGGCGGTGGCGGCGGTGGCGTTCCAGCCGCCTCCCGCCTAACCGCTTCGCCTTTGGGCGGTTCTCGACCCGTGGGGGGCCGTGCTGAGAACGGCGCTGCACCGACGGCCCCATCACCCGCAGGTACTTCCCTCTCAGGCGATTCTGGACCGGTCGAGGGCGTTGGCGGCGATGGCGCTGCAGCCTGAATACCCGCTTCGCTATCGGGCGGTTCTTGAGCGGTGGAGGGCGGTGGCTGCGATAGCGCTCCAGAGGCCTCCTGCCTCCGCCACCACAACCCTCCACGGGCCAAGAGCCGCTCGATCCATGGCACTGCAGCGGCCTCTTGCCTGCCCGCTTCACCTTCGGGCGCTTCTTCACCGGTGTAGGCTGGTGTCGGCAATGGCGCGGCAGTGGCCTCCTGCCTGCCCGCTTCGCTATCGGGCGCTTCTTGATCGGTGGGGGACGATGGCGGCAACGGCGCGGCAGCCGCCTCCTGCCTTCCCGCTTCGCCTTCGGGCAGCTCTTGGCCGATGGAGGGCGGTGCCGCCGACGGCGCGGCAGCGGCCTCCTGCCTCCCCACTTCGCTTTCGGGCAGCTCTTGGCCGGTGGAGGGAGGTGCCATCAACAGCGCCGCAGCGGCCTCCTGGCCGCCGCCGACGTCGCTCTCAGCCGGCTCTAGGTCGGTCGAGGGTGGTGGCTGCGGTGGCGCCGCAGCAGTCTCCTGGTCCCCAGCAACCTTGCTCTCGGCCGCCTCTGGGCCGGTGGGCCGCGATGGCGCTGCAGCAGCCTCCTGGCCGTGGCTGCCGCCGATCTCCCTCTCGGGCGACTCCGGGCCGGTCGATGGCGGTGGCTGCGCCGCAGCGACGTCTTGACCGCCCGCTTCGCTTCCCGGCGATTCTGGACCGGTAGAGGGTAGCGGCGATGACGGCGCTACAGGGGCAGCCTCCTGGCCGGCGCCGAGCTCCCTCTGGGGCGACTCCGGATCGGTGGGCGGCGGTTGCTGCGGCGGCGCTGCCATCGTGGCCTCCTGACTACCGGCGTCCCTATCGGGGATTCTGTACCGGTGGAGGGCGGTCGCTGCGACGGCGCTGCCACGGCGGGCTCCTGACGGGCCGCACCGACTTCTCTGTCAGGCGATTATGAACCGATCGAGGGAATTGGCTGCGAGGGCGCGGGGGGTGACATAGTTGCCTCAAGCCCTCAAATGGGTGCGCTTACCTGACTGAGATAATCACCGCGCCGTCGACAACCGTCGAGTTTACATCGCGTTCCCAGCCATCCAGGAATAGGGTTAACGGCTCTGCCCTAAGTCGAGCACCCGACCCGAGCCTGGTCTCCTGCTTCCAAGCTTATGGGCGACTTCGAACAAGGCATGATGGATCGACTGGATCGAAGACGGCGCTGTCTGCACGGCGACATTCGCAATGGGAGTGTTCGATTCGGACGGCTCTGTGCCGGGCGTTCGCGCGACTGCGAACTGGATACGTCTCTCCGTGACAATTAACAGCCACCCGGTCGATTCGGGCCACAACCCAGAGCATCGTGGTGGTACGCCGCGTGCGGGCTCACACCGCTGCCAAATGGATAAATAGGCAATGGCCATCTTGGTAGGCCTCCGTCCTATTCGAGAGACCACCACCAAGTCGAACCATACACTGGGATATCGTTCATACCCGTCCAACTGTATCGACGCCAAATGTCCAGCGGCGGATTGCCTCCAAGCTTTGCCCAGTCGGCTAATGCGCCATACGTTTGTTCGGTAATCCAGGTCTGGACATCATTTCTGTATTCCGTAAGCTTTGCTGAATGGGTGGCAGCCCTTCCGATCCACACTAAGTCATTTCCGCCTCGAACGTCGATCCTCGCAGCTAGCAATTCGCTAGTGTCTATTCCGACAACTTGCCTCACGATGTAGTCCTTTAGAGGGTATTGCGCCTTCAATGCGGGGTTAACAATCTTCAAGACTGCCCAATTGATCTTGAGGCCGCAGACAGCTGCGTTGGATGCATGATTGCTATTGGTAAATACCGCCATGATGCGGTCACCGCCGTAGGCTGTGATGACGCCGCCCTGGCGGCGAATGATTTTTGCGGCGCATAATAGATACGCTTTGTATATCTCGCCTGCAAAGACCCAATTGTAATTGTTGACCAAAGCTGTTGATCCAGACAAATCGACATACAAGACAGTCGCGGAGTCGAAACAACGCGCCTCATTCAATAGTTTGAATGACAATGGATCGGGGACAACTTGCGCTTTGGTGATTTCCCACGATCCTCGGAAGATTGCCTGAATCTCGCTTTGTAGATCCGACAACAGTCCCATAATGGTGCGCTCAGCTACCTACGCCCCAGCCGATCAGCGATGTTCGCAATTCGTTGCAACCGATGCTAGATCTCCTGATGCACGTTTGCGGTTGCACCGGAGAAGATCGGGAATTGGATCGGTCCGGATCTTTGCGCTCCGAGCCGGATGCCGCCCACGCCGGAGGCTCTGAATTGTTATCACGGTTCCGCGTTCGACCGCGTGTAATTGATGGTGGCGCACGTCATTCGCTCCTTGCCTGCCGTGAGTTGCGCGAGGCCGCACGTTATCTGCTCTTCAGAGACGGCGATCCGGTCGATGTTCTGCCGCTTGAGATTGAGCGAGATCGCGTCTACCGGCTGCTGCTCGAGGGGCCATCTCGGCCACCAGCCGGATATGCCGGCGGCATTCTGCGCGATTCGCGTCGAATGCATTTGCCAACCAGCCAAGCTGCGAGTGCCAGCTCGCGATGAAATCCGGACGGTAAGGGTCGGCATGGCACTCGTCCTGCACCTCTAAGCGCGAGGACCGTCGCCTCAAAACAAATCTTGGTCGGAACGTACGAACATCAAAAAACGTTCCCGCAACGATAGACGTTCATCACTAATCACGACGAGCAGCCTTGGATGGCAATTCGGAACCTACGATGGGGCAGTGTTTGATTGGCACATGTGTCGTCCCCTTGCGTGGCCCCTGCCTTCCTGCTCTTGAACTCTCGAGGGGGCGGCCTCATGCGTGGCCATGGCGGTACACGCGCAGGCAGCCAAACGACACAGCACCCGCGCGTGAGTTGGCCGAGGGAGGTGCCTTAGTTGTCGCAGGGGGCGGGTTCGATCACCGATCGCCGACGATGCCCCACGGCATCAACCATCGCTTCGAAGCCTAACTATATTGTTGATGAGAAGCGCACGGATCAGCTTGGCGAAATCTACTCGCCGGCCTGTGCATTCAGTGCCCCGGCCAAGTGGTATCGCTTATCGGGTAATCCTGTGACTGCCTATGCAACTGAGACGAAGCCGTCGTCGTTGCTACAGCGACGACAAATCGATTTGCCAAAGCCATCAAGCGGCGGCTCGGGAAATCTTGCCAACTCCGAACCCGGCAAACGGCGCCCCGTAGTTGTCGTTTCCTTGGCACTCAGCTGGCCGGAGACCGACAATGCACATTGTTGCCACCGTGCTCTTCGCGCTGGCCGGCATTGTTGGATTGACCTCCGCACTAGCGCTTCTAGCATTTTGGTACCGATTTCCCAGCTGGCTAGATGATTTATCGAAATACGAAACTCTCTTGGGAACGCTTATGTCCGCAGCCGTTGTGGCATTGATGGGAACCGTTCTCACGAGTTGGAATCAGCGGAGTATTTCCAATAGGCAGATTGCAGCCGAACGGCGAAAACAAGAGTTAGCGCTCCGTCCTGAAAAACAACAAATTGCGTCAGCGTTCATTGGAGAGATAGACGTACTTGTGAACGAGCTGCGCCATGAATCCTTGATATCTGCCATCGAAAGCGCGCTCCGGGCTTTGGAAACAAGGACAGGAAAAGTCGAGATCGATGGAGTCCACATCCGCAAGCACATTGCGAAATGTTTCGACCACAGTCCAGCCGAGTTTATGCTACTTCCCAGCACCATTTCCAAAAGGCTGACGCGGTTTTATTCTATCGTTCGAGAAACGGACGCTGACCTTGAGTGGTGTTCCCGCGCCGTCGATGCCTACGCCAATCAAAGGGTACGGTTGATGAACGCTGGGCAAATGATACGCCTGCTTAGAAAGATTCTTGATAAGATTGATTTGTTGTCAAGATTGAGGCCCACGCTCATCGAAGGGCTTAAGGAAATACAAGACACTGACTTTGATTAATCTGACCGGCATTAAAGGTGACGCCACAGCCTCATAATTCGCGCAGCCATGCCGCCGGTCGGTTCATTCTTTGCAGGGCCACGCTTCGTGTAAAGCGTTGTAGGCAAATCGCCCAAAGTCATTCTGGGTTTGGTTCGGATGTTCATCAGCGTACCTCACCACCACATCCCTCATTTGGCCAAGTGTGGTGCCAACAGGGATTTTCGTGCACGTGGATGGGTCCGGTCGTGGCAGCACGTCAGTCATCAGTGTTACATTTTCGAGTATACCAATGCAACGGCCGTGAAGATATGCGCATTGGGGTTAGTAAAGGCTTCGACTGGCTTGAGTTTGCAAAAGGGCACCATGTAATTTGCACTACCCACATCCTCCGCCTTCCAGACAGGGTTTGTTGCTGCAATCGTCCACACTGTGAATGCCGCCATCGCGGCTATCAACAATATCAGTACACCGCAGCAGCCCCAGCAGACTGGCCTCATTTGTAACGACTCTGTTTACGCGTAAAGACTACCACCAACTCATGAAGCCACCTCAATCGTCACCACGACGAAAACGCGACCGAATGGTGTAAGGTTCCTCGGGTGCGTTCCTCGATGCGGGACGCGCGTGCTAGCCGAGAAACTTCACGAGCAGGACAAGGAGTTCTTCGACAAAGCAAGTGGCAGTCGCCTGAGGTCGTAGCGGGCTTGCGGAAGCCGGCCAGCAGGCGCAAGTCTGGCAGACATTTACACCTGCGCGAAGCCGCCATCCGCGAACAATTCTGTTCCCGTAACATAGCTGCTGTCGTCGGAGGCGAGAAATACGACAGCTTTCGCAATCTCATCGGATGCTCCAAACCTGCCGAGGGGAACCATGCTTTTGATCATGGCGCGGCTTTGCTCGTCCGCCTCGGTGGCATCCAGCAAGTCGGTCAGTCCGGGGGTATCGATCCAGCCTGGGCTTATGGCGTTGACGCGGATGCGCCGGTGTTTCAAGTCAGTGGTCCATGTGCGCGCGAACGAGCGCACGGCGGCCTTGGTGGCGCTGTAAACACTGATCGATGGCAGCCCTTTGCTGGCGACGATTGACGCGTTGAGGATGATGGAAGCGCCATCTGGCAGCAGGGGAAGCGCCTTCTGCACCGTGAAAAGTAGGCCTTTCACATTGATGTCGAAAATCGAGTCGTAGAACTCCTCAGTGATGTCACCTAACGAAGCGTATTTCGCGACACCGGCGTTTGCGAACACGATGTCAAGCCTGCCCTTCTCGCGTTTGATCTGCGAGAACAGACGATCGATATCGCCGAGCTTCGAGACGTCTCCCTGGACCCCGGTGACGTTTTTCCCGATTTCTTTCAATGCCGCGGCGAGTTCGCCGTCACGGCGACCGGTGATGAAAACGTGCGCATCCTCGCTTGCGAACCGCTTTGCCGTCGCCAGCCCGATGCCGCTATTGCCACCGGTGACGAGCGCGATCTTTCCTTCGAGCTTACCCATCCGTTCCTCTTGCCGCGTGAGCCGTCGCGACGCGACGCTGGAATGCAACGCCGGCCACATCGACGCGTTCCGGTGGACTACAGCCTATGGGCGTCGGCTTGGCTGCCGTAGCGCCTCATGCCAGCTACGGACCAAGGGCGGTCCTGCCGAGCGGCGGGCGGGAGCGGCGGCTGAGGCCCAATTGGTAGCGCCGACCTACCATTACCGCCGTGAGGGAGAGTACGCTCAAACCGTGAATTCGGTCGGGACCGTCGCCCCGAGGGCGGTGAGCAGGTTGGCAACCAGGCCGTCGAGTTCAATGCCGACCGTGGTGATTTCCGGGTTGCCCAGCGAGGCCTCTGACAGAAGCGCATCCACCGCGAACTCCCTTCTTGATTGTTGTGGCGGAAGTCAGGTTTCGAAAGCCGCCGGGGCGTGGTGGTGCGGGCGACGTTGCCGGAGAGGACCGATGACGCTCGTCGCTTACGCAGCAGCCCATGCTGAAGCAGCTTCTTTAGCAAAGTCTTCGTACCGGCGAGGTGGGTGACCAAGCAGTTTCGTCAAAGCCTCAACATCGCACTTGCCCGCTGTGAAACCTCGTTCCAGATAGCCTTGGAACATCATGCGAATGTCGAACGCAGACCATGACGGTGATTTCGTCCGCATCTCTTCTTCAAAGGCATCCATGTCGTGTCCGCCGTAGCGAATCGGCTTGCCCAGCAGCTTACTCCAAATGGACGCTACACAATCACCGTTCAAAATATCGGGGCCGTTTAGGTTGTAGGTCTTGCCAAGGTGTCCGTCACCAGTGAGCGCGATCGCTGCAGCCTCAGCGATATCTCGGACATCTACTGCGGAGATACCAGTTGTTCCTAGTGGCACCGGATATACGCCGGCTTTCGTAATTGCATCCTTCAACGCCAGGTCATTCTGGTAGAAATAGTTCGGTCGGACAATCGTGAAAGGCAAATCAAATTCGCGCAAGGCATTTTCGATGGCCAGCTTGGACGCAAAGTGAGGGACATCTTTGAAGACTTCGGCCTTAAAAACAGAATGATACACGATTTGCTGAAGCTTCAGCCGCTTTGCCAAATCGACCGCAATCAATCCCTGCGTCAGTTCATCGGGCGCAACCGCATTCAATAGGTACAGCTTATCAACTCCCTTAAGCGCCTTCTCGACCGAAACGGGATCAAGCAAGTCGCCAACCAATGTTTCGACGCCAACCGGTAGTTTTGCTGTGCGTTGATTTCGAATCAAGGCGCGGACGGTGACTCCACGATGAAGAAGTTCGTCAATTACTTTTGAACCGACCGTGCCGGTTCCGCCTGTCACTAAGGCTTTCGTGCGTTGTTCGCGGACAGTCAGTTGCCAAGCGGTTACGAGTAAACCACCAAACGAGCTGCTTGTTCCTGGCCCCCATCGTCACCGGGGAGCAACTGGTTTGGCCTCACGAGGTTCACCGGATGGCGTAACCACTATCCACGACGAGGGTTGACCCGGTGACAAAATCCGAAGCACGGGACGCCAGAAACACGGCCGCGCCGGCGCATTCGTCGGGATGAGCCCAACGACCGGCCGGGGTCCGTGCGATGACTTCCTGGTACACGGGTGTCGTTTTCATGGACCCGGTCAGATCAGTTTCAATAAATCCGGGCGCGAGGGCGTTGACCTGGATGTTGAAGGGCGCAAAGCAAATGCGGCGCCAAAGACGGCATACAGGCTGGCGATGTTGATGATTTTTCCTCGGCGCTGCTTGACCATCGAGGTCACCATAACTTTCGAAAGCAAAAAGCAGGCGTTGAGGTGCGTCTCGATCACCCGATCCCAATCCTCAGGAGCCTGTTCGAGAACACCCCCGAAGGCGCCGATCCCGGCGTTGTTGACCAAAATGCTCACCAGCCCAAACGTCTGTTCGACCTGTTCCACGGCCGCCTGCAGTTGCCTCCGTACAGTGACATCGAACCTGAGCGCCAAGGCCGGACCACCCAGGGCCTTTAGCTCGCCCGGGACACGTTGGTTCTTCTCCTCGTTGCGCGCCAGCTCCCGCTTAAGCTAGGCCAAGGGCAATAGTGCGGCCAACGCCGCTGTTGCCGCCGGTGACCACGGCAACGTGCCCGCTCAGGTCAAACGGGTTCGCTAAGTAAAGCCGGGTTAATTCTCGTCCCATTGGCGGATCGGAATCACGAGAAACAGATCGGTGCCGTTGGGAAGATGCGTGACGTACGGCATCCCCGTGGACCCGTCATGACTCAATGTTTGCAGCTCTTGCTGATTCTGATGCGGGCTTACGATCATGATGTGCGGACCCACGTGAAACTCGCTGCTCGTTGACACGTGATCTTCGGCCGATTTATTCGGTACCCACGCGCCCGCGTACATGTACGAGATCCCGACCCTGTCGATGTGAGGCTCGCGATCCGCCAAGCTTTCTTTCATCCGTTGCATAAAGGTAGGATCGAAGCAGGCCGGTTCGTCGTGTGGCCAGCCCGGGAACCCTGGCAGGCACGTCCACTCATTGTTTCCTTGGCGAAGCACGCGATATTCCCCGCCGGGGGTCGTCGGCCAGTCGAGGAGCGTTGCGTCCTTCGTGATGAAGCGTGGCCCAGCCCTCAGTGCATCCGCAATCTTTCCGGCATCCGTCGAGGGATGATCCGACGGCGCCGTCTGAGCGTTCGCAGCCAGCGTGGCTGACAACAAAAACAGAGCTGATCTTGCAACGGACCTCCAAGAAAATAGATCGTTCCTCATACCTCTACCCTCGTCGCTGACGCCCGTCGGGGCGAGACTGAGGCACCTGGTCGCAAGGATAGCGGCCGCCCAACGCTGGCTTGGGTCGACGCGCTGGTCCGGCGTAGGTCGCGCGCACTGTACAACCATCGAGAATACGTCGGCGTTCCGGCCATCAGGAAATGGAGTTAAACCTCGCGACATCGAAGATTGGCCCTCAACCAAAGGAACGGCGCGTGCTCGAAAGACGCTAGCGGGAGGACCCTGGAGATGTTCCTCTCAGCAGCCGTGAAGCTCTTCTCGCGAAGTCGGCTGGTAAATTTGCAGCACCCGGCCCGCCGCTTTCCGTGGGAAACCAATGCGCGCCGGATTAGCAACTGTGCGTTATTCCGAATGGGCCGCCAGGGCGGGGCGGGGTCCAAAGCTAATGGGAGGGCGTGCTGGGACGCACCTTCCGGGTAACGGCGCAGGCGGAGGATTCCTACCGGCTCGATCCGAAGGACGTTCTGCAAATCAGGGTTCGCAATTCGAGCGGGAGCAC
>Ga0137409_10007459_pt1 | contig 11250 bp, 6 predicted proteins | sample CZODoug1_16funga_FD_122059 | JGI IMG/M metagenome (GOLD analysis project Ga0137409, IMG submission 122059) | Vadose zone soil fungal communities from Angelo Coast Range Reserve, California, USA - CZODoug1_16fungal (Hybrid Assembly) | ecosystem: Environmental > Terrestrial > Soil > Vadose zone... | reverse complement strand
AGGATCAATTTCGCCGATCCGACCTTCAGCCAGGATACCGGGTCGTTCCAGGTGCGCGCGGTGCTGCCGAATCCGAAGCGCGACCTGCGCCCGGGCATGTTCGTCACTGCGAACGTGAAGGGCGGCACGCGCCCAAACGCGGTCGTCGTGCCCCAACTCGCCGTGCAGCAGGGCGCGAAAGGCCATGTCGTCTACGTCGTGAAGGAGGACGGCACGGCCGAGCTGCGGCCCGTGGTGGTCGGCGACTATTCCGATCAGAAGGGCATCCTGATCGCGAGCGGGCTGCAGGCGGGCGACCGCGTCGTGGTGGAAGGGGCGCTGAAGGTCGTTCCGGGACAGCCGGTGAAGATCGGCGAACCGGTCGCGGCTGCGGCCAAGAGTGAGGGCGCCGCCGTGAAATCGGCGAAGGACGGCGAGGCGGCGAAGAAGTAGGCGCGGTTCCGTGTTCACCCACTTCTTCATCGACCGGCCGATACTCTCGTCGGTCATCTCTCTCCTGATCGTGCTCGCGGGCGCGGTCTCGATGTCGGTATCGCCGATCGAGCAGTACCCCGACATGTCGCCGCCGCAGGTCACCATCAGCGCGATCTATCCCGGCGCGACCGCCGAAGTCATCGCCAACAATGTCGCCGCGCCGATCGAGGTGCAGCTCAACGGGATCGACAATCTCCTCTACTACTACTCCACCAGCTCCTCGAGCGGCAACTCGGAGATCGTGGTGGTGTTCCGGCCCGGCACCAACCCGGACATCAACCAGGTCAATGTGCAGAACAAGCTCAGCCAGGCGACGCCGTTCATACCCCAGGCGGTGACCCAGCAGGGGCTGATCGTCGACAAGAAGTCGCCGAGCATCATGATGGTGGTGTCGGTATACGCGCCCGACGAGCGCTACAACGCCGCGTACATCGACAACTACACCAACCTGTACGTGCTCGAGGAGCTGAAGCGCATCCCGGGCGCCAACCGCTCGCAGGTATTCGGGTCGCCGGACATCGCGATGCGGGTGTGGCTGCGCCCCGACCGGATGGCCCAGCTCGGAATGAACGTGCAGGATGTGGCCTCGGCGATCCAGAGCCAGAACCAGACCTTCGGCATCGGACAGCTCGGCGCGCCGCCCGCGCCTCCGGGCACCGAGCAGCAGTTCGTGGTCACCGCCCAGGGCCTGCTCACCAAGCCCGAGGAGTTCGAAGACATCATCGTGCGCGCGGCGAAGGAAGGCGTGGCGAGCGTGCGCATCAAGGACATCGGCCGGGTCGAGCTCGCCAAGCGGGACTATTCGCTCGCGAGCCGCATGAACGGAAAGACGGCCACGACCATCGGCATCTATCAGCAGCCCGGCGCCAATGCCGTGGATACGGCGCGGGCGGTGCGCAAGAAGATGGAGGAGCTGAAGGCCAAGTTTCCCACCGGCCTGGACTACAAGATCGTCCTCGACACCAGCCAGTTCACGCTGTTTTCGATCGACAAGGTGGTGCATACCTTCTTCGAAGCGGTGATTCTCGTGGTGCTCGTGGTCTTCGTCTTCCTGCAATCGTTCCGCGCCACCGTGATCCCGATCCTCGCCGTGCCGGTGTCGATCGTCGGCACCTTCGTCGGCATGCACCTGATCGGCTTCTCGATCAACATGCTGACGATGTTCGGCATGATCCTGGCCATCGGCCTGGTGGTCGACGACGCCATCGTCGTGGTCGAGAACGTCGAGGTGAACATCGCGCAGAAGGGCCTGGCGCCGCTCGAGGCGGCGAAGCAGGCGATGACCGAGATCGCCGGGGCGCTGATCTCGATCGTGCTGGTGCTGCTCGCGGTGTTCCTGCCCGTCGCGTTCCTGGGCGGGGTGACCGGGACGCTGTACAAGCAGTTCGCCATCACGATCGCCTTTTCGATGGTGATCTCCGGGATCATGGCGCTGACGCTCTCGCCCGCGCTTGCCGCGATCATCATCCGGGCGCACCACGGCAAGAAGAACCGCTTCTTCCAGGCGTTCGATGACGGCTTCGAATACGTGCGGCGGGGATTCCTCCGCCTCGTCGAGGCGCTGCTCCGCGCCTGGCCGATCGCGCTCGGTGCGTTCGTCGCCGTGATCGCAGGAATCTTCCTGATGTTCCGGGTGCTGCCGTCGAGCTTCGTGCCCGACGAGGACCAGGGCTATTTCTTCGTCGTGACGCAGGTACAGGACGCGGCGAGCCTGGAGGTGACGGCGCGGTTCTCGAGCGAGCTGGAAAAGATCCTGCTCGCCGATCCGGCGGTGCAGGACGTCGGCACCGTCAACGGCTACAGCTTCATCGACGGCCAGCAGAACAACAGCGCCGCGGTCATGTTCGGCCTGATGAAGCCGTTCGAGGAGCGCAAGGACCCGAAGCTGCTGTCGTTCGACACGCTGAAGCGCCTGAACGCGCAGTTCGCCGGCCGGCGCGACGGGGTCGCGTTCGCGGTGAATCCGCCCTCGATCCCCGGACTGGGCACGACCGGCGGATTCGAGTTCTACGTGCAGAACCGCGGCACGGGCGACCCGCGCCAGACCGACGAGGCGCTCAAGGCGTTCCTCGCCAAGGCGCGCCAGCGGCCCGAGCTCCAGGGAGTCAGCACCACGTTCCGGGCGAACAGCCAGCAGCTGTTCGTGGACCTGGACCGCAACAAGGCCGAGGTGCTGGGCGTGCGCGTCGGCGACGTGTTCCAGGCGATGCAGGCCTACTTCGGCTCGCAGGTCGCGGGGCAGTTCTCCCAGTTCAGCCGGGTGTGGTTCGTGATCGTCCAGGCCGACGCCGACTATCGCGCGAGGCCGGAGGATTTCGGCAAGGTCTACGTGCGCTCGAGCTCCGGCGCGAACATCCCTCTCTCGGCGCTCATCACGACGCGCTATGTCGCCTCGCCTAAGCTGGTAACGCGCTTCAACGGATTCCCTGCAGTCAAGATCGGGGGTAACCCGGCGCCGGGATTCAGCTCCGGCCAGGCGATCCGCGCGATGGAGGAGGTCGCGGCCGAGACCCTGCCGGGCGATTTCGCCTACGCCTGGGCGGGGCAGGCGCTGCAGGAGAAGGAGTCGGGGAGCACGTCCTCGTCGGCGTTCATCTTCGGTCTGATCGTGGTGTTCCTGCTGCTCGCGGCGCAGTTCGAGAAGTGGACGCTGCCGATCGCGGTGGTGCTGACCGTGCCGTTCGCGGTGCTGGGGGCGCTGCTCCTCACCTGGGTCCTGCGCCTGGAGAACGACGTCTACTTCCAGGTCGGGCTGGTGACGCTGGTCGGCCTCGCGGCGAAGAACGCCATCCTCATCTGCGAGTTCGCGATCGAGCGCGTGCACAAGGGCATGGCGCCGCGCGAGGCGGCGATCGAGGCGGCGGGCCTGCGGCTGCGCGCGATCGTGATGACGTCCTTCGCGTTCATCCTCGGCTGCGTGCCGCTCGCGATCGCGAGCGGCCCGGGCGCGAACAGCCTGCGCGCGATCGGCACGGGTGTGATCGGCGGGATGCTCTTCTCGACGCTGATCGCGATCTTCTTCGTGCCCTTGTTATTCTGGGGCCTGGAGTCCATAAGCGGACGCTTCGGCGGCAAGAAGGCGCACGACGGCGCGATCCCAGTCTCCGCGCACGACAAGCGGAAGGGCGATTGAGGTGAGAGCCGCGATCCTGTGCGTCGCGGCCGGCGCGCTGCTCGCCGCCTGCGCGGTCGGCCCGGATTACAAGCGGCCGGACATCGAGTCGCCGCACGACTGGCGCATCGATTATCCCAAGGCCGCCGAGGTCGCCAACACCAAATGGTGGGAGCAGTTCGGCGATCCGGCGCTCGATCAGCTGGTCGAGGAGGCGCTGCGCGGCAACCTCGACATCCGTGCCGCGGCCGCACGGGTGGACCGCTTTCTGGGCGCGCTGACGACCACGCGGTCGCAGTTCTTCCCGCAGTTCGGCTACGCGGCCGGCGCGAGCCGCAACCGCGCGAGCCAAGTCGGAGTGACGCCGCTTCCACCGGGCGTCAACACGGACTACTCGCTCTATCAGGCCAACCTGAACGCCTCGTGGGAGATCGACCTTTTCGGGCGCGTGCGGCGCCAGAGCGAGGGCGTGCAGGCGCAGGTCTACGCGAGCGAGCAGGGGCGGCGCGGGGTGATCCTGTCGGTGGTCACGTCCGTCGCGACGAGCTACATCGTGCTCCGCGGGCTCGACCGGGAGCTGGAGATCGCGGGCTCGACCGCGCAGAACTATGCGGACACCAAGCACCTCTTCCAGCTCCGGTTCGCGGGCGGCGTGGTTTCGGAGGTCGAGCTGTCGCAGATCGAATCGCAATATCAGACGGCGCTCGCGGCGATCCCCTCGTTCGAGCAACAGGTTGCCGCGCAGGAGAACCTGATCTCCGTGCTCCTGGGCCGCAATTCCGCCTCGATTCCCCGAGGCAAGCCGATCGAGGAGCTGATCGCTCCGGCGATTCCGGCCGGATTGCCCTCGGAGCTGCTAGAGCGCCGGCCGGATATCCTGCAAGCAGAGCAGAATCTGGTCACCGCGAACGCCAACATCGGCGTGGCCAAGTCGCTCTATTTTCCGTCGATCTCGCTGACCGGCCTGTTCGGCTCGGTCAGCACCACCACCGGCGAATTCCTCAAGGCCCCTTCGAAAACGTGGTCGGTGGCGGCCGATCTCGTCGGCCCGATCTTCACCTTCGGGGCGATCAGCGGGCAGGTACGCAGCGCCGAGGCGGCGCAGCAGGAGGCGACGCTTTTCTATCAATCGGCGATTTTGAACGCATTTCGCGAAACCAACGACGCGCTCATCGGAGCGCAAAAGAAATTCGAGGAAGCCCAGGCTCAGGCAAGGAGAGTGCGTGCGCTGCGCGACTACGCTCGCCTGGCGCGCCTGCGCTTCGACAACGGCACGGCGAGCTACATCGAGGTGCTGTATGCGGAAAACGAGCTCTTCGGCGCGGAGCTGGTGGCGGTTAGCACGCTCGCCGATCGCTATGCGCAGTTGATCAACGTCTACAAGGCTATGGGGGGCGGCTGGGTGGACCTGAGCGATCCGTTGGCCGCTCCCCCGAAAAGGGAAGGAAAATGAAGCCCGTGTGACGCCGCCGGCCGATCCCGGGCAGTGGAGCTTCACATGGTCCTCAAGCTGAAAACCAGCCGGCGGCTTCGGCGGTCCGAAGTGGTCGATTCGCGTGGGAAGTAGGACCGCGCGCTAGGGCAGGCCGAGGATCTCGAAGATCGAGCGTAGCTGCGCGCTCATCGCCAGGTTGAGGCGCTCGCCGGTGGGGAGCTTGGTGAGGAACCATTTGTTGTAGGTCTGCTCGAGTTCGCGCGAGGTCGCGAGGCGCTCGAAGGCGTCTTTGACCACCGCATCGAAATCGGGATCGTTCCTGCGATACATGATGCCGTACGGGTCGTAGGAGAGAAACTCGCCGACCACCTGGAATTCGCGGGCGCGTCCGGATTTTGCGATGATCCCGTAGAGCAGCACGTCGTCGGTCGCAAAGGCGTCGGCCCTGCTCTTTTCGAGCAACGCGAAAGCCTGAGCGTGGTCCTTCGCGACGGCGAACCGCATGTCCAGCTTCCGCTTGTCGGAGAGGGTCTTCAGCGCGACCTGATTGGTGGTGCCCGCCGTCACGGCGACGGTCTTTCCCCTCAGGTCCAGGTACGAGCGTATCGCCACCGGGCGTCTCACCATCAGCTTGGTGCCGCTGACGAAGATCACCGGAGAGAACGCGACGCGCTTCTGGCGCTCGAGATTGTTGGTGGTCGAGCCGCACTCCAGATCGACCTTGCCCGACGCGACCATGTCGATGCGGTTCTCCGGAGTGACCGGGAGGAACTTGACCTGGAGATCGTCCTTCCCGAGCGCGTCCTTCACGTCTTCCACGATCTCGAGGCACAGATCGATCGAATAGCCGATGGGCTTGCGCGCCGCGCTCAGGTATGAGAACGGGATCGAGCTCTCGCGGTAGCCGAGCGTGACGCTGCCGCTGTCCTTGATTTTCTTCAGCGTGCCGGTGAGCTCCTGGCCGAGCGCGGGGGGCGGCGCGAGCGCACCCGCGAGGAGCAGACCGAGAAGGACGCGGGTCATGACGGCACTCACGCGGGGGCGGCTGCCCGCCGTCGCGATCCCGCCGGCGTGGCCTCGCCTTCGCCGAGATCGCCTTCCCACTTGGCGACCACGGCGGTCGCTATGCTGTTGCCGATGACGTTGGTGGCCGAGCGCCCCATGTCGAGGAACTGATCGATGCCCATGATGAGGAGCAGGCCTGCCTCGGGGATGTTGAACGTGGCGAGGGTCGCGGCGATGACCACGAGCGACGCCCTCGGGACTCCCGCCATGCCTTTGCTGGTGACCATCAGGATCAGCAGCATGGTCACTTGCTGGAGCAGGGTCAGCTCGATGCTGTAGGCCTGCGCGATGAACAGCACCGCGAAGGTGCAGTACATCATCGAGCCGTCGAGATTGAACGAATAGCCGAGCGGCAGCACAAAGCTGACGATCTTCTTCTTCGCGCCGAAGCGCTCGAGCTGCTCGAGGGTCTTGGGATACGCCGCCTCGCTGCTCGCGGTGGTGAACGAGAGCAGCAGCGGCTCGCGGATCATGCGCAACAGCGTGGCCACGCGGCTGCCCAGGAACAGGTACCCGGCGAAGGCGAGCAGCCCCCACAGCAGGAACAGGCTGAAGTAGAACTCGGCGGTGAACTTTCCGTAGGTGACGAGGATGCCCAGGCCCGAGGTGGTCACCACCGAGGCCATGGCGGCGAACACCGCGATCGGCGCGAGCGCCATGACGTAGCCGGTGACCTTGAGGATGACGTGCGACAGCTCCTCGATCCAGTTGATCATCGCCTTGGCCTTGTCGCCGAGCGCGGCGGCGGCCGAGCCGAAGAACACCGAGAACACCACGATCTGCAGGATCTCGTTGTTGGCCATCGCCTCGAAGGCGCTGCGCGGCACGAGATGCGTCACGAATTCCTTGAAGGAAAGCGACGCGACCTTGAGGTTGGTCGAGGCCGAGGCGTCGGGCAGGGGCAGATTGAGGGCCTCGCCGGGGCGCAGCAGGTTCACCATGAGCAGTCCGAGGAGCAGCGAGAACAGGGACGCGGAAATGAACCACGCCATGGTCTTGATGCCGATGCGGCCGATCGACGCCGTGTCGCCCATGTGCGCGATCCCCACCACCAGCGTCGAGAACACCAGCGGCGCGATGATCATCTTGATCAGGCGCAGGAATACGTCCGACACGATCGAGACGTAACCTGCGATCTGAGCCGCTGTCTTCTTGTCCGGGTAACTGATGAAGATCATGTAGCCGATGATGATGCCGGCTACCATCGCGATCAGAATCCAGGCCGCCTGCGGCAGTCTCCTCTTCATGACAAGTCTCCTTCGTTGTTATGGCGTTCGGGGGTCAGGCTTGGTGCCGGACGCGTAGACGATGTCGCGCCGTCCGGCGCTGAATGCTTGCAGTGACTGAGCCCAGCGCACGCACGGCCACCGCAGCTCGGCCCTTCCACTGCGGGGCTGATAAACCGCGGTGTAGAGCGTGCCGTAGCCGCGTAGATAACTCGACTGGAACAGCGGCGGCTGCAGCAACGCGTTCGCGACGTCCTCGGCCGACGCCGCCGCGGCGAGGCGCTGCTCGAGGCACTCGAGGCGCTCGACCGAGCGTGTTGCGCGTGCATGCTCCGGCCAGTCGACGTGATGTTGGAAGTTGGTTGTCGCGACACGCCGCGTCAGCTCGGGCGCGCGGTCGGGCGCAAGGAACAACGTCGCGGCGTCGGCCTGGCGATCCAGCAGCGTGACGTTGTAGCTCATGCTCACCGGAACACGCTTCAGCACTGCGACCGCCTCGGCCGTGTTCTGCGCGATTTCGAGCACGTAGCGCAGCAGCAGCGGAATGCCGAAGCCGGTGCCCGTGACTTTGCGTCCGCCGAAGGACAGCGATGCGGCGAGACCTGACTCGTTCAGTCCGTCGAGGGCACCCCACAAACAGTCGCCGAGGGCGAGCACGCGCCCATCGCGCCAGCGCGTCGCGAGCCAGTTGCCTTCGAGCAGGCCCGGCGCGAAGTCATAGTTGCGCAGCAACGCCGGTTCATCGTTGCCACGTGGGTCGAACCACACCGCCTGCGAGCAGCCGGCGATGTAGGGCGGCGGACACCACAGCGACAAGAAACGCGCCTCCACATCGCCGCCGCCTGCCAACTCGACCAGGCGCTCCCAGATCGGAACCAGTTCGGGCATGTGTTCGCGCAGCGCGCGACGCGATTCGAGATAGCTCGGTCGATCGGCGACGCCGCCACGCAGAAACCAGCTACGGTACGCGGGCCAGTGGCGCTCGAACATCGATTGCCAGGCAGCGTCCGGCCGGTCCTCGATGAGCGTGTCGAAACTGAGCCCGATCGCCATGTTCCAGCATTCCTGCTCGGACTAGAGAATCTTGAACGAGCCGGCCTCCGGCACGCTTTCGTGCTGCGTCGTCACGATCGGCTTGCCGGCGTAGAACTGCTTGATGCCGCGGATCCAGTCGCGCGCACGCAGGTTGAGCTTGAAGTTGTCATCCATCGACCGGCCGCGGGTGATCAGGATTCCCAGATCCGCGCCCTCGTAGCGGTAGTCACCAGGCCCGGTAATGCGCAGGAAGAACGCCTCGCGCTCGCTGTCGATCGCGCGCCGCTCATAGTCGAAACGCTGGTAGCCGATGGTGCCGTCCTCGGCCAGACGATAAATGCCGGTGGCGGGCGCATGCGTCACCCGGTCGACCTTGTCCTCGGTGTACTTGATGACCACCTGCGACCAGGAGTCGATGAAATGCGGCTGCGCCCAGCGTTCGTTGATCTCACGTACGTTCAGATCGAACGGCACGCCCGAGAACTCGAGCAGGTGAAACAGGAACAGCGGTGCATCGGCGTACGCAAACGCCGCGTGGTTGGTCATCGGGCTCGCGCCGCAGATGCGTGGGTTGAGTTCGCCCAGGTAGACCTCGCCCGATTCCTGGTCGATGAGGAAATCGAGATCGAAGTACCCGCGGTAGCCTTCGGAGAGCAATTGGTTGCCGAAGCGCTCTGCCATGTCGCGCGCCTTGGCCCGCACTTCCTCTGAAAACGCCCCCGGAAACACCTCGTTGCCGCACCAGCCACCCTTGTACGGCGTGAGTTCGCGCGCGCCCACGACCTCGGTCAACAGGGGTCCGACCAAGGTACCCGATTGCGTAGCGCAGGCCTCGAGCGTCGCGCCGCGGCAATTGATGCGCTTCATGATCTTGACTTCGGGGTCGTTGACGATCTCGTCCTTGTGCTTGTTGAACTCGGCCTCGCTCGCGATGAAGAAGGTGGTGTGGCCCGAGTCGCCGAACGCGGACTGAATCACCAGATCCTTGCCCAGGCCCGCGCGTTCCGCGATCTGCATCAGGTGGGCAAAACTTTCGACCTTCTCGAGTGCGTTCGGCACCGAGTACACGCCTGCCTTGTTGCCGATGCGTACGGTTTCCATCTTGTTGTCGCAACGCGTACGCAGCTTGGCGGGCGGGAACCAGACCTCCATGCCGATTTCCTTGGCCAGCGCCTCGGTTTTCTCATCGAACATCAGGAAGGTGGCTACCGGCTTGCCGCCGCGGCGCTCGATCAAATCGACCACATCCTTGTGCTGCAGCAGGTAGTTGTTGATGTCTTCGATCGACTCGAACTCCGCATGCGGCGATTCGCTCGGCACGAACACGTTCGGATGGCGGCCGTCGAAGCAGTCGATGTAACTGATGTAGCGAAAGCGGTTCACCCAGCGGTCGATGCCCAGCAGATTGAAATTGGTAGCGCTGATGAAATAGATCGGCCGTTCATTGCGATGGAACAGCAGCAGCAGGTCCGGGACGCTCCGTACTTTGGGGCTCATGATTAGCTCCTCGTCAAGTTGGCAGCGGTGGAAGCGGGGGCAGGCTGGGATTCGGTGTTCGGAGCGGGTTGGGGCGAGGACGCGGCGCGACCCGAAACGGCCAACGCTGCACGCGCTGCCGTTGCCTCGGCGACCCGCGCCAGCGCTGCCGCGGTAAAGATGCGAAAGCCGAGTTCCGGCCGGAAGCCGTGGATCTCGCGCACGTCGAGTGCGGCCATGAAGCGCAGGATCTCGGCGCTGATCACCTGGCCGGGAACGAGAATCGGGAATCCCGGCGGGTATGGGATGACGAAAAGCGCGGATACCATCTCGCGCTTGGCCTCGATCGCCTGTGCGGCTTCGGCCATGCTGACGTATTCGCAGTTCTCGTCGCCGTAGGAAAGGAAGAACGCGCTGCGAATGTCGCCGTCGCGCGTCTGGGAACGGCCTTCGACGCTGCGCCCGCGAAAAGCAAAGTGAAAGCTCGAGAAATCCGGCAGCGGCGGTTGCTCGAGCGTCAGCGAGCGCACCCGCTTGTCGTGGATGCGGCGTTCAATCGCGCTCATGTCGGCGACGCGCCGGTCGACGTCCTGCGCGATCTTTACGAGCACCTCGATCAGGTGCGCCACGGCCGAGCGGGTGCTGCCGATGTTGGTCATGAACAGCACGCTGTTGCGCGACGTCTTGTTGATCTGGATGCCGTACTTGTCCATCAACTCCTTGTTCTTGAAGGTGTCGCCATCCATGCCGGTGGCGCCGATCGCCAGGGTGGCACGCGTCGGGTCGATGGCGAACTCGTCGGTGCGCCACGCGATCTCGAGGTTGTTCCAGCCGGTCTCGATGTTGTAGTAGTTGTCGACGCCTGACTCGCGGTAAGCCGGCGGCACCAGGTCGCCAACGCGCAGAAAGCGGAAGTAGCGCTTGAGCACCGGATGATTGAGCACCTGTTCGCGCAAGGACATCGCGAGTTCGAGCTGGCGCTGCACCAGCTCGTACCCTTCGAGCTCGACCTGGCGCCGGCCGACATCGAGCGAGGCCAGGATCTGGTAGTTGGGCGAGGTCGAGGTGTGGGTCATGTACGCCTCGTGGAATGCCTCCTCGGTCTTGTCCTTGAAGTCCTGATCCCACACGTGGATCATCGATCCCTGGCGCAGCGACGTCAGCGTCTTGTGCGTCGAGTGCGTGGCGTACGCGCGCACGCGCGCCCGCGCCGGATCGGGCAGCAGGCGCGTTCCGAGCACGCGCTCCTCGTCGTTCCACGCGTCGGGTCCGAAGCCGGCGGTGAACTCGGCGTAGCGCTTGGCGTAGGCCGGGTCTTGCAGCGTTTCGCACAGCTTGCGCGCGGTCGCCATGGCGGTGCGTTGCCGATAGATCGGATGACAGCAGGCGAAGGCGAACCAGGCCTCGTCCCAGAGGAACACCAGGTC
>Ga0137409_10007458_pt1 | contig 11251 bp, 11 predicted proteins | sample CZODoug1_16funga_FD_122059 | JGI IMG/M metagenome (GOLD analysis project Ga0137409, IMG submission 122059) | Vadose zone soil fungal communities from Angelo Coast Range Reserve, California, USA - CZODoug1_16fungal (Hybrid Assembly) | ecosystem: Environmental > Terrestrial > Soil > Vadose zone... | reverse complement strand
CTGCGTGACGTCCGGACACGCGCGGAGCAGATGGAACACGGTCGAATATGGTCAACGTTATGACGGCACAGACGAATTCTAGAAACGGCCTTATTCTCTGGCTCGCTCCGCCGTTGCTGTGGTTCACGGTATTCATGCTCGTGCCGTACGCGCTATTGTTCTATTACAGCCTTGGCAGCGTCGAGTACATGACTTTCAAGCCGGGGTTCTCATTCGCAAACCTCGGCAGGGTACTGACGAGCGCTCCGTACCTCGCCGTCTTGCTCAAGTCGTTCAAGCTCGGCGTCATCACGGCCGTGGGCGCCACGATCGCGGCGTTCCCCGTCGCCTTCTGCCTCGCGTTCCACACTACTAGCCGCACGACGAGAACGTTTGTGTACTTTCTCGTGATTGTTCCATGGTGGGCGTCATATCTCGTCAAGGCATATGCGTGGAAGACGATTCTAGGCAGCAGTGGGCTCATCAACTCGCTGCTCATGTCGCTCCATCTGATTAACGAGCCGCTGACGTTTTTTCTTTACAACCAGTTCAGCGTCGCGCTGACGCTCATCTACATCTTCACGCCCTTCGCGATCTTGTCGATCTACGCGCAGCTCGAACGCATTCCGACCAATGTCATTGAAGGCGCCAAGAATCTCGGTGCGACAGATTACGAGGTGTTTCGGCGCGTGATAGCGCCGCTCAGTTTACCCGGTGTCGTGGCGGGAGCGGTGATCACGTTCTCGCTGTCGTTCGGCGACTTCGTGGCGGCGGTTGCGTCGATACGAGATGAGAATGCAGACGCGCACTTCCGATCGCAGCACACTTTTGTTACAGATGAGGAGGGTAACAGCGGCATCGATTTTCTTGGCCGTTTCGAGCGGTTGGCCGAGGACTTCCGATTTGTCCAGGAAAGAATCGGGCTTCCGCGCAACGAGCTCCCTTGGCTTCAAAAGGCACGCAACGCAGCGAGGTATACCGACTTTTATAACAAGGAGACCCGGCAGATCGCCGGCGAGAGATTTCGGCAAGACATCGAAATGTTCGGTTACGAGTTCGGGACCGCCTGAAGAGATTTCCCTTTAGATCTTTCTCGAATGCCTCCAGCGACTCGCCATCGACGCCGGCTGCTCCACGATTAGCTTTCACTCTCTGGTATGCCTCCCAGATGAGGTTTTTCGGAATGTCATATGGCTTTGCTTCAGACACTAGCTCCTCCCATTGCTGGTTGGCTTGCGCCATCAGCTAGATCGTCAGGCCCCTTCGCTCCGCCCGCGTTACTGGGCTTCACCACTACTACGAGCCTGTCCGTCCCTCCGCCTCGCATCGGTACTCTGCTCCTGGCGGGTCTTCCGCTTGGAGGGCTCCTTTGAGCATCGAGGCTGGAGGTTCCCACGTTCCGCACAAGAGCCTGCGCTGAACTCACGCCGCCTTAATGCGACGATCAGTAATTCGTCCCTGCGCCGAGCCATGTGCGAATTTGCGCTGCGACGTCGCTCGCGCTCGGAGGGTCAAGGTTAGATAGCACGATGATCGTATAAGCGCCCGCCACCTTTGTGTTGAGCGCGGCGTTGATGCCCGGAGCGTCGCCGCCTATGTCCAGACTGGGGCCGCCCAGCGCCTGATTGGTTGCGCTTGGCGCGCCCGCCGGGGATCGAAAGTCAGGTATCAGAAGCTCACCCGATTCAAGAGCGCAGGTGAATTTGAGCAGGTCGTCTATCGTCGAATATCCGCCTCCGGCGGAGCTTCCGCGCGCCGGGCGCGTGTAGAAATTGTTCCTCAGTGGCGCCGCCGCATCTCCCCTCGGGCGTGTGTAACCGCTCGCGCAATAACGAAGTTAACGGAACGGGCCATGAGAGCCGGCTCGTTGGTGAAGATGATAGCCAGGGAATCCTTGGAACCGCTCTTCTTCAGATGAAGGCCAGGGGGCAGGTCTACTCACCGAGATGGAAGGCCGCAATCTCCTTGCGATCACGCACGTAGAGTATATTCCCGGCCAGGGTGGGAGCCGTCCAGGCCGTGCTGGTAAGGGCTTCGGTTTCGGCCAGCACTTGAGCCCCCTTCGGTGAAAGAACTCCGAGTATAAGCTTGCCGCTTTCATCGAGCACAATGACATTGTCACCGGAGGAGACCAGGTTCGCTTTGCCGAATCGCCGCTCCTGCCATTCGATCTGGCCTGTCGTGACGTTGATGCAGGTAAGCGGGGCTGGGCCGAAGTCGCCGTTCGAGGCGTAGACATAGTCGCCGAGACGGATGGCGTTGGTATGGTGGATCCGCATTCGCTGTGAGCGCCAAAGTTCCTTTACTTCGGTTTTGCCGCCCGTTCGCGCGAGCCGGAGGGCGCGACTGCCGCCGTTGTAGGCGGTAGAGATGAACAGAATGTTGTCGCTGCCCCACACGGGGGTACTGGCGTGCGCGTTGAAGAGAGTTTGGTGAGGATAGCTCCACAGCAGATCGCCGGTGTCGGGATCTGCTCCGATGAGATCTTTCTGCATAAAGTGGACGACTTGCGGCTGCCCGTCAACATTGATCAAGATCGGCGACGCGTGCGTATTCTCGAAATCCAACTTCTTCCAGACCACGGAGCCATCCTGCTGGCGGAAGCAGATCAATCCGCGCCCCTGACCACCCGCGGGCACGATCACCGTTTCCTTCCAGGCCAGCGGGCTGGATGAGTATCCGGGATCGACGACGTTGCCCTCATATTTCCGCCACAGATCCTGCTCCCACAAAACCCTGCCCGATCTCTTGTCGAGCGCGTAGAGCACGCCATTGCTGGCCGTGAAGAAGAGGCGCGCGCCCACGATGAGCGGCGTCGAGTACGGCCCCACGCCTACGCCGGGCCGCCGTTTATCGGGACGGTCGGGGGCCTCCACCGCCCGCTCCCAGAGCGTCTTGCCGGTCGCCGCCAGGAGGGCAACGACGATCTCCTGTTCGCCGCGGCGAAACGCGGTATAGACTGTTCCACTCTCGGCGAGCACGGTCGTGTAACCTTCACCGAGAGGCCGGCTCCAGAGCTTCTTGGGCCCTCCAGACGGCCAGGACTTGGCCAGCCTGGCCACCGGCGCCTGGAAGTTACGTTGCGGCCCGCCCCACTGCAGCCAGTCTGTCTCTGCGGGCTTAGCGGCGCTCAGAACGCCCGCCAGAACCGCAGTCGAGAACAGACGAATGAGTGGCTTCGGGAAGCGTAAGATCAGAGCTGTCACCGTCATAAATCGCATCTCCAATTAAGGGGGCTGTGCAGCCGCAAGCCTATCTCTTTTTGGTGGCCTTCCACGTACCGGAAAAGCCGCCGAACTCCCATCTGCCGCTAAGTTCATCGCCGGCGCTGCTGCCCGGCATCAGGATCGGGCCTTGGCCCTGATAGGTCGCTACCAGCGTCACTTTGTCACCCTCGATCTTGATATCCACGATCTTCAAATCCCCGCCGCTAGGAACCTCGGTCTTCAGTTTGTCCCCCTCCTTCCTGATCACCAGCGTCAGCAGAAATTCTACCTGGGTGTCGGCAGTCACCTTCAGGTCATAAGCGCCTTCAAGCGCGGGCGGCGGCGTTGCGCCGGTCAGTGGAGTCGTAATCGGCGCGGGCGCCGCGACCGCCGGTTTGGTCTCTTCCTTTTTGATAGCGTCCCAAGCGCCTTTTAGTTCGCCGAGTGACCAGCCGCCCGTGATCTTCCCCGCCTCGAATTTGCCCTTGATCTCGATCATTCTCCCCCCGAGATCGCCGACGAGCACGACATTATTCTCGGCGTCGACCAGGGCGTTGTTGACGGTCAGCGGCATCGGACAATCGGTGATTTCGCCGCTCCACTTCTCGCCGTTCTTCTTCAGCGTCAGCAGGAAGGTGAGGGCGCCCATGGCGGGGCTGCTTGAGTTCACGACATAGGTCCCTTCCGCGGCGTGCGCAGTTCCGGCGCTGTTCTGAGCCATCACCGCAACAGAGATCAAGCTTGCGGCTACGGCGGACAGCGTGAGGCCAATCAGATTGAAAAGTTTTTTGTTCATCGATAGGCAAAGTAGCAGAGGAGGGCGGAGGCGGCGAGGCTGTTGTCGTGAAATGCCGGTTTTTCGGTGTCAAGCGCCGGCGATCAGGCGAGATCAACGGATCATCTGCCGGAAGAAGGATTCGCGGAAGCTGCGACTCAGCGTGACATCCGCGCCGTTCGTCAGCCTTACGATATAATCCCCATGAAAGAGTGGGTGCAGACCGCGTACTGCCGCCTTGCGCACGATAGTCGAGCGATGAATGCGAACGAAATGGATCGGATCGAGCTGATTTCCCAGGCTCTGGATGGTCTGTCTAACCAGATGTGTCCGGTTTGCGGTATGGATCACAACGTACTTGTTCGCAGCCTCGATCCAGAGGATATCCTCAACCGGGACGAAGATGATTCCGTCGTCCTCTTTGATCGTGACTCGCGATAGCCACTGCTCTGGGGCGGGCTGGGTCGCGCTCGACTCGTCCCCATCCGGGACGGCATTCCGCAGATGGATGCGGCGCACTGCTCGTTCAACTGATGCCGAGAGACGGTCCGGGTCGAACGGTTTACAGAGATAATCGACCGCCTCGACCTCAAAAGCACGGACGGCATATTCGCTGTAGCCTGTCACGAAGACGAAGGCGGGCATCTGTCCAAGGCCGATCTCTCTAATGAGATCGAAGCCGCTCAGGTCGGGCATCTGAATATCCAGAAAGACCAGATCTGGCGCCAGCCTGCGGATCAGGTCGACGCCCTCGGCTCCGGCGGTTGCTTCGCCGACAATCGCCACCTCCTCTTCACCCGCGAGTAGTTCGTGTAGATAGCGCCTCGCATAGGGTTCGTCCTCCACGATGAGTGTCCGTACGATCTCCGCAGACTTGGTCATCAAAGCTCCTTACCGCTCCGACTTCCGCCAGGGAAGCGACAGCTCAATGCGCACGCCTCCCTGCGGCCGGTCTTTGTACTCGAAGGTGAAATCGGCGCCATAATGTAGATGGAGCCGCGCCAAGGTATTGGTCAGTCCCAATCCGTGGTTTACCGCCTCAGGGGACGGCGCGCTGATCAGTCCGTCATTCTCCAGGCAGAGATTGAGCCTGCCGTTTTCTCGATGCGCCTGGAAGGCGATCCCGCAATCTCCGGTGAGACGGGCTGCGCCGTGCCGGACGGCATTTTCAAACAACGGTTGCAACAACAGATGCGGAACTTCAGCCGTCGCCGCCATCGGCTCGATCTCGTAATCCAGAAGCAGGCGATCCCCCAATCGGAATTTCTCGATGCTCATGTACAAATCCACGAACTCCAGCTCCTCGGCCAGGCTCCGTACGGATCCAGTCCCTCCCTTCAGCGTGAGGCGGAGAAAATCACCTAGCGCGACTACCATCCGGCGCGCCGTTGCGGGCTGATCGCCGATCAATCCGGCAATGGTGTGCAGCGTATTGAAGAGGAAATGCGGGTGGAGTTGCATGCGAAGCGCCGCCAGTCGAGACTCCGCCAGTTGCCGCTCCAGTTCCGCCGCGCGCATCCGCTCGGCCTGGAAATCGCGCCGGGTGTGCCGATACTGCAATGCCATGACCAACCCCAGGCAGATCAAAACGTTGACCCGAAAGAAATCAGAGCCGAACTTGGATGACAGAACCGAATTCAAGGTCGGGTTCGAGGCGCGATAAGGAAACCAGGTCAAGTAGATAATCGCCAACAGCAAAAACCAAAACAGTGTGGCGACTCCAATCACAATCAGCAACAGCACAGCCCCGTGACGAAATCGATTCTTGTGGGAGAATGGGAATCGTTGCGCGCATCTCGAAAGCAGCGGCAGCGAAAGCGTCCAAAGACCGCATATCACCGCGTTGAGGTATAGAACAAAGTCGAGCGGCTTATGGTTACCGAGTTCGCTCACCGCCACCATGGCGGAAAAGAAGACGGTCGCGCCTGCCCATCCGAGCGCTACTGCCGCCATCCGCCTGAGCCGGTCTCTTTGTTTCTTCATCGCGATTCTGGATCGATCAACTATATGTTGGGCACAGCAAGATCTGGATTGAGGAGACGAGTCAGTACCGCGAGCGGTAGCGAGCGGCCGCTGGCGAAGGCTCCGCTCGCTACCGCTCGCGGTACTGATCCAGTCGACGCCTTGAGAAATCCATATCTTGGTGTGCCGGGCATATAGGTTTAACATCTATCGAGGCGATCTCTTGCGACATGCCTCTCCCTATTAACGAGAGAGATCCTGAATTTCATCAAGTCTCGCCTAAAGTTTTCCCCGCGGCAAGCTCCGTGGCGCAGGCGATGGTTGATATGCATATTCATGCGTCAAAACCGGCGTTATACGCCATGGTACCGGCGTTTCACGACAAATGTCTCACTATTACTGCCCCTGTCGGCTATTGTTCTGCGAGAGAATCAATCTCGATGTCTGAGATCAAAGGAGACTTTATGCGATTTTTGGGGAAGCTTTTTGTTTCAGGTGTGTTCATCACGGTTTTCGTTTTAAGCGCTGCCGTATCCTCAGGGCAAACCGAGGCCGGCAAGACAATTCAACAATCCGACGTCAACGATAAGTGGGAGAGGGACGGCGGCGACAGAAGGAATGAAAAAGCGATGAAGGTCGTGCAAGAATTTCTTCTGGCTTTTCAGCGACAGGATCTAGGCGCTCTGATAGACCTTATTGATGACCGAGTTGTGTTCGAGCAACCATTTACGTTGGACGGAAGTACCAATCCGACGCGTCTCGAAGGCAAAGACGCTGCAGTCGGTTATCTCCAGGGGCTATTTAATCTATTCAGCCAAACGAATCTTACCCGCGTCAATAATACAGTGGCCGAGGATACAGGTACGGTGTTTGTTGAGATGCAAGGTGACTTTATAGCTAGAGCCATCAACTATCGATACCAGAACGTTTACATCACTAAATTCCAGGTGAGGCGTGGAAAGATCGTCCGAAGCGTCGAGTATGCCAATCCAATTATATTTCTCAATCTTCAAAGAGCGTTGGGACAATAAGATTACAGGCCGACGTAGTCTTGATCGGGAACAACTGCTGACGAATGGCAAATCGAATTAGGATGACCTTTTGATAGCTAATACCGCAGCTCTCGCTTTAGGGGCGACCAAAGCGATGCCCCCCAGAGCAAGAAAGCCAAATGAGTAACTTCGGCTACGTCCCCATGGCGCTACGCCTTCTCTGGAAGAAGGGCAAGGAATCCATCCCAAATGGACCAGTCTTCATCAGCATGAACGACTACAAGGTCTATCGGCTCGCGGATGTACCCTTTGTCTGGTGGGAGGGGTTTCGACTGCGCTACTACTGGCCGCGCACAGAGGGTACGCTGGGACTTTGGTTCTGCACCTTACCCGGGCGCCGTTCCATTTCCGTCTCAATTTGGCGGGATCCCGAAGATCTTAAGCGCTTCGTACATTCGGCGCGTCATGTCAAAATCATGCATCGCTACAAGGATGCCGGTAATCTAATCAATACAAGATGGACGGCAGATCGTTTCGATCGATGGCTCATCTGGGACCAAGCTCTCGATCGATTGACAAGTCCTCGGTTCCCTCACCACTGAAGTCTCTCGTAAGAAAGTGAACCGCCCCGGGATTCCCGGAGACTCCAATTCTTGAGAGGATGGAGTCATGAAAACAGTACCGAAATATTCACCGGAGTTTCGCGAACGGGCCGTCCGGATGGTGTTTGAGCACCAGGGTGAACACAAGACGCAGTGGGCGGCGATCGTCTCGATCGCGAGCAAGATTGGATGCGCCGCCGAGACCTTGCGTAAATGGGTCCGGCAAGCCGAGCGCGACCAGGGCCAGCGCGATGGTCTATCGAGTTCGGAACGTGACCGTCTTAAGCAACTCGAACGCGAGGTGCGGGAGTTGAAGCGGGCCAACGAGATTCTGCGTAAGGCCGCGGCTTTTTTCGCCCAGGCGCAACTCGACCGCCAACCGAAGTGATGATCTCCTTTATCGACCAACATCGGAGTGAGTATGGGGTCGAGCCGATCTGCGCACAGTTGCCGATCGCCTCATCAACCTACTACGAGCACAAGGCGAGAGAGGCGGAGCCGGCGCGGGCGCCGCCCTGGGTTCGGCGCGATGTCGAGCTCTCGCGTGATATTCGCCGCGTCTATGAGGAGAACTTCCAGGTCTACGGCGTACGCAAAGTCTGGCGACAACTCGGTCGAGAGCAGATCAGAGTTGCCCGCTGTACGGTCGAGCGATTGATGAGATCGCTTGGGCTGCAGGGTGTCGTGCGTGGAAGGAAGCGCCGCGCCACGATCAGTGAGGAGAAAGCGTTTCATCCGGTAGACCGAGTGAAGCGCCAATTCACCGCGACGCGGCCGAATGAACTCTGGGTAGCCGATTTCACCTAAGTGGCGACCTGGGCGGGCTTCGTCTACGTGGCATTCGTCATTGACGTGTTCGCTCGTCGCATCATCGGCTGGCGCGTGGCCCGCTCAATGCAGACAGACCTGGTTCTGGATGCCTTGGAACAGGCGCTGTGGTCCCGCGATGGCGCCAAGGGAGTAGTACATCATAGCGACCATGGCAGCCAGTATCTGTCGATTCGTTACTCGGAACGGTTGGCGGAAGCAGGCGTCGAGCCATCGGTGGGCGGCGTCGGCGACTCCTACGACAACGCGCTGGCCGAGACCATCATTGGGTTGTACAAGACGGAGGTGATCCGCCGTCGCGGCCCCTGGCGGCAACTTGACGAAGTCGAGTACGCGACGCTCGAGTGGGTCGATTGGTTCAACCACCGCCGGCTGCTGACATCGATTGGCAACCTCCCGCCGGCGGAGTTAGAGCTGATGTATGATCGCCTTGCGACACGAAGTCGCGTCAATCACTGTGAAGACTGCGCGCGCAGGACTTCACCCGCTGTTCCACCAGCGGTTTTCTACCGGCATGAATAAAGAGCTGCCGGGACAATGTAACCTCATCCTCGGATGGCCCTTACCCTGCGAAGGGGCAAGGGCGACTGCCAGCCTCAAGGCGGTCGGGGGCTAAAAATGGATCGTATGGTCAAGACATCTGAATCGCCGCACACGCGTCGTCATTACATAAGCAGCGTAAGAGGCTGTTACGCTGTGACCAAAAGGTATGTGGCTGGTATGCAGGCTGGTGATTCCTGCATCGTGGACAACAAAGTCACCGGCGTCTAGGCGAGACCTAACCGATCCCGTGATTGACTCGGAACGTGGTAAGCCCAGCCTTCTCCTGAGACGCCTTGTTCCCAGGAAAGTCGACCGCAAGGAAGACCCACGGGAGGTCGGGTATGAGATAGCGGAAAAAGCCAATGCCCGATTGTAATGATCGAGATAGCCGTTCGGGTTGGCCTTGCGGCCAACAACATCACGGTACGGGTAACCGTGCTGACTTCCGCGTGGTGTTTCGGTACGAGACTCTATGACAATGACGCAACAAACAGGAATTCGTCGGGAACTTGAAGCCGCGCCTTTTGGCGCTGCTGGCGCGAGCCTGCGTCAAGCCGTTAACTGGCGTACTATCAAATGGAAGCGAGTCAACAGCAACGTGCGTCGTTTGCAAAGGCGGATCGTACAGGCGCAGCAACAAGGCAAGAAGCGGAAAGTCCGCGCCTTGCAATTCATTCTCACTCGCTCCTACAGCGCGCGCTGTCTCGCCGTTCGACGAGTGGTTGAAAATCCCGGTCGACGCACTCCCGGCGTGGATGGGCAAAAACTCGACACGCCGGAAAAGAAAGCGCAGACCGTGGAAAAACTCAATGCAGAAGATTACAAGGCGCAGCCTCTCAAGCGCGTCTACATCGCCAAGAAGAACGGGAAAGGCCGTCGCCCACTCGGAATTCCAACGATGGATGACCGCGCCCGACAGGCGCTGTATTTGTTGGCCCTCGACCCCATCGCGGAAACGACCGCCGATCCGAACTCCTATGGTTTTCGGAAAGAACGGTCAGTGGCCGATGCGATTCAGCAGTGCTTTATTCTGCTCTGTCGCTCGAACTCTCCGCAATGGATTTTAGAGGGCGACATTCAAAGCTGTTTCGATGAAATCTCGCACGAGTGGTTGTTATCACACATTCCGATGGATCGCGCGATCCTGAAGAAGTGGCTCGAAGCAGGGATCATCGAGCGAGAGTCCTTTAGCCTGACCACGACCGGCACGCCGCAGGGAGGAATCATTTCACCAGTCTTAATGAATCTGACTCTCGATGGGTTGGAATCATTACTGGCGGAACGCTTCCCTCCGCGTCGCGGTCATCTGGTCAAACTAGTGCGATTCGCTGACGACTTCGCGATCACTGGCAAAACGAAAGAACTGCTGGAGGAAGAAGTCAGACCTCTGACGGCGGAATTCCTCAACCAACGAGGACTGAAGCTTTCAGAGAGTAAAACCAGGATTACGCACATAGAGGAGGGCTTCGATTTCCTCGGCAAGCACTTTCAGAAACACGGCGGCAAGCTGTTAATCAAGCCGTCGCGTCAGAACGTGCAGGCCTTTCTGACCGGGATCAAAGCCACTTTCAGAGAGAATCTTCACGCGCCGGTGGAGCGTCTCCTGATGGAACTCAACCCGAAGATTCGGGGCTGGGCAATGTTTCATCGAACGACCGCCAGTAAGAAGGTTTTCGGCTATGTGGACCATCGCATCTTCTGTGAACTCGAACGTTGGATGCAACGTCGCCATCCCGACAAGAGCCTACCGTGGTGTTACAAGAAGTACTTAACACAGGTCGGAAACAGGCATTATGTCTTGGAGGGAACTACACTGGATCGCCGGGGCAAGCCTCGAACGATCCGATTAGTCAAGGCGAAGGACGTGCCAATCAAGCGGCACGTCAAAATCAGAGCCGCAGCCAATCCTTACGATTCGCAATGGGAGACCTACTTTGAAGAACGAATAGGTCTTCAAATGAAAGAGAACTTCCGCGGATACGATAAGTTATTGAAGCTGTGGTTCAATCAGAATGGCCGATGCCCACAATGTGGGCAAAAGATCACCCCGGAGACCGGCTGGCACTTGCATCACCGAGTCTGGGTGGTGAACGGCGGTGACGATTCGATGGCCAATCTGGTTGTGATGCATCCAATCTGTCATATGCAATTGCACGGGCAGACTAATCCCGCAAAAAGCTTCGGTTGCTGTACCGCGTCCTCCGAAGAGGGCGTTTGAAATGCTTGAGCCGTGTGCGATCAAAGTCGCAAGCACGGTTCTTAGGGGAGGGCGATGGCAGCAATGCCATCCCCTTACCCGGTAGCAAGACGAGTCGGCCGTCGCGGCCTGACTCAACGAAAACTGTCTCCGGCAATCCCGGGGCG
>Ga0137409_10007457_pt1 | contig 11252 bp, 15 predicted proteins | sample CZODoug1_16funga_FD_122059 | JGI IMG/M metagenome (GOLD analysis project Ga0137409, IMG submission 122059) | Vadose zone soil fungal communities from Angelo Coast Range Reserve, California, USA - CZODoug1_16fungal (Hybrid Assembly) | ecosystem: Environmental > Terrestrial > Soil > Vadose zone... | reverse complement strand
GAAGAACCGCGTGTACACCGAAGGCAAGGGCGAGAAGCAGCCTGTCGCCGACAACAAGACCACCGAAGGCCGCGCGAAGAATCGCCGCGTGGAAATCGAAGTGGTCGGTACCCGCACCAAGAGCTGATCGGCTCGTGCCGGTCACACAAAACCCCGCCTCGGCGGGGTTTTGTTTTATGGGTATCCAGGGCGATCGGTAAGTGAATATTGCGGCGAACCCATTGGTTAATATCGCGGCATGACGACCCTCAATGCCGACCCTCAGGAACTTGCCAAATTCGGTGAACTCGCCCACCGCTGGTGGGATACCGAAAGCGAGTTCCGGCCGCTGCATCAGATCAATCCGCTGCGACTCGACTGGATCGACAGCCAAGCCCGCATTTCGGGCAAGCGCGTGGTCGACATCGGCTGCGGCGGCGGCATCCTGTCGGAGCCGCTCGCCCGGCTCGGGGCCGAGGTGCTGGGCGCTGATCCGGCGCAAGCCAACATCTCGGCGGCGCAGCTGCACGCGGCCGACAACGCCCTCGCCATCGACTATCGGGCGACCACCGCCGAGGCGCTGGCGGAAACGGGCGAGCGCTTCGACATCGTGCTCGCCATGGAGGTGGTCGAGCATGTCGCCGACCTCACTCTGTTCGTTAACCGCTGCGCCGAAATGGTCAAGCCCGGCGGCCTGATGGTGGTCGCAACGTTGAACCGCACAATCAAAAGCTTCGCGCTCGCGATCGTGGGGGCCGAATACGTGTTGCGCTGGCTGCCGCGCGGCACCCACCAGTGGGACAAGTTCGTCACCCCGAACGAGCTCGAGATCGCGCTCGAAAAGAGCGGGGTGGTCATGACGCAGGAGACCGGCGTCATCTACAACCTGCTCGCCGATCGCTGGCAACTCTCGACCGACATGGATGTGAACTACATGGTCGCGGCCGAGAAAACGGCGTGATGCTCGACGCAAGCTGGCTCTGGGCGCTGTTCACGGTGATCGCGGCGGCGAGCCAGACCGTGCGCAATGCCACGCAGCGCGAGCTGACCACGACTCTCGGCACCGCCGGCGCAACTCACGTGCGCTTTCTGTTTGGTCTTCCATTCGCGGCGCTTTTCCTGGTCGCGGTCGTGATCGCGAGCGGGCAGGCGCTGCCACGGCCGCCGATCAGCTTCTGGCCGTGGGTGCTCGCCGGCGCGCTGGCGCAGATCGCCGCGACCGCGCTCATGCTTGCCGCGATGAACGACCGCTCGTTCGTGGTCGTCTACGCCTACATCAAGACCGAGCCGGTGCAGGCTGCTTTGTTTGGGCTCGTGTTCCTTGGCGACACCGTGACGCTGCCGATGGCCGCTGCGATTCTGATCGCGACCGTCGGTGTTGTCGTGATGGCGCTCAAGCCCGGCGCGACGCTCGGGCTGCGTGCGACGCTGCTCGGGCTCGCGGCAGGATCAATGTTCGCGCTTTCCGCGGTTGGCTATCGCGGCGCGATCCTGAGCCTCGGTCTGCCGAATTATCTCATGGCGGCAACCTACACGATGGTAGTCGGGCTGATCGTGCAGGTGGCGCTGCTGTCGTTCTATCTCTGGCTGCGCGATCCGGGTGTGATCCGCGCCATTCTGCAGCATTGGCGGCCTTCGATGCTGGCGGGCTTCCTGGGCGCGCTTGCCTCGCAGTTCTGGTTTCTGGCGTTCGCGTTGGCCACGGCTGCCAGCGTGCGCACGCTCGCTCTGGTCGAGGTGTTGTTCGCGCAAGCGATCTCAACGATTGTGTTCAAGCAGGTGACGACCCCGCGTGAAATGCTGGGTATCGTACTGATCGTGGTCGGAGTGCTGCTGCTGATCTGGGCGTATTGACGCGACGGCTGAGTGTGTATAGATACACACTCAGCCAAAGGGCGACCATGGGCCTGAAGGACCACTCGAAACACACGCGAGACGTCGTGTCACGATTGCAGGCTGAAGGCTGGATCGTAGCGCGCAAAGGCCCAGGCGATCATGTGCAGTACCGGCATCCAGTGCGCTCCGGACGCGTGACGGTTGACATGGGGAAGCGCGAGCAGACCCCGAACACGCTGCGTTCGATTTACCGGCAGGCCGGATGGGACTGGTGAAGGAGGTTCATATGCAAGTTGTCGCACTGATCGACGAGGACGAAGGGCAGTTCGGCGTCAGCTTCCCAGACTTTCCCGGTTGCACCACCATTGGTACCTCGCTTGACGATGCGGTTACCCGCGCCGCCGAGATATTGGCTTTCCATGTTGAGGGGCTGGCCGAGGACGGACCACTGCCTGTCCCGCGCACTCTGGCCACATTGCGCAAGGACAAGAACTTCCGCCGCGACGTCAAGGACGCGTTGGTGGCGCTCGTGCCTTATGCGCCGCCAACGCGGGCTGTGCGCATCAACATCACCCTTGACGAGTCGTTGCTCGAGCGCGTCGACCGAACGGCCGAAAGCCTCGGTGAGACCCGCTCAGGATTCCTGGCCGCCGCAGCGCGCAAGCGATTGGCGGACGCAGCCTCGTGAATGGTGAATAGGGAATAGGTCGTCCCAGCGGTGAGGATCTCTCACGTCCCTGGCGTGCTTAGTTCCGCTCGTCGGGCAGTGTCGGCAGCGGATGCAGCTCGATGCCCTCGTCGTGCAGCTCCTTGGCGTCCTTGAGCGACGCCTCGCCGTAGATCGAGCGCGGATCGGTCTCGCCATAGTGCATCTTGCGCGCTTCCTCGGGAAATTTGGTCCCGACGTAGTCCGCATTCTGGGTCAGATGCTCGCGCAGCTCCTTGAGCTTCTGGCGCAGCTCGCTCTCCTGCGGCAACATCATCGCGACCGGTGCCGGGGCTGTGTTGGGCGCGGGCGCATCCGAGGCTGCGACCGGCGCCGATGCCTTGCCACGCTTCCTGGTGCCTGACAGCTTCGGCGCCATGATCGCCTTCTCGACCTTGCTGTCACCGCAGACCGGGCAGGCCACGAGCCCGCGCTTGGCCTGCTTGTCGTAGGCCGCTGAGCTCGGAAACCAGCTTTCGAAGGCATGGCCCTTCGCGCAGGCAAGCGCGTATCGGATCATCGCTCTCCTCCGACCGCCTTGAACGGAACCGGCTCCGCCAAAGGCTCCACGATCTCGAAGCGGCGGCCATGCCGGAGCGAAGGAACGCGTCCGCGCGCGGCCGCAACTTCGGCGGGATCGATCTTGGCCATCACGATCCCAGGTTCAGTATCACCTTCGGCCAGGATACGGCCCCAAGGGTCAACGACCAGTGAATGGCCAAACGTCGAGCGCCCGTTCTCGTGCAGGCCGCCCTGCGCGGCCGCCAGCACGTAGCAGCCATTCTCGATGGCGCGCGCCCGGATCAGGATGTGCCAGTGGGCCTCGCCGGTCTGCTTGGTGAATGCCGCCGGGATGGCGATGAAGGAGGTTCCGGCTTCTGCGAGCGCGCGATAGAGCGCGGGAAAGCGCAAGTCGTAGCAGATTGTGAGGCCCAGCCGGCCCCATGGCAGGTCGGCGGCGACCGCGCTCTCGCCGGCCTTAAAGCTGTTCGATTCGCGATAGCTCTCGCCGCCGGCGAGGTCGACGTCGAACATGTGAATCTTATCATAGCGCGCAACGATCTCGCCCGCGGGGTCGATCAGGAACGAGCGGTTGGCGGCGCGATCGGGCGACACCTTGACGGCCAGCGAGCCGACATGCAGCCAGATCGACAGCGCACGCGCGAGCTCGCGCAGCCGCGCGAGGCTCGCATCGTTCTCTTCCGGCACGACGGTCGCCAGCATGCGCTCGCGCCGGATGTCCATGATGTTGGTCATCTCTGGCGTTTGCACATAATCCGCGCCGGCCGCCTTGGCGTCGCCGATCAGCTTGACCGCAACCTCGAGATTGGCCGCCGGCGTGAAGCCGGAGCGCATCTGCACGAGGCCGACGGTGAAGGTCGCTGGTGTGCTCACGTGTGTGCTCATGCGGATCCCCCTTGTGTGATGCCTTCCGCGGCGAGCAGCGGGTCGAGCCCGCCGGCCCGATGCAGCGCATAGAGATCGTCGCAGCCGCCAACATGAGTCGAGCCGACGAAGATCTGCGGCACCGTGGTGCGCCCATTAGCGCGCTCGATCATCTTGCTGCGCTCCTGCGGATCGCCGCTCACGTCGATCTCCAAGAACTTGATCCCCTTGCGGGCGAGGAGTGCCCTGGCGGAATGGCAAAAGCCGCAAAAGCGGGTGGTATAGATTTCGACCTGTGCCATCGCTGCGCGCGTCGCCAAATGTGCTCTGTTGGAGAGCCTTTGGCCCAAGTCCGTTGAGCCAAGTCCATTGAACAAGTCCCTCTATCGAGTCCCTTTATATGGGAGGGCGCGCCGCCGCCACAACCCGGGCAAAGGTCAGCACGTTAACCTCGGCGGCGCCGGCGCGCAGGAGCGCTCGCGCGCAGGCGTCGACGGTTGCGCCGGTAGTGATCACGTCGTCGACCAGGATCAAGCGGCGGCCCGCGAGGGCAGCCTTGCTGGACGGGCTCACCCGGAAGGCGCCCTGCACGTTGAGCGCGCGCGCCGACTGCGAGAGGCCGACCTGCTGGGGCGTCGCCTTCACGCGCTTGAGCGCGCCGAGGACGAGCGGCACTTGCGACGCCTTGGCGATCGCCTCTGCCAGCAGCGCCGACTGGTTGAAGCGGCGCGCCCAATATCTGCGCCAATGCAACGGCACCGGGATGATGGCGTCGGCCTCGGCGGTGAGCGAGCAGCCAGCGGTCGCCATCCAGCGGCCCATCATGGGCGCAAGGTCGAGCCGATCGCCATACTTGAGCGCATGCACGAGCGTGCGCGCCACGTCGTCAAAGCGTACGGCGGCGCGAGCGCGGTAGTACGCTGGCGGATCGGCGATCGCCTCCATCGAGAGCACGCCGGGACCGGGATCGTACGCGAACGGGATGCCCAGCCGCTCGCAATAGGGCGGCGCAATGAAGGAGAGCTTCGACCAGCACGCGGGGCAAAGGCCGTCGCTGCCCACCGGCTCGCGGCAGGAGGCGCAGAGCTGCGGCAGCGCCACGTCGACCGCGACGCGAAAGATGGCGCGCAAGCCGTTGGCAAGGCGAGCGAGCCGGCTCGGCGGTGCTGTCGCAAGCGCTGCATCCTGCATGGCGCAACCGTATCGCGGCTCGGCAAGGGTCTCAACTCGACATAGCTCTCAATTCGGCTCTCAACTTGTTGGGCGAGGAGAGCTATGTAGTGACAATGGCTCACAGCCCCATCCTGTTCGATCGTGCACTCCTGCGCAGCCGAAGGCGGCGGGCGCTCGCGCTTGCGCCGTCCGGCTTCCTGCTCGAGCGGGTGGTGGAGGACGCGGCCGATCGGATCGCCACAGTGCTGCGGCGGTTCGAGCTTGCGCTTGATCTCGGCACGCCGGGCGCCGCGCTTCGGCGTGCCCTGATTGCGAGCGGCAAGGTCGGGACGGTGATCGCGGCCGATGCGCTCGTCGATCGCGTTGCGCGCGACGACGACACGTCGACGCTCACGGTGGTGTGCGACGAGGAGGCGCTGCCGTTTCGCGACGCCTCGCTCGACCTCGTCACGTCGGGCCTGTCGCTGCAATTCGTCAACGACCTTCCCGGCACGCTGGTGCAGATCAGGCGCGCGCTCAAGCCGGACGGATTGTTTCTGGCGGCGCTCATTGGCGGCGATACGCTCAGCGAGCTGCGCCAGGCCTTCGCGACGGCCGAGGCCGAGATCGAGAATGGTGTCTCGCCGCGCGTCGCGCCGTTTGCCGATGTGCGCGATCTCGGCTCGCTCCTGCAGCGCGCGGGCTTTGCGCTGCCGGTCACTGATGTAGACCGCTTCACGGTGCGTTATGCGTCGCCGCTTGCGCTGATGCATGACCTGCGTCGCATGGGCGCCACCAATGCGCTGTTTGAACGCAGCCGCCGGCCGCTCACGCGCGCTCTCCTGGCGCGGATGATGGAAAACTACCGCGCGCTTTTTGCGGACCCCGATGGCCGCATCCGGGCGACGTTCGAGATCATGTGGCTGTCGGGCTGGGCGCCACACGAAAGCCAGCAGCAGCCGCTCAAGCCGGGCTCTGCCAAGACGCGACTCGCGGATGCGCTTGGCACGCAGGAGCTTCCAGCAGGCGACAAGGCCGGACCCAACGGCGGATGATACGGTGAGCGCCGCACCGCTCCCCTCACAGCAATGACGTCAAATGCGGGATCAGCGGCAGATCGGCTGGCGGCATCGGATAATCGCGCAGCTTGTTCGGCCGGACCCAGGCGAGCCGCTGGTTCTCCAGCGGCGCCACGGTTCCCTCCCAACGCCGGCACACATAGAGCGGCATCAGCAGATGGAAATCGTCATAGGTGTGGCTCGCGAAGGTGAGCGGCGCCAGGCAGGCTTCCTTGACGACAATGCCGAGCTCCTCCCTCAGCTCGCGGATCAACGTCGCCTCGGGCGTCTCGCCCGCTTCGACTTTGCCGCCGGGGAATTCCCACAGACCGGCCATTGATCGTCCGGCTGGTCGCTCGGCGATGAGGACGCGCCCATCCGCATCGATGAGGGCGCACGCGGCAACGAGGACGAGCTTGACGCTCACGGTCTGGTACCCGGGTTAGGGGGAGGGAGACTTCCTGAAAGGCGAGCATCATCAAATGCCAAGGATGGAAATGCGAGGCAATGCGTTTGTCCACTCGTCAGCAGCCCGGCCTTGCTCGTTTCCAATACGCCATGATACTCACAATGCAAAATTGCGTCTCAAGTTTATAACAATTGCGGGGTGTAAAATGATTGCGAGGAGCTTGGGGCTCATCGTTCTGCTGGTCGCCTGTTCTGCGGAGGCGAACGCCCGTTGTTCAGTCCCTTACATCAAGACTGTTGAAAACCAGACGGTGCAGGGTCGCATGACCGCAGACTCGGGCAAGCCGTGTCCAATTCGATTCAAGCATTCGTCCGGGCCGACCTTCAATGTTGAGATCGTACAACGGCCGGCCAGCGGGACTCTGCGGATCGAAGGGATGCAGCGCCTCGTCTACACATCGCGCCCCGGTTTCGCGGGCCAGGATGCATTCGTCTTTGCGCGCCGCGGGCTCACCAAGGTCGGCGTTCCGACGGTGCGGACCATTGAAGTCACAGTGACCGTCACACCGTAGAGGTGTCAATGCCGCACGAAAGTGTACTTATTTGCAATAGCGAGGGAGGCGTCGATGACCAAAGTGCTTGCTTTGACTTGTCTTGCGCTCATGGCCTGCTGTGCCGAGGCTTCCGCGCGTTGCTCGGTGCCGCGCATTCACACGTTCAACAATCAGTCAGTTGACGGCCGCATGACCGTCAATAGCGGGGCACGCTGCTCGATCAAGCTCAAGCACTCGCGCGGGCCGACTTACGGCGCCCATATCGTGCAGCGTGCCGCAAACGGCACGGTCACCGTCGATGGCAGCAATCGCATCGTCTACCGCTCGCGCGCCGGGTATGTCGGCAGCGATTCATTCAGTTACGCACGCACCGGCGAGAGCAGGGTGGGCGATGCGGTGACGCGCACGGTTCGGATCCACGTCAACGTCACGGCGCGATAGCGCCTCAACTGCGATAGTCGCCGTTGATCGCCACATATTCCTTGGTGAGATCGCAGGTCAGCACGCGGTCGCGGCCGCGGCCGAGGCCGAGCGCGACCTTGAGCGAGATCGTCTGCTCCTTCATGGCCGCCGAGACCTTGGCCTCGTCATAGGCCGGATCGCGCATGCCCTTATGCGCGACCCTGATCCCGCCGAACCAGATCGCGAGCTTGTCGCGATCTGCGGGCTCGCCCGCCTTGCCGACCGCCATGACGACGCGGCCCCAGTTGGCGTCCTCGCCGGCGATTGCGGTCTTGACCAGCGGAGAATTCGCGATCGACATCGCGATCCGCCGTGCCGAGGCTTTCGAGACCGCGCCCTCGACCTCGATCTCGACGAGCTTGCGCGCGCCTTCGCCATCGCGCGCGACCTGCTCGGCGAGATTGGCGAGCACCGCTGTGAACGCGCGCCGGAAATCCTTGAGGCGAGGATCGCCAGCCTTGCTGATGCGCGGCGCGCCGCGGGCCGCGGCCTTGCTGGTCGCAAACGCAAGCAGCGTGTCGGAGGTCGAGGTGTCGCCGTCGATGGTCACGGCGTTGAAGGTATCGGCCACCGCCTCGCTGAGCAGGCGCTGCAGCGCCGCTGCTGCTATCGGCGCATCGGTGAAAACGAAGGACAGCATGGTGGCCATGTCAGGCGCGATCATGCCGGCGCCCTTGGCGATGCCGTTGATGGTGACGGTCGTCTTGCCGATGCGCGCTTGCGCGGTCGCGACCTTGGGAAAGGTGTCCGTGGTCATGATCGCCCTGGCGGCCTCGAGCCAGCCTTCATTCTTGCCATTCGCGACGAGGCCTTCCATCACGCCATCGAACGCGCTGGCGTTGAGCGGCTCGCCGATCACCCCGGTTGAGGCAAGGAACACGTCGCCAGGCCGGCAGCCCACCGCCTTGGCGGCGGTGCGGGCGGTGAATTGGCAAGCCTCACGTCCGGTCTTGCCAGTGAAAGCGTTGGCGTTGCCGGAGTTGACCACCAGCGCGCGGGCCGCACGGGATTTCATATTCTGCCGACACCAGTCGACTGGCGCTGAGGCGCACTTCGATCGGGTAAAGACGCCCGCAATCGCGGTGTCGGGCTCGAGCTGCACCAGCAGCACGTCGGTACGGTTCTGGTAGCGGATGCCGGCGGCAGCGGTGGAGAGCCGCACGCCGTCGATGGCAGGCATGTCGGGAACGGACTTCGGCGCGAGCGGAGATGTTTTTGTCACAGCCAATTCTCCGACGTTATGCCCGCGCATAGCGCGTTCTAAGACGCGCGTAAACGCGCTGATGTCGCGGGCATCCACGTCTTAACAGCGATCAGGACATAAAAGACGTAGATGGCCGGGACAAGCCCGGCCATGACGTCGAGAGGCTTGTGCCAGCCCCTCTATTTTTTTGCAGGAGCTCCCGGGGCAGCGGGAGCCGGGGTCGCCGGAGTAGCAGGCTTGTCGAGCCGCTCGACCTTGGCGGTCTCGCGCAGCTGCGTCACCAATTCGGTCTGCGCCTTGCGCATCACAAAGGCCTCGATGCGCTCCTTGAGCTGCTCGAAGGCTGGCGGCTGGCGGTTGCGCTTCTCTTCCAGCTTGATGATGTGCCAGCCGAACTGCGTCTTCACCGGATTGGAGGTCTGGCCCGGATACATCTTGAAGGCGACCTCCGCGAACTCCGGCACCAGCTCGGATTTGCCCATGAAGTCGAGGTCGCCGCCGTTCTGCGCCGATCCCGGGTCCTTGGATTTTTCCTTGGCGAGCGCTGCGAAATCGGCGCCGCCCTTGAGCTGGTCGACGATCGCCTTGGCCTCGTCCTCGGTCTCGACCAGGATGTGGCGCGCCCGCACTTCCTCCTCGGAGCTCGCCTGCTTCATCGCCTCGTCGTAGACCTTGCGCATCTCCTCCTCGGTCGCGGCCTCCTTGGAGCGCTGCTGCAGGAGGGCTCCCATCAGGAGCTTGTTGCGCAGAAATGCCTGCCGCCGTTTGAACTCGGCGCTGTCGCCCATGCTCTTCTTCTCGGCCGCCTGCGACACCAGGATGACATCGGTGAGGTAGGCGATCAGCTGCTCGCGCTTGACGTCGGGCGGGGCCCCGCGCAGCTCGTTCGAGAAATCCTCTTCCGCAAAGGCAAGGTCGCTTTGCCGGATCTCAACGCCGTTCACGCGCGCGACCACGGTGTCGGTCGGGTCCGCTGCGGCTGGCTGCGAGGACGACTCCTTCGTGCATCCGCTCACCACAGGCAGGACCAGAAGCGCAAGCGCCGCGATGGCCACCACGGCCGACCGGGGCTGGCGAGCTGGCGCCGGCCTGGTGCACGGCGAGGAGGGGAGATTCGAGATGGTCATAGCGCGGTCCTTGGGTCTAGGCGACTGCTGTTGGCGGGGCGCCCCGGACAGTCGCGCAATCGCCCCCCCTTTGCAATGCCCGTCATAGTGGCGGACTTTGGCCATAACGTGGGAGTGATCGCCTAATTGACAAGGATGTGACCCCCTCCTATCTGTCCGGAAAGGCTGGCCGTTCCGGCCACGAGCCTGCCGATTGCACCAGCGAAACCCAAATAAAGACGCGGTATTCCGTATCGCGACCCTGCAATGACCGTGCGCATGCGCCACAACGACCACGATCAGCATAATCTGGCCGCCGGCGTGCGAGCGCGGAAGAAGTCTGCTAGTTTGGCCGTGAGGCCTCCAGCACAAGGATTTCCGGGATGACCGACGCGTTCGCCCGCAAACCATTGGGCGGTTCCAACGAGCGCCGCATCGAGAGCTATCGGCCGCGCGTTGCCGAGGTCAATGCGCTGGAGAAGGGACTTGAGGGCCTGTCAGACGACGCCTTGCGCGCCCACTCCGAGGAATTCAAGAAGCGGCACGCTGACGACAAGCCCCTCAACGACAAGCCTGTCGACGACATGACTGTGCGCGCGCGCCGCGACGAACAAGATAAGCCTAGTCTTGCCGCTGGCGTGCGAGCGCGATTGAAGTCTGCTAGCTTGGCCGCGAGGCCTCCAGCAAAAGGATCTAAGGGATGATCGGCGCGTTCGCCCGCAAGCTATTCGGCTCTTCCAACGAGCGCCGCATCAAGAACTATCTGCCGCGCGTGGCTGAGATCAACGCGCTGGAGAAGGAACTTGAGGGCCTGTCAGACGAGGCCTTGCGCGCCCGCTCGGTGGACTTCAAGAAGCAGCTCGCCGAGGGCAAGACGCTGGACGACATCCTGGTACCCGCCTTCGCGACCTGCCGTGAAGCCTCCAAGCGCACGCTCGGCCAGCGCCATTTCGATGTCCAGCTGATCGGCGGCATGATCCTGCACGAAGGCCGGATCTCCGAGATGAAGACCGGCGAAGGCAAGACCCTGGTCGCGACCTTGCCGGTCTATCTCAATGCGCTCTCCGGGCGGGGTGTCCACGTCGTCACCGTCAACGACTATCTGGCCAAGCGCGACGCCGAGTGGATGGGCCAGATCTACGGTTTCCTCGGGCTCTCGGTGGGCGTCATCGTGCACGGCCTCGACGACGAGCAGCGCAAGAAGGCCTACGATTGCGACGTTACCTACGGCACCAACAACGAGCTCGGCTTCGACTACCTGCGCGACAACATGAAATACCGCATGGAGGACATGGTCCAGCGCGGGCACATCTACGCCATCGTGGACGAGGTCGACTCGATCCTGGTCGACGAGGCGCGCACGCCGCTGATCATCTCCGGCCCGCTCGACGACCGCTCCGA
>Ga0137409_10007456_pt1 | contig 11252 bp, 10 predicted proteins | sample CZODoug1_16funga_FD_122059 | JGI IMG/M metagenome (GOLD analysis project Ga0137409, IMG submission 122059) | Vadose zone soil fungal communities from Angelo Coast Range Reserve, California, USA - CZODoug1_16fungal (Hybrid Assembly) | ecosystem: Environmental > Terrestrial > Soil > Vadose zone... | reverse complement strand
CTGTTCGCGCTCGAGTCGCATCCCACGGTGCACCATCTCGTCTCGACGGTGACCGGTGTGCTGGCCGACGGCGCCGATGCCTTCGATCTGCTGCGGGCCGCGTTTCCGGGGGGATCGGTGACGGGAGCGCCGAAGATCCGCGCGATGCAGATCATCGCGGAATTGGAGCGCGCGCCGCGTGGGTTGTATTGCGGCGCGATCGGATACGTCTCCGCCACCGGCGCGATGGACTTCAACATCCCGATCCGGACGATCGTGTTGGAGGGGGGGACAGCCTCGTTCCACGCCGGCGCCGGCATCGTGTGGGATTCCGAGCCGGCGGCGGAATATCAGGAGACGCTCGCCAAGGCGCGGACGATGATCGAGGCGCTTACTTCCCCACGCAGAATGCCGCGAACACGCGGTCGAGCACATCCGCCGGCGTAATCGCCCCGATCAAATCGTCGAGTGCAGCGACCGCCGCGCGCAGATGCGTAGCCGCGGCCGCTGCATCCACGCCGCTCTCACGCGCGGACCAGAATCCGTCCAACTCTTCGAGCGAGCGCTGCAGCGCCGCGCGATGACGAGCACGCGTGACCACCGGCTCGACGTCGCCCAGTGCCAGCAAGCGGCCGAACGCCACTTCCGCGAGCTGACGTCGTAATTCGGGAACGCCCTTGCCGGTTACCGCCGAAACTCCTTCGCCGGTCAGATCGGCTTTCGTCCGCACGACGACCACCGGAGCGTCGACTTGTGCGAGGAAAGCGCCGCGTGCCGGGTCTTCGCGCTCCTCGCAGAACAGCACGAGATCCGCGGCCGCGAGGTATTTCCTGCTTACCTCGATGCCGAGCCGCTCGATCCGCTCGTCCGAGTCGCGCAGTCCGGCGGTATCGACCAGACGAAACGGAAAGCCCTCGATCACGGCGTGGGCTTCGATGGCGTCGCGCGTCGTTCCGGGAATCTCGGTGACGATCGCGCGCTCGCTGCCGAGCAGCGCGTTGAAGAGCGACGACTTGCCGGCATTGGGGCGGCCGGCGATCACCAGTAGCGCGCCTTCGCGCAGCCGCTCGCCCTCGGGGGCGGTTTTCAGAAGATCCGCGACACGCGCACGGACAACATCCCACGCACGACGCACGCGGTCGGGAGAGATCGGTCCTTCGTCTTCTTCCGGAAAATCGATGTCGTAGGCGATCAGCGCCTCGAGCTCGAGAATCTCGCTCCGCAGCGCCGCAAGCCGGTCGGACAAGCCGCGCTCGAGCTGGTGCAGCGCGCGGCGGCGCTGCGCGGGCGATCCCGCGTCGATGAGATCGGCCGTGGCCTCCGCCTGGAGCAGATCCATTTTTCCGTTGAGCACGGCGCGGCGCGTAAACTCACCAGGCTCAGCCAGCCGAGCGCCGGCCGCGACCAGCGCTGCGAGCGCTGCCGCGGGAGCGATCAACCCGCCATGCGTGGAGATCTCGACCAGATCGTCGCCGGTGTAGGAGTGCGGCGCGGGGAAGCAGGCGGCGAGCACGTCGTCGACCGGCTCGCGTGAATCGGGATGCAGCAGGCGCGCGCGGAAAACCGTGCGCGGCGGTGTCGGGTGGAAGGGCTCGAGGCAGCGGGCGGCGAGAGGGAAAGATCCGGCGCCCGAGAGACGAATCAGGGCAAGTGCGCTGCGACCCGGCGGCGTCGCGAGCGCGACGATGGGATCGGTGAGCAGCTAGGTCTTGGCCGGCGTCACCACGCGAGATCCTCCCGCCGTGACGGGCGCTTCGCGCAGGCGGCGCTTCGCGATCATGTATTGCTGCGGAATGCTGAACAGGTTTTGCGCCGCATAGTACAGGTTCAACCCTGCCGCAAAGTTCAGGAACAGCACCGTCATGAACAGCGGCATGAAGTAGACCATCATCTTGGTCTGCGGATTCGGCGGCACGCCGATCTGGCCGACCTTGGACAGCCCGAACATCGACAGCCCCATCAGGATCGGAATGATCTTGAACGGGTCGGGACGCGACAGGTCGGGCAGCCACAGGAACGGCACGCCGCGGAACGCGATGGTATTGGCGAACACGAAGAAGAGCGCGAGCAGCACCGGCATCGGCAGCAGCATGGGCAGACAGCCGCCGAACGGATTCACCTTGTGCTCCTTGTAGATCCGCAGCATCTCGCGCTGCAGCCGCTCCGGATCGTTTTTGTGCTTATCCTGGGTTTCCTTCAGCAGCGGCGCCACCGCCTGCATGCGGATTCCCGACTCCATCGCCTTCTGGTTCAACGGCCACAGCAGCAAGCGCACGACGATGCCGAACAGAATCAGCACCCAGCCATACGCCAGGTTCAGCCGCTCGTGCATCCAGAGCAGAACGTTGAGGACGAATACCGAGACGGGCTGGATGATCGGGCGAAAGATTCCACCGTACGGGTTCGCGTCGTCGAGGCCGTGCCCCAGCTTCGACAAGTGGTGATAGTCGAGCGGCCCGGCGAACACCTGGTAGCGGAACGTCCCGGCCGGTGGCACCGGCATCGTGACGGTCACCTGGGTGCGCGTCGCCGCTTTTCCCGTGCGCGGGCCGCCGACCGCGATCGCGCCGGCAAACGTCGGCTGCCCTTCTTCGAGCGCGAGCGCGGCGGTGAAGAAGTATTTCGACTTGACGCCGACCCACTCGAACGGCCCGTCGAACAACGCGCGCTGGCCGGGCTTGATCCTGGAGAAATCGGTGCGCTCGGCCTTCGACGCCTTGGTGACGACGGCGTAGTGCCGGAAGTCGTCCAGCGAATCTTTCTCCGCCGAGCGCAATCCTTCCGACAGGTCGATGAGCAGGACCGCGCCATTGCTGCCGAGCCCTGTGACGGAGCCCGTCACCTCGAAGCGGTACTCATCGGGGACGAACCGATACTCGAGCGTGACGTGCGATCCGCGGCGCTCGGCGTCCAGGCGCAGCGATTTGGGTCCCTGCCCCGCGTACACCACAATGCCGGGAGCGTCAGGAGTCGGATGGAAGTCCCAGTCGTCGAGCGAAATGGTGTCGCCACCCGACACGACCAGACGGTGTCGCAAGAAGGCGCCGCCGGGCGGAACGAGATCCACCGGCTGCGCCGAGTCGCCGGGTGCAAAGGATTGGTACTGCAGTAGTTCGGCGGACTTCAGAACGCCGCCGTGCGTGCCAAAGCCGAGCCTATAAAGCGGCGAGCTCACCCAGATGATGCGGCCGGTGTCGGCGGATGGGCGGACCGGCGGTCGGGCGGTTGGGCGCTCCGGTGTGGCGGCCTGCGCGCCAGAATCGCGCACGGCGGCGCTGTCGGCCGGCGGGCGCGGCGCCGGCTTCGGCGGCCAGATCATGAGCGGCACGAACCACACGAGCAGCGCGAGAACGATCGCCAGTACGAGACGTCGCTCCATCAATCAGTTCCCGCGCTCACGGCACCGGATCATATCCGCCCGCATGAAATGGGTGGCACTTGAGAATGCGCTTCACGCCGAGCCAGCTGCCCTTCAGCGCGCCGTGACGCTCGACGGCTTCGTAGGTGTAGCGTGAACACGACGGCTCGAAGCGACACTGCGTGAACACGAGATGCGACAGCGTCAGCTGATAGCCGCGAATCAGTGCCATTACGGCGAGGCGCGGCAATCGTTGCAGCGTCACGTTAGCGTCTCCACTGCCCCCGTCAATTCGGCGCGGAGCACTGCAAATGAGGCGGTATAGGCGGAGCGCTTCGCGCGAATCACGAGATCGACGGCGGGAAGCGTTCGCAGCACATCGCGCCTCAGGATCTCGCGCAGCCGCCGCCGCAGGCGATTACGATGCGCCGCGGAGGATTGATGACGCGGGACGATGAGTCCGAGACGCGCGTGACCCGAATCACTGTGACGCCAGGCCAGATCGAGATGCGGGGTACGACGGCGGCGACCCACCCCCGCTTCCCAGCAGGCGGTGAGCTCCGAGCCGCGCGTGATGCGTACGCGGCGCGGGTATCGCTCGCTCGTTTACCGGCTCCGGTGTTTGGATGGAATACGGACGACGAGTTGCTTGCGGCCTTTCTTGCGCCGGCGGGACAGCGTGGCACGGCCCCAAACTGTTTTCATCCGCGCGCGAAACCCATGCTTATTGATGCGTCGCCGATTTCTCGGCCGATACGTCGGACCCATGAATTCCTCGAGTAAGGCCGGGAAAGTTACCCGGCTCGTGACGCGACGGTCAAGGTTGACTTTTCCACAAGGGGCCCGTACTTTCGGGCCGCCCTTGCTCTACGCCCTTCCAAAATCTCAAGAAACGTAATGGAGCAATCGGTAAACGAAGCTTGGAAGCGTCTCCTCGACGAAGCTCGACGTGAACTTCCCGAGGCGACGGTGCGCACGTGGCTCGAGCCATCCGAGCCTATCGCGCTGGACGACGGCCGCCTGATTCTCGGTGCCCCCGATCAATTCGCAGCCGAATGGAACGAGTCGAAGCACGCGTCGCTGCTCGCTCGCGTCGCGGAGCGCGTGCTCGGCCGGCCGACGACCGTCGTGTTCCGCGTGCAGGAAGATCGGCAACGCCGCCCGCAAATGGATTTCTTCGTCGCCCCGCGCGCGAGCACGGGCGGGAGTGTCGCCACCGCCTCGTCCGTCGCGACGACGCCGCTCAACGAACGCTACACGTTCCAGACGTTCGTCATCGGCAAGTCCAACGAGCTCGCCGCTGCCGCGGCGCACGCCGTCGCGGAAGCGCCGGGCAAGACGTACAACCCGCTCTTCATCTACGGCGCGACGGGACTCGGCAAAACGCACCTGATGCAGGCGATCGCGCACGCGGTGCTCCAGAGAAATCCCGAGACGCGGCTGCAATACTTCGGCGCCGAGCAGTTCATCAACGACGTGATCGAATCGATTCACGCACGCACGATGTCCGAGTTCCGCCGCCGCTACCGCAACGACGTCGATCTCCTCCTCGTCGACGACGTGCATTTCCTGGAAGGCAAGGAAATGACGCAGGAGGAGTTCTTCCACACCTTCAACGCGCTGTTCGAGGCGCACAAGCAGATCGTGCTCACCTCCGACCGGCCGCCGAAAGAAATCCCGGGGCTCGAAGACCGGCTGATTTCACGCTTCGAGTGGGGCATGGTGGCCGACATCGGGCATCCCGACCTCGAGCATCGCATCGCGATCCTGCGCAAGAAGGCCGAGCAGGACCATCTCGAACTGACGATTCCGGACGACGTGCTGCGCTTCATCGCCGAGCATATCCGCTCCAGCGTGCGCGAGCTCGAAGGCTGCATCATCAAGCTGCTGCTCTTCGCGTCGCTCAAGAACCGCGAGGTCACGATCGAGCTGGCCCGCGAAGCGCTGTCGGACAAGATCCGCCAGGGCGAGGAAGGCTCCGGCTACGGCAGCAGCGGCTCGGCGCCCAGCATCGACCGCGTGCAGGAAGTCGTCGCCCGCCGCTGGGGCGTGACGCCCGAGGGCCTGCGTTCCAAGGCCCGCACCAAGACGCTCACCGTGCCGCGCCAGGTGGCCATGTACCTGGCGCGCGACATGCTGCAGATGCAGCTCGTCGAGATTGGGCAGGCATTCGGCGGCCGCGATCACTCCACCGTCATTCACAGCGTGGACAAGGTGGAGCGGCAAATGATGCGCGACCGGACATTCAAGGAACGCGTGGAAATGGCGCGGCAGGAATTGTCCGCACTGTAAACAATGCGCAGTTGGGGAAAACGGCGCGGGATGTGGGGTAGTGGGGAAACCGCGACGACTATCCGCAAAGCGCCAACAGTGCCAACAGTGCGCTAACATCAGGTGACTGAATGCAGGTGATGCACCAGTTGCGGTTTAACGACATCGCCCACATATCCCCGATGTCTACTACTACTACTAGTATTTCTATATAGAAGAGCAGTAGTAAAGACTTTCCCCATTTCCGGAGACGTTGGCGGCGTGAAGTTCACGATCACTCGAGAAAAACTGCAGGAAGGTCTCGCGGCGGTGGCGGCAGCCATCCCCGCCAAAACGACGTTACCGGTCCTGGCCAACGTCCTCGTCGAGGCATCGAAGCAGGGCGGCGGGCTGCGGCTGTCGGGCACGGATCTCGACATCGCGGTGAGCACGACTGTGGCCGCGGAGGTCGATGCCGACGGCGCCGTCACGCTGCCGGCCAAGAAGCTCGTGGACATCGCGCGCGAGCTGCCGTCGGGTCCGGTGCGGGTCACGGCCGCCGGCGAGGCCCGCGTCTCGATCGAGTCGGGGCGCTCCAAGTTCAAGCTCCTGGGCCTGCCGCGCGAGGAGTATCCGTCGTTCCCTACCGTGAAGTTCGACAAGGCCTGGAAGGCGGCGGCCGGTGTGGTCCACAAGCTCGTGGGGCACGTGTCGTTTGCGGCATCGACCGAGGAAAGCCGCCCGATCCTGAACGGCGTGCTGTGGGAGCTGCGGCCCGACCGCATGCGCATGGTAGCGACGAACGGCCACCGGCTGGCCAAGATGGACGTCCCCGCCACGGGTGGCTCCACGGCCGACCTCATCGTCCCTCCCAAGGCGCTCGAGCAGATCCGCCGGCTCTACCCGGCTGACGCCGAAATCGAGCTCGCGAAGAGCGATAACCACATCGGCTTCCGCGCCGGCGGCACGCTGGTATTCTCGCGCCTGATCGAAGGGCCATATCCCAACTACGAGCAGGTGATCCCGCGCGAGAACGACAAGCAGGCCACGGTCGACAAGGCGGCGATGGCCGCGGCGTTGCGCCGCATGAGCGTGGTGGCGAGCGACCAGACGCACCGCATCCGGCTCGCCTTCTCGGGCGGCAACGTGAAGTTCTCGGTGCAGACGCCCGACCTCGGCGAAGCGCAGGACGAGCTCGCCGTCACCTACGAAGGCGAGCCGCTGGAGATCGGGTTCAACGCGATGTATCTGCTCGAGATCCTGAAGTACATGCCGACCGACGAGGTGCGCTTCACCTTCAAGGCCCCCGAGCGCGCCACCACGATCGAGCCGGTGGGTTGGAACGATCCGGCGTCCTACATGGCGCTGGTGATGCCGCTACGGTTGGTGGATTAGCGAGTCGACCGCAGAATCCAAAGGAATCACGGGAAGAATGGGAGGCTCGATCTCCGGGACATCGGGGATCGAGTCTTCTAGCATCGGCGGTACGGGTGTCTTCCCGCCGTAGTACCTCGCCAGAATCAAATCGCGGCGCGCGAGCATGCGTGCCGGCCGATAGGCCGGGTTCGACGTGCGCGGCTGCGGCAAGGTCGCGGCGAGCGCGGCGGCCTGTGCATTGCTGAGCTGCGAGGGCTGCACGCCGAAGTACGCCTCGCTCGCCGCGGTCGCGCCCCACACACCCGGGCCCCATTCGGCCGTGCTCAGATACAGCGCCATGATGCGCTCCTTGGAGAGGGCGCACTCGAGCCGCACCGCGGTCACCGCTTCTTTCACCTTGCGCAGCAGCGAACGCGACGGTGAGAGGTAGAGGTTTTTCGCGAGCTGCTGGGTGATGGTGCTCGCGCCCCGATGTCCGCCGGCCGCCCAGGCGTCTCGCAGCTCGATGAAATCAATCCCGTGATGCGTTTTGAATCGCGAATCCTCGGCGATGATCACCATTCGCTCGAGCAGCGGCGCCGTTTCGGTCCGCCGGCGGGCTCGACAATCGGATCGCAGCCGCATCATCGCGGTGCAGCGCGGCTCGTGACTGCGCCACCACAGCGGCGGCGGCCAGACAGCGAACACCCACACGACGAACAGCGCGATCGTCCCTAGCAGAACGCGCCCTGCAATCCTAGCTTTTTGCACCGCCATGGACCTCGAAGCCCTCCGGAAGCGCCTGCAACAAGCGCTTGGTCAGGAATTTACCGTTGGCCCGCTGCTGGGTCAGGGGGGCTTTGCCGCGGTATTCCGTGCGCGCGACAACGTCCTGAATCGCGATGTGGCGGTGAAGGTGCTGGACGTGGAGCTCGCGCCGTCGACTGTTGTCGCGGAACGCTTCATGCGCGAGGCACAGACCGTCGCGCGGCTCGAGCATCCCCACATCGTGCCGATCTACAAGGTCGGCCGGCAGGAAGAAATCTTCTACCTCATCATGCGGTACATCGACGGCCCGTCGCTGGGCCAGTTGCTCGAAACCCAGAAGAAGCTCGAGATCGGCGACGCGGCGCGCATCGCGCGCCAGGTGGCGGACGCACTCGCCTACGCGCACAGCCACGAGATCGTGCATCGCGACATCAAGCCCGACAACATCCTGCTCGATAAGAGCGGCCACGTCCTGGTGACCGACTTCGGCATCGCCAAAGCCGCGCAGGCGGCGAAGGAGAAGAAGAGCAGCGCGTCCCTCACCAGTGAAGGGGTTGTCGTCGGCACGCCCCACTACATGAGTCCGGAGCAAGCGTCCGGCGATCCGCTGGACGGTCGCTCGGATATCTACTCGCTCGGCATCGTCCTGTATGAAATGCTCGCGGGCTCGCCGCCGTTCGATGGCCCGTCGTCCGCCAACATCCTCGCACAGCAACTCACAGAATTACCAGAGCCGATTCGTCGCCGCCGCCCGGACGTGCCGGAAGAGATGGCCGTGGTGCTGGAGCGGATGCTCGACAAGAAGCGCGCCAAGCGCTTTCAGATGGCCAGCGAGGTCAGTCGGGCCCTGATTGGCGCGTTGCCGACAGCGGCGCGCGATCGCGTGCGCATCCCGCTGCGACGCCGGATCAAGACCGTGTTCTACCGCTCGCTCGTCGGACTGAGTGTGGCCGGCTGCCTGCTCTCGATCGCGGCCACAGGAGGCGCCGCGCTCGTGGCGTACTATCTGTTCAGTAAGCCGCCGCGCGTCGCGGCGCTGGCACCGCTCCCCCTCAGCCTGTCGCGCGAGCTGCGGGCGCGGCGCGCGCTGCTCCCCGGTGACGTTGGGTTGTTCGCGTATCGGCCGGCCGGGCAGGAGGACACGACGCTGTTGCTGCTCACGCGGCGCCGTACCGTCGTCGTCACGCCGCATGAGGTGCGCTCCTACGCGCGCGACAGCGTGCGGCGTGACATCGACCTCATTCTCCACAGCGGCCTGGCGTTTCGGTTGGTGATTTACGGAAGGCACTCGTCAGGAGTCGCGGACACGGTGTACCGTAATCTGTCGTTTCGCGACATGATGCAGATCAGATCGCAGCTCAATCGGGAACCGCCGGCGCCTCCGCCTCCACCGCCCCCGCCGCCCCCCCCGGCCCCTGCGCCCCGCCAGGCTCGGCCGCGCCACGCGGTTCCTCCGCCTCCGCCAGCGCCGTCGCACAGAAAGCCGCGTCAGCGTGCACGGCCCTAGGCGGCGCTAATGACGGCGGGTGGCGGGCTCCCGCGTCGCCAAACCGTACAGGCTGGCACCGTCGATGCGCGAGACATCCCCCGGCGTCGACACAATTGCCCCGACGCGATTCTGCCCGCCGATCGAGAGCCCCAGCACAAACGCCGCCCGACGGAAGCCGCCATCGGTATCCATGCGGCCGAGGATTTCGATCGGGCGCAGTCCCTGGGTCCGCCACGTCACGCCGAAGGCATAGCGCTCCACCGAATCGGGTGTAATTCGTGCGTACGTCGAAAACCCGAATGCGGCGAGGCGGCTGGGACGCCACGTGGCCCCCGGGATGTAGGTGAGCCGCTGCTGCTCTCCGCGCACAACCGGCTGACCGATGTTGGTCAGGACGATGCCGAGGTTGAGCCCGGGATGGGCGACGTACGATGCGCCGACGTCCCACGCGGTGGCCTTGGCGCCATCACCGCGGTAATGCGTGACGTCAAAACCCGCCGCGAGGCCTCCCCCGCCCGAGCCTCCCGCCAGGCCAAAACGATAGGTGTGTCCTCGCTGGCCATTGTCCAACGCGTCGCGCTGATAGCCGAACGACAGCCCACGCGCATTGAAGCCGGCGTTCACCTGCCGCAGGCGGCCCTTCGCGCCGGGATCCCCTACGGCGACTTCCAGATAGGTCGAGGCTTCGCGCTGGACACCGAGGCCCGCCGGATTGACCCAGATGGCGCGCGCGTCGCGGACGTCGGTGGGAAAGAGGTACGCGGTGGCGCGGTTGGGGAAGACGACTTGCTGGGCGGTTAGGCGGTTGAGCGGTTGGGCGGTTAGAGCGGCGACGGCGATTGCAATCAAACCGCCGAACCGCCGAACCGCCCAGACCATTATGGCAATACCGAAACGGTCGTGCGCGACACCTGCGTCCGTGGAATCGTCATCCCCTGCATCGGGAGCGAGATCGTCATGCTGGTCGAGTCGTGCGACTCGCCGCCCATGTAGCGGCCGTCCACCGCGATGTAGTCCAGGCCGCTCCGCATGCCGGCGCCGGCCACCTCGAACGGCTGACCGGCCTGCTGGCCGCTTCCCTTGATCGTGAAGTCGGATGTGACCTCGACGCGCATCGTGCGCACGCCGTTGCGATCCTCCCACGCGGCCGCATGTGAGCGATTGATGCTCGTAACGGTCACGCTGCCGGCGGCGCGATCATTCTCCGTCGTCGTGTCCGACCACGTCGCGCCGAGCACCGCCCCGGACGCCGGCAGCCGTGGAAAGAAATTCCGGAACGATCCGACGATCGGTGACAGCGCCTGCGCCGCGATGCTGTCGGAGGCGGCGTGATTGCGGAATTCCCCGCGCGGGGTCAGACGACCGGCGAACGAGAGCGCTTTTGCGGCGCTGAGGTTGATCCCCATCGGGACGGTCGTGCCCGAGTCGGGGGCGATCGAATCGACGGTAATCGTCGTCGGGTAGCCGATGCTGTCGGCTGGCCCGCTGATCGTCACCGCGAAGAAGACGCGCAATCCATAATCGAGCGGTTGCCGCATCCCCTGAAATTCCTGGTCGATGTGAATCACTTGATGCATCACGTAGCGCAACGCGCTGGGACCCAGGCGGACTCCTTGCGGCTGGGCCGGCGGCGGAGCGGGCGGCGGCGGCGCGGCGGGCGGATTCCCCGGCACCGGTGTGGGCGGCGGCGGAGTCTTTGGCGCGCAGGCCAGAGCGGCGAGCATGGCCGCCGTGACAATAGCACGACGCATCGGTCGCTATTCCTTGGTTTTGGTGCGTCCGAAGATGGCGACGACTTCCGTTTCCTCGCTCGTCACCTTGAGCAGTTTCCATCCCCGTTTGCGCATGTCGGTCCGCCAGGTGATGAGCTTCTCCCACTCTTCGGCGGTGGTCCGGAAGACGCGCAAGTCGGCGACATTCTCCCAATGGGGAGGATACGGAGTCGGCTTCGTGGTCACAGAGGAGGAAGTGGTGAGACCATAAGCCGAGTTCTGTTTACTCGTTGGTACGAGCAGATGGTCATCTCTCTGGGATAGCTGTCGCCAGCCATCT
>Ga0137409_10007455_pt1 | contig 11252 bp, 10 predicted proteins | sample CZODoug1_16funga_FD_122059 | JGI IMG/M metagenome (GOLD analysis project Ga0137409, IMG submission 122059) | Vadose zone soil fungal communities from Angelo Coast Range Reserve, California, USA - CZODoug1_16fungal (Hybrid Assembly) | ecosystem: Environmental > Terrestrial > Soil > Vadose zone... | reverse complement strand
AGCGCCAAACGCCATGCCACAACAATTCGACAGCTCGTTTGGCGCGGTAGGCAGGAAGCACGCATGAGCGTCCAAGTTCGAGAAACCGCAAGCCCGCATGCCGTTTGAGTAAGCCGGAAATATCAAATTCTTTCGCGCTGTAGAATCCTTCGTGCTTCTCCGCGATATCCTGACGAAGTAGACGGTAGGTGCCAATGACAGGCAATCGACCAGTGATTGATGGTCGCGCAGAATGGTCTACAACCATCAAGTGATCACATATGTTGTCGAAAGAGTCCTTGTCGCGCCGCGCGAAACTCATGACAGTATCAGCAACTGCATGACCGTGCTCATAGAACACTTTGTACCGAAGTTTCTGTACCCGTCTTATGTCGCCTTTATTTCGGGCTAGTCTGACCTCTAACTCTCCGATGACTCCGAGCTTTGAACGGCTCTGCCGTGGTTTGCAGACTCCGTCAACGCCGAAATGGTTCGTCAGACGTTCGGCGCGATGCTTCATGCATACACGTCCTAAATTGCCGGCAATATCGTTCCAGAATTGAATATTTCTGCGGATCAACCCCTGCTTCACGTATAGCGGCTTTCGGCTCGGGGCCCAACTCGATCTTTAGGTATTCCCCGACTTCGGGCGGGTGCGGATCATGAAGGTTTCGTAGGAATATTCCGCGACCTGCCACCAGAGATTTCCGTCGTCCCGGCAAGCCATCTGCGAATCGTAGATCTTCTTGAAGTCGGCGTTGGACGCGGAAGTTTGACTTCGTTCGATGCCTTCAAACAGCCTTCCATCACGGCCCGGCCGAACGGGCGCAGCAATGCCCCAGTCGCCACCAGGCGCTTGAGCGCCTGGGATCGCTCGCATCATATCGCGGCTGAACATCCAGGTTGGCGTAGCCGCAGGCCATCGTGAGCAGCGACTTGTAAGCCTTCGGCAGCGCCTCCGTGCACCGACGCCTGGCAGGCCCGCAACGGCGAACCCGTCCGCAAATCTCCCTTAATGCGGGCCATTAACGAGCCCATTCAACGTAACCAGCCCAGCCTCCGATCTCTCCCGACCAGATAACGCTCATATGACGCGAGCCTGTCAGGCTGCCTGCAATTCGGAAGATGAGACGACCTGCCGGTCAACGCAGCAACATCTCAAGAGGCACTGAAAGCGCGAACACTATGAGGTGGAAAATGCGTTTGGAACACTTCGTTGCGGCGAAAAAGCCGTCCCCAATCCCTGAACCCTCGAGCGAAACAATGTCGCGGTTTATTGAGCGCAGATGGGGTGCGGTTCTCGCCGCTGATGTTGTCGAGTATTCGCGTCTCACGAGCTTGAATGAAGAACGAACCTATTTTCGTTACAAATCCCATCGCCACGAGCTGATTGATCCGAAAATTGCCGAGCACCGCGCGAGGTTCGTCAAATCCACGGGGGACGGAATTCTGGCTGAATTCAGCACGGCGCTCGATGCAGCGCGCTGCGCGATCCAAGTGCAGCAAAGCATGGCTGAGCGCTGCAAGGATGAGGCGAATGATCATCGCATCATTTTCCGCATTGGCCTGAGCTGCGGCAGGATCATCGCCGACCCCGAAGACATTTATGGTCACGAAGTCAACGTGGCGGCGCGTCTGCAAACAATCGCGCCTCCGGGCGGGATCGCAATGTCTGCTCAGGTTGCAGAAACGATTCGAAGCACCTTTCACTTGCCGCTTGAGGATTTAGGCATGCAACAATTTCGGAATATGTTCCGGTCCGTCCACGTCTTTCAGTGCCGGTTTCTGGGCAACGCAGCTTGTTAAAATCCAACAAATTCATCGATTTACAGGGTTTTGACGCTGATTTGACGCCATCGTGAAATTATCGGGCATTCACTAGGGGACGCCAGCCATGCACGGATCAAATCTTTCGGTAATCCACAAACTCGAAAACGCCGAGCCGTTGCTGACCGCCGAGCGCAATCTCGGGGGGATGCGAAATCTGCTCAAGCTGCCCGACTCGTCAAAGTTCGGGGCGGGCAAGAACCCACTGCAATTGCGCCATCTCATGCGGAAGCTGACAGCCCGCATCAGCCGCGAACCGAACTGGCCGAATGAAGAGAATCCGAATCTCCCTTCCGGCTACACGTATCTCCTGCAGTTTATCGCCCACGACATGGTGAACACTTCGATCTCGCTCGCCGCGACCGACGGCCGCCGCTTTGGATTCGAAAATGCCCGGCGGCAGCCGCTAACCCTCGACACCATCTATGGCGGCGGCCCGGACGTCAGTCCGCAGGCTTACGAGTTCAGCCAAATCTGCAAGGAGTCTCGCGGGCTCATGCCGCGGACGCGATTACGTCGCGGCCGCGTGCAAAATCGATCGGGATCGACCGCCGGAATGCCGTTCGCGGACATCGGCCGCGCTGCGCCGATCGATGTTGCAGACGACGGAATCAATAGTCATACAAGCGCCGCTGGGTGTCCACTTACCGAGGCGCTTGTGGCCGACGCACGCAATGAAGATCAAGCTCTCATTGTCCAGATAACGGTGCTGTTCCATCGGCTGCATAATTTTATTCTTGATCAGATAGATTCCAGCCGTGGATCCAAAACTGCTGACGATGCCTATCGGAATTTCATCTCCGCGCGGTTCCTTCTGACGCTTATCTATCGACGAATCATATTCAACGACGTGCTCTATCGTCTGCTCGACCCGTCAGTGATCCGATATTATCTCGTTGAGAAGAGGCCGCTTGTCGCTGATGGCGATAGTGGTCGCATTCCCGTCGAGTTTTCTCACGGCGCCTTTCGTTGCGGCCACGCGATGGTCCGGAACAGTTACAAGGTGAGGAGCGAGGACGCCCTTGAGACAGCTCGCGCGATGCAATTCAGTTCTCGGCGCTCGCCTGGCTTTGTCCCGCTGACCGAAGACTGGATCATAAAATGGGAACGGTTTTTCGAGATCAGCAAGCAAACGCCGCCGAACTACAGCCGTCGTCTCGGCCCTAATTTCTCTCCGATCATAAGAAGCGAATTCTTCTTCCCACCGTTGAACTCGAACATGGACGGCGATGGCGATGCCGCCGGGTTGCCGAACCGCGACCTTGTAAGTGCCGTTTATGCCAAGATTTGGTCAGTACCAAAACTCATCGACGCGCTTCGCGCCACGAGTCCCGAACTTTCTCATTTTCTTCCAGGGTACGGCGAATACATCTCACCCCTGAAGAATTGGCTTGAAGCGACAGCAAATCCAACCAGCCTGTCCGAACAATTCGAGCCTGACGACGTATCAGCGCTCGCCGCGGATCCGCCGCTCCCGTTCTTCGTCCTGTTCGAGGCTGCGGCGAAGCACGGCGGCCAGCGTCTGGGCCCGCTCGGTTCGATCATCGTCGCAGAAACGATGATAGCAGCGATGGAGTCCTACCCGTTGCGGGTGGAGAAGTTGGTGTTTGATCCTCGACTCCCATTCAAGGAGCAAGACGAATTGTTCAGGCAGCTTGGGATCACCGACCCGCTTTCAAAAATGCCTGAGATCGAAAATATGGACGATCTTCTGACGTTTATGCAATCCGAAGGACTCCTTGAAGACAAGCAATGAATTCCGCTGCACGGCATGCAGCTCCTGGCAACTACGGAGGATAAGATGGGTGCTACTCTCGAGATTGGCGATGATGTCCTGTGGGGCAAGCTTGTGAAATCGTGGGCCACTGGAAGGAATTATGTCGTTCCAGACGGCGCCCCGTTCCCTATACCGCGGACCCTTGACGATTTGCTGGCGATAGCGAAGAGCATCGATCTGGCGATCACGTTCCCCGATGGAATGGTCGGATTGGCGGTGATTCAGTACAGTCCACAGACCGCTGTGATCAAGCTGCCGCCGAAAGCCATGGTGGAAGACACCGAGGCCCGGCTGCGCGAGCCGAACGCGGTCTATCCGATGCCGAAATTTTACGATGCATTCTTTGGTGTGCCGCTTCCGCGGCTCTCCGTCGACAAACTGTTCGACCTTCACGCCGCTCGCATCGGTGACTATTCGATTCGAAATTGTGGCTGACGGCGGACTCCCCGGCCAGGTCGACATTGATGGCGTTTTATCGGAACCGAAGGTTCGCCAGTTGAGTCTTTTGAAAATGCGGAGGTGATGATGGGCAACAAGTTGGAGATCAGCGATGATATCCTTTGGGGCAAGCTGGTGAAGTCATGGGCGACTGGCAATAACTATATCGCGCCCAATCGGCCCGCACCGGCGATACCCCGGTCGCAGGAGGAACTGCTCGCGCAGGCTGCGGATATCGGATTAACGATCACGTTTCCCGATGGCATGGTTGGGCTGGAAATTATTCAATACAGCTCCCAGACTGCCGTGATCAAACTGCCGCCGAAGTCCATGGTTGAAGCTGCCGAGGCAGAATTCGAAAAGTCAGGCGCACTTTATCCGATGCCACGATTTTACGACGACTTCTTCGGGGCACGGTTGCCGCAAATGGTCAAAAAGCAGCTATTAGACCTGCATGCCGCTCGTATCGGCGACTATTCCATTCGAAATTGCGGGTGAGTGCAGTGTCGCGGCGACGATTCACCACTGATGATGGAGCAGGCCGTCGACCGGGGCGCCGGCGCCCGCGATTCCGTCGCGCAGGCGTGCCCAGCTCTCAGGTTTTGCAATCGGGAAGAGTTGAAGAAACCAGCGGCTCATCGCAGCCGGAGTCGCCGGCTCCTGTACGCACCAGCGATCCCGGACGACGGTAAAAAAGCGATCTAGCTCAGCCGCGGCCTGCTCTTCGCGGCCAAGATGCCAGAGTGCGGCGGCCTTGAAGCCCGGAACGTTCGGGTTGAGATCCCCGGCGAAATCAGCCGCGGCGACGCAGCCTTCATAGTCTCCGATCATGAAGCGGACCGCGGTGTGGTACGCCCACTGCAGCGCACTCGGCGCGATTGTCGCATTTTCTCGCAGCATTGAATCGATAATCTCCGCGGCCTCCTTGTCTTGCCCGCAAAACGCATAACAATTTGCCGCCGACACCAGCGTCCAGGGATCATTGTCATTGAGGCGGTGAGCCAGCGGAATATAGATCATCGCCTGCTCGTAGTGCTTCGCCATCGCGTGCGACCATCCAAGACATAACTGGCTGCGGGAATCGAGCGGGTCGAGTCGGACAGCTTCATGTGCATAAGCGAGAGCCTGCATCGTACGGTCGGCGTCCCGAGCCGTGCCGGGCTTTACGATGTGATAGGAATTATTCAACTGCGCGAGGCTGGAATAAGCCGGCGCAAAATCGGGCATCTGCTGCACGACCTGGCGAAACATATCCGCCGCATTGTCCCATCGCTGCGGATCGAAGCCAAGCAGCGTGGCCTGACCGAACAGCCAAATATCGTACGCTTTCAGATCGGCGACTTGCCGGCTCGTGATCCTGTTCATGCGCTCGGCCGACACATGAACATTAAGCGCAGAGGCGATGCGGCGCACGAGGTTCTGTTGTGACTGGTGCCAATTTTCAAGCGTTAGCGTCAGGCTTTCGCTCCAGAGGTAGGTACCTGTTGTGCCGTCGCGCAGCGTCAGCACCAAATGGATGGCCCGGCGGGTTTCATGGCCGCTTGCATCCAGGATGAATTCTTCCTTTGGACTCTCCGACGCGGCATCGGTTGGAGGACTCATCCAATCACGGACATGCCATTCGCGGAATCGAACGAAGCATGCGATCAACTCACGGCGGAAGCCCTGAGCGAGATAATCTCTTTTCGATTCGCCTCCGGCGAGCACAAACGATCCGACGGAAAGAACGAGCTTGGCCTCCCGCGAACGCGCCAGCGCCTGATCGACACTCAGGCCAGATGGTTTGGAAGGCTGCGACAGGCCGATTGCAGGCTTGGCGGCGGCAGTTACATCCCGTATCGAGATCGGCGCCTGGACCGCGCTCGACGGCCCGCTGAACGGGAGTGCAGCCTTGACCTCGGCAATCAAATCCTGCGTCTGCTGGGTAGGCTCGACATCATAGTCGGCGTCAAGAATATCCCACAAGGTTTTGTAGATCTTGAGGGCGCTGCCGATTGCGCCGTCAGCGACGTGCCCGCGTATCAAATATCGACAGGCTTCCTCGTGAGTCTGGTCGAGATTGATGATCGCTGCAGCAATATCTCGTCCCGTGTCGGTTATTTCCGTCTGACCGCGTAATGAGATTTCCAATTGCCGGATCAACTGATCGCGAATGGTTTGCCGCTTGGCCATCAGCCACGCCTGGAGCGCGGGATCGCTGGTTTCAACGTCGCTCAGGATATCATCTACAAGGTTGCGTTGCTCCAGTAGTCGCGGATGCGGCGAACCGCTCGCCGCATCTTTGAGCACATCGATCAGATCCACACGGATCTGCTTGCGATCAAGCCCGACAACGAGCTTGTCCGTGCGAAATCCACCGAATCCGCTGGGCATAAATGCGTTGCGAATCTCATGAAGCGCTTGTCGTAAGGACGCCCGCGCCCTTTCTTCAGACGACTCGCTCCAAAACAGACCGACCAGCCTTTCGCGACTCTCTTCCTGCGTTTCGGTGAGCGCCAAATATCCGAGTAAAGCGCGAGTCTTGCGGCTCAACAAATCGACTTCGCTATCGTTTACCTGCAGCGAAAATTTGCCGAGCAAATAGATGCATAGGGTGGCGCTCTCCGCACCACCACCAGGCTTGCTTGTAATTTCGGGCGTCAAGGTCTTGCAGCCCCATGTGTTTCGCCACGATTTTTGGCCAATTGCCGCTGCATATCACACCGCGACCGATTGTTCCATTCAACCTCGGTCATATTATCAACGCCACGCCACAGGTATGGCGAGCGCCGCCGCCAAAATCCCTAATTGCACGTTGCAACCGATCCGTCACAATGTCCGACGGCATCGGCTGCAATGTTGGAGACGCCGCGCGCACAACCGGAATATCGAATTCCGGTCGAGTAAGATCGATCAAAGCCGCCTCTATCCCGGCGCGGGACATCGCGCTCGCAATTGCAGAGAGGTCCGACACCGCAACGCTCTCACACTGCATCGACTGAATGCCGAGCGGATGCAGCAGCTCGCATCGGTTCGCATTAATCATCGCATCACGCTCAAGATGGGCGCGATCCGATGGCAGGAGCCCTTCCTCACCGTTTTCCAACCGCTTGATTTTTGCGAGCAGGATCGCGAGCTCCGTCTGGCAAAGTTCAAGAATTGCCGCGCGCGCGGCTTCCGCAATCGACAGACGTGCGGCTAGTCCGTAGGCAAGCTGCCGGCCGTCGCGGTCGCAAGACAGCGCCACGATGACTGGGACTGCGATATCGGTGGTAATATCGAGCAGCCAGGAGACGCGGTCATTGCTCTGCTGTCGCAGATGCTCGACGAGCCGCGCAATTTCTACCATCGCAGGTTCATCGAGCGGCACAGTTTTCCCGCGACGTCCGCCGGTCCACCAAAGGCTTGCGGCATCACGTTCGATCAACTCCAAAAGTGCGCGCGAGGCCGCCCACTCGAAATTCGGACCCGCTGCAACGCCAACGCTAAGCGCGGTGCGCGGCTTCAGGCACACCTCGCCTGCCGTGCGTCGCAGGCACCAATCGGCGGGAAGCAACACGCTGCGGTCGCCATCAAGGTCGGGCCCGGCGTCGAGCAGCTTGCCGCTCACCCATGCGAGCGGTGTGGCTTCGGTCAGTGCCTGACTGACCATACCTTGCTCGATCGCGGCGATAGCAGAAGGCATGACACGATCAGCTATCTCCGGCAGACTGGCGATGACCGTCACGTCGTCAGGACATTCGATCTGGGCAAGCCGGTCAATACCTTCCCCCACGCAGGAAACAAATGCCTCTTCGAGCCCCTCTCCCGATCCGCTCAGGCTGAACGAAGCCTGGGCGGATCCATCTTTATTCAATACCCGCGATTTCGTCTCAGCGCCGATAAAGCGCAGCCCGGGTGCCCACGGCGAACGGAGCAGAAACATTCTGCTCGCGAGGCCCGCCGCCCGCACAATTTTCGGTCCATATCGATCCGAGACCGAACGCTGAAGTGCTATGCCTTGCTCGGAAGTCAAATCGATTTCCAGGAACGCCGGACGTGCTTGCGCTTCGACCATAACCAGCGCCCGATTCAACAAATGGTGAATGCCATAACAGAATTCTCGTTGGGGCTGCGCCCCGCAATTACTTGGCTTGTCGAGTGCAATTCTCGATCAGTCGCATCGTCCGATCTTCTCGATATATGCGACGCATCCAACGAAACCAATAGATCGATGACACGTTTTGGATGCTTATTTCCCAAGGCCGGTTCTTGCGCATAAAATTTCCTGTGAGAACACCGCGGCCAATTCTGTCGGTCCCGCCCAGAGCTCTTCGCGTCGGTGCAGTTGCATGGCATTCGATTGCTTGCGCCTGCTTTGCCTCAAAGCCAACAAAGCGATAATGCCTGAGATGGAAACCGACGTGCCGCAGTGTTTGCGGCCCTACACCGCCGGCAAGATTTTTCCCGGATTGAAGATGTTCTGCGGATCGAGCGCTTGTTTCAGCGCGCGCATGGCGTCGATCGCCTCAATTCCGAGTTCGGCCTTGAGATATTTCTGTTTGCCCTGCCCGATGCCGTGCTCGCCGGTGCAGGTGCCGCCCATCGCCTGCGCGCGCTCCACGAGGCGATGCATGAAGTCCTCGCCGCGCGCCATCTCGTCGCGATCGTCCACGTCGCATAGCAGCGAGCAGTGGAAATTGCCGTCGCCGACATGACCGACAATCGGCGACTGCAGGTTGAGGCGCTCCAGGTCCGCTTCGGTTTCGGTCACGCAATCGGCGAGCCGGGAAATCGGCACGCAGACATCGGTCGCCACTACCCCGGCGCCGACGCGCAACGCTTTGACCGCCCAATAGGCGTCGTGACGCGCCTGCCAGAGCTTGGTGCGGTCCTCTGGCCTGGTGGTCCAGGTGAAATCGCCGCCGCCACACTCTTTCGCAATTTCGCTGAAATTCCTCGATTGCTCGGCGACGTCATTGGCGCTGCCGTGAAATTCAAGCAGCAGCAGCGGGGTCTCCGGCAGCGACAGTTTCGAATAGGAATTGCAGGCCCGCACCTGCGCCGCGTTGAGCAGTTCAATGCGCGCGACGGGAATGCCGGTCTGGATCGCCAGTATCGTCGCCTGGCAGGCGCCGCGCACGCTCTCGAACGAACATGCCGCCGCAGCGATAGTCTCGGGAATGCCGCGCAGCTTGATGGTGAGTTCGCAGATGATCCCGAGCGTGCCTTCGGCGCCGACAAACAGATGCGTCAGGTCGTAACCGGCCGCGGATTTTTTCGCCCGCGTGCCGGTCGTGATGATCTCGCCGTCGCCGCGCACCACTTTGAGCGCCAGCACGTTATCGCGCATGGTGCCGTAGCGCACCGCATTGGTGCCGGACGCCCGGGTTGACGCCATGCCACCCAATGAGGCATCGGCACCGGGATCGATCGGAAAGAACAATCCCTGGTCGCGCAGATGCTCGTTCAGCGCCTTGCGGGTGACGCCGGGCTGGATCACGCAGTCGAGATCCTCGGCGTGGACTTCAAGTACCCGGTTCATGTCGCGCAGGTCGATGCAGACACCTCCCGCGGGCGCGTTGACCTGTCCCTCCAGCGAGGTGCCGGTGCCGAACGCGATCACGGGAACGCCATTTTTGGCGCAAATCCGCACCACGTCCTGAATATCCGATGTCTCCTGCGCCATGACCACCGCGTCGGGCGGCTGCGACGCCAGCCACGTCGTGGTATGCGCATGCTGGTCGCGCACCGCCTGTGAGGTGATCAGCCGGTTGCCGAACCGCGCGGCGAGCGCTTCGATGGTGCTCGCCAGCGCCTGTGGCTCCGGCCGCTTCAAATTGTTGGTTATGGTTGCGCCCAAGCGATTTCCTCCCGGCAGAAGACCGTGGCAAAGGATATATAACGGGTCAAGGGATCATGGACCGAACAGACAGGGATAGACGATGACGACGATTACCGCCGGCGATGATTTGCTGCTCCGGTCCGCACCGTTTCTGGCGTCGGTGATGCAGATCGAGCCGCAATGGATCGACTACAATGGCCATCTCAACATGGCCTATTACAATGTGATGTTCGATCGCGCCGTCGACGAATTATGGCTTAAGCTCGGAATCGGGCCCGGTTACCGGAACGAACGCAACGGGTCGACCTTCACCGCCGAATGCCACGTGCGATATTTGCGGGAAATTCACCTTGGCGATCCCGTGCAGGTTTCGGTGCTGCTGGTCGCCGCGGATGAAAAGCGGCTGCATACCTTTCAGGAATTGCGCCACGCCACCGAAGGCTGGCTGTCCGCCACTTCGGAGAACATGTCTGTTCATATCGACATGGCCGCGCGAAAAACCGCGCCGTTCCCATCCGACATTCGCGCCCGCATCGAGGCCTTGGCGAACGCCCACAAATCAGTCGCCCGCCCCGAGGGCATCGGCAGAAAAGTCGCGATGCCCTCGAAATAGCGATTGCTTTAGGTCAGATGCGGGTACGTCCGCGCGCCAGACCAACCACGGCCGAAATCAGGAACAGCACGACCGCGATGAAAAAGATGATCTTGGCGATTTCGACGGAGGCACCGGCAATGCCGCCAAAACCCAGAATGCCTGCGATCAGCGCGACGACCAAAAACGTAACGACCCAGCTCAGCATGATCAGAACCTTTGCTTTCCACTTTCTGTTTCGACGATCAGCGCGACGATGAGCATCGCGCATCGGCTGCGGAAATAATCCAGCTTTGGAACAAATGTTCCGCGCAGGTCGAAGCGCCAAGCCGGCGAAAAATGTTGATTCCTTGGGAACAAAATGCAGGCTGGATGTCGAAATTCGCCCTCGCGCCGCGACGGGATAACTCCTGTCAAATCCGCCGCCGAGCCCCTATATGCCCTTTAATCCTGCTATGAAGGCTCCCCTTCACGGCCCCGCGGTGCCATCGTGGGCGGAAGACGATTCGCATGACTGAGCCTAACAAGCTGACCTCTCAAGGCGTCCCCGACCACCAGCCTGCCGCTGGCGGCATTGCTGCGCGCGCGCGGGCGGCTGCGACCCCGCAATATCTCGCAGGCCTCAATCCCGAGCAGCGCGAGGCGGTGGAAACGCTGGACGGACCGGTCCTGGTGCTGGCGGGGGCCGGCACCGGCAAGACGCGCGTGCTGACCTGTCGCATCGCCCATATTCTCAGCATGGGCCGCGCCCGCCCCGGCGAAATCCTGTCGGTCACCTTCACCAACAAGGCGGCGCGCGAGATGAAGCTGCGGCTCGGCCAGATGCTCGGCCAGGC
>Ga0137409_10007454_pt1 | contig 11253 bp, 10 predicted proteins | sample CZODoug1_16funga_FD_122059 | JGI IMG/M metagenome (GOLD analysis project Ga0137409, IMG submission 122059) | Vadose zone soil fungal communities from Angelo Coast Range Reserve, California, USA - CZODoug1_16fungal (Hybrid Assembly) | ecosystem: Environmental > Terrestrial > Soil > Vadose zone... | reverse complement strand
GATCACCCGGATTGGGAGAACCTCTTTTACGATTGTGGAGGAGCTCCCGGCGTTCTCATCGCATCCGCCGAGAAACCAGAGCTAAAGCAATTCGAGGGAAAGACGCTCGACGAGGTGGCAAAAACCTGGAAGAAATCCCCCGAAGACACCCTCATGGATTTCGTCATCGCGGACAGCGCACAAACCGGCGCCATCTATTTCATGGCCAGCGAAGAAGACCTGCGCACTGGCCTCAGCCAGCCCTGGACTAGCATCGGCCTCGACGCGAACGAAATGTCGCTGGACGGTCCCACTTACGAAGCGCACACCCATCCGCGCGCGATGGGCTCCATGCCGCGGTTCCTGGGCCACTATGTCCGCGACGGACACCTCATGCCCCTCGAAGCCGCCATCCGCAAAATTACTTCTCTTCCCGCCCAACGCGAGCATCTGGACGGCCGCGGCCTCCTGAAGCCCGGCTATTTTGCAGACATCACTATCTTCGATCCCGCAACCATCATCGACCTTGCCACCTTCACAAGGCCCGACCAGCTCTCCGAAGGCATCGATTTCACCATCGTGAATGGCCAGATCGAATACGAGCACGGCAAGCTGACGGGCGTCACCGCAGGCCGCGTCTTGCGTGGACGCGGCTGGCAACCTGCGACAAATTGAAATTCGGCGTTGCATCAGGAGAAAACCTGCAGAGGGTCATAGATCGGTAGCCGGCGTTGCTACCGCAGCGGTCTTAGCTCAGCGCTCTCTTTCCCAGCTCCGCCACACGCCGCACATACGTCATTTCCACCAAGCCGTGCTTCCCGTAGTAACGCAGCACGATCTTGTGGCCCGGTTCAATCTTGGCTTTCGCTTTGATCAGCGAATCCGAAAGCTCCACCCATTCCCCGTTCACCAGGTAGCTTCCTTCCCAGCCGCGCAATTCGAATCGCCCGTCGTTTTTCAGGATGAGCGGCGCGGCATTGCAAGGAATCACCTTCCCATGCATCTTCGCCTGCGCGCACTGATACCTCCCTGAAAGGTCCACCGTCTGCGCATAGCTGGAAGGAATCAACAGCAGCAGGACCGCTGCCGGCGGCAGGATTCGCAGGAGTCTCAAAGCCACCCGAACGTGCCCCATGGGGATCTCCACATCCAGGTCGCTTAGCTGCGGGCGGCGGTCCCTGGCCATTGGTACAGGTGCAACTCACTGGCCAAGTTGCCAGCTCGCAAAGTATTCAAAAATAAGACTTTACTTGATCTCGGCCGCCAGTCGAACGGCTTGCAGCAGCAAAATTGTGTCCTTCGTCTCTCAATTAGGGAAGATTCTTGCAACGCTTTGGACTCCGGCGCCTCCTGTTTCCTCAATCGCCATATCCTTACTCAAACGGTAATTCTGTCGCCGCTTGCCCGTCTTTGCGCGGGTCCGATGCCCCGTAGTTCACCCCCGCCGCAAAATCCCGCAGTACTGCCTGTCCGCCGCCCACGGCGCTCGTGAATGCCCCTTTTGCATCGATCTTGTGCCCTTTTGCGGCGAGTTCTTCGCGCACCTTCTGCGAAAACCGGTTTTCCATCATCACGTCGCACCCCCCAAACGAATGCTTACTGAAGCGCGGGGCTTCTAGCGCCGCCTGAATGTTCATCTTGAAGTCCGCGAGATCCGCTATGAACTGCGCGTGTGCCTGCGACTGGTTCCAGCCGCCCATAATGCCAAACGCCACCCGCGTGTCGCTCTTCTGCGCAAACGCGGGAATAATCGTATGCAGCGGCCGCTTCCTTCCCGCCAGGGCGTTCGGCGAAGGCGCATCCATAGTGAACAGACCGCCGCGATCGTGCAGTGCAAAACCCGTGCCCGACGCGACGATCCCGGATCCAAACGACTCATAGTTGCTTTGAATCATCGAAACCATATTTCCGTCGCGGTCCACCACGCTCAAGTACGTCGTATCATTCCCTGCCGGTATTTCTCCCGCAGTCGCTTCGCAGTTCGCATGATTCGCATCGATGCGCTTCGCCCTTTGCGCCGCCCACTCTTTCGAAATCAGCGTTGCCACCGGCAGTTTCTGCTTCCTCGGATCACCGATGTACTTGATCAAGTCGGCGTAGGCTAGCTTCTTCGCCTCGATCATCGCGTGCAGTGCATTCGCCGAGCCGAATCCCCAATCCTTCTGCCCCATCGGAAACGTTTCCATGATGTTCAACATTTCCAGCGCCGCCATCCCCTGCACGTTCGGCGGTAACTCGTAGACCGTCCAGTCGCGGTAGGTCGTCGAAATCGGCTCTACAAACTCGCTCGTATATTCCGCCAGGTCCTCGCCATTCATCGGCCCGCCATGGCGCTTCATCGACTCCAAGATTCTCGAAGCAATTTCACCTTTGTAAAACGCATCCCGGCCATGTTGCGCAATCTGCTGCAATGACCAGGCTAGATCCGCATTGCGAAACAGCTCGCCCACTCTCGGCGCGCGGTCCCCCGGAAGATACGTCCGTGCAGCCGCTTCATCTCTGCGCAGATAATCCACTTCTGCGGCCCAATAGACCGCCGTCCATTCCGGCACCGGAAATCCGTCCTGCGCCGTTCGAATCGCCGCCGCCAAATCTTCCGCCAGCTTTTTCCTTCCAAATTTGTCCGCCAGCTTCTGCCATCCATCCACCGCGCCCGGCACGGTGATCGCATTCACGCCCTGCTGCGGCATGCTGCGAATTCCCTGCTTCTGCAAATATTCGATCGTCAGTCCTTTCGGCGCCCATCCGCTCGCATTCAAGCCATACAATTTGTTCGCCTTCGCGTCGTACACGATCACGAACAAATCCCCGCCGATGCCGTTCATCATCGGCTCCACGACGCCCATCATCGCGTTCGTCGCAATCGCCGCGTCCACGGCATTCCCGCCGCGCTCCAATATCCGCACACCCGCCTGCGCCGCCAGCGGCGATTCCGCCGCCACGATCCCGCCCCGCGAAATCACCATCGACCGCCCCTGCGAACGGTCCTGCGCCCGCGCCCCCATCGCGGTCATCGTCATGCCCGCAAGAACACACAGCAGGAGCGCTTGTCTCTGAATACTCTCCGTACTCACAAGGATCTCCTTGCCCAAACTCATGGTCTTCCTGCTACACCACAGGAATCCCTCCCACGCCGGTCGCGGGCAGGATTTCGTGCGGTATCAGCTTTGTCTCTGGAGTTAACGGCATTCGACGGCGAATTATAGTGCAGCTATGCCGGGCCGCCTAGCAAAACACCATGCGAATATTGGGCAGGCGTACGAAGTTCTGGCCCCTTCAATGCGGCTCACGACTCAGCCTGATCGTCGGATCTGCCGCGAACTCTGGGTTCGTTTTGGCGCTCTTGGCCTTTGGTCGGCGGGTGCTCTGCGCAAACGTGAGATGCAAACTCTTGGTCGCGCTGGCGTTCGAAGTTCTGCATCATCTCGTCTCTAGAGAATTGCCATGCGGCGGACCCGAAGGTTTGAACGCCCAGGCACATCGAGAGCAAGACCATAACTCGCTCTTCGCGGATTTGATCCAAATTATCTTCCTCATGGTTGCCCCTTGGACGGAGTACTTTCCTGTTGCTTCAATATTTCCTCTACGGCTTGGCGCCCTGGCGCCGGAACTGGCGCAGGCGTTTTCTCGAGCTCTTCTGCAAGCGCTGCAGCCTGCCGGAGAACTGTCTCGACTATCGCAATGGGAACTTGCTCGAAATACGTTTCCCTGTATCGCATCGCAGCCTCTCCTTTGGCTGCGTGCAACGTAGCAGTCTTCCATTCATACGGGGAAAATCTTCTAAATGTCTTCTCATTAACGCAGCGCCTCCTTAAGGGAAAGTAAGATGGTATTTAGCGCGGCTCAGTCAGTTTCCCGTGTGTTAGCGCAGCTGAGTCAGTTTCCCGTGGATGGTGCTAGCGCGACCGAGTCAGCTTCCAGTGGATGGAGTCGGCTAGAGAGGAGAGGGTACCTTTAGCTCCGCATTTTTCTGTTGCACGCGGCACTGCGTCTGTGGTGGTAATGCGTGGCGTTAGTTTACGTTTGCGGAGTGGGAGGCGCACCTTGAAAATGAACCGCGTGGCATCTCATTTCAGGACCCTGGATTTGGGGGATGTTCCTCATTCGCGCAATGGCAAACACAAGCTGATTGTTTCGATGATTCTGCGCGACCTCGACCAGCTCAAGAACGGCGCGGCCCTTAGGGTGCCTTTGGCCGAACTGAAAGACACTAAGGAGAACGTCCGTTCTGCGTTGAACCGCGCTACTCGAAAATCCAAACGGAATGTCTCGACAGCCACCGACGAGAACTTCCTGTACGTTTGGAACGTAAGCGGGGACTGATCGGCGCTTGTTTTTTGTCGCTTACGGTTTTGTGTCCGGTATGCTCGTATCTGGATCTGACTTCACAGATACTGCGCTTGGAACTTCCTTCCCTGAGTTATTTCCCTGGCGCGTGAGATAGACGAAGAACGGAGTCACCTCGAACGCCATCTTCTCGTCTTTGGCTACCCCGCCTGCCGGCTTGGACTTGAGCATCTGCAGCTGATTGTTCCACGGTTCGACTTTGATGCGGCCGCCCAGCGGCAGCGCGGCAATGACGTTGCCCGACGGCTTTTCCGCGGACGGCTCCGCGGAGCCGGTCGTCCAGCCTGCCGCGACCCTGCTGCCTAGGTGCGGGCTGACCAGATTGGGGATCTCCTTTGAACGGTTCTTCAGCGCTTCGAGAAAAAGTGGCGCGTTTCCGGGCTGATCCTTGTAGGGCGACTTCTTCAGTAATTCGATTCCCTGCTGTGTCGCCGCCTGTTCCTCTTCGGGTGTGCGCGTAAAACCAAAGTGGCGGAACGTCTCCTTTTCCTCAAATCGCAGGCGATTGAAAAACGCAAATTGTGTGCCCATGCGGTGTCCGAGCACGACGTGGCCGAGTTCGTGCGCGAGGATGGCCGCAAGGCTGGCCTCGTCCGGAAGCACATCCACCAGGCCGCGGCTCAGGACGATGGTGTGGCCCATCGTGAACGACTCAAGCGTTGAGGTCATCAGAACGCGGCAGCGGACTGCCGGCTGGATATCGAGGTTATTGGTGACCTCGAGATTGTTGACCACCGTTTCCAGCACCTTATCCACGTCCCCGTACGGGGCCATCAAGCCCAGCTGCTCCATCTTCGTCGCGACGTTGTCTTCGGCCTGCCGGCCCCAGGCGCGCTTCGCTTGAATCGGCGAATAGTCGTTGGCGATCTCCGACTGGTCCTTCACTGCCATCGGCATCTCTACCAGGACTTTGCTCAGCTCTTGCTCTTCCCGTGCGTAGTCGGGAGCGTAGCTCCAAAGTCGCGTCTGCGCCTTGAACGTCGCGACTGCTTGGCTGTCCACTTCTTCGCTGTAGATGAACGCAGGGAGCCATTCGTTCTTCCCCGCATTCGTGCGCCAACTATCAAAACTGAAGTAGAAGCTGGTCTGGGACCTGCCGCTATAGCCGCCGTTGAAGCGCACAATGTGGTAATCCTGATCTTCCACCCAGATGCGTCCGACGAAGCGCCCTTTGTCGGGCTTCGATGATGGATCGACGTCGAATACCAAACAGCGAATATCTCCCAGGAACTCGCGGCCCACATATTTAAAATTGTAATGCTGGCGATCGAAGCCGTTGGTGTCCAGGTAGATCATTTGCAGGAAGCCGCGCGGGAGAAATTCCATCGAGAAGATGCTCCCCAAGCCGCCAAATAGGTTGTGTTTGGTTCGAGTGCCCCTGATCAGCGGCTCGAGCTCCACGCCCTTCGCAAGCTCGGCGCGGCCGAGAAAATACTTGTCGCCATTCGGCACGGCGCCCCCTGCCTTAGTAGGGCGGAGTATCTGGATGTAGGTTTCCACGATTGGTGAATACTGGCGAAGCGACTGCACTTCCACCTGTTCTTGCGCCACGATCTTGTCCACCACTTGCGCCAGGGTGATCTGCTGCTGGCCAGCCGCAGGAAGTGGGATCGCACCCAGCACCAGTGTCAGCGCCACGGGCAGGATCTTCAGGGTACGCATAATGCCTCCCAAACTGTACGCCATAGATTTAGGCTGTACTTGGCAGGCTACCCTCCCATAGCCACGCTTCCATCTGTACAGAGGGTCAGTTTAGGGTCAGGAGTACTAACCGATTGGCTACGCGGACGAAATGGCGGCCCAGCGTGAGAGAAAACTTGCCAGGCGCGGCGTTCCGCTGAAGGATGCAAGTTAACCATAACACCCCCACCCCCCCTGTTTTTTGTAAGTGTGGAATCTAAAGGACTTAGCGATCCTGTAAGTTCTTTGGATGCAACACTTATGGGAGATGTCATAAGTGTTGCAGCTAAAGGGCTTAGGGAAGGCAGAAAATGGGAATGCGAAAATGGAAAATGGGCGAGTGTGAAAGGAAAGGAGTTAGGGAAGAAACGCGTTTGGTCGTTTGAAGCCTCGAAGGTTGGAAAGTTTGAAGGCCAGGAGGAGATGGAGAACGAGGGAGGCAAAGGGAGGCGCTCCTTTCTCCGGCGTGCTGAAGGAGAAGGAGAGTATAACGCGAAAGGTACTGGCTGTCAATGTTTATTTAGTGTGTAATTCGAATGATTCCGGAAAGTGCTGAAAGGATGTGGGTTGCCGATCCGTAGATGCAAAGACCCTGAAAAATCGCGGGGTGCGGCCCCCGGCTGTGGTCAACATCGGTTTCTAATTATGGAAGCGCAGCAGGCGTGGGCACGTCCACCCTGGATGGGGTACGCATCACTGTTTCCGTCCCGTTAAATAGGTTGGTGGGATTCACAATAAATGTCGTCTCAAACACTCTCTGATTGAGGATGAAGCGGAACTCTAACTTTTCCTCGGGATGCGAGATTAGCGGCTTCCCCTCGACGATGCTGGGGAAAGACATGACTATCGCCGATACCCTGTTATCGTTTCCATGCCCCATACGAGCCGTTACGGCATGAGTTTGGCCATTCGCCGTTCGCAACCCCGCGCAGGCAAACATGTGATTCACTTTAAGAGCTACAGAAGTTTTTCGATCCTCAAAGGCATAATCCAGAAAACTGGTTCCCTCTGGCCCCGGACGCTTCAGAGCGACAACGATCGTAATTTCGTCTGCAGGGTTATACCAACGTTCGTGCATATTTGTGGGTTTGCTGCCTGGCTCCAAGACAACTCCGCTGCGATAGTTAGCCCACTTCTCATCCAGGCTGATCAGCCGTTCCGCCGCAGCTTGCATCGGTTTCACGGACACCAGGCGCACCAGATATTCTGCTTCATCGGGCTTGACTTGCTCAGCGAGAAAACTTGGAGAAATCGAATCGATTCTCTGCGCCATCTCTTCCGAAAATAATCCTGCAAACGCAGGATGCTCATAACTGCACTGCGTATCCTGTGTGGCCGTCGTGATGGTGCGCGCCCACGGCGAATCGTTCAACACCTGCAGGGCTTCCGCCTCCGTCCATTCTTCAGAAGGCTTGCTCAAAAACGGCAGATTCGCTGTTATAGGAATTGAGCCTGCGACGAGGGCAAGGCTGCAAATAGCCCGCAAACCAACTTGAAATAATCCGGGGAGGAGGAGAGAAGAGAAGCGCATGGTGGCAACTCCTTACGCGCATCCGATTCGACTTGATTCTAAACGAAGAGTTATAGGCAGGGCAATATGAACTCGAAGTGCCATACAAAACCAGCCGGAGCGGAACTTAGGCCGAGCTATCGACGTACTTTCTGCATGGGATTGCATGATAGATTTGTCCGCAAGGAGAATGGCCTATGGAGAGTTGGGGGCAGCATCTCCGGTTTGCCGCGCGCCAGCTAAGGCGTAATCCCGGGTTTACCGTGACCGTCATCATTACCCTGGCGCTCTCCATCGGCGCGAACACAGCGATCTTCTCCTTGGTGAATGCGCTCATGCTGAAGAGCCTGCCCTATTCGCATCCCGAACGGTTGGGCACGATTTATACACGGATCACTGGCTCCAGGGCCTCCGACGAACGGCACGGCCTGAATGGTGAGCAATGGGAGCTGTTACGCGACAATGTCCCCGCTTTGATCTCCGCCGTTTCAAGTCGAGGAACTTCAGGCGTCAATCTCAAATGGGGATCCCAGGTGCAGTATCTCCGCGCGGGACGCATCTCGGCGAACTACCTCGATGTGCTAGCCATTCAGCCAATGATAGGGCGCAGTTTCTCTCCGGACGAGGACCGCCGGCACGGCCCCAAGGCGACCATCCTGAGTTTCAGTTTGTGGCGAAACACCTTCAGCTCTAATCCCAATATTCTGGGCCAGGCCATTCTATTGAAAGGCGAGCCGTACACAGTCATCAGCGTGCTTCCTGAGGGCACAACTACTCCCTTGAACGCCGACCTATATACGGCCCTCCAGCCCAGCCGCGACGGCGAGGGAGGGGGAACGAACTTTGAGTCCATCACGAGGCTACGCGATGGCGCTACCTGGCAGGAAGCCGATGGCGAAATCAACCGCACATGGTCCGTCCGTGCCCACCGCTATGAATCAACGAACAACCCCGGGGTGCAAGTCACCTACCACTCCGTTCCGCTCCAGAAGGGCCAGACCGATATCTTGCGTCCGCAGGTGCTGGCGCTGATGCTCGCTGCCGGCTTCATACTACTCATCGCTTGCGCCAATCTGGCCGGGTTGACTCTGGTCCGCATGATGCGGCGCACCTCGGAAGTGGCCACTCGGCTGGCGCTGGGCGCCTCGCGCTGGCAGATCCAAAAGCAGTTCTGGATCGAGAACCTGCTATTGGCTCTTGTCGGCGGAGCCGCTGGCATCGGTGTGGGCCTGCTCATCTTGCGTGGCCTCTTGCTGCTGTTGCCCGAGCACTTTCTCCCTGTTGCGCGCGTCCCCCTCGACGGCCGCGTGATGGCCTTCACGCTAGTCGTCTCGCTGTTGACCAGCATTCTGTTCGGCATGCTCCCGGCGCTTGCAACTCGGAATGTGGACCTACGCTCGTCGATGGGCAGCCGTGCCGTGGCCAAAGTCGGCAGCCTGCGCCAGACGCTGATCGTTGGCGAGGTCGCCCTTACTGTCGTGCTGCTGGCCGCTTCCGGCCTGCTCATCCGCACCTTGATCCATTTGGAGACGCTGCCGCCGGGTTTCAATCCTAACGGAGTGATGACCGCCAAGGCCTCGCTCGATGACGCCCGCTTCCACGATCCCGCGGCCTTCAGAAAGCTATTGGACGAGGGCACAGCCGCCATGCGGCAGATTCCCGGCGTGCAGAATGCTGCAGTCGGATTGAGCCTGCCTTACGAGCGCACGCTGAACGCCGGGGTCACCCTCAGCGACGGCAAAGAGGCCGGGCAGCAGGATGGGACAGATCTGGTCTACGTCACGCCCGGATATTTCGGCACATTGCAGATGCCTGTGCTTGCGGGCCGCGTTTTTACCGATGACGACGGTCCAAATGCTCAGCACGTGACCGTGGTGAACCAAGCCTTCGCCCGCAAGTTCTATGGCGGAGCAAATCCCGTGGGCCGCTATATCAACAAAGATATGGTGATCGTGGGCGAAGTAGCAGATGTCTCCGTTTCCTCCGGTCTGTACGAGGGCGCTCCGCTCATGAGCGAGCAGGCGATGTACATCCCGGCCGCGCAAGTGAATGCGCAGTCTCTCTCGCTGGTGCATGTGTGGTTTCAACCGGACTGGGTTGTCCGCACAGCCGGCCCGGTGGAAGGGTTGACTGCGCAGATGCAACGCGCGCTGGCGAGCGCAGATCCCAATCTGCCCTTCTCGGGCTTCTACAGCATGCAGGACCTGCTCGCAAAGACCCTGGTAATGCAGCGTGTCGAAGTGGCGCTGCTGGGCGCCATGGCGGCACTGGCGCTGCTACTGAGCGCCGTCGGCATTTTCGCGCTGGTTGCTAACATGGTGGCGCAGAGGACGCGCGAGATCGGCATCCGCATGGCCCTGGGCTCGACCGTCGGACAGGCCATGGTGCAGGTCGGCCGCTCCGGGGCGGGCGCCTCGTGCGTGGGGCTTTTTGTGGGACTCGTCCTTTGCGCGGGAGCGTTGCGCGTAATGCGCAGCGTGCTCTATGGAGTAGGCGTCTACGATGCACCAACCCTGAGCACCGTGGTGCTCACCCTTTTATTGGTTACGCTTCTGGCCACAACCCTGCCAACCCTGAGAATTGCGAAGATCGACCCAGCCAATACATTACGTGAAGAATAGAACGGTCTTCAGTTCTCAGTTCTAAGTGTTTAGTTCGAGAAACGAAGGCTAAGAGTTCGGCCGCTTGATTTCCTCTTTCCGGTCGAGTCGTTTGGCGCTGAGTGAGTTTCCGATTACGGCGTTTGTCAGGCGGCTCGGCGCGAACGCAAAAAACTCCCCTAGGGAGGAAAAAGAAAAACAGTCTTGACACTCACCGGCCTTCTCATGGAAGGCATTTGCCGAATATGCGAGAGATAGTCTGCGGTCTTTGACCGCGCCCGCGAACGCCCTAAGATGGCTCACTTCTTGCGCATCCAGACGTCCCACGTGACCGGCCCGGCTTCCTGATCGGTCATTGGGAGGCCCGCCACCTTAAGGGCCAGCTTCATCTGACCGTGATGGTAGCCCTCATGCCAGATCATGTGCTGGAGCATGAGGATGGGATGGTCGTAGTGAAGTTTCATGTCCTGGCCTGCCTCCACCCCGTTTTTTAGCGCGTCTCGCACAACCTTGGCGCTGTCATTCAGCATCTGCGCGATGCGATCTGGGTCGCGTTCGGCCGCCCACTCTTCCTCGGGGAGGCTTCTGGCGAACTCGGGGGCGTCCTCGAGGACGAACACAAGTCGTACAAAGTGGATGTGTGTGAACATCTCCGCGATGGATGGGCTGCCCTCCATCGCCCTGGCCTCCAGCCCGCCCTCCGGCAGCGCGCGAAGCAGGTTGACCAGGATGGTGTTGTTCCGGTCCCAGGAATCCAGCAGAGCCACAAGCAGGTGTTGGTTTGTTGCGTCCGGCATATGCACACCGATTCAGTTTTTGACGACTGGCTAAATCCTTCGCCAGGCCACAAGTGAGATTCTATACCAGCCTGTGAACGGGTCTAATTCCCGATAGATTCGGATTACCGGACAAACGGATTTACTGGGACCAACCATCCCGCTTTTCTTGAACGCAGGTTCTCCAACCGGTTGGTCACTTGTGTCGGACAGAAACTGCGCTACTTTGGATCTCTATTGCACACCTACAGGGATGGAATGCTGGGCGAATCGTTAGGGCGCGGCAGCAGGCGCACGGCCTGCAACGCGCTTAGAGCTACGTCGAATGCAAGACAGAAGCCGGGCCATGGGCAGGAGTAGC
>Ga0137409_10007453_pt1 | contig 11257 bp, 8 predicted proteins | sample CZODoug1_16funga_FD_122059 | JGI IMG/M metagenome (GOLD analysis project Ga0137409, IMG submission 122059) | Vadose zone soil fungal communities from Angelo Coast Range Reserve, California, USA - CZODoug1_16fungal (Hybrid Assembly) | ecosystem: Environmental > Terrestrial > Soil > Vadose zone... | reverse complement strand
AAAGTTCGAGTCGACGTATCGGACAAACGCTTCAAGGCCAAGACCCGCAACGGGTATTACGCGCCGCGAGCAACAGCTCAGAAATAACCAGAAAGGCCCTGTAGCGGCGGTCTGTGACCGCCGACGATCTCTCAATTGCGACATCGTCGGCGGTCACAGACCGCCGCTACAGGGCCTTCGTAGTCTCTAATCTACTTTTAGCTTCCGGACAAAGATCCCGGCCTCGCTGAACAACCGGAAGGCGTTTTCGTTCAGCGGATAGTCCATGTTGTAGATGACCTCGCGGATTCCGGAGTTGATGATCATCTTCGCGCACATGAGGCAGGGAGCAAACGTCGAGTAGATGACTCCATCCTTGAGGGACACGCCGTGATAAGACGCCTGCACGATCGCGTTTTCCTCGCCATGCGAGCAGAAGCATTCTTCGAGGTCCGTTCCGGATGTGGCCAGGCGATTGCATCGGGGGCACCCGCCCTCGTTGCAGTTACGGGTGCCTCGCGGCGTACCGTTGTAACCGGTCGAAACCACGCGCTTGTCGCGGACGATGATCGCGGCCACTTTCCGCTTCATGCAGTTCGAGCGTGACGCAACCACCTTCGCGATGCTCATGAAGTATTCGTCCCAGTTCGGCCTCTGAACCTCCTTGAGCAATCGCACCAACAGTTCGTCGATTTGCGGATAAAGCCTTTCGAGGGTGCTGTCATTGATCAACGTGTGTTCGGCCATCAGTTCGACCTTGACGAGGTTCTGAGATGTATCGTCCCCTTCGGCCTCTCGAATTTCGAGCTCTTTGAATTCTTCGAGCGTTTGGGGATCGCTTTCGCGCCGTCGCGCCAGGATCCGCTGAAAACGAACCTCCAGCGGAGCCTCGACCCTGATGAGGCGGAAGTGTTTGGCGGCGCGAAATGCGTTCACTTCGGACGGATTTCGAATGGAGTCGATGACGTAGTGCTTGTCGTCTTCGATCTTCGCCAGCACTCGTTCAGCGAGGACCTGGGCGCCGTATCTCTGGCGCAGTTCGTTTCCGATCAGAATCAGACACTCGCGGGTGAGCGGGAGCCCGCGCGAGCGTATTTCGTCGCGAATGACGTCGGAAAGCGAGTAGTAGTAGAAGCTTTTCTTCGCGAGATAGCGGGCAACTTCCCCTTTGCCCGCAGCGTTTCTGCCAGTAAGTCCTATTAACATTCGACGCCTTACGATACTATGAATCCTTTTTGACTGGGAAGGAAACTGCATGTTTGAGAACAAAAGGATCGCTGTATTGGGGGCCGGCAAGCTCGGAGAAGCCTTGATCACCGGCATGATCGATGCGGGGATTGCTTCGAAGAAACAATTCATTGCGACTGCCGCTCATCGCGAGCGTCTCGAACAAGTGCGGACGAAACTGGAAATCGAGACCACCCTCTCGAACGGAGAGGCGGTTCGGAAGGCGGACCTGGTTCTCGTGTGCCTGAAGCCTCAGACGGTGGCAGAAGTTCTGCGTCAGGTGGTGAACGATATCACCCCCAATCATCTTGTCATATCCGTGGCGGCCTCCGTCACCATTCGGTTCATCGAAGACATCCTGAATAAACCGATTCCCGTCATTCGAACGATGCCCAATACTCCATGCCTCATCAAACAAGGCATGACTGCAATTGCGCCGGGCAAATACGCAACGGCCGATCACGTGGCCCAGACAAAAAAGATCTTCGATGCCATCGGACGTTCCCTGATCCTCGACGAGAAACACATGGATGCGGTAACCGCCTTGAGTGCCAGCGGCCCAGCCTTTATGTACATCATTATCGAGTCATTTGCCGAAGCGGGCGTGAAGGTCGGTCTTCCCCGCGAGGTTGCCACGGAACTGGCCGCACAAATGGCTCTCGGCGCTTCAAGCATGGTCCTCCAGACCGGAGAACATCCGGCGAAACTGAAGGACCTTGTCACGACTCCTGCGGGCTGCACGATCGACGGGATACTCGAATTAGAGGACGGTGGCCTGCGCGTTACGTTGATCAAGGCCGTGGTCCGGGCTACGCAACGCGCCAGGGAACTGGTCAATGGGTAAGGAGTCCTTTTTGAAGTAAGAATTGTGAGGCGAGGGTATTCCCCTCCTGGAACAGGAGGGGTGGCTGCGCCATCAAGAAAAAAGATCCCGTTCCGAAGCGGCGCAGACGGGGTGGTCGCTCACACAAAATCTTTCGCCGAACTGACCACCCCGGCCGCGCCTCAAAGGAGGCTTCGCGGCATTTTCTTGATGGCGCGTCCACCCCTCCTGTCCCAGGAGGGGAACACCCTCGCCTGAGACCATTTCGAGAAATTTGGTTGCGGCTCTGCCGCGCTAAGCTTCTCGTGGTTTCTCTTTCAGTTTTCCTGCAATCAGGAGCAACGCCCGAGTGCCTCCTCTTCACGTTGTAATGGTCGCCGGTGAATGCGTACCCTTCGCCAAGGTTGGCGGATTGGGTGATGTTGTCGGCGCGCTTCCGCTTGCACTCGAGAAACTCGGTGTTACCGTCACGGTTGTTATTCCCCGGCATCGTGTCATCGACCTTCACAAGTATGGGTTCGAACGTTATCCGGCTCGCGCCGAAGACTCCATTCCGCTGGGACTCGAGCGTATTCCATACGACGTGCATCGGGGAAAGATGCCGCGCTCTTCCATTGAGGTCTTTCTCATCGGGAACGACCGGTTCTTCGATCGCGATGGCATCTATGTCGACGTCGCGACCGCCAGGGACTATCCCGATCAGGCCGATCGCTGGATCTTCTTCCAGCGCGCCGCCATGGAATTCCTGAAGGCCCGATTTCCCTTGTTGGATATTCTTCACTGCCACGATCATCAAACGGGTCTGATGCCTGCCTACCTTTCGAAGCTGTACCGTAGTGACAGCGCATTCACAAACACACGTTCCATCTTCACGATCCACAACATGGGGTACCAGGGACTGTTCCCAAGAGAGGCGATGACCCGCACCGGATTCAACGACGCCGAGTTTTATCCGACCAGCCCGTTTGAGTTTTACGGCTTGTTGAACTTCATGAAGGTAGGGATCACCTATTCCGATCTCATTACAACCGTCAGCCCGACCTACGCTCGCGAGATCCAGGAAAGCAGAGAATTCGGCTATGGTCTCGAAGACGTCCTTCGCGCTCGATCGAGCAGCCTGATCGGTATTCTCAATGGTATCGACGATTCGCTCTGGAATCCGCAGACGGACAACCTGATCGCCGCCACGTACAGCCCTGCCGACCTGTCGGGAAAGCTCGAGAACAAAAAGGCGCTGCTGAAGAAATTTGAATTGGATGCGACCCATCTGGATTGGCCGGTCCTGGCGATGATTTCCCGCATCGATGTCCAAAAAGGCTTCGACCTTCTCGTCAGTATCCTGGACCATCTGCTTTCAAAGGATCTCTATTTCGCCCTGCTCGGAAGCGGAAACAAGGAGACGGAAGCGTATCTCCGCAGCATCATCGAACGCCATCGCGGCAAGGCCGGCATTCGATTCGAATTCGACAATGGAAGCGCCCACCTCACCGAGGCCGGAGCGGATATGTTCCTCATGCCGTCAAAATACGAACCCTGCGGCCTGAACCAGATGTACAGTCTGCGATACGGGACGGTCCCCATCGTTCGCGCCACTGGAGGCCTGGCGGATACGGTGCGTGAATACGACCCGGCGACCGGCCAGGGCACAGGCTTCCGCTTTCGGGCTTACGATCCCGACGAGTTCAAGGAAGCCGTCAATCGCGCTCTCGCCCTATGGCCCGACCGCGAACAATGGCGGCGGCTGATGCTGAATGGAATGCGCGAGGATTTCAGCTGGACGGAATCAGCTAAGAAATACTTGGAGGTCTACGAGCGCGTCGCGGGAAGAAAAGAATAGGTCTGCACACCCATTTTTCCGAAGATTCGTAAATACAATTCTGATTTCGGAATTTCTCGATGTTTTTCCCCTTCTAACGTATTGATTCAACACGCCGGCGTAGTGGTCCCCTTATTGCATATTACTGGTTTCTTACAAGTTTCCGGGACTCGGCGTTCATTGATGTCTCGTTCTCACAGGGGGTGAGGGGAGAGAGGGATGACCAGGGTCCCGGAAAGTATTGACAGCCGCGAATTACGGCACTGCATCAGCGTGATTCGCGGCTTTTTTATTGGTTGCGATTATGCGGCGATCGAAATCTGGCGGACGCGGCTGGTGATGATCAAGCGGCGATCGAAATGGACTTCGAGATTGAATCCGACGTAGATGCCTCGAAGCTTCAGGAAGCTGCCACCGAGCGAGCTCCCGGCGAGCCGCGCGGGAGTAAATTCCGGGAAGAAACGGCCGCCCCGAATGAGGATTTCACCGGCGCGGGCCGAGATGACTGTGATCTCATAAGTACTGTTTTCGGTTCGGACGACAAGCCGGTCCATGTCCTCCCGGGTTTCGAGCTGTAAGCCTTCGGTCCAATCGTGTGCCGACCACGTATCAAGGAGCGCGCTGGCCGAACAGGTTACCCTCGTATCCATAAGTTAATCTGTCATCCTTTACCTATGTTAATACTTTTACCACGGAGATACTCGCTTTCAAACCCTTTCGATGATCATTAGAGTGATATCGTCGGTCTGAGACCGTCCACCAGTAAAACGCTGAATGGTCTCTAGCAATTTCTGCTCCAGATGCTTGGACCCGGATGGCGCCTCCTGTCGAATCACGTCTTTTACGCGCTCTTCACCCAACATGTCGCCCTGGGGATTTTCTGCCTCGGTCAGTCCGTCGGAGTAGACCACGAGAACATCACCCTTTTCGAGTTGGAGACTATCCGGTTGGTACGAGGCATAGGAGAATGCCCCGACGATCATGTTATTGGATCCCAGTTCTTCGATTTCTTGCTTTGCAGCCCGGAACAAGTAACTGGGATTGTGTCCCGCACTGATATATTTTCCCCGACCTTCCGAGCTCACTGTAAGCAAAAACATTGTTACAAATCGCCCCGAGGAGGATTTTTCGCAAAGAAACCGATTTAATCGGTTGACAGCCTCGTCGACCCGCAGGCCGGCCCGGAGCTGCATCTGGAGGCAGCCCAGGAGCATCGAACTCAGCAGGGAAGCCGAGATTCCTTTGCCCGACACGTCTGCCAGCACGCCGAACAGTTCTCCCGTTTCCAGCTTGAGGAAGTCGTAAAAATCACCGCCAACGTACCGCGTGGGCTTCGAGAAGGCGTGGATGCTCAGGTTTTCGATTTTCGGTAAGGTCTGCGGAAGGAGGCTGCGTTGCGTTTCCTCGGCGAGGGCCAGCTCCTGTTCGAGCTTCTTTCGTTGCTCGATGCTCTTGATCATCTCCACGCGTTCAAGAACATTGCCTGCTTCGACAGCGAGTTTGTTGATAATTCTCTCGTCGAGACCGGACAGGGAATGCATCCTCTTGGTGCTGTCGAGGTAGAGAATCCCGAGGATCGACGGAGTGTCGGCCTGCGACGGAAGTCCCATGAGGGGCAGGCATGCGATCGCTCGCAGGTTCATCGCCACAATGCTGGCTTGCTCGATGTATTTCTTGTCGAGGCCCTCAACCATGAAGACCGGCGAACCTTTGGCGACCACGTCGTTCACAACCGTCTGGCTCGTCTGAAAGTGCGAAGGCGTAAGCGTTCGTCCCATGCCGTCCAGGCCCGCGGCGTAACCGAAGGCCGTGCCTTCTCGCACCAGGATGAATCCGCGTTCGGCGCCGCTGATCTTGAGCGCAAATTCCAGGATCTTCTGGAACGCGGCGTTAGGCGTGAAAAGTTGTTCCCACTGGTACTGAAAATCGAGAAGGCACGAAATCTTTTCGAGGTCGGAATATTCGGGCGGCAAGACCACGCCCAGGTTCATTAATGATTTTTCGAAAATCTGAGTAGTGTCGGCCTTGGCCGGCGCCCTTGTTGAGAGATCATCGCTGACCAGATACTGCAGCTCAACGCGGTCTTTCCCGAGGGCGATTCTGTCGCCATCCTTGAGAATGTGTTGTTCGATCAGCTGGTCGTTGACGAATGTGCCGTGCGTGCTGCCGAGATCCTGAAGGAAATATCCCTCCGGCATCATTACGATCTTGGCATGGTGCCGGGAGACGTGCTGATTGCTGAGGACGACATCCGCGTCGCCCTTTCTTCCAATCAGGACTTCACTGGACGCAATCAGGAATACGCTTTCCTGTCCGTCTGGTCCGACCCAATATAGTCGCGGCGTCGACATGTAACATTTACCCGGTGGTAATTCGGGGACAGACGGAAATCGGGGTCAGACTGGTGAATTCCCTTTTTGCGATCACGGGTTTCTTTGACTGGAAAAAGGGAATTCACCAGTCTGACCCCGATTTCCGTTGTCCCCGAATTACCACCACACGCTATTACCCGTGGCTTTGTTCGTGGAGATACTAGTACAATTCGAGGAAATTTGTTCATGGGATTTCGCTATGAGACTGATGAAAGCAAAGCTGTTACTGCTGCCCGTGATCGCTTTTCTGACCATCACTTCCGCCCTGGTGGCGGCCGGATCGAATATTCCCGAAGACCGCGGAGCCATGGGGCTGTCGCAGGTGTTGAAACGTCTGGACGTCATCGGCAGCGTTCTTCATACGGGTGCCCATCCGGATGATGAAAACAGCGCGTTGCTCGCCTGGCTCGCCCGTGGACAAGGTGTTCGTACCGCCTACCTTTCCGCCACTCGCGGAGAAGGCGGTGTGAACCTCGTGGGTCCAGAGTTGTTTGAAGCTCTCGGAGTAATCCGCACCGAAGAACTCTACGGCGCGCGACGTCTGGATCATGCGCAGCAGTTTTTCACACCCAACTATGAGTTCGGGTTTTCCAAGAGCGCTGAAGACACGTTTGGAAAGTGGGGGCGAGAACAAATACTTGGCGATTTCGTGCGCGTGATTCGATATTTCCGTCCCGAAATTATCATTTCACGATTTACCGGTACACCCCGGGATGGACACGGACATCACCAGGTGGCAGGCATCATCACGCAGGAGGCCTTCAAGGCGGCAGCCGATCCCAATCGCTTTCCCGAATACGGAAAACCCTGGCAGGCGAAAAAACTCTATCTGAACGTCGGCGGCGGACCGGGCGGACCTGGCGGCAACGACCAGCCCCAAACACCTCCTCCAGGTTTGGACATCAACACCGGAGAATTCGATCCAGCCCTAGGTCGTTCCTATAGCGAGATTGCAACCGAAGGCCGGAGCCTTCATCGCTCTCAGGCCCAGGGCGGCGCGCAGGAGCGGGGGCCTCGCCCGACGCGAGTCCAGTTGGTGCAGAAGACTGTCAATGTTTCTGATCTGGCGCCGCTTTTTTCCGGAGTGCTCTACAAATTGACGGATCTCGCACAGCTGGATTCCGCAATCTCCTCCGACCTCACAACTCTCGAGCAGCGGATTACCGCCATTCGTCAGAAGGTCAACCTGCTGCGCCCGGCCGAGATCATGCCGGACCTGGCGGCTGCGCTGAAACAGCTGCAACAGATCAAGGCAAGAGCTACCCACGAACACGTTCGTTTTCTGCTCGAGCAGAAGGAAGAGGATTTTCAGGAAGCGTTTCGGTTGGCGTCGGGCCTGGTTATTGATGTTCTGGCATCCGACGATACGCTCGTGCCTGGGCAGGAGTTCAACCTCACGGTCAGCGTGATCAATGGAGGGCCGTACGAGTTTTCCAGCCTCCGCGCAACAACCGACCTTCCGCAGGGGTGGGACGCCGTTTACGACAACTCCACGGGAAGCCTCCGGCCGGGCCAACGCCTGGATCAAAAATTCAAAGTGAAGGTTTCCCCCAACGCCGAATTCACCCAGCCCTACTGGCTTCGTGAACCACGGCGTGGCGACCGTTTCGTCTGGCCCGCATCATCGACACTTCCGATGGAGACACCTCTATTCGTGACTCGCGCGGAAGTGGACTACCAGGGCACGACGATCTCGATGAAGCAGCCTGCGGAGTTCCGTCGTGTCGATCGAATGTACGGCGAACAGCGCGTTGCGCTGAAGGTTGTTCCTGCGTTGTCTGTGACCATAAATCCGGATATCGCGATTGTTCCTCTGACCGGCAACCGGCGGAAAGACTTTACGGTCACCGTCGAGAACCAGAGCACAACGCCGGTCAACACGGACGTGTCTCTCGTGACACCGTCCGGCTGGACGGCTACTCCCGCCACGCGGACCGTCAACTTTACTCAACAGGGAGAAAAGGCGTCGCTGCAGTTCACGGTCTCCGTTCCCGCAACTGCCGGCGACTTTGTCGTGCGCGCCGTTGCGAAGGCGGGAAATACAGAGATCAGGAATGGATACACCGTGGTTTCCTATCCACATATCGAGACCCGGTATATCTACTCCCCGGCGGAATCCAAAGTAGAGGTTCTGGACGTGAAGACCAGGGTTACGTCCGTCGGCTATATCGAAGGAACCGGCGACGCTATTCCCGATGCGCTCCGGCAATTGGGAATGAATGTGACAGTTCTTTCACCGCAGGACGTCGCGACCTCCGATCTTTCCAGGTTTCCTGCGATTGTTCTCGGCGTCCGGGCCTACGCGGTGCGTGATGACCTTCGCGCCTACAACAAGAAATTGCTGGACTACGTATCGAACGGCGGCACCCTGGTCGCCCAGTACAATCGAGGCAATGAACTGGGAAATCTTCAGATCGGTCCATATCCGTTCACAGCGCCAAATGTGAACCAGAACAACCAGGAGCGCGTGACCAGGGAGGACGCTCCCGTAAAGATCCTGGAACCGAACAATTCTCTCCTGAATGTTCCCAACAAGATTACGGAGAAGGACTTCGACAACTGGGTCGACGAACGCGGTACGTTCTTCCTCCGCACCTGGGATCCCCGATACGTTCCGCTCCTGGAAAGCCACGACCCCGGTGAAGAAGCCCGGCAGGGTGGCCTGGTTGTCGCCAAATACGGAAAGGGCTCCTACGTCTACGCCGGCTATTCCTTCTTCCGCCAGCTACCCGCTGGGGTAAAGGGCGCCTACAGGCTCTTCGCCAATCTGGTCAGCATCGAAAACGTAAACTAGAGAACTGTAGCGGCGGTCTATGACCGCCGAAAAGCCGGCGGTCGTAGAAGGTGTGAACGAATTGCCAGGACAGGGTGTTCCCCTCCTCGGAGAGGAGGGGAGGCTGCGCCATCAAGAAGATGCTGCGAAGCCTCCTTATGAAGGCGCAGACGGGGTGGTCATTCCCGGATAACGTTACAACGTCAGCATTTTACATAATGACCACCCCGTCCGCGCCGCTTCGGAGGCTTCGCACCTTTGTTCTTACTGGCGCAGCCACCCCTCCTGTTCCAGAAGGGGAACACCCTGTCCTGGCAATTCATTCACACCTTCTAAGCGTGGGGACCTGGCTTCGCGCGATATTTTGCATGGTCATATACTCAATGACGATGGCCAAGACCGACTTTAAATCCGTGGACGAATATATCGCCTCGCAGCCCGAGGCCGTGCAGCGCATCCTCAAGCGGGTGCGGAGCACCATCCGCAAGGCCGTGCCCGGTGGCGAGGAAGTGATCTCGTACCAGATCCCCGCATACAAATTGCACGCCGGACCGGTCCTCTATTTCGCCGGATGGAAGCAGCACTACTCGCTCTACCCCGCCACCGCTCCTGTCGTCGCGGCGTTCAAGGACGACCTTGCACCGTACGAAGTCAGCAAGGGCACGATCCGCTTTCCGCTCTACGAGCCCGTCCCCGTGAATTTGATCGCACGTATCGCGAAGTTCCGCGCGAAGGAAGTCGCCGAGCGCGAGAAGGCCAAGGCGGCAGCGCGGAAGAAGCGCTAGGCCCCCGCTCTGGAGCCAGCGTAAGATATCGCCAAGCCAGCACCGCTGATCAAATAAGGGGGACTTCAATGCGCAGATGCTTGTTGTTGTCCATCGGTCTTAGCTTGCTCGTCTCCGTAGCACCAACACCGGCGGCGCAGCAAACCCAGCAAACGCCGTCTTTGGACTACGAAATTTTTTAAGACGCGCGTGGAGCCGATCTTTCTGGCGAGGCGTCCGGGCCACGCCCGCTGTTACGCCTGCCATGCACTTGGGGCAGGCGACGCAATGCGCCGAATGCGGCTCACGGCCACCGGGAATCCTGTTGCTGGCGCGGCCTCTAACACAGCGGGCTTGAAGCTTCGCATCGTTCAGACCAACATGGCCGGCGACAACCTCCACATTATCGATCCGGTCAACAATCGAGTCGTGGGGGAGGTCATCGGCATCGAGGCGAACCATGGCGTGGCGGCGGCTCCCGATGGAAGCCGGCTGTATGTTTCCAATGAAGCCGATCGCACGGTGGATGTGGTCGATACGAGGACGCTCAAGGTGTTCAAACAGATTCCGCTCAGTGGACCGCCCAGCAACATTTCTATCAGCAAGGATGGACGGAGACTGTATCAGGCGATCCACGGACCGCCCTACGGCGTGGACGTCATCGACACCGCCACGCTGGCAAACGTAAAACGACTCCCGCTGGATGGAATGCAGATCCACAACACCTATGTCACGCCCGACGGGAAGTACGTCATTGCCGCTTCGGACGATCAGACGTTTACGGTTGCCGTCATCGATCAGAAGACCGAAGAGCCCGTGCGTTCGATCAAATTCACCAACCGTCCCCGTCCCCTTGCGTTCCACACGAATGCGGACGGCTCGACGAAATGGGTGTTGGCCGGACTCAGCGAGCTTCACGGTTTTGTGGTAGCCGATTTCACGACCGGCAAGGAGATCCACCGGATCAAGTTCCCTGACCTGGGTGGGCCGGTCAAAATGCAGAAGGTCCGAGCGGCAACAGGAAACCCCAACCACGGCATCGGCGTCCAGCCAGACAACAAGGCCGTGTGGGTCAGCGACAGGTTATACAACGCGGTCCATGCGTACTCGCTGCCCGATCTTAAATATCTCGGCGCGGTGCCCGTGGCCGTGGACCCGTTCTGGATGACGTTCACGCCCGACAGCAAGTTCGTTTATGTTGCGAACGACGCCTCGGCCTCAGTTTCCGCCATCGATACTCAGTCGATGAAAGAGGTGGCTCGCATCCCCGTCGGACAGGTGCCGAAGAGGAACATCACGGCGATGCTGCCTTGAGGACAATCGCCTTGCCTCCGGAAAGCCACGGCCAAAGGTCGATGGCCGAAGGCAGAGCCGCAATGGCAGCGGTGAAAACCGTTAGTGCTGCCTGCACCTCTGCGAGATCGACAGGCGGGTTGGGATAGTTTTTGTTGCCGGTCATGCCTGTGATGACGGCGCCTGTGGTTTCCTCGATCTGGTGGTCGC
>Ga0137409_10007452_pt1 | contig 11257 bp, 3 predicted proteins | sample CZODoug1_16funga_FD_122059 | JGI IMG/M metagenome (GOLD analysis project Ga0137409, IMG submission 122059) | Vadose zone soil fungal communities from Angelo Coast Range Reserve, California, USA - CZODoug1_16fungal (Hybrid Assembly) | ecosystem: Environmental > Terrestrial > Soil > Vadose zone... | reverse complement strand
TGGCAAGCAGTTCACATTCGAAGCCGCGCGCAAATCCACCGATGCCAGAGATTTCGCACAAGCGCGCTCTCTCCTGGACATGCTCCTCCAAGACTCGCCGTACGACAGCAGCTATCTCGCCGCAATGGCAGATACCTACGCCCAAGCGGGCGACGCGCAGGGGCTGAAACAGTTTTATCTCGACAAAATCGTTCTCTTCCGTAACGCACCGTTCGCGACCGACGAACGCAAGACGCGCATCTCCACCCTTCGCCGCGGTTTGATCCCCGCGCTTACGCAGCTTAAAGACTATCCCGGCGCGGTCGACCAATACATCGAACTCGTCAACAACTTTCCAGAAGACGCGGCTCTAACTTCGGAGGCTGCGCTTTACGCCGCTCGTTATCAACGTGAAAGGCAGCTCGTTGATTTTTACGCCAAAACCGTCCAACAATCCCCGCGCGACTACCGTTGGCCCATGGCACTCGCAAGAATCCAAAACGCGCAGGAAGATTTCGCCGCTTCCATCGATTCCTTCGGCAAGGCTCTGGCGATTCGCCCGGACCGCGTGGACCTTCGCACCGCGCGCGCGGGACTAGAGGAGCGCCTGCAGCGCTTTGACGACGCCGCAGCCGACTACGAGCGCCTCTATCAACTCACTTACAAAGACCCGAAATGGATGGAAAAACTTGGAGAACTCCGCGCTCGTCAAGAGCGAACCACAGATGCGGTCGCCGCTCTGAAAATTGCGTTGATCGATCCCGCCCCGGAACGCGCATCAAATTATTTTAGAGTGGCCGCACGCCTCGAAACTTGGGGAATACTCGCCCAGGCACAATCCTTCGCCGAACAAGGCCTGAAGGTTTCCGGCGCAGAATTGCTCGCCACGTCGGAAAACCATGAAGGCGCGCAGCTCTACGCAAGAATTCTCACGCGCCAGCGCAAATATCGGGTAGCAACTGACACGCTGAGCGCTGCCCTGCAATCCGCTTCGGACACGCTACCCGTCCTGAAGGAACAACTAGCGAAGCAGGGAATCGCTGTCACAACCGACAAGGAATGGCGCCAGCACGTGTTGGCCACTCGCCAACAAACCGCGCGCACGGGCATGCGCATGGCCTTGACCGAAATTGGCACAACCGTCGCACGCTATTTCACACCCGAAGAGAAAACGGCGTTCTCAGATTTCGCCAGAACCTTTCGCGCGCAATTGTCGGACATTCAGGCGACCGAATTTGCCGTTCCGCTTGCACGGGCGGCCGGACTCGCAGAACTCGAAGCCAAGTGGCGCTTCGATATTCTTATATCCAGTTCCCCCAGGTCGAACACTTGGTATGGTCAGCTTGGCGAACTAGACCGCCTGCAGCGTCAGCGCCTGAAATTCGCCGAACTCGGTGCACAGCTCGAGCAAGTCAACTCACACGCGACTCCGGAGCAGCATGCAAGCGTTCTTCTTATGGCAGCACAAGCCTATCGTTCAGAAAATAATGCTGACGATGAACTTCGCATCCTCTCCACGCTTGGCCCCTTGAATCTAAGCGAAGAATCTCTGATCAGCTGGTATGGGTTGCTTCTGAAAAAAGACCCGCAGCAACTTGTGCGCGTAGCCGGCGCGTGGACTGCTTACGGGCAAGCCGCGGCCGATTTCGTCCTGGCAAGCGGGAACGCCGATCTCGCTCAGCAAGTTGTGGCCGCACGTAGCCGCGCCAAACCCCCAATCTGGGAAAAATCCTACACATCCCTTGTCGGTCTCTACCTCGCTGAAACGCGTCCAGCCGTAAACGCTTCCTTCCAAGACGCGTTGGGTGATCGAGCCATCGGCGAGCGAATCGGAAAGCCCATAGACCGTACCAAGCAACTCGCTGGCGACATCTGGTTCTATTACGCTTCACGCTATGGCGAGTACCTTGATCGCATCAAACAAGGTGCTCCGGACGATTTCCTGGTGGCTGACCTCGAACACACCCCCACTTCCTCGGAAGCCCATTTATCGCTCGGCGACTACTACCTCGAGCAGGGCAATTCGCAAAAAGCGATCCAACAATTTAATTACACGCTTGAGCTCTTGCCTGGTCGTGCCGACGCTCACGACCGGCTAGCTCTCGCTTATTTCAAGGAGAAAAATCGCGCGGAAGCAATCGCTCAGTGGAAACTGTTTTTTGCCGCGCAGTTGAATCAAGTAAACGCATCTCGCTTGTCCGGAAGTTTCTGGTCGAATTTCGGCGCCGCTTGCGATCACATTCGCTCGCGCGGCCTTTCCACAGAGTTGAAGCCGCAGATCGATCAGGCCGTACGAGCATACCTGCACATCAATGGAAACTATCGCTCCAACGCCGTCCTGCACAGCGGCTATGCCCTTCAGAAAGACCCGGCCGTCTCCACAGCCTGGTTGCAGGATGTCTCTTCCTCCGCTCCCGATCCCGTGCTCGTTTTGCAGGACATCGCCGAGATCTCTTGGATTCCACTCACAAACCGCGCCCCAATTTTCCAGAGAATTCTGGAAGCCTTGCAGGCAAACGCAGCAAAATCACAAGGATTGGAGGCAGAAACCACAGGGAACAACCTGCGCTTCTGGCAAACCAAGTGGATCAGTTATCTGATTGAGACCAAACAATATGCGCAAGCAAATGAATTGCTCGCAACCTTGCGGAAAGAAACCCCTGCGAGCGAAGCCTCTTCCCTCGTCCTTCTTGAAATGCAATGCGCTGCGCAGCTCGGCACTTTGGATTCTGTTCTGACTGCATATAAGAACGACCCCCAAACTGCTCCGCCTGCGGAGAAGCTGCGCAAAGCCGCTCGCCAGCTCTTCGATTCCGGCGACAAAACATCCGCAAGGAAAATCCTTGAACATGTCTTTTCACTGGCTCTGGAGGAACATCAGCTCGCCGCCACGAATTTCCTTGGTCTGGCGGAAATTCGCCTGGCCGATGGCGACACGGACGGCGCAATGTCTTTGCTGAAACGCCTGGTCCTCGCCCTCGACGATCAGTACCAGAATGAGGATTCGGCAGCAGCCTTACTCGAAAAAACAAACCACTTCAGCGAAGCCCTCGTTTTCCTCGAACCGCTCTCGAAAGCAACTCCTTGGGATTCCCAAGTGCACCTGAGACTCGCGGAGGCGCGCCTTGCCTCTGCACAATCCAAAGGCGCGCTTGCCGTAGAATTCTCCAGAATCGCTGCGGAAAAAGAAAACATTTACGCAATCCGGGTGCAAGCTGCATCGGATCTGGCTACTCTCCCCCATTCCGGTGACCTGGGCAGCTCGGAGCTTCAACTCATCACCTCTGGCTCAAAGAACATCGCCTCATCAGCTTCCGATCAGCCTTTCTTCTACGCCGCTCGCTTGGCTGTCGCAGAGAATGCCGCATCGCCCTGGGCAAAAATGCAGATCCTCGCAAAAGCCATTGCAGATCAGCCGTCTCGCGAAGAAGCACGTTTGCCGTTCTTTCGCGCGGCGGTTTCGGTTCCAGAAGATGAGCTTGCGCTCGCTGCGATTCAGGACATCTTGAGCGGGCAGCTGGCGCGGCAAACCGTGGCCGAGACCTCAAGGGATGAAGACATGCTCGCCGTCGATTCCTTAACGGAGGATGATTCAGACTCTGACACTTCTACAACTCTTGTGTATTCGTCCGCAGCGCGGGCGCAAACCGTGCGCGAAGTCGGTCAAGCTTTTCTGCGTTTGAATCGCCTCAACGAAGCGATCAGCTACCTGCAGCTCGCAGCCAAACTGGAAAAATCTCCGGCGGACAAAAAGCGCATCGCAACTCAGCTGCTGCAGACCAGAACGGCCCTTCGTCGTCAGCGCCAAAACGCAGCGCGCCAGCCAATTCTTCATGCGGAGCTGGAACAGGATCGCATCGTCCGGCCGCGACTCGTCACAAAAACCCAAAAATCGGTAACGCCAGGAGAAAACCGATGAACCGAATCGTTCGAACCGCTTTGCTCGGTGGGTGCCTCGTTGGAGTTGGCTGGGGAGCCTACCAAGCCGCCTTGCCGCCGGAGCCGGAACTCTCTCGCTACATTCCTCCCGGGGCCCTTCTCTATCTGCAAGCGAAAGACTTTTCTTCGCTCCTTTCGGACTGGGATAAATCCACCGAACAAATCACATGGGCCAAAAGCAAGAACTACGTCGTCTTTTCGCAATCGCGTCTTTTGCTTAGGTTGAAAGACGCCGGGGAACAATTCTCAAACGCTGCCGGAGTGCCGGCTGACGACCTCATCCTTCACCAGATTGCAGGCAAACAATCAGCTCTCGCGCTCTACGATATCGGCAAGCTTGAATTTCTCTACGCGACGCGCATCTCGTCGGCAAACGCCGCACAATCGGCGCTGTGGCAATCCCGCTCCAAATTCGAAACGCGCACTGCCGCAGGCATTAATTTCTTCTACCGTGCCGACGCAGAATCCGGCCGCGAAGTCGCTTTTGCGCAAACGGGCGATTACCTGCTGCTTGCAACGCGGCAGGATCTGATGGCCGGAGCCTTGCAACTCATCGCAAACAACGGCAGCGGCCATTCCATTGAAGAAGAAGCATGGTGGCAGCGCCCAGTCGCTGCTTCGGGGATGCCCGGCGATCTCCGCATGGTTCTCAACCTAGAAAAAATCGTCCCGACGCCCTATTTCCGTTCGTATTGGATTCAACGCAACATCACGGACATGAAGCAATACAGTTTCGCGATCTCCGATCTCACGCGGTCTGGCGGCGAATATCGCGAAGAGCGTCTCTTGTTCAAGAAAACCTCCGCGTCGCAAGACTCTCCCGCGGACAAAAGCTCCGCGGCCGTCGCCGATTTGCTGCGATTCGTCCCGGCAAACGCCGGCGTCTACGAAGCAAAAGCCAATCCCACTCCGAAAGACAATCTGAATCTCCTTACGACTAAAATTCTTTCGCCTCATCTCAGCCCGGCCGGCCTGCAAAAACTGGCTCCGCAGGTATTTCTCGGCAACGGCGAAACAGGAACCAGCTCTGAGCTCGAAACTCGTATTGACGAAGCTCCATCCCAAAATCCCACGTCGGCAGAAAATCAAAACGGTTTGGAGTCCATTCTTTCCCGCCACAAAGTTCTCGCCCAACTCCAGTTACAGGGAACCCAGCGCGACGCTGCCGGTGTCTTCGTTCGAATCCATTCTGCAATCGTGTTCGCATCCGAAACCGATTGGAATGAGCAAGAAGTTCACGCCGCACTCTCCGGCTTCGTGCGCCCGGGCCTCACTTCCGGCGAGCTTGGCGTAAGTTGGAAACCGGCTTCCGGCTACAGCGTTCTCGATGGCCTCTGGTCTCTCGCCGTCGCCGCTCGTGGCAAATACCTTGTCGTCTCCGATGACCCGGCTCTCCTGTCCGCAGCCCTCGCGAATTTGAACCAGAAGCAGTCCATATCCCCTGCTCTATTCGCCGCTGGCTTCAGCCACCAGAATGAACGTGAGAATTTCGCAGCGCTAACGAACTTTTTGAGTGTAGGCGCGCAATCCTATGGCTCGCCTGACTTCTTTTCCGAGAATGTGGCAAGCCTCAGCTTTGCCTTGAAAAACGTCAACTCGGAAAAAATCCTGGTCCGCGACGCCGCCGATCGCCAAACGCAAACTGTCACTTACGAATGGTCGCACTGAAAGCACTTCTGCCGTTGCTTCCTGCTTTTCTCGCTCTTGCGGGAAATCTCAGCGCTCAATCCGCGCCCCCGCGCACTCTTTTCGCACAATCCGCCGTCAAAATCCTCGAGCGCGATTTCCCGAAGGCCGACGCGTCTTTTCTATTGCTCGACGCAAAGTCTGGGACTCTGCTCGCGAGCCGCTGGAAAAATTACGAAAAACCCATTCCGCTCGGCTCGCTCGTAAAACCATTCACTGCACTCGCTTACGCTTCCGCGCACAATTTCGTTTACCCCAAACTAGAATGTAAGGGAAAAGCCAACGCCTGCTGGCAAGATCGCCCCCACGGCATGCTCGACCTGACCTCCGCAATCTCCGTCTCCTGCAACGCATATTTCCGCCAACTAGCTCAAAGCTTCTCCTCCGAGCAGCTCAATCAAGTCGCACGCGATTTCCGCATCGAACCCCTAGACGAAAATTCCGAATCGCAAAACTTTGCTGGCCTCGGCGACCGCTGGCGAATCTCGCCTTTTCACCTGGCGCAGGCGTTCATCGAGCTCCAGCGCCGCAAGGATCAGCCGGGCGTCTCAGAAGTCCTGCAAGGCATGCGTCAATCGGCCCTGCGCGGCACTGGCATGTCCGTCGGCCACCAACTCGCTCACACCAAAGCCCTCGTAAAAACAGGCACGGCCCCTTGCACGCACAAACCCTGGGCACCCGCTGACGGGTTTACCATCGTCTTGTTGCCCGCGGACACTCCTGAAATTGTTCTTCTGGTTCGCGAACACAGCGTCACCGGAGCGACAACCGCCGAACTCGTCGGCAAATTACTTCACCAAATGGAGCAATAACTCTTGCGCTGGCTCTGCGTCACACTTTTCCTTATCGCTCCTCCGCTCTTCGCCCAAACGCAGCCTCACACGGTCCGCATGGGAGTTCTCGGAATTTTTCATCCGCAACAACTAACCCTCACCCCCGATAAAGGGTCACAACTCCTCGTCCTCGCAAATGGACACCAATTCTTCTTGCAAGTTCGTTCGACCTGCGGTTCGCTCTCTATTCGCAAGGAAACAAAATTACTCATCTCAGGTTGTGGAAAAGAAATTAGCGCCGATATTCTTCGCGCAACTGGTCGCGATCAACAAGCCGCCAGCTTTACTCTCACAGTTCCGGGAAAACTAAGCCGCCGCTATGAAGGCATCCTCGAATTAAAAGGAATCAACAACGAACTAGTCCCAATCATCACAATGGATCTCGAACTAGCCGTGGCCTCCACCGTCCAAGCGGAAACCAGTCCAGGCACTCCGCTCGAAGGGCTCAAAGCCCAAGCCATCGTCAGCCGTTCCTATCTTTCTGCAAACTCTGCCCGTCACAAACTTTTTGATTTCTGTGATCTCACTCACTGCCAGGCGCTCCGCGAACCTCCTCCTCTTGGGAGCCCTGCCGCTCAAGCCGCCACCACAACCCAAGGTCTGGTCATTACATTCGAAGGCCATCCGGTCGCAACCATGTTCACACGCAGTTGCGGAGGCCGCACGCGCACACCGCAAGAGCTCGGCCTCCCGCAAGCCGCCTATCCCTACTTTTATGTAGTGTGTGAAGTGTGCGAAAACAACCCTGTTCAATGGACGCGCGCCGTCTCTGCGGAAGACGCCGCGCTCCTCTCAGCAAAGGGAGAAAGCGGCCGCCTGGCCATCTGCCGCAAACTTGGCTGGAACTCCGTCCCAAGCAATAATTTTGGCGCTCACACGGAAAATGGCGAAGTCATCCTCAAAGGAACCGGCCAAGGCCACGGCATTGGCCTCTGCCAGCGCGGTGCAGCCTACCTGGCTGGCCAATCGTCAGACTTCCGCGAAATCCTCGCTCACTATTTTCCAAAAACGAAAATCGAGCCCCTCGACTCCGCTACGGCCACGCTGCCCAACTAGCGCTTCTTCACCTCAAACGCAATCGGCCGGGCCACAGATTTCACTTCCGGATCGTAATACTCGTAAACCCGTGACTGAAACGTCCGCGCCTTGATCGGATATTTCGCTCGAAGCCGGAATTTCACCTGCACCGTCTCTCCCGCCGCAAACGAATTGAAGTACAAGATCGCTTGCGTCGCCGCCTGGCTGAATTTCTCCAGCCGCCCACTCTTCATTCCCGCCGATTTCTCCTGATACTCCTGCAAATCCTCGCTTAGCAAATCGAATCCCGGTGGAATCCCCAGGTCCACCATCACCATGTTTGCCGACTTCGGTAAATTGTTTCGCATCGTCGCTGTCGACGTAACAATGTCGTCCTGCGCCAGTTTCGTGCGGTCGTAGTTCACAGAAATCGAAAGCGGCTCCTTCCCGCCCTTTTCATCCCACGGAATAAAATATTGCCCCGCCACCTGATAGCCCAGCGTCCCTTTGCCGTCATAGCGAATCTCCACGCCATTCGATCCGTTGCCGTCAATCTCCTTAAACACAAATTGATGCAGCAGATCGTTATTCTCTGAAGTCAGCACAAACTTCTCCACCGTTTTTCCGTTCACTACGATTTCCACATTCCCACGCGAGTCGGATGTTCCTTTTTCACTCGCCAGCAGCAACGCGCGCAGCGCCATGATCGTCGCCTGCGTGCTTCCCCACGCTCCCGTCGCATCCTTTTTCGAAGTAACATACGTCAGCGCCTTCCGCGTTACACCCGCAGCCTGACCCCATTTCAGCAGCGCTTGCACCGCTAGCCCCGTCGTTTCCACGCTCGCGCTAGTCCCCGTCGCATAAACGCTCGTCTCTTCCGCGCTCCACCACGCCTGTTCATCCTTCTCCGTCCGGGCGTCCAAAAGCATCTGCATCACCTGTCGCGTAAACTCCCGGTCCTTTCCGGAGTCCACCGCAAAATTCGCCAGCACCGCCAGCGTGTACGGATCCGATTTTTCCGACAGATGTTTCTGTATGTACTCGCTCGCCTTCTGCACCGACAGCGCCTGATAGCCCGTATTTCCCAGCGCCCACGCAATGTACGCAGTAATCCGAAGCACATCCTTGTTGTAGCGATTCGTTGCTCCCTCATTGATGAACTGTGTATCCGGCTTCCAACTCCCATCGGGCTGCTGCTGCGAAGCCAGCCACGTCTGCGTGCGCTGAATCACGCGCGGGTCCACTTCATATATCTTCGACATGTCATAGAACTCCATCAGCCCATACGACGTCAAAATTTTGTTCGCTGGCGCTTCCCCAAACCACGAAAACCCGCCGCTCCGCACTTCAAACGTCAGCAATCGCTGATACCCATTCGCAATGTACCCCTCCGCTTTCGCATGTACCTCCGGAGTCAGCTTTTTTGTCCGTTTCATGTAGTCCAACGCCAGCACATTCGGATAAGTGCTCGACGAAGTCTGTTCGAAACATCCGCCCGGCATCCGCAAAATCGAATCCATGCCTTCCATGATCTGGCTCATCGGCCCGGGATACAGTCGCAAAAGCACTTTGCTCGCTCCCTCGATCGAACTCGCTGGGAACTCCACCTTATGACTTACCGCCGACTCAAGCTGCCCATTGAAAACGAGGCTCTGCTCGCGTCCGTTAGGAACCACTTCAATCTCTCGCACAACAACGTCCGCACGCTTCGCGTTTCCTCGCAACTGCGCTGAAAGCGTTAGCTTGAACTTCCCAATCCGTTTCGCCTCCAAAGTAAATTGCGACCCGCCAACATGCTGCGCATCCACGTCCACAGACTTTTCACCTGAATCATCCACTAGAGAAAACCACTCCTCTTCCTTCAACTTCAACCTCACATCGCCTTTCCCGTCTGTATAGTTGTAAATCGCCACGGGCAGCGACACCTGATCGCCCTGCGTCAACACCACTGGCAAATCCAGGTCCACAAAAAAATCCTGAAACACCTTCAAGCTCGACGTCGCCGTCCCCAGCGTTCCACGCTGCGTCGAGGCGATCATGGACATCCGCCACGTCGTAATGTTGTCCGCCAGCGGAACGGAAATCTCCGCGTTTCCATTCTTATCCGTAATAATTTCCGGGTTGATGTACAGCGTCTCCGGAAAATACGACCGCACGTGTGCGTTTTCCTCTTTCTCTTCGCTCGCTCCGGGAGCAATCATCGCCAGCTGCATGACCTCTCGCCCGTTGATTGGTAGATCTTTGAGCCTCATCATCGCCTTCGCAGCTGGCATCGGCGCTGGAGCAGCCCACATTCGCCCATTTTCGTCGGCCACCCCTCCAACAACTCCACCCATAGCTCCACCCGCAACTCCTGCTCCAAAGCCGCGGCCTGCGCCGAATTGCGCTACATCCGCGCTCACAACAACCACAGACTGTCCCGAAACCTCAACAGCTTCAGACACGGATCCAACCTGCAATCGCGCTGTTATGTCTGCGCGGTCCCGCGCTTCCAATTGGAACGAATCCTCCGCTTGCTGGAATCCCAGGCTGCTCACAACTACCTTGTAGATCGCTGGACGCAGTCCAGTCGCTCGAAACTCACCTTTCGCATTCGCATGTACAATTCTTGAACTTCTCGTGGACATATTTGTAATCGTGATTGCCGCATCTGGAATCACCGCGCCTGTCGGATCGATTGCAAGCCCACTAATCTCCACGCGATCGTTGTTCGGTCCGCGATTGTGTTCGATCCCTACGTGAAGTCGCGCATCGCCCTCTGCCGCCGTCGTCACCACCTTACTCCTCCGGAAATAAAGATACGTGCTTTGGTCGTCGCCGGTATTGAAGGTTTTGTCGAGCCCCGCGCCGTGAATTACATACATCGTCTTGCCCTGATCCCACGGTGCGCGCTCTACTCTGAATTTCGTCCCCCACGCATCACGAAACTCTGGTTTCCCTGAATCCGCCAGTTTCTTGAACACTTTTTCCAGGTCGTTCTCGTTCGGGGTATTCGCGGCTTCATGCCCCAGCTCTGCTGCCATCTTGTTCGCATTCTGCTGAAACTGTGCGAAGTACCGGTTCAGATATTCGTAGAATTTCGTCTGCGGAATCTGCCGCCCGGCCTCTCCTTCAAATCTGTTTTTCCTCACAATCTCCGTAGCTGAAAAAAGAGCCCGCGCCGCGACATCCCTCTGGGTTTCCTTCCCGTTTGATTCCTCGACAATGTCCGGCAAGCCCACTGAATGAATTTCGTACCGCGGCTTCATCACTTCCTGTTCCAGATAAAAAAACACTTTCGCAAATCCAGGCTTTTTCTCCGCCAGCGCAAAAACGGCTTCATCCACAATCTGCACGCCCAAAGCCGCGCGCACTCCCTGCCCGTTCTTGTCGGTCACATGAAACCGGATCTTCGAATCCTCACCGGGCTTGTAAACCGGACGATCCGCCACCGTCTCCACTTTCAATTCATCCGCGGGCTGAACAAACAAAAGCCGGTGGTCCGCAACTGGCTGTGCATTTTGCCCAAGCAGGTAAGCGTTCACGTCCACAGTTCCAGCCAATTCCGCACCGGCGGTAAGCGTCAGTTCCGCTTCGCCTTCCGAAAAATCCAGATCGCGCGTCAGAATCGTCTGCCCGTCCTTCACCACATCCACATAAACCGTTCCGCGCTTCTTCGTCGTAAGAACTCGCAGCCGAATCAAATCCCCCGCGCCGTAAACCGCCTTCTCCGCTCGCAGCAGCACCTGCTCATCTCCTCCACGAACCCGCAGCGGAACCGCCGCGGAAACCTTTTCTCCTTCCTTGCTCGTCCCCTCAATCTG
>Ga0137409_10007451_pt1 | contig 11258 bp, 9 predicted proteins | sample CZODoug1_16funga_FD_122059 | JGI IMG/M metagenome (GOLD analysis project Ga0137409, IMG submission 122059) | Vadose zone soil fungal communities from Angelo Coast Range Reserve, California, USA - CZODoug1_16fungal (Hybrid Assembly) | ecosystem: Environmental > Terrestrial > Soil > Vadose zone... | reverse complement strand
GGATACCAGTCCCCAGCGGAGCGCCTCCTCCGATTTCATGCGCCTGCCAGTGAGAAGCATGTCCATCGCGATGGATTTCGGCAGCCGCGATCCGAGCCGCTGCGCGCCTCCCCCGAGCGCCACGAAACCGACCCGCGGCTCGCTCATGCTAAATATCGCCCGCTCGTCCGCCAGGACGACATCGCAGCACAGCGCGACTTCAAATCCACCACCAAAAGCATAGCCGTTGACCGCGGCGAGCAGCGGCTTGGTGATATCGCTGCGCTCGGCCATCCCCGCCCAGCCGGTAGCCGGCATGGGATCGTCAAAACCGTCAGCAAGATCGTGGCCGGCGCAAAAGGCGCGGTCGCCCGCACCTGTTATGATTCCGATCCAGAGATCCGGATCGGCCTGAAAATTGTCCAGCACCGCCGACAGCTCCCGGCATGCGGGTGCGTGCAAGGAATTCATCACGTGGGGGCGCTGCAACGTAATTATCAACGTGCGGCCTTCGCGCTCTACCTTCAGGAATTCGGGCATCGCATCTCCTCGCGCATCAGCACCACCGTGGACTCCTGGTTAAGCTATGCCGGGGTCATCCGTTCGTCGAATTACCTCAGCGGAGAAAACGATGCAGGCAACGCGATCATGCTGGTCTGACGAAGAAGCAGGTCTAGCGCTCCGGCACGGCCCTTGGGTGGCCAAAAGTCCGTCTTGAGCATCGCATGTCGGATACTTTGCCAATCGTTGGCGTCGCGATAGGCCCAGACATGGACCAGATGTCCGGCATCTGCGTCTTCGGAATACCAAACACCAACCAAAGGCGAGAATTTCACCCGTTGCTCGATCGAGGGCGCCCAACGTTCGATGATGCCTTCAAACGCGCCCTTGCGGTACGTATAGAAGCGAAACTCGTAGATCCCGCCAAGTTTCCGTTCGACGATTGGCGGGGAGAACGGTGCGGATTCCAGGACCAGCGTCCGACGATCGACAACGACCTCGCCGAGATTCGGCGGCCAATTCCGCAACGCAGACTGCTCCGCCTGGATGCGCGTTCTGTGCTCGATACTCTCATAGGGCCAGACCTCGATAATCTGGTTCAACGCGCCGGCGTCGCTTCGCCACAGACCTCCGAGCGGCGAAAGCGACTGTCTTGCGGGAAGAGCCCGCTCGAACGACGCTATCGCCCCTGAAACGGTGCGCGGCTTGACCTCGGTTGTGGTCAGTTCGACGATCATGCGCGTTGCCCGAACCCGACGTAGGCCCTTCAGAGTCCGCCTTCAGCGGTCCAGAAACTCCAGACAAAGCCGATTAAAGAGTTGCGGATGCTCGATCATGACCCAGTGGCCGCATTTGCTGACGACGTGAAGCTCGGCATTCGGCAGGCTCTGCACCATGAACAGCGCACGCTCCAGCGGCGTGACCCGGTCGTCACGTCCCCATAGCAGCAATGTTTTCTGGGGGATCTTGTCCAGCTCGCGCCACAGCTCCTCGAAACGGCCGGGATTGGAGAACATCTTCTTCGTCCATTCCACGGTCTTCGGCTCGGCGGAGATTTCGTAACGCTGCTGCACCAGTTCATCCGTAACCATGGCCTGATCGTAAACCAGCGTGCTCAGGAAAGCCCGCATCTTCTCCGGGCTCGCACCGGTTCCGCGATAATATCCAAACAGGTGCTTTGAGCCCTCCGATGGTGCCGGGGTGACGAATGTTACCTGCACAGCCGGCGCCATCAGGATCAGCTTGCCGGTTTGTTCCGGATAATCGATCGCGAATTTCATCGAAACGTGACCGCCCATCGAATTGCCGATCAGGTGCGCCTTGTCGATGCCGAGATGCTTCAGCAGCTTGCTGAGTGCGCGCGCAGCGAACGCGCCGATGCGCTCCCCCTCATAGATTGCCCGGTCCGATTTTCCGAAGCCGGGTTGATCCATCATGATCACCCGATACTTCTTTGAAAGCTCACCGATGTTTCCGCGAAAATTACTCCATGACGCCGCGCCCGGGCCGCCACCGTGAAGCAGAACCACTGCCTCGCCCTTCCCGGCTTCGTGATAGTGAATTTTCAGGCCGTCCAGATCGGCAAATTTGCTCGTTCCGCTTTCCGTTAGTTCGCTCACTTGTGCTCTCCCTCGTTCAACCCGCAGGCCAGCGGCCATTACGAGCTCCGCGGCATTCGCATCTGCGAACGCTGCTCGATCATCATTTGCACGAACGTGCGAATGTGTCGCACGACACAATGACGACTGTCAATAGTCATGCATGCCGGCAACCTTCGTCGATAATTTCCAGAAGGCGGCGTGCCGCGCTTTTTCAAACCAGGAAGTATTCCGACGGCAGCCGCAGTTCGTGATTGAAGCCTGCTACGCCAACTGGCGCAGGCGCCGAAATCAGAGCGTTTCGATCGTGAACTGGCCGGCAATCTTGCGGCCGAACGCGTAGGCCGACTGAATCGGATTGTAATATTCCTTGCAGTGCTTGATCTTGCCGCCGACGAAGTCAAAACGCATGACGTACCGGTTGCGGTAGGTCTTTCCGCTGGACATCGTCAGGTGGCCTCGTCCCTCGAAAAAGACGCGCGATCCGTCAGCACTGACGGTGAGGTCCGTCTCGGTCACTCCGTGGCTCTTGCCTTCAGCCTTGAATGCTGTCGCCCAGAACCCCAGCACCTCATCAAGGCCACGATATACCCGGAACGACCCCTCGTCGGTCTTGCCGGATTCGCCGAACGGAATCTCGGTAACAACGTCGTCGGTCATCAAGGTCTGCAGCGTTTGGAGATCCTTTGCCCTGAGCGCCCGAAAGTATCGCTTGAGTGCGTCCAGCGTGGTCGCACGTCCTTGCGGCGAATCCGCTGGGTGAACGTAGCCATCGATCAGATTGTCGTAGTCTTTCAAATCGGCGCTCACTCGCTTTGATCCTTTACGTCTCGTGGCGACATGTGGGGCCGTCAGGATATGGCGTTGACGGCTCAGGTATTTGACATCGCAGCGGATTTGCCCGCGCGCAGTCCGGAGATCGCGGCCTTGGGCAAAGCCGTCGCGCTCAGATACGAAGCACCATGAAAGCCTCCGACGAGTTCGCCTGCCGCGAACAGGCCAGCGATCGGCTCGCCGAACAGATCGAGCACCGCCATGTCGGCGTTTGCGGCGATGCCGCCGTAAGTCGACGTGATCGCGTTGCCGGTCGCGGCGATATAGTAAGGCGGCGTATCGATGCGCATCAGCCCTGCCGAGGCCACCTTGCGGCCAAACTGGCTGTCAACTCCGCTGACTGCATCCTTGTTGTAGCGTTCGATCGTGGTTTCGAGATTTTTGGAATCGATCTCCATCAGCTTCGCCAGTTGGCCGATTGAACCGGCGGTTTGGATATAGCCGTCGGCCAAAGCCTGCTTGAAATTGTTCACGCTGGTGCCGGCAAGCGAGCCGCTCATCACCTTCTCGTCGAAGATCTGGAAGCCGAGTCCATCCGGCTGGGTCATGCAGATGCCGCTCAACACCTTGTAGCTCTGCGCCTCGTTGACGAAGCGCTCCCCATTTCTGTTGACAATGATCGCCCCGACATTGAAGGCAAACAGCAATGGTGGAATTTCGTTGTCGTCGCGAACGACGTTTGGATAGTTGCGGATCGCGCCACCGAAGGAGCCCGACACATAGCCCAGATCGGCATGCCCGGCGCCCAGCGCAGTCGCCATCACCAGACCATCGCCGGTATTGGCGATGCCGCCATGCTTTACGGCATCGACGAGTTCTGGCGCGTAGGTCTCCAGCAGCTTCTTGCTGCGGGAGAACCCGCCGGAAGCAAGCACCACCCCCCGCGTGACATCGATCTTGATCTCGCGGCCGCCAAAGGCCACCACCGTCCCGTCCACCCTCCCGGTTTCAAATGACCGGCGCAGGCGCAAGCCGGCGGCGTTGGCGAAGAAGCGAATCCGGGGATTTTCGAGTGCCGCTTCGTGCAGGGCCGCGGTGGAGCGTCCCGTGCCGGTATGATACGACCTCGCGGGCGCGGGCGGCTTGGCAGGAGCCAACTGAAATTTCACGCCATGGGCGCGCAAGAACTCGTAAGCCTCCAACTGGTTTTCGACATAGAGATTCACCAGATCGGGATTGTTCTTGTGCCTGCCGGCCTCGAGCAAGTCCCGGCGTAAAGCCTGAAGACTGTCGGTCCCACCCGCCGCCTTTTGCTGGTCGGTGCCGGTGAAGAGAAATATTCCGCCGGCCATCGCGGAACTGCCGCCTGGCTGGGCTGCCTTCTCAAGAAGCAGAACGTCCGCGCCGGCTTCTGCCGCGGCCAGCGCCGCGCAATGGCCGGCCATTCCCGCCCCCAACACCAGCACCTCGCAACGGGTTGGCAGATCTTTCGGCTGGGTCATCGCTACCCTCCACGGCTTTAATTTCGAACCACGGTCGTCTGGTGCAGATCGGCGACATGATGTCCCTCGCCGTTTTCAACTCTGATCCCTTGAACGATCAGGGTCATCGCACCGTCTTTCTTGTCCTGGACATCGAGAATCCTGTGGTGAAACGTCAGCTCTTCGCCGACGTGGACCGGCAGGTGGTATTTGAATCCCTGCTCTCCATGCAGCAGGCGGCCGACGTCGATGCCCAGCTCCTGGTACGCCGCATAAGCCTCTTCCGAACTCATCATCTGCAGACAAAACAGATAGGTCGGCGGAATTGGAAGGCCGCGAAAGCCAGCCTTCCTTGCCGCGTCAACATCCCGGTAGATGGGATTGGTCTCGCCGATCGCGTTCACAAATGCACGGCACTGTGCCGCTTCAACCTTCACGGTTGATGGCGGGCGGACGTGACCGACGTAGGACTTGTCGACTTTGTTCAAGATCGTGACATCCCGGCGTTCGGCGCTCTTGCGATCCGCCGCAAGTATTTCACCTTCGGCAGAAAGCATGGGTGCTGCGGCCCGATCCAGGAATTGAAGATAGCGATCGCGCAGTTCGCGCTTCAAGAGTTTACCAACGGCGCTGCGCGGCAATTCACTGATGACGTGGACGTCCGTCAACCGCTGGGTTTTTCCGAGCTTTAGATTGGCCCAGCCCTTCAGGGATGGCGCTGAAACCGTGCGTCCCTTTTCCAACACGATGAATGCAACCGGGCTCTCGCCCCACTGGATGCTCGGCACGCCGATCACGGCCGCCTCCGCGACGTCAGGATGGGTCCGCAGAACCGCCTCCAGATCGCTCGGGTATATGTTGAAGCCGCCGGAGATGATCATGTCCTTCTTGCGGTCGATCAGCACCAGGTAGCCGTCCTCATCGAAGTAGCCGATATCGCCGGTGCGAAGATAACGCTGACCATCGGCCGAAAACCACTCGGCCTCCTGGGTCTTGGCCGTCTGCCGGTGGTAGCCAGTCATCATGTTATAGGAACGCCCGACGATCTCTCCGCTCTTTCCCGCCTCCACCGGCCTGTTGTCTTCGCCGATAATGAGCATTTCGTGCCCTGGCAGTGGCTTGCCCACGGTATGAAGCTTGTCGGGCCGATCGTGCGCCGCCAACATGCAAACCGCGCCACCTTCGGTCATGCCGTAGACGTCGAAGAATTGCCCGGGCCAACGCGCCAGGATCTCGCGCTTCAACTCGATCGGACACGGCGCGCCCGCGCACGATTTGGCGCGGAACGACGATAAGTCGTAGTCGTCGAGATCGGGCGATGCCAGAATCCGCTGGAATTGGACCGGCACCATGATCGCATAGGTGGCGCGTTCGCGCTGCGCCAGAGCGAGGAAAGCGGTTGCGTCAAACTTGTCCATCAATACGACGCGGCCTCCACGCGCCAGCGCCGGAAGCGTGCTGATGAGTGTCGTGTTCGAATATAACGGCGTGGATGCGAGCGTAACCATGTCCGGACCGAAGCCGCGGTCACGGGTCTGCCGCAAGCTTCCCCAGCGCAACGCGTGAGATTGAACGATCCCCTTCGGAATGCCCGTCGTGCCCGATGAATAGATGATGTTGAAGGCCCATTCCGGCCGCACCGCTACAGGGTCAGGCCGCGCTCCAGGCGGAGCGAGCCATTCTTCGAAAGATCCTGCCTGCCGCAACCGGCCCATCCTGATCCAGCGGGGCGAGATCGATTGAGCTACCGGAAGCAGCCAATCGGCCGAACTGGAATCGACAAACAACAACTTCGCATCGGCATCGGCGATCATCGCCACCAGCGTTTCCGGCGTTGCGCCGGTCACCAGGGGCGCAACGACAACTCCCACCCGTGTTGCCCCAAGCAACAGCACCGCATAGTCAATCGAGGAATGCGCGCAAACCGCAACGACCGAACCGGCGACAAGCCCGTCGCGCTGCAGCGCGGCTGAAACCCGGTCCATCTGATCGTTCAAGGTCGCAAAATCCATCCGCTGGTCGTTGAGGACCAATGCCGTCGCCCGAGGGTGCTCCCCTGCATGCGCAGCGATCGCATCCGCGATGGTGGCAAACGGCAGGTTCAGGAGTTCGTCTGCAGTCATCGCTCATTCGACCTGTGGGATCGAGGGAATTGGTCGCCTCGAGACACGGCTGGGTCTCGGCTCCCCCAACGGCTTCGTTGCAAGCGAGCAGTCGGTGAGCTATCGAGTGGATCTGATGTCAGCCATCGCGGCATGAGAGGATTGATCGAATGACCAGGGCAGATACATCCACGGCCAAACCAGGGACGCGGTTTTTCCATAAGACATATCCGCCGATCACGCGGCATGCCTTGGCGATGTACTGCGCCGGTTCGGGTGATCACAATCCCATTCACGTCGACAGCGATTTTGCGAAGGCATCGGACTATCCCGACGTATTCGCGCATGGCATGCTCGTCATGGCATATCTCGGACGCTCTCTCACGGACACGATTTCTGCCTCGGCCGTGCGGTCCTACTCCGTTCGCTTCGTTTCGATTACACAAATCCAGGCTGAAATTACCTGTGAAGCCGTAGTTGCCGAAGCATTCGAAGAAGCCGGTGAACGTCGGGCCCGGCTGTCTCTTGTGGCCAAGGATCAGGCCGGCGACGTCAAGCTGCGCGGCGAGGCCGTCGTCGGGTTAGGTTGACGACGACCGGAGTGCGCCGCGCCTTGATCGATCTTTGGCGATCCGCGTCGGCCGGCTGACATCAGCGGCTTTGCGCAAACCGTGCCATCAAGGCCGATCGAGAAATTCCGCAACCATCGCATTGAACTCCTCTGCCTTTTCCCATTGCGCCCAGTGGCCACACTTCGGAAAGACGTGAAGTCGGGCATTGGGTATTGTCTTCAATAGCAAAAAGCTCGAATCGAGCGGGACCACCCGGTCCTCGCGTCCCCAGATCAAAAGCGTCTGATGCGACAGCGAGGCAAGATTCTCGCGCCACAGATCGGCAGGCGGCCGCTTGAAGATATCGATAATGTCGGGACGCTTCGCGGCCTTGAGACGCTCCGCCAGCAACTGTTCCGTTATTGACGAGGCATCGAAGACCAGTAGATCGATCACGCCCTTCAGCTTCTCCATGGTCGGGCCCTCGCCGCCATAAAACATTGCCATGCGGCGCAAACCTTCGGTGGGCATCGGCGAGAAGATAGCCTGGCTACCGCCGGTTCCCATCAAAACCAGCTTGTTGACGCGCTCCGGTGCGCGCAACGCCACCATCAACGACGTTGCTCCGCCCATCGAATTCCCGACGAAGCTTGCTTTCGTGACTCCGATAACGTCCATGAAGTCGCGGACAAAATCGCCCATCGCCGGAAAAACCGGCCCGTCCTTCAGTTTACCTTCGGTCTCACCGAAGCCCGGCAGATCAATGACGATCACGCGCCGCTTGGCCGACAACGACTCGATGTTCTTGCGATAGTTGCTTGCGCCGGATGCCCCGGGGCCGCCACCATGGATCAATATGGTCGGTTCGCCTTCACCGAGATCGTAGTAGCGCGTGCGGGTGCCGGCGACATCGGCGAATTTGCCCTTCAGTTCCAAGACGTTTCTCCCTCATTTCAATGAGCGGATCATTGCCCGCTCGAGTATCTGAACCAGACCCTTCCATATTTCGCACGAATGTGCAAATGTTCTGCGTCGTCGACCGTCGCCGCTCTTGCAACGTGTCGGCTCATGCTGGCTTGCGACAAACAAGACCCCGCCATGGACGGAGGCAAGCAGCACAAGCGCACAACACAGGGAGGCAGCAACAAATGGTTGGATTGTCGTCGTATTTTCCAACGCTCATGGTATTTGGCGCCGAGGAAACCAGGAGGCGGGCGATCCTCGCGCTGGCTGGCATCGCGCTGCTGGTGACTTCGCCTGCGGCAGCGCAAAAAAAATACGACGAGGGCGCCAGCGACACCGAGATCAAGATCGGGCAGACCATGCCGTACAGTGGGCCGGCATCCGCCTACGCGTTGATCGGCCGCATCATGAGCGGCTATTTCAACATGGTCAATGAAACCGAGGGTGGCATCAACGGACGCAAGGTTAGTCTGATTTCGCTAGATGATGCGTACAGCCCGCCAAAGACGGTCGAGCAAACCCGTAAGATGGTGGAGAGCGATGGAGTCTTGGCAATCGCGGCATCGCTGGGCTCCCCGACCAACGTCGCCATTTCAAGATATCTCAACGGGAACAAGATACCGCAGATCCTGGTGATGGCTAGCGCAGCCAAACTCGACGACCCCGCCAATCTGCCTTGGACCACGACGTTTTATTCGTCGGCCAACGTCGAAAGCCAGATCTACGCCCAATATATTCTCAAGACGAATCCCGGCGGCAAGATCGCAGTGCTCTATCAGAACGACGACTATGGCCGCAATTATCTCACCGGCCTGAAGACGGCGCTTGGCGACAAGGCCTCGATGATCATCCGTGAGATGAGCTACAATCTTACGGATCCGACGATCGATTCGCAGGTGATCGATCTGAAGTCATCCGGCGCGGACATTTTCTTCATGGCCACCTCGCCGAAGTTTTCCGCACAGGCGATTCGCAAGACTTATGAACTGAACTGGAAACCGCTGCGGATAGTGGTGACGGCTGCCAGCCAAATCCCCACCGTGCTCAAACCAGCAGGTCTGGAAGCTTCAAAGGACCTGATTACCTCTCAATGGATCAAGTCGGCCGGCGACCCCGCCTGGGAACAAGACCCGCCGATGCAGGAGTTCTATGCCTTCATCCGGAAATGGGTACCCGGCGTCCAGCCGGAAGATGCCAGTGCTGTCTACGCCTATTCGACCGCGCAGATGATTCACGAAGTCCTTAAGCGCTGCGGCGACGATCTAACGCGGCAAAACCTGATCAAGCAAGCGACTGACATCAAGGATTTCCAGTTACCGTTGTTCATTCCGGGAGTGAGGGTCAACATTTCTCCGACTAGTCGTATCGGCTGGCGGCAGGGACGGATGGCGAAGTTCGATGGCGTCAACTGGGTCTTCTTCGACGACGTGATTACTGTTCCGGAAGCTGCGACCCGCGGATAGCCGACTGCGTCTTTCAAACTGCGTCCCAGCGACGGATGCTCCAGATCCAGGTGCGCGGCGTCATGATGCCACACAAAGGAACAGGCTTGACCCGCGTGTCTGATTTCGAGGAGAACCCGTGAGCACGTTACCCGCACAAATGACCGTCGTCGGCATCAACAGGCCTGGCGGGCCGGAAGTCCTTGTTCTCGAGCAGCGCGCCGTGCCGGCGCCGAACCGGGATGAGATTTTGATCAAAGTCGCGGCCGCGGGAATAAACCGGGGCGACATTGTGCAGCGCCACGGAAATTATCCGCCACCCGCCGGAGCCAGCGATATCCTCGGCCTCGAGGTCGCCGGCGAAGTTGTCGCCACCGGCAAGGATGCAACACGGTTCAAGATCGGCGATAAAGTGATGTCACTCGTAACCGGCGGCGGCTACGCGCAATATTGCGCCGCGCATGAGGCGCATACGTTTCTCATCCCGCGTGGAATAGACATGGTTGCTGCCGCATCCGTCCCCGAAACATTCATGACCGTCTGGCACAACGTTTTCCAGCGCGGTGCTCTGCAGCCTGGCCAAACCTTGCTTGTTCACGGCGGATCGTCCGGTATCGGCATTACCGCTATCCAGATTGCAAAGGCCTTCGGCGCAAGCGTGATCGTGACCGCCGGATCGAAGGAAAAGTGCGATGCCTGCATCGGACTCGGCGCCGATCGCGCCATCAACCACAAAATGGAAGACTTCGTGGCCGCAGTCAGGGTTTTTACCGATGGGGTCGGCGCAGACGCAATTCTCGATATGGTCGGCGGCGACTATGTCGAGAAGAACTTCGATGCCGCCGCCGTCGAAGGGCGCATCATTCAGATCGGGTTCATGGCGACCTCGCGGGCAGAAGTAGACTTCAGGAAGCTGATGATGAAGCGTCTGCATTATACCGGCTCCACGTTGCGCGCGCGGTCGGTTGCCGACAAGGCGATGCTGGCGAGTACGGTTGAGGCCAAAGTCCTGCCGCTTTTGCGGGACGGCCGGTTCAGACCGGTTGTCGATAGCACCTTCCCCCTCAAACGTGTGGCCGAGGCGCATCGCAGGATGGAGGCCGGACAGCACATCGGAAAGATTGTGCTGACGATCTGTTATTGAAGGCTGGTTCTCTGCTGCACTGCGGCGCCCGCCTAACGGTGCAACACCCACCGCTAACGCAGGGTCAACCCGCCATCAACGGGGGATCGTCTGCCCGATAACATAGGAAGCCAGAGGTGACGCGAGAAACAGTGCGACGCCAGCGATCTCGCTGGTCATTCCGAGACGACCGAGTGGAATTTGCCCTTTCCAGGCCTCGACCCGTTTCGGATTGTCCGTGGTAACCTTGGTCATCTTGGTCGGAATCATACCGGGCGCAATGCCGTTGACCCGTATACCGTCCGGCGCCCACGCGTCGCCGAGATTACGCGTCAGTCCCAACGCGCCGGTCTTTGAAGCGCCATAGGCCGGGTTGCCCCGCGTCGCGTGAAGGGCTGCGGTCGAACTTATGATGATGATCGAGCCGCCGCTGGCCTTGAGCATGGGATGAAATCGAGTACAGCACTCCATCAGGCTGTTGAGGTTGACATCGACAACTTCCCGGAATTTCTTCAGCTCAAACTCCGCGCGGTCGTAGAGCACGATTCCTTGCGAAAGAATCAGCACGTCGAGGCTGTCAAAGCCGGCGTCGCAGTTCTGAATTTGCTCAGGCTGCGAAACATCGACTTGCCTGTAATGGAGACCGCTGAGATCCGAGTCGCCGGAGCCTGCATATTCATGGGCGTGGGCTCGAGTCCCCCAGACATGAACGACAGCGCCCTTCGCCAGAAATGCCTGGGCCAC
>Ga0137409_10007450_pt1 | contig 11258 bp, 10 predicted proteins | sample CZODoug1_16funga_FD_122059 | JGI IMG/M metagenome (GOLD analysis project Ga0137409, IMG submission 122059) | Vadose zone soil fungal communities from Angelo Coast Range Reserve, California, USA - CZODoug1_16fungal (Hybrid Assembly) | ecosystem: Environmental > Terrestrial > Soil > Vadose zone... | reverse complement strand
TGGACTTCCAACATACGCATACAAAGTTAGCAACATCGACCCAATTGCCAACCTGGTTGAGTTTGGCGCTCATGCTGGTGGCGATGAAGACAACCCAGTTCTCAAATACCGAGTATTCGGTAGGACTATAGACACCCTAGGATCGAGGTTGTTTTGACGACTACAGGACATCCTCAAGAATACATCCACTATGGGTCAATCGTTGATGCTGTCATTGAAATCCTCGGTGGTGCTCCCGAGATCCAGTCTTTCTCTCCCGCACGCATCTCCCGCAACCTAGTTGGCTACTCCAGAGACCTTCGCTGGATTGTGGTCAATAGACAAGGTGGTAGCTGGGCTTGGCCCCAAGCTGCTCACCCTCGTATTGATATCGAATGCTACGCCCCCGTAGGAGGGGACGCAGAAGACATGATCGAGACATGCCTCTCGGTGATGTTCAGGGAACAGTTCAATTACACCGGCCATGGCGTACGCCTGATCGCTGTCAGAGTAGAAACATCACCCTTTGAGTCTACAGACCCATTGGATGAAACGTCCCGTTACATAACGGCTATCCGTGTCACGGTTAGGCCATTCCCCTAAATGAAAGGAGTGCCATCTCATGGCACTTGATGCTACCTCCGTAAGGGTCGCGCCGCTTGGCCACGTTTCTGTTGCGCCGTTTGGTACTGCTCTTCCTACCACTGTCCTGTCAGCGTTGAACGCTGCTTTCGTTGAGGTTGGCTATACCGATGACAACGGTGTGTCCGTCACCCCGGCCGAGTAAACCATCGCTACTCCAAAGAGCGACAGCGTAGTGGCAATGAGAAGAAGCGGAAGGTCGCCGATGATGCGGCGCACTCAGCGATACCAGCTAATTCCGCGCACGCCGGGCGTGAGCTGCAGCGCGGGTGATGGAAAATGGTAGTAGCTCAGCTCGTGCTTCACGAATTTCCAGAGGGGGTTTTGTCCGGGCAACGCCTCCGGATCCAGATCTATTGCGAGAAGCAGTTTTCTCCGTGCTCGATGCGACGCTCCGGTTATCGGATCGACGTAATCCGTTATCGAATGACCGGCCGACAATCTGAGCAGCGATGGCCAGTATCGAGGCGCGCGTGATCCGAGCAGCTGCCGCATATCCGCCGAGAACCAGTACGTCTGCCCCGAGTAGTCGAGTGAGCGTCGCAACTCCGAGGGCCCCGTGAAGTTCGCGCGATTTCGCATCGCCGCGCTCTGCGAGTACGAGATCGTGGGCTTCAGCCACTGGAGATGCGGGTGCAGCTGCTCCTCGGCCTCGAGCGTCTGGCCAGCGGTGTTGGCGATCATGTCGGCGTACGAGAAGCCGTACTTCTTGTACATGCCGTCGAAGATTTCGATCTGAAGCTGGAAGAACGCAGCATACGCCACGCCGGTGATAAGCGCCTTCTTCTTCGACACGCAGGCAGACTGAAGACTCTCGTAGCCTGCGCGGCTCAACTGGTATCCGCCGAGGAAGTGACCGAACTTGTCCTGGTCGCGGAAATCTTCGTCCCAGTCGGAACGGAAGAAGAAGTGGGGTGCTTTCTCGCCCGACCACCACGCCTTCTTGAAGTAGTGCCAGAGCTCGACGTTCCCGGCGACGAACCCCGTTGCGACCACCGGACGCGCGAACGCCGCTTGCCGCTCCGACAGCGGACATTGACGGACATTTTGCGCGCCGGTGGTCGACACTGCCAGGCACAACGAGGTGCATGCGAGCGCGATGCGGAAAGATGAATTCACGGGCGCTCTTCGACGGGCGGGTGATTTGTCTGTTACAACCTCCACCCGTGAGAAGCCGATCATACCAGCGAAAGCTACGGAGGCATTTCCGCGCTCGACATTAAGAAACCGCTAAGATCGCGCGCACCCATTCAACGAATTGACTGCACGTGCGTACTCTCACGTGAGGGGAGGCTGATCCAAGTTCCAACGAGCGCACGAGCCAATCGAAGACGGGATTCCACTCTTTGCAAAGGACCGTGAAGCCGCTGGAATGGTTGAGCTCGTGTTGCTTGTAGGACTCGGATGCAGCGTCGCTGTACATATACCAAACTTTACCCTCAAAAAATGTTCGAGAATCTGAGTCTTCCACACCTGCTAATGGTTCTCGCGGTGGCGATTCTCGTGTTCGGGCCAAAACGAATTCCCGAAATCGCGGGCTCATTGGGGAAGGGGATACGCGAGTTCAAGAGACACATCGGCGAGGCAGGTCGTCCCGACAGCCCGACCGATAGCCCGGAAATTTCTCGATCGGGGTCTAACGAAATAGTTTCCGTGACGTCAAACGAGATGACGCGCGCGATTCCTCCTGAGTCGAACGAACGCGGAGAGCCCAAGCGGCTCCTCGATTGAAGAGAATCCCTTGAGATCTCAAATGGCCAAGAAACTGGAAGACGACGTCCGCACCGCGTTCGAACGCGCGACCGAAGGAACCGGATCGCCAGAAGATCTGATCAATGCGGTTCGCGTTCTCGTGCGCGGTCTCAAGAAGGAAGACCGGCCACCGGAGAATGTCGTCGTCACCGTCAAGCGGCTGTGTGGGCTGTCGCCGATCGCCGTTGCGGCCGACACCGACTCGAACGCGGTCACGTCAGTGAGCAAGAGGATCTCCGACATGGTCGTCAGGGCCGCGATCGACGAGTACTACGCGGGGACGCGAAAGGCGCCACCGCCGTGGAAAGGCTACTCTGTTGAACTCGAAGATCTGAGTAGCTGAACTACAACGGCAAAATATGACTACCGGCCGGGGGCCTTCGGCGTGTCAGCTAATGGCCGCGGGCCACGGCTAGATGCGTTTTTAGTCTAGCCCGCAGCCCATGTCTGGTCCGCCGACGGCCCCCGGCCGGTAGTCATATTTGGTTTTGTTTTTTGCTACGCGCAGAATCTTCTCGGCGCGATGCACCCAAAGTTCCACACAAAGCCAGTGTACATCGCCCTGGCCTGTGGTCCCGTTATCGGCGCGATGATGCCGGCATCCATCGCGAACCACTTGCGCACCAGAAAAGTCGGACCGATGAGGAATGCGGCGATTGCTTTGGTACCCGCTGGCCCAGTGGTGCGTGGAAAGCCAAAGATCTCAACCGTTGCCCCGAGCGGGCCGCGCACGGGAAATCCGAACGATGCCGTCCAGATGCGGGCGGTCCTCGGCGCCGACGTTCCATCGCCGCTTCGACGCGTCTGACCGGCGTTGAGATCCATCGCGACGGGCCCGAACTGGTGACTCGAGATCAGCAGCAGCGAAAAATCCGTGGTGCCTGTGCCGGCTCCATTTAACGTAGCGCTCGGTAGCTTGATCGCCGGGAGTATCGCAAAGTCTCCGAGTATCCGGTCGTCGTCGACGATGCGGTACTTGACTCCAATCGTGATATCGCCCGCTTCGAAGGCCCCGCCCGGGAATGCGCGGTCGTAAATGAGGTTGAAGAGAAGATTGAGTTGAACCCGCGAGCCGAGCCCGACCTTGAGATTCGTGGGAGCGAAGAACGTTCGCGTTCCATCGGGAGCCTTGTCCCATTCGCCCCCTTCCTCCAGCTCGATCCATCCGCGCGCGACGGTGCCCGCGTGAGTCGCAACGGTCGGCCGCTCGGGTTGAACTGCATGTGGGTCCCGCGCTGTCGAATCCTTCTCGACCACCTGGGCGCCGAGGTCAAGACGAATCGCGAGCGCTGCGAGCACGAACACGCAGGCAGTGGGGGAAAGGGTCTGTCTCATGGTGTACATACGATACGACGAAATGGGTGCAATCTGGAATCCGGGCGAGGCCGACCACACCTTTTGACGACGGCCGCGGGTCTCGAGTGTAGGGTCTTCAACTGCAACCGAACGGGTGCCAGTCCCCCGAAGCACAGATTTGAGTTGTCAGTTCAAGCGACGGGACGTCACCAACCGACTTCACGCATTGCTTCCAATCTGATCCGCGCAAGTAACGTCCCGACGTCGTGAACCGGCAACTTTCAACTACGATACTGGCAGCTGGCACCCGTTCAGTTGCCCTTACGCATGGTCCCGACGTCGTGAACTGCTAGCTTTCAACTGCGCGACTGACAGCTCGCACCCGTTCAGTTGCCTTTGTACCCGTTCAGTTGCCTTTGTACCCGTTCAGTTGCCTTTGTACCCGTTCAGTTGCCTTTGCACCCGTTCAGTTGCCTTTCTCCTCTTGGTATTTCCATGAAACAGCTCTTTAGAAATCGCCTCGCCCTTTCCGCTCTGATCTCCGCCGCGATCATAACGGGCGCCTGCGCGCCCATTGCCGCCATCAAGTCGCGCGTCTCTCCCGCGCCCGCGGTGTCCGGAGACAACCCGTTTTTCGTCGAAAGCACACTACCGTATCACGCGCCTCGATTCGACCTCATCCGGAACGAGCACTACCAGCCCGCCCTGGAAGAAGGAATGCGTCAGCAGCTGGCCGAGATAGATGCGATTGCGAAACAGCTGCAGGCGCCGACTTTCGATAACACGATAGTGCCGATGGAAAACTCCGGTGCGCTGCTCACACGCACCGCAAAGACGTTTTTCGGCGTCATCGGAGCCAACACCAACGACACGCTCCAGAAGGTGCAGGAGGTCGAAGCGCCGAAGCTCGCCGCGCACAACGATGCGATCTACCTGAACGACCAGCTGTATCGCCGTGTGAAGGGTGTGTACGACCAGCGGAATGCGAGCAATCTTTCCGACGAGCAGAAGGCGCTGATCGAGCGCTACAACCGCGACTTCGTTCGCGCCGGCGCGACGCTCTCCGAGGCGGACAAGATCCGCATGCGCTCCCTCAATCAGGAGCTGTCAAAGCTCTCCACCGATTTTTCCAACAAGCTCCTCGCGGGGACCAAAGTCGGCGCGCTGGTCGTCGACAACGTTTCGCAGCTCGACGGACTCACCGAAGACGAGATCAAGACCGCGGCCGATGCGGCGAAGCAGCGCGGACTCACCGGCAAGTGGGTACTTCCTCTCCGGAATACCACGCAGCAGCCGGCGCAGGCGGAGCTCAAGAACCGCGCGGTTCGTCAGAAGCTGTTCGAGCAATCGACGCTCCGCACTTCGCGCAGTGACAGCAACGACACCAGGAGCACCATTCGCCGCATGGCCGAGCTGCGCGCGGAGAAAGCGCAGCTACTCGGCTATCCGACCTGGGCGGCGTACGTGCTCGCGAATCAGGGGGCAAAGACTCCGGAAAACGCGATCAAGCTGCTGACCGACCTCGCTCCACCGGCGACGGCGAGAGCCCACGCGGAAGCCGCAGACATGCAGAAGCTGATCGACGCGCAGGGTGGCGGGTTCAAGCTGCAACCATGGGACTGGCAGTACTACTCCGAACAGGTGAGGAAGGCGAAATACGATCTGGATGAATCGCAGATCATGCCGTATTTCGAGCTTAAGAGCGTGTTGGAGAATGGAGTTTTCTACGCCGCGAACAAGCTCTATGGTATCACGTCCAAGGAGCGGCACGACATTCCGGTCTATCACCCGGATGTGCGAACGTTCGAGGTGTTCGACGCGGATGGCTCACCGCTCGCGCTCATCTACTTCGATTACTTCAAGCGCGACAACAAGAGCGGCGGCGCCTGGATGGACCAGTTCGTCGATCAGTCGAGACTCACCGGATGGAAGCCGGTGGTCTACAACGTCGCAAACTTCACCAAGCCCGCCGCGGGCCAGCCGGCGCTGCTCACTTACGATGACGTGACGACGATGTTCCACGAGTTCGGACACGGGCTGCACGGCATGTTTTCGCGCGTCGGTTACCCGACGCTGTCGGGGACGAACGTGCCCCGCGATTTCGTGGAGTTCCCGTCGCAGTTCAACGAGCATTGGGCGCTCGAGCCGACAGTGTTCGCCAACTACGCAAAGAATTATCGGACCGGCGCGCCGATGCCTACCGCCCTGGTGGACAAGATCAAGCAGTCGCGCACGTTCAATCAGGGATTCTCGATGACGGAACTCATGGCGGCGTCGCTGCTGGATTTTGCCTGGCACACGCTGCCCGCGGGAGCGACGCCTGGTGATGTGGACTCGTTCGAAGCGGCATCACTCAAGCGGTTCAACGTCGCCGTGCCCGAGGTTCCGCCGCGGTATCACAGCACCTACTTCTCCCACATCTGGGATGGCGGCTACTCCGCCGGCTACTACGCGTACACGTGGAGCGAGGTGCTTGATGATGACGCGTTCGCGTGGTTCACCGAACACGGCGGATTGACTCGGGCAAACGGCAATCGCTTTCGAGACATGGTGCTGTCGAGAGGAGGCACCGTCGACGCTGCGACGTTGTATAGAAACTTTCGAGGTCGCGATCCAAACGTCGATGCTCTGCTCGAGGAACGCGGGCTGAAAGGCGATTCCTCGGTCAAGTAGCGGGCGCTGCGATTGGCATCTTTGTACGTGGTCGGCGAGGGTATCCTCTCCGGCGCTACGCTCGCTTGGTCGGAGCCCCTAACTGCGCTCCCTCGCTCTGCTCGGTCGCGGGTCTCCTCCTCGCGCTCGCCTTTGCAAAGCGCCTGCGAGCACCCCTCGCCCTCCTTCCCAACGGGATCGTAATCGCCGCGGCGCTTCGCGCCGCGTTTTGCGATAGTACCGCTTCGCGCTCGACGCGACGAAGTGCGCGTGTCACGTCAAAGATGTACGTGTCGCGCTCGCTCGGTCTCGGACGGGCGCGGCTCCGCCGCGGCCGCGCGCTTAGGCGCGCGGAGATTTGGTGCGGGCTGGACGCGAGCTGCGCACGAGACTCAGGCATGCGCGATAAAGGATCTCGAGCAGGAAGGGGCTGAGTGTCCTCGCAGGACGCTCCGCAGCCCAGGCGCCGAGCGAAGCCGGCTGCCGTACGCGGCGAAAGCCGCGTGGGCGAGGACGAGCGGACGAAGAGGACACTCAGCCCCGACCGCGTGCAGAGATCTAGAACGCCAAGCTAGTTCGCGAAACGCTCCAGCTCAGACCACCTATCAACAGCGCGCCTAAGATGCGGAATGACGATCGAGCCACCAACGACGAGACCGACAGAGAGGCACTCGAAAATCTCGGGCCGAGTGACGCGCTCCTCGGCGCAGCGAGTGAGATGATACGTAACGCAGTCATCGCACCGGAGCACGAGCGAAGCGACGAGGCCGAGCAGCTCCTTGGTCCTGACATCGAGAGCGCCGGCCTCGTAGGTGCGGGTGTCGAGGGCGAAGAACCGGTTGATGACAAGGTTCCCTTCATTGAGAATCTCGACGTTCAAACGCGCGCGGAATTGGACGAAGTCCTCGAGAAAAGCACCATGCTCGTGCGATCGCTCATCGCTGCCCTTTACCGATGATGAGGCGACCGCCTTCGCACGCTTTCCTTTCGGAATTTTCCGGGTCAAAACTTCCACCCCCTGAGCGTCTTTATCGCCTTCTCCAGCGCGGCGCGCTGATCGGGATGCTCTGCGGTCGCCAACAATTCCTCGTAGGTGTCGATGGCGAGATCGACGGCCTGGTAGTCGTGCTCGGCTCCGGCCAGACTGGCCGCGTTGTCCGCGAGATTCGCCTTCGCGAGTTGGTCCGCCGGGAAACGCGACGACACCTGCTGCCAGCGCGCCACGCGCTCCCTCGGATTCGATTCGGCAAGCGCCCACAAGTGCCAGCCGGCTCTGTTGTCGGGATCGGACGCGATTGCGCGTGAAGCGAGATCTCCCACTGCCTCGGGACCAGCTCCTATAAGCCAGTAGTGATTCGCCAGTGCGACCAGCGCCTTCGCATCATCGGGGTGGTCCGCAGCGGCGCGCTCGAGGGCAGGCAGAGGATCAACCAGCTCTTCGGCGGCAGGAGATGCGTGCGCTTCAGTCATGGGCGTGAGATGGGCGTTCAGTCATGAGAATGCCATTCCGGACTTTCATCCAACTGTTGAATCCAACAGAAAAGCTCCCAGCATTGAGGTTGTAAGGCTTAGGGCTCCCTGCTTCGGGTATTGTACGAATATAGGCAACGCCCGGATATCGACGCCGCGGCAGTACGGCTGGACTTTCGCTGCGCGACAGTCTACCATTTACTTTGTTGCTGGACAATTCCGGCCGTCGATAGTACCATTCAAGAACCAGCGCAGCCTAGTAGCGCGCTATTCCATACAGAATAGGGTTCCGGTACTCGCGTGAGTTCTGACCGCGGTGCGCGTGAGCCTACCAAGCAGCACTTTTCTTCTCAGCCACACCACAACTGCATGAGCGAACGCCGACGTCCTTTTCGTCGCGGCCGGAGGCCCCGTACGTCCGGCCATCAATCACAAACTCCACTCTCCGAATCCTACAGTGATGTAGATCCGTACCTGGAGCCCATGGACCCTTCGACCCCCACCCCAGACGCCGCGCAGATACCTGACGCGCGCGACAATATGACATCACCAGCAATCCCTTCTCCCACTCCACCAAGCCCCGCTGTTCCCCCCGCGGCGGCAAATTCCGATTCCAATTCACCTCCGGATACTTCGCCGAACGGATCGAGCGACGCCGGTGGTCCTCCCCAGTCACAACAGCAGGCACCCTACAATCCCCAAGGCGCAGGTAGCCAGCAGCAGCGCGAAAGCGGTCAGCAACGCGAAAGCGGCCAGCAACGCGAAGGCGGCCAGCAACGCGATGGCAATCAGCAGCAGCGCCACCCCGGCGAGCGCGACAACCGTCATAACGGACGACGCGGCCGCAATCAGCGCGGACGCGGCAGACAGCGCCAGCAGAACGGACCACGCGGCGGGGGCGGCGGCGGGGCAGGAGCAGAGCAGGCATCGCGCGCCCCAATCGCTCCGGTAGTTCCAGACGGCGAGACCACTGGATGGTTTGATCCGCAGCGCGAAGGCGGCTTCATTCGCCGTGCCGCCAACAGCTATCTCGCCGAGCCGGGCGACGCGTACGTGCCGACACAGATAATGCGGCAGTTCATGCTGCGCCGCGGCGATCAGGTGCTCGCCACCACCGGACACGATCATCGCAATCGCATCGTCGTCGTCGACGTCAAGGAGATCAACGGAGCAAATCCGGAGGAGGCTGCAAGGCGTCCTGATTTCGGCTCTCTCATCGCGTCGTATCCCGAGCGGAAACTCAAGCTCGAGACAGGGAAGCCAGCCAAAGCCGGCCCCGAGCTGACGCGCCGCGCCATCGATCTCATCGCGCCAATCGGGTACGGACAGCGCGCCCTCATCGTCGCCCCGGCTCGCGCGGGCAAGACGATGCTCCTCCAGGCAATCGTCGAGGGCGTGGCAATCAATCATCCCCAGGCGGTGCTCCTCGTTTTGCTCGTTGACGAGCGCCCCGAGGAAGTGAGTGAGATGATTACCTGGGGCTATGGCGAGGTTGTTGCCTCCAGCTTCGATATGCCCGCTGTTCGTCACACCGACGTCACCGAGATGGTGCTCGAGCGGGCGCGTCGACTCGTGGAGCTAGGCAAGGATGTCGTCATCGTTCTGGATTCAATCACCCGCATGGCGCGCGCTTACAACACCGTGGAGCGCGGTACCGGCCGCACGCTTTCCGGCGGCCTCGATTCGTCCGCGATGGCCAAGCCCAAAGCCTTCTTCGGTTCTGCTCGTTCGGTCGCTCCCGAGCACGGCGGCGGATCACTCACGATCATCGCGACCGCGCTGGTCGAGACCGGATCGCGCATGGACGACGTCATCTTCGAGGAGTTCAAGGGCACCGGCAACTGCGAGATCAAGCTCGATCGGTCGCTTTCCGAGAAACGGATCTTTCCGGCTATCGATGTCGCGACCAGCGGCACGCGTCGTGAAGACAAGCTCTTCCGTCCTGATCAGCTAGAGCATGTCTACACACTCAGACGCGGCCTTCAACAGATGCCATCCAGTTCGGCAATGGAGTGGCTCATCAAGCGCATCGCTGCAACCCCAAGCAACGACGCGTTACTGGAAGGGCTGTAGGCGGGAGGCGGGAAGCGGGAAGCGGGAAGCGGGTCGCGGGAAGAGGGTCGCGGGAAGAGGGGTTGTCGCCGCTGCAATTCTACTGGTTCCGGCGCTGCTTTTTTCGCAGGAAACGGCACCGACCCTCCCGAGTCATCCCGAGGTGGTCAATCTCACGCTCAAGGGCGTGAAAGCGATGAAGCAAAGCGACCTGCTTCAGAGCATCTACACCACGTCTTCGCATTGCAACAGCTTCCTCCTCGTACCGTTCTGCTGGATCAACAAGGCGAAATACCTCTACACCAAGAACTACCTCGATCACAAGGAGCTGGAGCGCGATGTGCTCCGGGTGCGCGTCTTCTACTGGAAGCGCGGCTACCGCGAAGCCGAGGTGGATACCGCGGTGGTTGCAAGAGGACGCAACCAGGTCGGCGTCACCTTCGTCATCAAGGAAGGGCTGCCGACGATCGTTTCCGACGTAATCGTCAGCCAGCCTACGCCACTGCTTTCCCAGAGGGAGATCAACCGTCGGGTGGCGCTGGGCAAGGGCGGACCGCTGAATCTGATCCGGCTCGACACATCGCGGGTCTTCCTTCAAAACAGCCTGTTCGACAAGGGGTACGCCGACGCTGAGGTGGACACGTCGATCGTCATCGACACTGCTTCCCGGACGGCGGTGGTCAGGCTCACGCTCAATCCGAAATACAAGACGACGGTGGAAGACATCGTGGTCAGCGGCAACGATGACGTGAGCGAGCGCACGATCAGAAAATCGCTGACCTTCCATATCGGCGACATCTTCCGCCGCTCGGAGATGCTCCGCAGCCAGAGAGCGCTGTACGAGTCGAATCTCTTTCGCCGCGCCTCCATCGAGCCGCGCCCCCCAGTCGACATCGCTACGCCCGACTCGGCCAAGGTGGTCGTCGTCACCGTGCAGGAGTCACCTCCGCGCGAGGCGCGTCTTAGCGTCGGATTCAACACGATCGATTTCGTCCAGTTCGAAACACGCTTCACGGACTACAATTTCATGGGCGGGGCGCGCCGGCTCGATTTACAGGCCGTGGTCGGAAACCTTTTTGCCAGCTCGCTCAACAACCGCGGCATCTTCCACAACGCGTCCGTCCCGCAGACGAGCGCCCTCGCGCGCTACTTCGTTCCGACGTACAACGCGAGCATCGACCTGCGCGAGCCGTGGTTCGGATCGCCGCATAATGAGCTGGCACTCAGCCTGTTCACGCACCGCCGCAGCGCGCCCGGCATCTACGTCGATCGCGGCTATGGAACGAGCTTGACTTTCACGCGGGACGTGGCGGAGCGCGCGCCCGCAAGCCTGAACTACAGGTTCGAGATCAGCAAGGTCGACGCGGGCGACGTGTATTTCTGCATCAACTACGGCGTCTGCGACACGCCGACGC
>Ga0137409_10007448_pt1 | contig 11259 bp, 5 predicted proteins | sample CZODoug1_16funga_FD_122059 | JGI IMG/M metagenome (GOLD analysis project Ga0137409, IMG submission 122059) | Vadose zone soil fungal communities from Angelo Coast Range Reserve, California, USA - CZODoug1_16fungal (Hybrid Assembly) | ecosystem: Environmental > Terrestrial > Soil > Vadose zone... | reverse complement strand
GCGAATTCCACCTCGACGCGCAGAGCCTCGTGTGGCTGTCCCGGCACCTGCCTGAGATCGGCGACACGCTGACGCGAGGAAGCGCCTGGGTCACCCTTTGGGACAGCCTGCTCGACGGAGAGCTCCCCAGCGGCCGGTTTGTCGAGCTCGCGATCGGCGCGCTGCCGCGAGAGACTGACGAGCTGAACATCCAGCGGATCTTGTCCTACCTGGAGCACGCATATTGGACCTTCACGCCCGACGGGGACCGGCGCTCACGCGCGCCCGACGTCGAACGCGTGCTGCGCGCGGGTCTGACTTCCGCAGCCACACCCAGCCTGAAGGGCGCGTATGTCGCGTCGCTGCGCGGCGTCGCGTTGACATCGGAGGCGGTCGGCTGGCTCACGCGCGTGTGGCTGGGCGACGAGGTCGTCACAGGCCTCACGCTCGCAGAGCCCGACTTCATCGCCCTCGCGCAGGCGCTAGCCGTCCGCGAAGTGCCCGGCTGGAAAGCCATCCTCGAGCAACAGATCGGCCGAACGATAAATCCGGATAGGAAGGCTCGTCTGCAATTCGTCGTCTCTGCGCTGTCGTCGGATCCAGCCGAGCGCGATCGGTTCTTCGCGTCACTCGCCGACGTGGCGAACCGGCGTCACGAGCCGTGGGTGCTGGACGGGCTTCGCTATCTGCACCACCCGCTGCGGGCGGCGTCGGCCGTCAAGTACATCGATCCAAGCCTGAAACTGCTGCAAGAGATTCAGCAGACTGGCGACATCTTCTTCCCAATGCGCTGGATGGACGCGACGCTCGGGGGCCACCGCTCGCCAGAAGCTGCGGCCATCGTCCGCGACTTCGTCGACCGCGCGCCGCGCTCGTATCCCGATCGCCTGCGCCGCATCATCCTCTCGTCGGCGGACGACCTCTTCCGCGCGAGCCCGAGTGCGTGAGCGCGCTGACGAGCGCAATGGCTGTCTGCCTGAGCGCATTCTACCGGTGCGTCGGAAGACATCATGGATCGGCGATCGTCTGGCCACGATCCGCGTAGCGGCCGATAAGCGACAACGTTTTCGTGTCTCAATCAAGAATCCAATCATTTCTGTTCATCCTCTGCAGCATCTAGTTATGCATCTTCTCTATTGAGACTTCCGCCGTCTCGCACTAACAATAGGGCCGCGCCATGAGATTCGAGCACTATCAAACCGGTCCCTTCTTCGACGAGATGTTCGAAGCGGGCGGTGCGCCTCGAGCGGCCGCCAGGGCGCTGGTTCAGCTGATTGAGACGATGACGGACGGTGAGCTGCTGCGCCGGCAGCAGTCGGCTGAGCGCGCCCTCCTGCACATGGGGATTACGTTCAACGTGTACGGCGACAGCGCCGGCACTGAGCGGATTTTTCCCTTCGATCTCGTCCCTCGCATCGTGTCGGCCGTCGAATGGAACGGGATCGAGCAGGGCCTCAAACAGCGGATCCGCGCGTTGAATCTGTTCATCGACGATATCTACCACGAGCAGAAGATCGTCAAGGACGGCGTCATCCCCGCTGAGATCATCAGAACGGCCAGCAGCTTCCGGAAGCAGTGCATCGATATGAATCCGCCCGGTGGCGTGTGGTGCCACATCACCGGAACGGATCTCGTCCGCGATCGCGACGGGCAGATCTACGTGCTGGAAGACAACCTGCGCTGCCCTTCCGGCGTGTCGTACGTGCTGCAGAACCGCGTCGTGATGAAGCGCACGTTTCCGCAGGTCTTCGAGTCGTCCCGGATCCGTCCGGTCGACGACTATCCCAGCCGGCTGCGCGACATGTTGGAGTCGGTCGCTCCCGAGGGAATCGAGTGGCCGCGCGTCGTGGTACTGACCCCCGGCATTCACAACTCGGCCTACTTCGAGCATTCCTTCCTGGCCCAGCAGATGGGTGTGGAGCTCGTCGACGGGCGCGACCTCGTGGTGTCTGACGGGTTCGTCTGGATGCGTACGACGAAAGGATTCGAGCGGGTCGACGTGATCTACCGGCGCATAGACGACGATTTTCTGGACCCGAAGACGTTCCGGGCCGATTCGGTGCTGGGTGTGACCGGGCTGATGGACGTGTACCGCGCCGGACGTGTGGCGCTCGTCAACGCCCCTGGGACGGGCGTGGCCGACGACAAGGTGGTGTACGCCTACGTCCCCAAGATCGTGAAGTATTATCTCGGCGAAGACATCCTCATCCCCAACGTACCGACCCTTATGTGCGAATGGGAATCGGATCGGAAGGAAGTCCTCGCACGACTGCCCGAGCTGGTGGTGAAGGCCGCCAATGAATCCGGCGGATACGGCATGCTCGTGGGCCCGGCGTCGACGAAAGACGAGCAGGCGGAGTTCGCCGGCCGGATCGAAGCCAATCCGCGCAACTACATCGCACAGCCCACGCTGTCGCTGTCGCGGGTGCCGACGATCGTGGATGGCGCGTTCAAGGGACGCCATGTCGATCTTCGGCCGTACATTCTCTACGGCAGGGACAACATCTTCGTGCTGCCGGGTGGCCTCACGCGCGTCGCGCTGAAGGAAGGGTCGCTCGTGGTCAACTCCTCACAAGGCGGCGGCAGCAAGGATACTTGGGTGCTCGCCGACGATTCTCGCTCCGCCGCGGGGACTCCGGTGACCCCTGACCCGTCCGGTAGCGGCAGCGGCGGATCGCAGTCCTGATGCTCGCGCGAGTGGCCGATTCGATTTACTGGATGAGCCGCTACGTCGAGCGTGCGGAGAACGTCGCGCGCTTCATCGAGGTGAATCTCAATCTGATGCTCGACCTGCCACTCGGGTCCGAACAGCAGTGGCGGCCCCTGGTCGAGACCACCGGTGACGCGTCGGAATTCGCGAAACGGTATGGCACGGCCGCGCAGCGCAACGTCATCCAGTTCCTGACCTTCGATCAGGAGAACGGCAACTCGATTCGCTCCTGCCTGCGGGCGGCGCGTGAGAACGCCCGCTCCGTGCGCGAGATCATCTCGTCGGAAATGTGGGAGCAGCTCAACGAGTTCTACCTGATGGTGAATTCAGCCGCGGCCGACGCAGGAAGTCTCGCCTATCCGCAGGAGCTGTTCGCGTCGGTCAGGATGGCCGGCCACCTGTTTACCGGCGTCACCGATGCCACGATGACCCACAACGAGAGCTGGCAGTTCTGCCGGCTCGGACGCATGCTGGAGCGCGCCGACAAGACCTCCCGCATTCTCGACGTAAAGTATTTTCTGCTGCTGCCCACGGCTGCCGATGTCGGCACGACGTCCGACGACATCCAGTGGGCCGCCGTGCTGCGCTCGGCCAGCGCGTTCGAGATGTACCGGAAGTGTCACGGCCGCATCGCGCCCGATCGCGTCGTCGAGTTCCTGCTGTTTGAGAAGGAGTTCCCGCGCGCCATCCAGTACTGCCTCGTGCGGGCGCGCTGGTCGGTGCACGCCATCTCGGGGACGCCTGCAGGGATGTTCCGGCATCCGGTCGAGCGCCTCCTTGGGGAGCTCTGCTCCGAGCTGGCGTACGCCCGCATCGAGGCGATCATCACGGGGGGACTCCACGAATACCTCGATCGCCTGCAGAACAAGATGAACCAGGTCGGCAGCGGGGTTGCTGAAACATTCTTCGCCGCACGAAGCGCGCCGCCCGTCCGCAAGAAGCCACGAGGACGAGCCGCCGCCCCGTTCGGCGTGTGAAAGGACACGGGTTGCCCCGTTTCGCATGCCCATCCACATCGCGCTCTCACATCGGACCAGCTACCGCTACGATCGGCTCGTCGCGCTCGGTCCGCACGTCATCAGGCTGCGGCCCGCGCCACACTGCCGCACGCCGATCCTGAGCTACTCGCTGCAGGTCACTCCGGAGCAGCATTTCCTCAACTGGCAGCAGGATCCGCACGGCAACTATCTCGCGCGATTCGTGTTCCCCGAGAAGGCGCGACAGTTGCTGATTGAGGTCAACCTGACCGCCGAGCTGTCGGTCTTCAATCCGTTCGATTTCTTTCTCGAACCATCGGCCGAGACGTTTCCGTTCGCGTACGAGCCGTGGTTGAAGCAGGAGCTTGCGCCGTACCTCGAGCGGTTCCCAGCCGGTCCACAGCTCCGCGACTGCCTCGAAGCGATCGACAGGCGTCCCACCCGTACCATCGACTTCATCGTCGGTCTCAACCGCCGACTTGCGCAGGACATCTCCTACATCATCCGGCTCGAACCGGGCGTCCAGACACCCGAAGAAACCGTCGCCCGTGGAAGCGGATCGTGCCGCGACACCGGCTGGCTTCTCGTCCAGATCCTGCGCCATCTCGGTCTCGCGGCGCGCTTCGTCTCCGGCTACCTGATTCAGCTCACGCCTGATGCAAAGTCGCTGGATGGTCCAATCGGAGCGACGGCAGACTTCACCGACCTGCACGCCTGGGCCGAGGTCTATCTCCCGGGAGCGGGCTGGGTCGGGCTCGACCCGACCTCCGGTCTCCTCGCGGGCGAGGGACACATCCCGCTCGCCGCGACGCCCGGTCATGCCGGCGCTGCGCCGGTGACCGGCGCTATTGATGACTGCGAGGTGAAGTTCGGCCACCAGATGACCGTGCGGCGCACCTACGAATCGCCGCGCGTGACGAAGCCCTATACCGAGGAGCAATGGAGTGCCATCGACGCATGCGGCCGCGCAGTCGATGTCGAGCTCTCTCGCGGCGACGTACGACTGACGATGGGGGGCGAGCCGACGTTCGTGTCGATCGATGACATGGATGGCGCCGAATGGAACCTCACGGCGCTCGGTCCCAGCAAGCGCGGGCTGGCCGGGATCCTGATCAGACGTCTGAAGGAACAGTTCGCCCCTGGCGGTCTGCTGCATTTTGGACAAGGCAAGTGGTACCCGGGCGAGTCGCTGCCGCGCTGGGCGTTCGGGTGCTGGTGGCGATGCGACGGCGTACCGATCTGGAAAGACGACTCGCTCATTGCCGACGAGACGGTCGACTACGGGCACGGTGATGCGGAGGCGAAGCGGTTCATCGCGCAACTGGCCGGCCAGCTGGGAGTCGGACCCCAGCACGCCATCCCCGCGTACGAAGACGTCTGGCACTATCTCTGGCGGGAGCGGCGGCTGCCGGTCAACGTCGACCCGCTGAAGTCCGAGCTCAAGGATGAAGAGGAGCGCGCGCGGCTCTCGCGGATCTTCGAGCGCGGGCTCGACCGAGTCGTCGGGTACGTGTTGCCGCTGCGCCGTATCCACCAAGCCACAGCGGAACCGCACTGGGCCAGTGGTGCCTGGCTCCTACGCTCCGGGCATATGTTTCTGATTCCCGGTGATTCGCCGGTCGGCTATCGGTTGCCGCTCGACTCGCTGCCGTGGGTTGGACCGGGCGAGGATCCTGATTACTACGAGGCAGACCCGTTTGCAGAGCCGGCACCGTTGCCGCCGCGGCAGCAGTACCTGCCCGGCCGCCGGGGAGCCGTCCCCCCGCGCGACGCGGTCGCGTCCCAAGCGCCGCCGAAGCGGGGAGAATCGGCCGCTGGTGTCGTGCGGAGCGCGTTGTGCGTCGAGCCGCGGCATGGACGGTTGCACGTGTTCATGCCGCCAGTCGGATCGACCGAGGACTATCTCGATCTGGTTGCTGCGATCGAAGCGACCGCGTCGGCGCTGAAGACGCCCATTGTCATGGAAGGCACACCGCCGCCGTCGCACTCACGGCTCAACCACTTCGGGGTCACGCCGGACCCCGGGGTGATCGAAGTCAATATGCACCCCGCGCACAGCTGGAACGATCTGGTCATGCAGACCACGGTGCTTTACGAAGAGGCACGCGTCTCGCGCCTCGGCACCGAAAAGTTCATGCTCGACGGGCGTCACACCGGCACCGGCGGCGGCAATCACATCGTGATTGGCGGCCCCACCGCAGCCGATAGCCCGATCCTCCGGCGACCCGACCTGCTCCGCAGTCTGGTGGGCTATTGGCACAATCACCCGTCGATGTCGTACCTGTTCTCGGGGCTATTTCTCGGCCCGACAAGTCAGCATCCACGCGTCGACGAAGCGCGCAACGATTCGATCCACGAACTCGAGATCGCGTTTGCACGGGTCGCGGGTCGAGACGGCACCTCTGATGCCGCGCCGCCGTGGCTCGTCGATCGCGCGTTCCGCAACCTCCTGATTGACGTCACCGGCAATACGCACCGCGCCGAGTTCTGCATCGACAAACTTTACGATCCGGACAGCAGCAGCGGCCGGCAGGGGCTGGTGGAGCTTCGGGCGTTCGAGATGCCGCCGCATGCGCGCATGAGCCTGACGCAGCAGCTCCTGCTGCGCACGCTGATCGCCTGGTTCTGGAAAACCCCGTACAATCAATCGCTCGTCCGCTGGGGTACGGAGCTGCACGATCGCTTCATGCTGCCGCATTTCGTGAAGCAGGACTTCGACGATGTCCTGGCTGACCTGCAGCGCGCCGGCTACGGGCTGGAGACCAAGTGGTTCGCGCCGCATCTGGAGTTTCGATTTCCCTTGTATGGCGGCGTCACGCGTCGGGATGTGCACCTCGAATTGCGTCAGGCGCTCGAGCCGTGGCATGTGATGGGAGAAGAAGCGGGCGGGGGAGGAACGGTTCGGTACGTGGATTCATCGGTCGAACGGTTACAAGCCAAGATGGCCGGCGTGATCGACACGCGCCACGTCCTGACGTGCAATGGCCGGCGCGTGCCGATCCACCCTACGGGAACGGTCGGAGAATTTGTTGCGGGCGTCCGCTATCGGGCATGGCAGCCGCCGAGCGGCCTGCATCCGACGATTCCAGTGCATGCGCCGCTCGTGTTCGACATTCTGGACACCTGGAACCAGCTCTCGATGGGTGGGTGCGTGTACCACGTCGCTCATCCAGGCGGGCGGCACTTCGAAGCCTTTCCGGTCAACGCGTACGAGGCGGAAAGCCGGCGCCTGGCGCGATTCTTCGACATCGGTCACACCGCCGGTCCCGTGAGTGACCCAGCCGAGGAGCGCGACCCGGATTTTCCGTTGACGCTCGACCTGCGGACAGGTCGGCGGTTGTAGCCCGTTGAAATCTGCCACCGACATCGACGGCGTCACGACCCCGTGGCGACTGTTCGAGGGGTACCACCCGTTGGAGGGCGCGTACGACGAGATGGTGGCGCCTCAGGGCGTGCTGCGCCCGCATTGCGAGACGTTCGTGCGGTCGCTCGAGACGCTCAGCCAGCCCGAGTTCGCGTCGCGAGGGGAAGGTGCGAAACGCAGCATTCGCGAGAACGGCGTCACCTACAACATCTACGGCGATCCGCAGGGCGTCGATCGACCCTGGGAGCTCGACATGGTGCCGCTGCTCATCTCTTCCGCGGAGTGGGCGCACCTCGAAACGGGACTCAGTCAGCGGACTCGACTGCTGAATCGGATCCTGGCCGATCTGTACGGCCCTCAAACCTTGCTCGGGGCCCGCTTGTTGCCGCCGTCTCTCGTGTTCTCCAACCCGGCCTTCCTGCGGCCATGTCACGACATACCTGTCCCTCACGGGATTCATCTGCACATGCATGCCGTGGACCTGACGCGCTCACCTGATGGTCAATGGTGGGCGCTCGCCGACCGGACGCAGGCGCCGTCTGGCGCCGGGTATGCCCTCGAAAACCGGATCGTGATGCTGCGCAACCTGCCGGAAGCGTTCCGCGATTGTCAGGTTCACCGGCTTGCTTCATTTTTTCGCGCCCAACGCGACACGCTGATGGCGCTGGCGCCGCAGTCGAAAGACCAGCCCAGAGTCGTGCTGCTGACGCCAGGGCCGCTCAACGAAACCCACTTCGAACACGCGTACCTCGCGCGCTACCTGGGCTTCACGCTCGTCGAAGGTGGTGACCTGACCGTGCGTGATCATCGGGTCTTCATCAAGACGCTGGAAGGTCTTCAACCGGTCGACGTCATCTTCCGAAGGCTCGACGACAGCTTCTGTGATCCGCTCGAACTGCGCAGCGACTCGTCACTCGGCGTGGCGGGCCTCATCGAGGCGACGCGGGCCGGCAACGTTGCGATCGCGAACGCGCTTGGATCCGGCGCGATCGAGACGGCCGCCATCCTGCCGTTCCTCCCGGAGTTGTGCCGCCACCTCCTCGGCGAGGATCTGATGCTGCCATCAGTCGCCACCTGGTGGTGCGGAGAACCAACGGCGCTGCAGTACGTGCTCGAGCATCTGGACGATCTCGTCTTGAAGCGGGCGTTCCCGACGGAGGCGCGAGAACCGGTCTTCGGCCGAAAGCTCAGCACCCGCGAGAAGTCATTGCTCACGGCAGAGTTGCGGTCCCGGCCGGACCACTTCGTTGCGCAGGAGCAGGTCGCCCTGTCGGCGGCACCCGTGTGGCACCAGCACAGAATGGAGCCTCGACCGGTCGTGTTCAGGGCGTACGTGACGGCCTCAGGAGACTCCTACGTGGTGATGCCAGGCGGACTGACTCGTGTCTCGAGTACGTACGACGTGCCGATCGTATCGATGCAGCGCGGCGGCGGCAGCAAGGACACCTGGGTGCTGTCGGACGGACCCGTGAGCGCGGTGACGCTCTTGACGCCGGCGGGGTCGGCGGTGCCGCCGGAGCGCGCGGGCAGCGACTTGCCGAGCCGCGTGGCCGAGAGTCTGTTCTGGCTGGGACGCTACGCCGAGCGCGCGGAGCATGCGATTCGGCTTCTCCGCAGCGTCGTCGCGCGCCTGACGGATCTGGATACCACCGATCCGCTCGAGTTGTCGGCATTGCTTCGCGTGCTGGTCGAGCTCGGGGTGCTCCCCGAGCGCTTCGCGGAGCGGCGGCCGCTTCGCGAGCTCGAAGAGGACATGCTCTCGTTCATCTCCAAGGAGGACCCGCAGGCCGGCTTCCGGCAGACGATCAACGAGCTCCGCCGGATCGCGGCTGTCGTTCGTGACCGGCTGTCGATTGACACCTGGCGGATTCTGAATCAGCTGCATCAGGACCGCCGTCTGCGGCACGGCCGCCGCGTGCAGTTCGATGTCGTCCTGGCACACTTGAACCGCATGATCACCGACCTTGCCGCCTTCAGCGGCATGGAGATGGAGAACATGACGCGTGGTCACGGCTGGCGCTTTCTGGATGTCGGCCGTCGCCTCGAACGGGCGATGAACGCGAGCCGCCTGGTGCGCCAGGTGCTGTCGGCCGGCCCGTCGGACGACGCGGTGCTGGAGCCGTTGCTGGAGATCGCAGACAGTTCGATGACGTACCGCCGTCGCTATTTCGCGCGACCGCAGGTATCGCCGCTTCTGGACCTGTTGCTCCTGGACGACACCAATACGCGCGCGGTGGCGTTCCAGCTGGCTGCCCTGACGGAGCACATTCGCCACCTGCCTCACGATCCCAAGGCCCCGTCGCCGACACGCGAGGAACGCTTGATTGATCAGGCGACGGCGATGCTGCTGCAGGTTGATCCGCGCACGGTGCATCGCGCAGGGGACCCTGGCTCGCGCGAGGTGACGGCACTCCTCAGCTCGATCGAGAATGACTTGCGGGCCTTGTCAGAGGCGATCTCCTACTTCTACTTCAGTCACGCGGAGCTTCGTGTCAGCTGACACCAAGCCGGTGCAGTACGAGGTCGTGCACACCACCCGGTACGACTACAGCGAGTCGGTGGCGGTATCGCATCACATGGCGCGCCTGAGTCCTCGCGTGCTGCCGTATCAGCAACGCCTCCAGCATGACCTGCTCATCGAGCCCCCGCCCGCCGTGATGACGACCCACACGGACTACTTCGGCAATGCTGTGACGTACTTCGCCATGCAGGGTGCGCACAAGCGCCTCATCGTTCGCGCCCGAAGCCAGGTGACAATGCAGGCCCCCAGTCTGCCGGCATCGTCAAATACGCCACCTTGGGAGGCAGTCGCAGACCGCGCGACGCTTCCGCTCGAGGCGCTGGAGTTTCTGTTCGACGCTGCGCTGATTCCGGTGAGCACCGAGCTGAGGGCGTACGCGCGCGCAGCGTTCGCTCCGGGCAGGCCGTTGCTCGACGCAGTCCTCGAGTTGACCCGGCGGATCCACGACGATTTCACGTTCGATCGTGAGGCGACGACCGTTGCGACGCCGCTGGCGGATGTCTTCAAGTCACGGCGAGGCGTGTGTCAGGACTTCGCACGGCTCGAAATCGCCTGCCTGCGGTCCCTCGGGCTGCCGGCGCGGTACGTCAGCGGGTATCTCGAAACCGTCCCGCCTGCTGACTCTCCGCGCCTGGTCGGCGCTGACGCGTCACACGCCTGGCTGACGGTCTACTGTCCCGAAGTCGGCTGGATTCCGGTCGACCCCACCAACAACCTGGTGCCATCCCTCACGCACGTCACCTTGGCGTGGGGCCGCGATTACACCGACGTCAGCCCGATCCACGGTGTGATCCTCGGTGGCGGGGACCATACGCTGCGCGTCAACGTGGACGTCCTTCGGCTACCGGAGAGCTAGGCGGGCAGCGGTGGCTTGCCGCTCGCGGATCCGACGCCAGCGTCAGATACAGGTTCCGGGAGGCGCACGGTTTCAGGGACGCCGCCGGTCTCTTCGATGACGCTCACATTGACGTCCATGCCGCGGAACGACGAGCCGGGGCCGATGTAGGTGCCCCACAGCGGCAGTGCGTTCCGTTGGTCCCACGCGACGGCCACACGAATAAGATTGGCGATTCCCCACGATGCTGTTGGTGGGGTCGAAGTCAACCCATCCGGCTCCTGGCAAGTACGCCTGCATCCAGGCGTGCGTGGCTCCGCAACCGATGGTGGCGTCGCGGGTCATCTCCGGCACGAAGATGTAACCACTGACAAAGCGAGCCGCGAGGCCGAGCGACCGGACGGCTTCCATCATGAGCACCGCGAAGTCCCGACAACTGCCGCTGCGGCGCCCGAGCGTCTCGCCCGGGCTCTGGACACCCTTCTCCGCCCGCCGCACGTAGACGAACTCTTCCTTGATGCCACGAGTCATCGAGTGGAGCAGGCCCATCGTGGTCGTCGATCCGGACGACCTCAGGAACCGCGCGGTCCACGGGCCGAGGTCGTCGCTCGGGGACTGTCGCGCCAGGGCCCTGAGGATATCGGGCCGCTCGTCGTCCGAATAGTGAAAGGGATAGGAGTGCGCCCCGATCTCGAGTGCGTAGTCGGGCAGCGCCGTCTCAATATGCTCGAGGGTCACCGTGCTGTCGAATCGAAGCTCTGACGCCGCTGCGTCAAACGTTGCGATGGCCACGGAATTGTCGAACACGTCGTGAAGCCAGCGGATGTTCGACGGCCGCGGCAGGATATCCAGCTCCGTGCTCACGAGCCGGAG
>Ga0137409_10007445_pt1 | contig 11262 bp, 12 predicted proteins | sample CZODoug1_16funga_FD_122059 | JGI IMG/M metagenome (GOLD analysis project Ga0137409, IMG submission 122059) | Vadose zone soil fungal communities from Angelo Coast Range Reserve, California, USA - CZODoug1_16fungal (Hybrid Assembly) | ecosystem: Environmental > Terrestrial > Soil > Vadose zone... | reverse complement strand
ACCTACCCGCTGGGCGTGGGATCATACGACGCCTACGCGATCCCGCGGCACGGCTATGTCACCAAGGTGGAATGGAACGGCGACCGCGTCACGCTCTCGGGCGAGATCGAGATCATCGACAGATTCCAGCGAAACTATCGCCTGGTGCGGACGCCGTTGCCGTTGATCGCACCCGTCGTGCGCAATCGCGCCGCACCGGAGTGTCGCTATGTGGTGATCGACGACAAGGATCGAGTCGTGCTCGCCGACGTCGCGCTGCTCGGCGACGACGCGACATTCCGGATCGATCTGGGCGGCCGGCTGCCGGCCGGCCAGTACACCATGCTCGCCGTCATCGCGGTCAACGGCAATGTCATGAACCCGGATATCCGGCGTATTCCTGTCGTCATTGCATCCGATCGATGATTGCGTGGTCGTGAGGATTGGTTCCCTCGGAATTTGGAGGTCGGGCCGTCAATTGGGGAAACTTTTTCGATGCCTTCTCTAATCACCTCTTGGCATGCAGAGTTGCACTGAAGTGATAGATCATTCAACCACGAAGCGTTCGGTCGCTCGACGTATCGTTTTCGTATCGCCTGCAAAGGTCAGCGCTAGCAACCGTAATACCCGTGCCTTCGAATTCCTGAAACTGGCGTTTACGCCATCGATTGAAAGAGCAATTTGAGATGGTTGCGTGTCCCCGCAACCACTTTCGTTATAACTCACTCACCGTCCCGATCTAACGGCTGGGACGGGCTTGCTTTTCTAAGGAACGCGGGGGGCGAGCAATGGAGCGGCCCCGACTACGTTCGTCATTACCAGGTCCATCCAGATTGGCGGGCCACGAGGGCATCCTGAATAGCCCCGCCATTTCGAAGGCGATCGGCCCAACATCATTTTGCTCTCGTTTGTGGTTCGTCGACAACTGTAATGCCAGAGAGGCGGTCGAAGGGATGAACCAGGTTTGCGCGAAAGATGGTGGAGAAAGGGTCGTCAGCGGCATTCCGCCGGGCGGTGTAATGAGAAAGGACGGCGACTGCCGCTCCCGATATCGATCATTGATCCCGCGCCGGCTTTCGACGTTCCCGTTGTGCAAATCGAGTACCGAAGGTGCCTCTCGTTGTTTTGAGGTAACTAGCGAAACGCGTAGTGCATCTTTCGTTTGAGCTTGAGAAGTCCAAAATGGATGCGCGTGCATATCGGATGAAGCTGCATTTCTCTCTGCATTGCCATCTGCTTCCGCATCATCATCTGTGTTTGCATTATCATTTTCTGCTGAATCATGGCTTGGCGTTTTGCTGCGAGAGTGCTGGCGTCGGGACGCTGCGCCGGCTCGATCGGCTGGATCGCTTCGGGAGTCCTGACATCAGCAGCGGCCACAGTGACGTCCAGCCCGGCATGAGCCGTCGTGGCAGCGAAAACAGCAATCAGGAAAAACTTGGGCATCGTCGTCCATTTGATGATGGCGACAGCCTCTCCTATCCAGGTATGAAATTACGTGATCTGGGTCACCCCTTGCTGCCCTCGCGAGATGTCGGCCTATAAATGACTCCGTGCGAAAGATAGTGGATTGACTTGGGGTGCGAGCAAAAGAAAAGCCGCCTCCGAGGGCGACCTTCCGAAGTCAATAAGAGTTGCTTACGCGGCGTTCAGTGCCATCGCGTTCTTCCGCCGATATACCATGAAGCCTACGCCAGCAAAGCCCAGGATCATCATCGCCCATGTGGAGGGCTCAGGAACCGCTGCCACGGTATTGAAGCCGGTCACGAGGCCCTGATTGAAATCATATGGGTAAGCAGAATCGCGAAAGTTAACGGGTCCGTTGTTGTCGGCGGCGAGGTAAAGCGGGTTGTTATAATCCGACAGCAGATCATTCGTGACGACGGTCAATTCCAGGTTGCCTTGCGATGGATTGTAGAGAAACGACGAGAGCAAGTTGAAATTCAGCTGACCGCTGGACAACTGTGGCAGGCTTCCACTGAAGACCTTGGTAAAGGAGCCGTTGGGAACAGTGATACTGCCTGTGTCAAAAGTGGCCACCGCCTCGTTAGTCGTCGACAGATAGATATCAAAAGTCCCGGTCCTCAGACTGCCGCCGGCGTATTGGGTACTTTCGTAGAACGTGATTTCGTTGATGTTGATCGACGAACCGAAGCTCGACGAACTATAGACCTGCTGGAAGGTGTAGCCGCCGAAGGTGCTGCCGAACGGGATGCTGCTTGCGGTGTCAGCCGTACCAACTACCAGCGCCTGAGCCGGAGAAAATGCGGCCGCCAGAATCGTCGCCGCCACAGCGGCTCGAAGAAATAGTCTCATTTAAAGCCCCATACTGTTACCGAGGATGTTGTTAGCCCCTCGTGCTTGAAGCCGTCGCCAAGTCAAACTTCAGAAAGGTTGAAGAAAATTGAGCGAAAGCAGATGAGGTAAAGCATTTGAAAATGACGGTGGGACGACACTTGTGTATATCGAAAACGGCTGCTGCTGATGCGGCGTTGATACTCAACCCATCGTTGAAAAATCTGGCCGTTACCTGCGCCAAATTGCCTCAGGTCGATTTTTCGCCTTTTACGCCGCTGCCGATCTTCCTTGTCGGCTCCGCGCGCCACGATCTTGATCGCGTCATCGGGTAACCGAGGGCACACGTGCGTACATAAAGCACCACTGCGCAATTTGCGTATCTCGTGGTTATGCCAACGTATGCACGATCACCGGGCCGGCCACCGCTGTGGCTGGTGCAATGAGTAGGGACGCAAGATTTTGCTCAATCCAAGCGAGCGCACGCTTGTTAGCTTCCTGCGCGCCTGCGTAATCGTTGAAGACGCTGATCGCCGTCCTTGATCCTGCCGGTCTTTGCTTTGCCGCTGGACAGCGGCGTACCTGGGATTGTCCTTCACCAGCGGGGCTGTTCCGAGATCGCGACTACGGCGATCATTCGTCACACACCGCCGTGACAGGCGGGTGAGCAGCAAGATTCTTCGCGCATTGAACCTTACGCCATGCAGCGCAACTACGCCATCTAACCGCTCATGCTAGTCAGGGGCAAAACAATCGTTCGCAGTTGATATGCGGGCAGCTTGGTTTCGATCGACGTCTGGAGAGATAGCCTCTCCGAAAGTCCTCGCGGCGAGCACTCTGAATTGTCTGGGTTGAAAAGGCCCTAACATTTATCGATCGCAGCAACAGCGACCCCCCGCATGCGAGCGCGCAGGCAAATTACCAAATTTACTAAACAACATAGGGCTTCTCGCTTCGTTCGGACCTAAGGATCGATCAAATCGATATGCGGCGGAGCCCCGGTGAAGGTTCTTCGCTTGAGCAGCCATCCAACCACGAGCGAGGTGAAAACAAATACAGGAATAAGGAGCCACAAAGATCGGTTACCGATCGTCTCCCTGGTAAGCCAAGCAGCTACGGCTCCGACCAACAATGAGGCGAGGCTTATGAGCAACCAAAGCATGTCGACCATCTTCCATTCCAGCCACGACAGCCGCGCCTCAATTTTTACGCGATCTGGCAGATTCGCGAATTCATCGTACTTCATCGCCGCGTCCTAAATGTGCGCTGGAACGTCACGACCTTACTCGACTTTGGCGCCTCATAATACACCGCCCAGGCCTCCATCACCTTGCGGCGCTTCTCTCACGCACCGCTGCGGCGGGTAGGACTGTTCGGCTTTGTCGCCGATGACCTGAGCAAGCGCAGCCCAAGTGAGCGGCGGTATGCTTGCTCGGCTTTCGTCACTGATGACATGCGCTAGCGCCGTGGTGATGAACACGCCAGTGCGCGTCGGAAAGCATCGTTCTATTTCCGCAACTGCTGGCCGGAAAAGCAAAGTGACGCTATTCGGTGCCGCTACAATCGCTTAAAGTCAACGCCTTAAGGTGTTTGCGCGAGCATTTGCACGTATTTTGCGTAGTCGCTTTTGCCCAAGGCCGCTCCCAATTTCTGAAGTTGTTCCCGACTAATGAACCCTTGCGTGAAGGCAATTTCCTCGGGACAGGCAATGCGGTAACCCTGCCTCTTTTCGAGCGTTGCGACAAAGTCGGCCGCGGCGAGCAGACTGTCGGGCGTTCCAGTATCGAGCCAGGCGAAACCACGGCCCATGAGTTCCACCGCGAGCAGGCCGCGTTCCAGGTAAGCCCTGTTGACGTCGGTGATCTCCAGTTCTCCCCGCGCGGAGGGTCGAATGTTCGCCGCGATTTCGACGACCTGCTGATCGTAGAAATAAAGCCCGGTAACGGCAAAATTGGATTTTGGCGCTTTTGGCTTTTCTTCAATCGACGTTGCGCGGCCTGTCTGGTCGAAACCGACCACGCCATACCGTTCGGGATCGGCGACACGATAGGCAAATACGGTCGCGCCCGAACGGCGGCCCACCGCGTTTGCGAGCAGATTTGGCAGACCGTGACCGTAGTAGATATTGTCGCCCAGAATGAGGGCTGACGAATCCCCTCGGACGAAATCGGCCCCGATGATGTAGGCCTGGGCCAATCCTTCAGGCCGCGGTTGAGCGGCATAGGATAACGCGATTCCCCATTTTTCACCGTCGCCCAGCAACGCCTGGAACAGCGGCAGGTCTGCAGGTGTCGATATGATCAGGATCTCCCTGATTCCCGCCAGCATCAGCGTCGTCAGGGGGTAATAGATCATCGGCTTGTCGTAGACTGGCAGAAGCTGCTTCGATGTCACCATCGTCATCGGATAGAGGCGCGTACCGCTTCCGCCCGCCAGAATAATGCCCTTCAAGATCTACTCCCCTGGTTGCTGCGGGCCGGCGAGCAGGCGCTCAAGACACGCTTCGAGAGATTGCGGCAGCGCTGGCAGACGGACGCCAAAGGTGGCGTATAATCTGTCACAATTCAAACGCGAATTCGCGGGTCTGTTGGCCGCGGTCGGATAATCGGCCGTCGTGATTTCATCGACCGCAGCCGCGCGACCGCCTTTTGCCTCGACCAACCGCATGATCTCGCGCGCGAAGGCAAACCAGGTCACCTCGTCGGGGCCTGCCAGATGGGTCACGCCGGAAAACCGCGCGTGCCAGCCCGAGGATCCTATCGTCCTTGCAATCGCTATGATCGCATCGGCGATATCGGGGGCGTAGGTCGGACATCCAATCTGGTCGCCGACCACCCTTAATCGATCGCGCTCGGAAGCCAGCCGCAACATCGTACGGACAAAGTTACTGCCGAACGGCGCATATACCCACGACGTCCTCAGAATAACGTTGCGCTCATTGGCGGCGGCGACCGCAAGCTCGCCTGCAAGCTTCGACCGTCCATAGACCCCTTGCGGCGCTACCGCATCGGTCTCAACATAAGCGCCGGCCTTGCTGCCGTCGAAAACATAGTCCGTCGACAAGTGGATGACCGGGATGCCCAGTTGCCTGGCGGCTTTTGCGACCGCCTCGGCTCCATCGCGATTGATGGCGAAGGCGAGTTCTGCTTCGCCTTCCGCACGGTCGACGGCCGTATAGGCGGCGGGATTGACCACAATATCGGGAGAGAAGTTCTCGATCGCCCGCTCGACGAGCTTCGGGCGCAGGATATCGACATCCGGACGTGCGCCCCAGCCGATCACGATATCCGGGTTTTCACGAGCCGCCTCTCGCAATGATCGCGCCACTTGCCCTTCCATGCCGATAGTGTAGATCCGCATCGCGCGCTCGCCGGTCAAATGCCCAGGCGCTCCCCGCGGTAGACCGTTTCGCGCAAAGGCTTCCACCAGTCGGATCGCTCCAGATACCACTGGACTGTTTTTCTTATTCCCGTCTCGAAGGTTTCTTCGGCGCGCCAGCCAAGCTGGCTCTCCAGTTTGGATGCATCGATTGCGTAACGCTGATCGTGACCCGGCCGATCGGTAACGTAGGTGATCAAGCGATCATGCGGCAGCGCGGATCCGCGCAGTTCATCGAGACAGGCGCAAATCTGCCTGACCACATCGATATTGCGTCGCTCGTTACGCCCGCCAACATTATACGTCTCGCCCGGACATCCTTTACGTAGGATCAATCCCAGGGCACGTGCGTGGTCATCGACAAAGAGCCAGTCTCGCACGTTGAGGCCGTCTCCGTAGACGGGCATCTCTTCTCCATGCAGTGCGCTCAGCACCATCAATGGAATAAGCTTTTCGGGAAACTGATATGGTCCATAATTGTTTGAGAAGTTCGAGACGATAACCGGAAGTCCGTAGGTTCGGTACCAGGCTTTGGCGAGGTGGTCGGATGCCGCCTTCGTTGCCGAATAGGGCGAACTTGGATCATACGAGGTTGTCTCACTGAACAGCCCGCTGTCGCCAAGCGAGCCATAGACTTCGTCGGTCGAGACGTGAACGAAGCGGAATTCATCGGCGCGCTGTTTGTTTGCGTTCAGATATTCGCGCGCGATTTCGAGCAACGTAAATGTGCCGACGATGTTTGATTGAATGAATGCATTCGCTCCGGAAATAGATCGGTCGACATGACTTTCGGCCGCCAAATGAACGACGGCGTCCGGCTGATACTTCGAGAAGATGCCCCTTATGGCGTCGGCATCGCAGATATCGAGTTTCTCGAACTTATAGTTCGGGCTCGATGCGATCGGAGCGAGCGAGGCCAGATTTCCGGCATAAGTCAGCTTGTCAACCACCACTACCGTGTAGCCGAGATCCAGAACAAAATGCCGGCAAACGGCCGAACCGATAAAGCCCGCTCCACCTGTAACGAGCACGCGCATGTTTTAGATGCTCCGTCGGTTATGTTGAAAGGTGGGCTCGACCTCGGCTAGGCGTGGATTTCTTCGATCCTTGTCCGCCAAAATAAGATTTGCCGGAGAAAGGCGCCAATCGATGCCAAGGCTCGGATCATCCCAGGCGATGCCGCGTTCGCAGTCCGGAGCCCAATAATCCGTCACTTGGTAAATTACTTCGCAGTCTGGCTCCAGCGTAACATAACCATGCGCGAAGCCCGGCGGTACCCATAATTGTTTCCAGTTTGCGGCCGAGAGTTCGACCGCGACGTGGCGTCCAAAAGTTGGTGAACCTTGCCGGATATCCACGCCGACGTCCAGGATCGCGCCCCGTGTGCATCGCACCAGTTTTCCCTGGGCACGAGGTGGAATTTGAAAATGCAATCCCCGCAGCACTCCGCGCTCAGCCGAGTAAACGTGGTTTTCTTGGATGAATTCCGCGCTTACACCTTCGGCCATCAGAACATCTTTGCGATACGTTTCCGAAAAGAAGCCGCGCTGGTCGCGACGCCTGGTGGGCACGATTAATAGTATGTCTTCGATGTCTAACCGCTCAATCTGCATGTGGAAATTCCATGAAACGGCAAGTCAAAATCTGCGAATACAGCGCGCATACGCTGATGCAAAATGTTAGGATCATCCGTCCAGTTTGGTGAGTTAACGTAAACGATGCTGCCTGCCATCGCAAAGGCTTTTGCGATCGAACCCTGCCACGCTGTAACACGAAAGCTCTCAAGATAGGTGGCGCGATCGAGGATTTAAGATCCCGGCCGCTGCCCGAGGCAAGGTTCGCGTCCGCCGGCGATGTTCCTTGCGGTTGCGATAAATGGGGACATCGAAACTCATCGACCAAGAGGAAGCTTCTCGCGGCGGCTTTTCGATTCCAATTCACCGGTGACTTGCGAGACAAAATATGAGAAGGGAAGCAAAAGTATCTTTCCGCACAACTTGAAGATAGTAGCTAGTCAAACACAGCGGGACGTTGAGCTATTTTCGTCCCGCCGAAATGCGACCTGGCTAGGCGTGAACTGCTAATGGTCCAAAACAGCCGATCTGCTGCAACAGGTCTTGGTATCGAGATGAAGGCGGTAGGCAGACCGTGCGATTAAGACGCGGGTCTTGTTGCGAAGTGTCGCCATTTATACGGTAATGGGGTTCGTCCCCCATGGAAATCGTCGGCCGATGTCGGATCGTCGCGTATGGAGGCTACTGGATCTACGCAAACCCCACCGAAATTTTTAAAGCCCACGCCGCAAATCATGCGCGGTTGGATTGCCTGGCGCCGAAACGCGCCAGGATCTGATGGATCGGATCCCGACCCGTCACGCCAATCATGTAGCCGCCCTGGAGCGCCAAGGCTGGGATGACAACTGCCACAAGAGACGACGAAACGCTTTGTCCGTCCAACATCGCCGCAGTGCTGAAAGTTATAGCTGCGCCCAGTGTGACGGGAATGAGAACCAAAATTTGGTGGTGCAGTCCAAGGAAAATCCCGACGAATCCGGCGCCAATCAACATTGTCAAGTGAAGGCCCTCCTGGTGTCGGCAGCCGTGGGGCCCTGATGCGCACAGGTTCCCTTGAGATTTTGTTGCAACGCAGTGCAACCAAGTCTAGGCTGATCGCCATTAATCAAACGTTACTTTGGCCATTGCCGTCGGGGTTGATTGTTTCCCTGCCGCGTAGGTCTGGCTGAACCAGGGCTGCGAGGGCGTGAGTGTTTATCGGATCCGAAACCAGAGACCCAAAATCGAACGCCAAGGCGTCTTTTGAACGGCCACGGACGACATTTCCCTGCGAGGCCGTTCCGTACCTACTGTCGACCGCCGATGCATTGATCATCCTTCTGGTGAGCCTGTTTGGCAGTTTTTTTTACCATTCGATCGTCGACACTCCGATTCCTGAACTTACCCCCTATGTTGCGCTCGGCTTGATCGCGAGTTTCATTTACATCCTGCGGCTGGGAGGCCGCGGCTATTATGATTTCGAACGCGCGGCAAAACCCGGGGTTGAGATCACCGAGGTTTTGATCTGCTGGTTTACCACCACGCTGTTGCTCGCCTTCTTTGCCTTTCTGTTCAAAATCGGAATCGAGTTTTCGCGCGGCGCTTTCCTTGTTTTCATGGTCGTTGCGCCAGCGGGACTTTTGATCAGCAGAAAGATCGAGAAGCATTGGTTGGAAAACGCCGTGGCTCGCGGCGCGATTGGCCGGCGCAATGCGGTTTTGGTTGGTGATGCCGATGAAATTGCGTCGCTGGAGGGAAGGGATCTGCTGGCGTTGTTCGGCGCGGGCGAAGTCAACCGCTTTACATTGACCCAAGCCACCGAGACGCTGTTTCAGCAATCGAGTGACGTCAAGACCCTCAATGCGGTCGCGGATTTGGTACGCGAGAATAACGTTTCCGAGATATTGCTGGCGGTCTCATGGCATGATCAGGAGCGGATCGATTTTATTCGAGAGCGGATCAAGTTTCTGCCGGTCTCGGCCAAGCTTTTGCCGGATGCCCAGATCCGAACGCTCACGAATTACGCTTCGTCGGCCGGGCAAAGAATATTGTCGATAGAGATTCAGCGGGCGCCACTTAGTCTGACGGAGCGCTTCGTCAAACGCGCGCTTGATATCATGCTCGGGTTCCTTGCTTTGATGTTTTTCGTTCCGGTCATGGCGCTCACCGCGCTCGCCATTAAGCTTGATGGGCCGGGGCCGATCATTTTCCGGCAGAACCGCAAAGGATTCAACGGCCAGCAATTCGTGATGTTCAAGTTTCGGACGATGAAGGTTGAGGAGAACGGTCCAACGGTCACCCAGGCTACGCCTTCTGATCCGCGCGTTACCGCGATCGGCAGAGTGCTACGTGCTGCCAGCATCGACGAACTGCCGCAGCTCGTGAACGTGCTTCGGGGCGACATGTCGTTGATCGGCCCGCGGCCGCATGCGCTCGCTCACGACAATTACTTTGAAAAACTGTTGGAGGACTACGCCTTCCGGCACCACGTCAAACCGGGCATGACCGGCTGGGCCCAGGTAAATGGTTTGCGAGGTGCTACGCCGACCGTTGACCTCATCTCCCGGCGGGTCAAAATGGACCTGTGGTACATCAACAATTGGACGCTTTGGCTTGACGTTCAGATCCTGATGAAGACGTTCTTTGAGGTGCTACGCAAGCGCAACGCTTACTAGGCTCCTATCGTTCGATCGCGTCTCCTGTCATGAGAGGTGATGCCCGTCGCCGCCTGTCAGGAAGGCTCGCGAGTTGCGGGGCGGAGCGACGTCCAAGCTTCGACCAATAGCCGCCTTCAGGTCCTCAAGGTCGATGAAATTATCCGCACAGCGTCGCAATTGATCGGCGATGCCGGTCTCACGACGGTGCGTCTAATCGCCGCTTCCCGAACTAATGGCGACTGATCGAGTTATGCTCGCTAAATGCGGCCGTGATCGTTTTTGGGAGGTGGTCGGATGAACTGGTTTTATTGGGATACATTCTGGTCGCTGGCCGGGAGCCTGGTTTGGTTCATGACCATCGTGTCACACCCGAATGCCGAAGTTTCGGACTACTAAAGGCGCCGTCCTTGGGCCCTATAAAGGCGCTGTCCTGCGCCGCCATGCCATGACGCCCAAGCCTGTAAAGCCCAAAATCATCGTAGCCCAGGTCGACATTTCTGGGACGGCGGCGAGTGGATGCTGTTGCGGAGCCTAAGTCGGGTTGTGCGCGGATAGCCACGCCGTTGAGGGCCAGTCAGAGGCTTCCTAAAGAAGTCTGAGCGCACAGCGTCATCCTGCCGGTCGCGATCCCCAAAAAAAAGCCGCCCGAAGGCGGCTTGCTTTCGTTAGCGCCCGGATCAAACCAGGCGCAGCGCGGGTCCGTGGCCCTTGCGGCGGTAGGCCATGAAGCCAACGCCCGCGAATCCAAGGATCAGCATTGCCCAGGTCGATGGCTCGGGCACGGCAGTAGTTATGCCTGACCCAACAGCCCCGGTATTACCGCTTTTACCAACGATATCGGCTGTGAAAAAAGACGGGTCGTTAACAGAACCGTTGCCGTTCGGTACGCCGGCAAGAAAGCTGCTCAGAGAGAGCGGGTTGATGCCGTCATCCGCCACATTGAAAGTAAGTAAGGTTGCCCCCGTACCACCGTAATTAATCGCGTATGCGTAGCTGCCAAAACCGTCCTGCTTTGCGGGGAGTTGGTTCGCGGCCGTGATGGCGAAACCGGAACCGGATAAAGCCGAAGCCCCCGTAAGCGTGACCGCTTGGCCGGCGCCCGAAGCCAGGCTAAAGGAGAATGCATCCAACCCGTTTCCATTTCCGTTAAATGCGTAGGGCGAGTTCAAAGTGACGGTGAAGGCATCCGTATAGGCACCCGAGACCCCGGATTGCGTTATGGATACGGTGCCGAATGGGGTGACGCCCGTTGAACACCCGCCGGTGCAATGATCGTAGGTTAGATCAAACACAAGAGCCGCCTTGGCTCCGTTCGAGGAAAAGCCGAAAAATCCCGCTACCGCCAAGGCAACGGTCGCGCTAGGTAGAATTCTCATTGTACGCCCCTCAACTGGAAATAA
>Ga0137409_10007443_pt1 | contig 11262 bp, 8 predicted proteins | sample CZODoug1_16funga_FD_122059 | JGI IMG/M metagenome (GOLD analysis project Ga0137409, IMG submission 122059) | Vadose zone soil fungal communities from Angelo Coast Range Reserve, California, USA - CZODoug1_16fungal (Hybrid Assembly) | ecosystem: Environmental > Terrestrial > Soil > Vadose zone... | reverse complement strand
GGCAAGACCGCTGTCTGATAGAAGTCTTCAATCGCCTTGGGATCAATCTGCACACTGGGCCGAAAACGCGAATCAAGATAATTGCTCAAGTAAAGTTGAGAGCCCACGATTCGCCGGATTTCAGAATCATCCAGGCCGCTTTGCTTCTTTCTCGCTTCGTACTCCTCGGCCGACGCAAACGATTTCTGAAGCCTGCTCAGGCCGCGGTCAATGTCGGCGTCCAAGGGCTGCGGGAAATGAGCAACATCCGCTTCCGTTCGCACGATCCACTGATCGATCAGCCGGTCCAAAATCTGCTCTTGGGTCTCCGACTTTCCATCGACGAGTTGCTGGTAACGGCTTAGTGCTTGAATGTCGCTCAATAAAATGATGTCGTTTTCCACCCGCGCGACAATGCGGTCCAGGATCTCCTGCGCGCCGAGAAAGCCTCCCGCCGCCATCGTGGCCAGGATTGCCAACAGCGCGCGAATCGTCGGACTACGCATCAAAAGCTCGACCCCAGATTGAAGAATATTTGGAACCCGGGCAGCCGCGTGCCTTGCTGGCCTAGCGACCCCAGCTGGCAAGTCGGCGTGTTCCGGGGACACGGAATCGGAATGACAAACGACGGGCGATTGAGCTGATAGCCAAAATCAACGCGAATCGGGCCTACTGGGGTCTTGTAGCGGACCCCCAAACCGAGAGAGTGCGCGAAATAGTTCAGTTCATTGCTGCAGTTCGTGAGGCACACGTTCACGTTCGTTGGTCCGGGAGGCAGCGCAGGATTTTGCAACCCGAATGTTGGCGCTGGCAGCGTCGTCCTGAAAGAGATCCTCGTCAGCCGGCTGTAAACATTTCCGCCGTCATAAAATATGGCGCCGCCGAGTGCCGTGCCAAAGAATGGCAAGCGCATTGGAAAGCGAAATTCCTGGTTCAAGACCAGCAGCGCTTGCCCTCCGACGGGAAAACCTGTGCCGGAATCGCGTGGCCCAGCCTGGTTCAGCGCAAAACCCCGCAGCGAAGTGCCGCCACCAGCGAAGTATCGCTCGGGCAGCGGCATGACCGTTGGAAGGGTACAGGTGGGCGATCCCGCCGGGCACGTCGGAGCGGGAAAAGTCAGCGAGACGGTATCGCGATATGGCGTCAGAATCCCGAAGCGCGTGGAACGCGCGAAGCTAAACCGCCTTTTGATGGGATAGTAAGTCGAATTCTGAAAGAAAAAGCGCAGAAAACTGGCGCTGGAACCCCAATACGTGTCCGCATCGCTGAAGTCCACGCTATTAAAACTTCCCTTGGTGGCGTCGGCGGGATTGTCCCGCGAGTCGCGGAACCAGGTCACACCGAATTGCGAAACCAGCGTTGGCTGCTGGAACAACGGGATTTCCTGCGAAGGAATATTCAAGTTCGAAACCAGCACTTTGCGGAAAGCATACCGGTACAGCATCGTGGTCCGAGTTGAAATCTGGTCCGTTAACTGAACCGCCCCCTCGTACCGCTGCTCCGTGAACGTGTTGATGTCCCGCGTCTTTTCCGCGAATACCGTCGCCTGAAAGCTGAAGTGCGGGTTGCCGAACGTGTTCGGCACGAAATACCCCAGCAGCGCGCGCCCTTGCAACGTGCTGCCGCGCAGTTTGAATGACAGCGAGTCCGCGCGTCCTGTCAAGTTCAGTTTGCTGACCTCGATGATTCCGCGAGGGGCGGCTTGCACCTGCCCGCCGGTAGGGTTCGTTGTGCTGGCCAGCCGCTGCACTTCGAATCCTCCGCCGTAAGCCACCGTGTACCGTTTGGCTTCTTCGACCAGCACGGCGATGTCTTTATCCGGATTTGTTCCGCTTGGATTCTGCGGTTCGATTGTCACCCGGTTGAAGACACCAAGGCTGTAAAGCCGCTGCTGCGACTCCACGACCTCGCCTTGGCGCAGAGGTTCACTGGGCTTGATCCGAATCTCTCGGCGAATCACGCCCTGCCGCGTATGTTCGTAACCGCTTATCAAAATCCGGCGCGCCCGCGTTTGCGGGCCTTCCTGAATGCGGTACACCAACCGCACGGGATCCGCTTGTTCGAACGCCGGCTTCGAATCCTTTTCCCCCGTATCTTTGGAAGAAGTCCCGTTCCTGGCGCCGCCGCTAGTCGAAGCCACATTCGTCGCCACCTGTTCCGCTGTGTAGGTAAAGCTGGCCTCCGGGAATCCTTCATTGTAATAAAGTGCCAGGATGTTATCGCGATCGGTGGTGACACCAAACTCGGAGTACGGCTGTCCCCGCGACGAATCAATTACTCTAAGAAGTTCCTCTTCCTTGAATGCATGAACGCCCTCGATCGACAGCGAGGCCACGCGCGTCTGCTTCCCTTCTTGCACTCTGAAGTGGATGAACAGGTCGCCCTCTTTGCCGTCGTAGTCATCTTCAATATCGGCCACAATCTGCGCATCCAGAAATCCGTTTGCCTGATAAATAAGCTGCATCGATCGCGCGTCGGATTCCACCAGCCTCCGGCTGAATCGCCCGCGCGAAGCGAAGGCCCCCCGAAAAATCTGCAGCCGGCTTCGGAGCAATTCCTCGTCAAAGTACTTGTTCCCGGTAATCTCGATCCCGATTAATTTGTGCCGTTCGCCGCGCTGCACCGTATACGTGATGATTTCTTCGGTGCCCTGCCAGCCCTTCCCGTTGCCCTTCACTTCATGCGTGTCCGTTTCATAGTCCACTTCGGAGTCGAAATATCCTTCCCGTTCAAGCCGCTCCTGCAAGTTGCGCTTCCCTTCTTCCAGGAGGTCGGCATCTACGGCGCCCTCCTGATAGATCGGGATGAGCTTTTTCAAGTCGCCTTTCGAAAACTTCGCTCCGGTTACTGTCACCTTCACTCGCGGACCTTCTGTCACGTCCAGATCGAGAGGGATTGTATTCTTTGCCGCATCATATTCACCCCGGCGCACGGCCGCTCGTGCGCTCAGATGCCCTTTCTTTACAAGAAATTTCCGGATGCGGTCGGTCCCGCGCTGCAGCCGGGCGGACGTGATTTCCCGCCCGGGCCGCATCTTCAACCGGGAAAGGATTTCGGCATCGCGATATTCGGTATTGTTCTTGAGGCGAACGGCTTCGAGACGCGCGCGCGGTCCGGGCTTTACGTGGACGACAATGTCCATCTCGTGCGTCTCCGCATGCGGCAACTCTTCCGCCCAGAGCTCCGCCCGGTACAGGCCCTCATCCCGAAGCGTCTCCTTCAGCCGCTCCAGTGCTTCAGTGACCAAGCTTTTCCGGTAAGTTTGCCCCAGAGTAAGCTGCATCGCCGCGGCCGCCGACGCGTCGCTGGGCGGGGCGGAGAGTCCTTCGATGCGCACTTGATTGAAAAACAGATTCTCTCTCGCCACGAAGTCCAGCCGGATTCCGCCCTCGACGGGAAACGCCACCGCGCGCAAGTCGGAATAATTCCCCGTCCGGTACAGCGCGCGCATGCTTTCCGCGACCTTTCCTCGGTCCAGCCCTTTCCCGGTTTCCACCGCGATTCCCGCGGGCGCTTCCGAGAGAACCGTTCCGTCTTCTTTGACGATGCGGACCGCTACGACTTTCGCAGCGGCATTCGCGGCCACAGATTCCGGCGGTTCTTGGGCGCGCGTCAGCGCAGCTCCCGTCAGGAGCGCGAGTGCGGCAATGCCTCGCAACCCATTAGCCCAGCCCAATTTCATGCGCCCAATCGCTCAGACGCAGGGTAGCACAGCGGAGTTTCCTGCCCTGTGCACTTTGGGGCTATCATGTTGCTAAGTAGGCGCTTCCTGCGCGCCTGCCGGGGCTACATTGCTCGTGGAAAACTCGCTCCAGCAAAAATATTCGCGCCAGATGCTTTTCGCCGGGATCGGTCCGGAAGGTCAGGAACGGCTGCTCGCTTCCCGCGCCGTCATCATCGGGTGCGGTGCCATCGGCGCTGCCACCGCCAATCTTCTGATCCGCGCTGGCGTCGGTCAACTGCGAATCATTGACCGCGATTTCGTCGAGCCCTCCAACTTGCAGCGCCAAACGCTTTTTGACGAATCGGATGCCCAGAAAGCCCTGCCCAAAGCGGTTGCCGCGGAGCAAAAGTTGCGCTCCATCAATTCCAGCGTCGCCGTGGAAGGTATCGTCGCCGACCTCAGCCCCCGCAACGTGCACGAACTCCTCGGCCCGTTCGATCTCCTCCTCGATGGCACGGACAATTTCGAAACGCGATTCCTCATCAATGATTTTGCCGTGAACTCCGCGCGGCCCTGGATCTACGCCGCCGCTGTCGCCAGCTACGGCCTCACCATGACGATTCGCCCCGGTCTGACGGCTTGCCTCTCCTGCCTCCTCGAATCCTCCAACGGCACTCCCGGTCTCGAGGAAACCTGCGACACCATCGGAGTCCTGGCTCCCATCGTAAATCTCATCGCCTCGCTTGAAGTCGCCGAAGCCTTGAAGCTCCTCTCCGGTCATCCGGAAGCCCTCACCGGCCGCTTGATTTCCTGCGATGTCTGGAGCGGCCGCATGCAATCGCTCCGCGTGGCCCGCAATCCGGAATGCCGCGCCTGCGCAAAACAGGATTTCACTTTTCTCAATGGCCAGGCCCAGCCGCACGTTACCCTGTGCGGCCGCGATTCCGTGCAAATCCACGAGACGGGCCGCGCCATGGATCTCCACGCTCTCAAGTTGCGCCTGACCTCCGTTGTGGACGACGTGCGCCAGAATGATTTTCTTCTTCGCTTCCGTGTCGCTCCCTATGAAATGACCGTTTTCGCCGACGGCCGCGCCATCCTCAAAGGCACCAAAGACCCCGCCGTTGCTCGCTCGCTGTATGCGCGATACATCGGCGCCTGACCCTCAATACCGATCGAAATTTCCTGGATTCTGATTCAGCGGAGCGGATGGCTGGAACGCCCGAAAGAACTCCTCATGTTCGACCGGTCGAGATTTTCCCGGAGATTCATCAGCGTCAGAAATGTGCTGAGGATCCGCGCTTTCAAGTCGTCCGTGAGGTGCAGCCCGCTGGTGGCCACGCGCGCCAGCCGCTCCCCATTTTCCGTGATGAAGCGCATGATGTCCCGCTGGCGATCCTGGGGAGCGTTGCCGAGCGCCGTCTCCCGGCGCATCTCCGCGCAGCTTGCTTCCAGCGAGAGCGTAAAGTGCAGGACGCACAGCCGCTGCTCCGCAATAGCCTGCGGCGCTTCGTTCTTGCAACCCGAAATCTGACAAGGCGTTCCCATGGGACCCGTGGTATTGCCCGAGACGATAGGTTACATCCTCTGCGCAGAAAATCCAGCACCCCTCGCGCAAGTGCTGCGAATCTTACATGAGGCCCTTCTTTCTTGTCTTGGTCCTTCCCAGGCCGCCGCCGGCAGAAATATTCCGCAAGGGGTTGACAGGAGTATGCAGTCTCCTGTATAAAAATGCATTGGGACGCAATGTTCGGACTCTATGAGCACGGGAAAAACATTTCGGCACGGTCAAATCCTCCGCCTGGTTGCTGATCCGAGGATCGGCAACCAGGAAGAGTTGCGCCGCCGCCTCGCCGCGCAAAAACTCCGCGTTACCCAGGCCACTCTTTCGCGCGACCTGCAGGAGCTGCGCCTCGTAAAAACCCAGTCGGGTTACAAACCAGCCGCTGCGCTCCCGGAGGAATCCACCCCGTTGCCTCCCTTGGCGCGGGCCCTCGGTGAGTTTCTTCTCGATATTCGTCCCGCCGAAAATCTGCTCGTTCTGAAAACCCCGCCTAGCGGCGCGCAGCCCCTCGCTGCCGCGGTCGATGGTGCAAAATTTCCGGAAATCGCCGGAACCATTGCCGGCGACGACACTGTTTTGATCATTACGCCCAATAAAAGATCACGCGAGTCCCTGCAAAAAAAGATTGAAGCTTTCTTGAAATGAGAGACTCTCGACAGATCGCAGTCGTGGGTGTCACCGGTTATACCGGTCTGGAACTGGCGCGGGTCCTTCTGCGCCATCCCGAGTTGCGGGCGCCGGTGTTCTACGTTCGCGAAACCAACGGCGCGAAATGCCTAGCCGAGCTCTTCCCGCAGTTCCGCGGCTGGGGCGAAGCTCCGCTTCGTCCGCTTTCGGTGGAAGCCATCCTTTCAAGCAACGCCGGCACCGCGTTCCTCGCCACGCCGCATGAAGTTTCTGCCGAGTTGGCGCCACCCTTGCTCAGCGCGGGAATCCGCGTTGTGGATCTCAGCGGTGCATTCCGTTTTCGTGAGGCGGAAACCTTCACCTCCTGGTACAAGCTCGCCGCGCCCCACTCCGATTGGCTCAAGGAAGCCGTTTACGGCATTCCTGAACTCTACTCGACCCAGATTTCAACCGCCCGATTGGTCGCCAATCCCGGTTGCTATGCCACCAGCGTGATCCTGGCCCTGCGCCCTCTCACGGAAGCCGGTTGGATCGCCGCGGACTCCAGCGTTATCTGCGATTGCAAGTCCGGCGCGAGCGGCGCCGGCAAGGATCCTCGCCGGGACCTCCATTTCGTCGAAGTGGATGAGAATTTCAAGGCCTACGGGCTCTTCACCCACAGGCACACCCCGGAGATTCTCGAGCACACCGGTCTCAGCGAGAATCAAGTCGTGTTCTCCACTCATCTGCTGCCGCTCGCGCGCGGCATTCTTTCCACAATCTATGTGAATCTCGCGGAACCGCAAACCACAGCGGACATCGAGGCGCTCTACCGCAAGTTCTACGCCGGCCGGCCCATGGTCCGTATCTGGCCCGCTGGGACGCTGCCCGAATTGCAGCACGTCGCGCACACCAATTTCTGCGATATCGGCTTTGCCCTGGATAAATCCAGACGCCGTCTCGTGATCGTCTCCTGTCTAGACAATCTCGGGAAAGGCGCCGCCGGGCAGGCCGTGCAGAATTTCAACCACATGCTGGGGATCCAGGAGCAAACCGCACTCCAATGAGAATCGTAATCAAGTTCGCAGGAGCATTACTCGAAGACGATGCCACGGTGCGCGCCCTCGCGCGGCAAGTGGCGGCTCTCGCTCAGGAGGGTCACGAAATTCTTGTCGTGCATGGTGGCGGCCGCCTGTTCACCGCCACGCTTGAGCGCATGGCTATCGAAAGCAAGTTCGTCGCCGGTCTGCGCGTCACCGACCGCGAAACACGCGACGTGGCCGTAATGGTTTTCGCCGGTCTGTTGAACAAGAAGCTCGTGGCCGCGATCTCGGCGGAAGGCCAACCCGCCATAGGCGTTTCCGCCGCGGATGCACAATGTTTCGTCGCCGAGCCGATGGTGCACAACGAAGTGCAGGGCAGTCTCGGTTTCGTCGGCTATCTCACGGGCCTGAACGCGCAGCTCATCGAATCATTCTGGCGCGAGGGACTCCTCCCTGTCGCGCCATGTCTCGGCATCGGCTCGGACAACGAGCTCTACAACATCAACGCGGACCACATGGCCGCCGCATGCGCCGAATATCTTGGCGCGGATCAGCTGATCTACCTCACCGATGTCGCAGGCGTGCTCGACGGGGAAAAAGTCCTCGCCGCCGTCACCTGCGAAGAAATCGAACGCCTGGTACAGTGCCACGTCGTTTCCGGAGGCATGGTGCTGAAACTGGAAGCCGCCAAGCGCGCCATCGAAGGCGGCGTCCGTGAAGTCCGCATCGTTGGTGGCGCTTCCTCAGATGCATTGTTGCTTGCGTCGCGCGCAGCCGGGGCAATGGAAAATGACGGCGCTGCGCTGATTCCAGGCACGCGCGTCCTGCGCGAACCACTTTCCGCCTCTCGCGCGGCTCTTTCGGCGGCATGATGCGTACTTCTCACAAGAAAAAAACCGTTTCGCGTGCGGCCTTCAAGTCCAAGGCCGCGGGCATGCAAACCGTCAAGCAGGACGCGCGTCTGCTGGATGCCGAAAAGTTTCTCTTGCCCACTTACAAACGGCCGCCCGTGGTCATGACGCACGGGCGCGGCGCTTATGTTTTTGACGCCACCGGGAAGAGGTATCTCGATTTTCTCGGTGGCATCGCCGTCAACGCCCTCGGTCACGCGCATCCCCGCGTCGTGAAAGTAATCCGCCGCGAAGCGGCCCGCGCGATTCATCTTTCGAATCTCTATCACAACGCGCGCCAGGGCCCGCTCGCCCGCAAACTCGCCGCTTGGTCCGGTCTCGATCGCGTCTTCTTCACGAATAGCGGTACGGAAGCCATTGACGGTGCGATGAAGCTGGCGAGGCTTGTTGCACGCATGCCGGAAGAAGCCCCCGGGACGGCTGCGAAGCAGCACCGCTTCCTCGCGCTGGAGAATTCGTTCCACGGCCGCACCTTCGGCGCCATCAGCGTCACCTCCACGGAAAAATATCGCCTGCCCTTTGCACCCGTGGTTCCCGGCGCCGAATTCGTGCGCTTCAACGATGTGGCGGATCTCGAATCGAAGTTTGACGGCACCGTCTGTGCCATCCTCCTCGAAACGATTCAGGGCGAAGGCGGTATCCATCCTGTCAGCGAAGTTTTCTGGAATCGTGCTCGCGCGCTCGCCACGCAGCACGGCGCTCTCTTGATCGCCGATGAAATTCAATGCGGCCTCGGCCGTACCGGCCGCTATTTTGCCTACCAGAAATTTTCTTCCAAGCCGGACATCGCTCTGATCGCCAAGCCTCTCGCTGCGGGTCTGCCGCTCGGTGCGATTCTTACGTCGGAGGCGGTTGCTTCTCGCGTTTCTCCCGGCATGCACGGGACAACATTTGGCGGCGGTCCGCTCGCTTGCGCGACCGCGCTTGAATTCCTCGAAACCGTCGAGAGCGAAAAGCTCCTCGAAAACATCCGCGCGCGTGGTGCGGAGCTTCGCGAAGGCCTCGCGAAACTCGCCGCCAAATTTGACTTCATCCGCGAAATTCGCGGAGAAGGGCTGATGGTCGGCGTCGAACTCTCCGTCGAAGGCGCGCCATTTGTAGCGGAAGCCATGCAGCGCGGCTTGCTGATCAATTGCACTCACGATTTCACGTTGCGTTTGCTTCCTCCGTTCATCATCAACCGCGCGCAGGTGCGCGAATTTCTCCGGCTCTTCGAACTCATTCTCGCGACTACGCCGCAACAGGCCTCCGCATCGGATTCCGGCAAGACCGCGGAATCAGCGCGCGTCGCCCATGCCGCGGCAAGGTGAAAAATATGACCACGACGACTCTAGTTGCCCCTATTTCTTTGTCGAATGATCTCCTCACGGGAGCGGAATGGAGCCCCGCGCACACGCACGAACTCCTTCAACTCTCGGCCGACGTGAAGGCCCGTCCCGGGCGCTACGCCTCCACGCTGAGCGGCAAGTTCATCGCGCTCATTTTTGAGAAGCCTTCGCTCCGCACGCGCGTCACCTTCGAGGTCGGCATCCAAAGCATGGGCGGCGCGGTCGTTTTCCTGGACCACACCCAGGCGTCCGCATCGCTCGGCGCGCGCGAATCCATCGCCGATGTCGCGCGAAATCTCGAGCGCTGGGTGCAGGGTATCGTCGCGCGCGTGTACCACCAGCGCGTCCTCGAAGAAATGGCCGCGAACGCGAATATTCCCGTCATCAACGCGCTCTCGGATAAATTTCATCCCTGCCAGGCTCTCGCCGATTTCTTCACCCTCGAGGAAAAATTTGGCGCGCTGCGCGGCTTCAAGCTGGCCTACGTCGGCGACGGCAACAACGTTTGCAATTCGCTGATCTATCTCGCCGCGCGTCTCGGCGTTCATCTCCGCATCGCCACTCCTGCGGAGTACGCGCCCTCTCCGGAAGTCGTCGCCGATGGCAAGCGTGTGGCCCGCGAAACGAAAGCCAAAATCGAAGTGATGACGGACCCGCGCGAGGCGGTCAGCGGTGCCATGGCCGTCTACACGGATTCGTGGACCAGCATGGGCTTCGAAGCCGAGGAGAAAGTGCGCAGCGCGGTGTTCCAGCCGTACCAGGTGAACGTAGAACTCATGTCGCTTGCTGCGCCGGACGCTGTCTTCATGCACTGTCTTCCGGCACACCGTGGGTGCGAAGTTACGCCGGAAGTTCTCGACGGGCCCCAATCGGTGGTCCTCGACCAATCCGAAAACCGCATGTACGTGCAGAAGGCCATCCTGCATACTCTGTTTTAGCTTTGCGATGCTCTTCATCGTGTCGCTTGGAATTTTCTTTGTAGGGGCGCAGCGCCGCTGCGCCCCAGCTTGGCAACACCAAAACGCAAGAGAGGAATCGTGAAACAGCCATTGAACAAATCGAAAAAAGTTGTGCTGGCCTACTCCGGAGGACTGGACACTTCCATCATCATCCCGTGGCTCAAGGAAAACTACGGCTGCGAAGTCATCGCTGTCATCGGCGACGTCGGCCAGCAGGAAGATCTCGAAGCCGCGCGCAAGAAAGCGCTTGCCACCGGCGCTTCCACGGCGTACGTCGAAGATCTGCGCGAAGAATTCGTTCGCGACTACATCTGGCCGACGCTGCGCGCCGGCGCCGTCTACGAGCACACCTATCTCCTCGGCACTTCGATGGCGCGGCCCGTCATCGCCAAGCGCCAGGCGGAAATCGCGCTGAAACTCGGCGCCGATGGCCTCTCCCACGGCTGCACCGGCAAAGGCAACGATCAGGTGCGATTCGAACTCGCTTACAAAGCCATCGCGCCGAACATTCAGATCATCGCGCCGTGGCGCGAGTGGGACATTGACTCGCGCGAAGACGCTATCGCCTACGCGCAAAAGCACAACGTGCCCGTCGAGCAGAGCAAGAAAAATATCTACAGCCGCGACCGCAACATCTGGCACCTCAGCCACGAAGGCGGTGAACTCGAAGATCCCGCCAACGCTCCGAACGAAGCGATGTGGCAATGGGTCGTTTCACCCGAAAAAGCTCCGGACAAAGCCGAAGAAGTCGAAATCGGTTTAGAATCCGGCACGCCCGTCTCTGTGAACGGCGCGAAGCTCGGTCCGGTTGATCTTCTCAACACGCTGAACGAAATCGCCGCGAAGCACGGCATCGGCCGCACCGACCTGGTCGAAAATCGCCTCGTTGGAATGAAATCTCGAGGCGCGTACGAAACTCCCGGCGGCACGCTGCTCGTCAAAGCGCATCAGGAACTCGAGCGCCTGACAATCGACCGCGAGACTGCACATTTCCAGCAAGCACTTTCGTTGCGCTACGCCGAACTGGTTTATTATGGCCTGTGGTTTGCGCCGTTGCGCGAAGCGCTCGACGGATTTTTCAACGTCGCGCAACAGCGCGTCACCGGTGCCGTCGGCCTGAAACTTTGGAAGGGCACGCTCAACGTCACCAAGCGCGTTTCGCCCTTCTCTCTTTATCGCGCGGACCTCGCCAGTTTCACCATGGGCCG
>Ga0137409_10007442_pt1 | contig 11263 bp, 25 predicted proteins | sample CZODoug1_16funga_FD_122059 | JGI IMG/M metagenome (GOLD analysis project Ga0137409, IMG submission 122059) | Vadose zone soil fungal communities from Angelo Coast Range Reserve, California, USA - CZODoug1_16fungal (Hybrid Assembly) | ecosystem: Environmental > Terrestrial > Soil > Vadose zone... | reverse complement strand
GGGGGTATCTGAGCTGCGCGGGGGCATGGATCGGCCCGGAACCGGGGGCCAGATGCCGGCCGGTTCCGGGCCGTGCTCGGGGCGGGTCTAGGCCGCCGTGTCAACCCCCTCGGGGGCCGGGTTTCGTGTAGCCTCCATAGCGTTTTTCGGCGCCGCTCCCCCACCGTCGACCTCGGGGGCGGGCGCCTGATTTTCGGCCTCTCCCCCGGGCTGATTAGCGTGCGGGTTCCGGGCCGCGTTCCGGGCCGGCTCCCACCGTAGTTTCCGCTCGGGACGGGCGGCCTCGTAGCGTCGGTTACGGGCCTGCCCCTTGGCGCTGAGGTTGTACCTCCGGTGAGCGTCTAGGCGCCGCTCTCGGGCCGTCTTGGCGCCGCAAACTGCCTCACCCGTCGTCGTCATAGTCGTCCTCATCGTCGTCGTCGTCGGGGCCGAGGCATCCCGGGTGAGTATCGCACGCCGCGCAGGTGACGGCCTGCCCTCCGCAGTCATCACACGGCTTACTCGGGGTCGCCCGCTGGCATCCGGGGCACCACTGGAGCAAACTAGCCAATCGCGGTGTCATACTCGGCCTCTAGGCTGGCGTGGCACCCGGAACAGGTGAACCATGCGCGGTGAATCGTCATATCGTCGCCCTCGGCCGAGTAAAAGACCTCCAGGTACGCCGCTGGGTGGTCCGTGAGTATGTGCCGCTCGGTCTGGCACATCTGCTCGGGCGCCGTCACGGCCGAACGTTCGGCAAACTCTAGGGCGGGGTCGGCAAACTCGGGCCGGTACCTGAAACCCGTCCACTTGACTTGCATACTCGCTCCAAACTCGCCCCGGGGCCGTGGTCGGCGGCCCCCGGGCCTGGTTGTCAGCTGGCCGGGCGCCGCACTACGCGGCCGGTTCCCGAGGGCATTGTCAGCTGGTTTATCTGCTGGTAGAGCCACTCTGGCGAGGGCAGGTAGTCGACTTCGGTCAGCGCGTTCTGGGCGCCGCCCGTACCGATAGACGCGAATGTGAACGTTGCGAACCCTTGCCAGCGTCCGAGGGGAGTTTGCGAGAACTCCAGATCGCGCAGCTTGTCGAGGGGCAGCATCCGCACCCTACGGCCGAGTAGCCGCGTGGTCTCCACCAGCATGAGGCGGAACCCGGTTACTACGAACCACGTTTGGCGCCATTCCAGCCACTTGTAAACGGCCCACCCGGCCCCGGCCACCCACGCCCACCAGATCACGTGAACCGTGAGGGGGTTTGCGCGCCCGCTGGAGTAGGCCCACGCGTTGAGCGCGACGGCGAGGGCCAGGCCCCCGGCGAACACGACCGCGGGGCCCGCGAGGCGGATCACGTGGCGCCGCATCGGGATGACGCGTAGCTCGTCTTGCTTGAGGTAGGCCCGGATCGTGGGCGGTATCCAGAAGTCGGCCCACTCGGCCGTCACGTCCTCATGTGCGGGGCCTCGGGGCCGCGGGGGCCGGTAGGTGCCGGGTTCCTCGTCATCGCCCGTGAGGGCCGCTATGTCGGCGTCGTCGGCGTCTACGTCGCCGTCGTTGTCTAGGTCTTGTTCGGTCGTCACGCCGTCGACCTCGGCCGCGGACACGCCCGCGGCGCCCTGGAGGTCGGCCCGCTGGCCGGCTGTTTCCCTAGCCACTGTGCCGGCCGTTCGGGCTCGACGCGTTCGGCCCCCACAAGCTGATCATCGCGGCCTTGACGAAGTTGCCGAACCGCTGCGGCGAGGACTTCCAGACCTCCCACAGCACGGCCTGCGCGAGGTCGTGACCGAGGTCTTGAGTCGGGCCGGGGCCGAACGTGAGGCGGGGCGCCTCGGGCGCGGGGGCCTGGCCGTCAGTCTGCTGTGTCATAGTTGATTCCTCTTGTCTGCGAGAGCGGGGGCCGGGCCGAACAGGCCCGGCCCTCTGATCATCAGGCCGTCGTCCACGCGTGCCCATCGGCCGACGTGGCCGGGTGCGTCGTCAGGTTGGGCAGGACGACCACGCCGCGCATGGTCGGCGGGGGCGGCTTGGGTACCCGGAACCAACCGGGCAGCGTCGCGTTGAGGTCGACGTTCAGGGCCGACAGTGTCTTGCCCCCGGTCATGGGTACGACCGTATTCGGGTTGCTCGACGGCGAGGCCCATTGCACGTAAGCCACGGGCGGGCCTAGGGAAGCTTGGGCCTGCGCGAGAGAATCGTTCCAGTTGGCTATGCCGTACTGAACCCGCTTGAGGCCCGCGGCCTTGACCTCGCCCGCGAGGCCCGGGTAACCCGACTCGCTGATGTACGCCCACGAGTACCAGCCGCGGGCCTCGCGCTTGCGGGCGCCGTCGATGAAGTGGCCGGTCGTGCCCGCGCCCCGCTCGATGTCTGCGCCGTCCGCGGCGCCCGACGCGAACAGGCCGAGGCCGGGTGACTGGTCGTAGCGGAACAGGCCGACGTGCGGGCGCAGCCTGCCCCACTCATCCCCCGGCCAGTCGACCCCGGCCGAACCGGTCACGTACCCGGCCAGCACGTCAGGCCACCGGCCGTTCAGCGCGGCCAGCAGGCCGGGCAGGTTGCCCCCGGTCACGTCGATCATGAAGCCTGCGTTGCCCGCCACGATCGCGGCGAGGGCCGGGTGCGGGGCCGGCATCTGCGCGGCTTGATCCGTCATGTGTCGTTCCTCTCGGCGTGGGAAGTACCGGCGATCAGGGCCGCCACGTACTCTTCGGTTTCTAGGCACATAAGCCGCACGGCCCCGTCTAGGTCAACCGGGGAAGTGATCGGCCTCAAGGCGGGGCCGTGCGGCAGCTGCGGGGCCTGCCAGTCAACCTCGGCCGTACCGGTGATGTATCCGGCCAGCTGGCCGGGGTCGACGGCGAACCGGCCCGCCCGGGGGAATGCCTCGGCATACCCGGGCGAGTAGAACTGCGGGGGCGAGGCCGTAGGCGGGGGCGCCATCAGGTAGACGGGCGGGCGGGCGGCCTGCCGGGCCGCGATGCGGGCGAGCATGACCCGGGCGTGCCGGTCGGCTTCGCGGTCCTCGCGCATGCCGAGGCCGGCATACATGCCGAGGAACCACAGGCCCGCGCCGGCCAGGAATCCGGCCGCTATCTGCGCGTAGATCACGGGTGGCCCCCGTTCGTGCTCGACTGGTGGACTGTCTGAACGGCGTGGGTCACGTCGCTGATGATGCCCGTGGGCGAGACTCCGAACATGTAGCAGATGAGCAGGATCGCGCCCGCCCACAGCAGCAGCTTAGGCAGGCTCATCGGACGGCCCGCCTCGCGTTGCGGCCCTCGGCCCGGTCGGCCTCGGCCCGCTCGGTGGCCAGCCTCAGCATGTAGTCCAGCTGCGTGACCACATAGTGTTTGCCGATCGGGTAGCCGCTGCGCTGCATGACCTGAAACGGCACGATGCGGCCCGAGTCGACTACCAGGAACCCGCGCCGGTCGGGTTCGGCCGGTCGGCCGACGTTGACCAGGGCGGCATCGCACTGGGTCATGGCCTCGCTGACTCGCTGGCCGAACGCGACCCCGCGGTGTATGGCCTTGGCGCCGATCAGCCACCCGTAATCGAGACACCCGGTGATGTCTAGCCGGTCGCGCCGGCCGCGCAGCGGGGCCTTATCCCACGGGAAGCCATAGGCGTCGTGGCAGTAGTCCGCGAGGGCGCGTTCGTACTTGGCGCCCGCCCGGTCGGTCACTCCTGACATGCTCACTCCTTCGGTTACTGGTGAATCCAGCCGCGGCCGTCGACCTCGGCGTAGCCGCACTTGCGGTAGGCCAGGGTGGCCGCGAGGTCGGGGCAGACCCGCGGCCCGCCGCAACGGCCGCACGGCCACGTCTGGGTCATCTGGGCGCGGGCGAGGGCAAACCCCACGGTGCGTGATAGCCGGGTGATGTGGGCGCCTCTCGGCCACGGGGCGCCGCGGTCCTCGGCTAGCTCGCGGTAGAACTCGGGGCCGGGGCCGTCGACCTCGGCGGGGTCGACGTGGCGCAGATCGTTGTTTTCCACAGGATGCCTCCACAGACGGGACGGCCGCCCGGCCCGCCCCGGGGGGCGAGGGGCCGGGCGGCCTCGGGGATTACTCGGGGATCGCGGGCGCGGTGACGGGGGCCTGCGTGTCGCTGATGTGGGTGAAGATTCCCGCGGCCGTGGCCAGCAGGCCGAGGGCGTCACTACGCGTCGGGTTGGGGCCGGTCGTGTAGTGGCCTAGCTCCCACGCGGCCAGCTGGTCCGAGAAGTCGCTGATGCCGGTACGGGAATGGAGCAGGCCGAGAGTGTAGATGACGGCCGAGAGGCGCGTCTCAAGTTCTTCGGTCACGTTCGCCGCGGTGATCTCGACCGTAGCGGCCTCATCCTGCGGGCTGGCGGCCTGCGCCCGCTCGACGGCCGCCAGCTTGAGGGCGCCCACGATGCTGACGCCGGTCTCGTCGGCGTAGCCCTGTAGCTCGTGGGCGTAGTAGCCGCGGGCCGCGATGATCTCGGCGGCCAGCTGGTAATGCGCCGCGAACTCGGCCGCGGTGAACTCCGGGTAAGGCCACTCGGCGGCCCACATGACGGGGGCCGGGCGGGTGACCTCGACCAGCGTGTAGGTGCCGAACTGGCGGGCGCCCTCGGGGCCGCTGAACGTGATCTCGCGGCCGTGCGCGGAGGTCTGCTCGATGGTGCCGACGCCGGCCATGTGCCATCCGCGCTTAACGTCGCGGGCAAGCATCGTGTCGACGCCGGGGGCCTGGTCGTGGTTGTCGCTGCTGGTCATGTGATGCCCTTTCCTCGGTTCCTGTCCTCCCATCGTACATCATGTAGACGACACGGGCCAGCGTTTGTATGATCGGCCTCATGATTGTTTACGGGCCGCGTGATGCGGCATCTGTGCTGATGAACCGGGGTCACCGCGTGGCGAGGGTCTACCGCTCGCGGGAGGGCGTGCGCGAGTGGGCGTGGAAACTGGACGGCCAGCTGGTCACCCTCGCCGCGCTGGAGGACGCCGCCGAACGTTACGAGAAGCTGAGGAATCGTCTTACTGTGCGCAGGCCCCGGGCCGCGCCCGCCCGCCCCTTACGGTGCCCGCTTTGGTTACGGACCTTCACCGGTTAGCTGTTGCGGTGAAGGTGGTCAGCCCAATGTTTCGGGCCGTAGGGCGTCGGCGTAGCCGATGCCCTACGGGTCGGGGGTCCGGGGGTGGACCCCCGGAATAGGGGATCTAAGGGGGTCAGTGACCCCCTTAAGGGCAGGGCACCCGGGCCGCCGAGTTTGGCCGCAGTATGGAGTTTGGGAACGTTTAACCGAACCGGGGGCGAATTACCTCGTAATCAGTCCCGGCTATCGGTATCCTAGAAGCCGCGCGTCTTCTAGGTGCTGGTGACAGTAGCCGGCACCGTTGAGACTGCGGAACCCCCCGGCCGGGCGTGTTGCCTCGGTTCCTCCGGGGGGTTCCTGCTGTCTGGGGGGCCTTACGGTTGTGGCATGCGTTCTGTTGAGTGGCTTACGCTGCTGGTCGCGCTGGTGGCGGGCATCTTGATACCGGTGCTGATCCTGGTCGCCCGGCAGTCCCGGCACAGCGGGGTCATCGAACAGAAACTTGACGACCTGGCGAACAGTGAGGCCACGCAGGACCGGCGCGTGGCGCAGATATTCGAGGGCCTGGACAGGCGCCTGCGCTGGCTTGAGGAACGGCTATGGGGCCGCGACTCCCGCTACCCGCGCGACCGCGGCGAGAAGTTACCAGTCTCGGCGGGCGGGGTCGGCAGCTGCGCCGCCCTGGTCGCCCGCGGCGGTGAAGATGCGGGCGCGGTCGGGTTCGCGGTCGACGGCCTTACGGGCCGAGGCTCCGCCCGGGAACAGGATCACGCGCACGATCCGGCCCGCGGGGATCACGCCGAGGGGCGCCATGTGACGGCCGACCTCGATCTTGACGGCGCCCGCGGTGCGCTGCGTCGTGCGCCGCTGCGCCCGCCACCCGCGCCCGCCGACGTTGCTGTACCACTGGTGCTGGTAGTAGATCGAACGGACGAACGCCCGGCCCCACCGGGTGTGAGCATTCAGGCCCCGCCCGGTCTTGTCGGCCTCGTTGACGTTGATTCCCAGCGACCCGAAATAGGAGACGTGGCCGGGGTCGGGGTCGGCTAGCCGGGTGGTCACCCAGCGGCCGGGGGTGGCGTAGGCCCGCTCAAGGATTCGGCGGGCGCCGCTGTCGAGTAGCACGGACACGGGGTCGCGGTCGAATGAGCCGCCTGTTGGTGGTCTGGACATGGGGCTAAGATACCGCCATAGAGCGACCCCGCCTAGGTCTGGACAACTAACGCGGGGTCGCTCTCTGCGCCAGAGTTGCCGGGAACCGGGCGGGGCCGCCTTACCGCAGGCCGCACCGAAGGGCAGGGCGCATGAACCGGCGAACGTTTGAGATGGTCGTTCTGATCGTCATTCTCATGCAACCGGCCCTCGGCGTGGTGCGCTTGTGGGCGCATAAGCAGATGGTCACCAACCCGCCCGGTTCGCTGATGCATGCCGTAGGCGAGGACGTGACCCTAACCGTGCAGAGGTAGGGCGCCACCATGACAACCCCGGGCGGCGCGACCGCCGTAGTCGGAACCTCGGCCGGCAGGCCGCAACCGCAGACCACGGCCGAACCGCAGGGCGGGCCGTTTATCAGGCATGCTCCCAAGGGGAGACGGCCGATCTACGACACGAACGCGACGTACGGCCAGTATTTCGGGCCGCCGATCGTGGCGGCCCCCGGCTGGTACACCGGGTACCGCATCCAGATCATCGGGGGCACGTCGACCTCGGGCGGGGCCGTCGCGGCTACGGCCGCGGGTGACGACGCGCCCGAGTCCATCGTGTCTTTGCTCCAGGTGAAGGACGCGTGGGGTACCAACCTGCTCTCGGGGCCGGGTATGGAGATGCTGCGCCTGGTGCAGCTGCTCTCGGGCCAGTTCGGGGTCAACGCGTCGGGGGGCGCGGTGCGCGACCCGTGGAACCTGCCCGCCCGGGTGGCTGTCACCGCGGCTACGACGGCATTTACGATTGACTCGTACCTGCCGTTTGAATTCACGACCGCGTACGGCGTGATTGCTGCGGCTAATGCTGCGCTTCTGCCTTCGGTGCAATTCACGATGAACACGCTGGCCGCGCTATTCGGCGGGGGCGTTACCGGCCCGGCCACTACGGCCGAGATGGTATTGGATGCCGATTTTTATTGGCTTCCCGACGTGCCCGCTGATCCGCCGGGAATTGGCACAACGTGTCAGTGGATTTACCAGCCGTGCAATCCGCCTATTCCGTCGCAGGCAACACAGCGGGTGCAATTGCCGCGCCTCGGCGGGTACCTGACGGTGCTGGGCCTGGACCTGCGCGACTCCCTGAACCGGCGTGTCGACGGGTGGGCCACCCGGCCGGGCGTGTTCATCGACGGGGTAGAGCAGATCAACACCCGGCTGACCACGTGGCAGGACGATATCGCCCTGGCTATGGGCATCGGCGCCCTGACGAACGCGGGGCAGACCTCGGCGGGTACGGCGTTTTCCCCGCGGCCGGTCGGCATCCTGGCCGTCAACCGCAAGACCTCGCTCGGCCAGTCCGATCTCGGGCTGCTCGACACGGGGGAGAAGTTCCTGAGCACGAACCCGGGTACGCAGGTGGAGATCAACGGGGCGCCGTGGGCCACGATCACGAACACGCCCGCCACCCTCAACGCGATCATCGGGCAGATCGTGCCTAGCGGCCCGCTCGTCCAGGGCCTACCGGAACTGTAGGGGGGCCGCGCAATGTCGGGTCTGAATCTGTCGACCGGCCTTACGGGGTCGGTCGTGGGCGGACTGTACGGGCCGAACGGTGGCGGGGCCTCGGCCGTCGCGCCGACCCGTACGGCCGTGCCCGAGGGGCCTACCACCGTGGCCGCCGCGGCCTTCGGCGGGTCGGCCGATGCGAGCGGGTCAAACTCGGGCGTACGTGCGTGCGTCATCGGGGCGGCCTCTATCGCTGTACTGCTGTTCATGTGGTGGACACTGCCACGCTGAGAGAGAGGGGGCCGTTATGCGGCCCGGATTCCTGATGGGCGTGCTGGTCGGCGTGGCCGGCATCTGGCTTTACCACAAGTTCGCCGGGCCGCTCCCGGGCGGTAAGCGAGGCTAGCAATGGGCGTCGACTGGAAAGCCGCGCGCAGCGTGGCGGCCGGGGTCATCCTCGCGGGCCTGGTGCTCGGCGTGGTCGGCCTCCTGATCGGGAAGGGACGGTGACGCGATGCTGCGCGTAACCGGCTTGTGGGCCGCCATCGGGGCGGTTATCGCGGGCCTGATGCTGGCCGACCTGCTCACTCACCCGGCCGGGACGAACGCCCTCGCCGGGGGCATCAACAAGCTAGAGAAGCAGACGGGTAACCAGCTGCTCGGCGTCAAGGCGTAGGGGCCACCGGTGCCGACCCCGCGGGCGATCCTGACGGGCCTGCCCCCGCAGCGCGGGGCCACGGCCTTTATGCCGCTGCGCGCTATGACGACCTCGGTTTTCGACGTGTCCCGGTCACAGGGCAGCCCCGAGGAAATCACCGGGCAGCCCGGCACACAGGGGGTGCCCGCGCCCTACCCGTCGCCCGGCCAGCTGTCGGTCAATGACGGCGTGGACTTCCTGCCGGGCGGCCTGTCGGCCAGCCAGTACATGCCGCCGCGGTGGTATCCGTCGCTGTACTACCGGGCGCAGCACCTTTACCGGGCGATCGGGGGAGTGTCGGTTTACAGCGACAACCTGATGCCGGTCCCGGCGACTGACCCGCGGGGCCTGCCGGTCGGGGCAATCGGCCCGGCCGCGTTCGCCGCGGGCCGCGGCGCCGCGGGCACGCCGACCACGCCCGCCCGGCCTAACCGCTGGGTCGCGGGCCTCGGCCAGCGCCAGGTTGCGTGGCCGCAGCGCGCCCCGACGTGGCCGCCGACGTGGCCGCAGACCGGGGGCAAGGCACAGTGAGCGAACCGACCACGCAGGCCCCGCCCGCGGCCCCGCCCAAGGGCAAGAAAGTCCTCGGGATGGACCGCAGGACGGCCGTGTTCGTGGGCCTGGCCCTCGCGGCCGGGGTCGCCTGGTACATCATCCGCGGCCGTCAGGCAGCAAACCAGGGCGGGGGCGGCGCCGACCAGGCATCACAGGGCGCCTCGGGCGGGTCGATCATCGGCTACGACGACGCGGGTAATCCGATCTACTCGGGCGGGGGCGCGGGCCTGCCCGCCGACTTCTCGGGCGAGATCAGCACCCTGCAATCCGAGTTCGGCAGCCTGGCCAGCGAGATACAGGCACAGCAGGGCACGACCGGCCCGGCCGGCCCGGCCGGGCCGAAGGGACCGCCCGGCCCCGCGGGCAAGCCGCCCCCGGCCGGGAAGCCACCGGGTAAGCCGCCGGCCAGGAAACCCAAGACCAAGAAAATCACGGTTGCCCGCGGCGACACGCTTAGCGCGCTGGCCAAGAAATACCATACGAGCGTGGCGAACCTGATGAGACTGAACCCGTCTATCAAGAATCCCAACTTGATTTATGCGGGTAACAAGCTGAACGTACCGGCCTAGGAAAGGGGGCGGGAATGCTGACACGCGGCGGGGTCGCGCACCAGTACGGCGCGGGCGGATATTACCCGGAGCCGTATCACGTGGTATTCCTGACCGATTCCTACCCGGGGGAGGGCGGGCGCCCCGAGGTCGCCCGCATGGCCCCGGTCGAGCTCAACCCGGCCGTGACGGCCGCGGGCGGGGCCGGGTTCCGGCCCTACGTCGGCATGGACCCGTCCGACCCGGGCACGTGGTCTAGGCCGTACAACCCGCAGCGGGGCATGTTCGACCGCCTGCACACCGACACCGACGCCGCGGCCCGCGGCCAGCGGACCCACAAGGCGAGGGCGCAGAAATGACCAGCGGCAACGGGGACCAGGCCCCCGAGGCCGAGGGCGGCCGGTCGACGGCCGACCTCGCCCGTGACGCCGCCCTGCAATCGCTGGTATCGAACGCCGTCTACCTCGCGGTGATGCTCGGGTTTACCCTCGCGCTGGCCAACCGTGACCGGCTCGGCCGCCTGATGCTGCGTCTCGGCCGCAAGTGGTCGGCCGCGCGGGCCGCCGAGGAACGCGCCGTGGCCGAGTTCCGCCGCGAACTGTCCGACCTAGAACACGGGGGCGCCTGATGACGCCGCACATGCAGCGGATATGCCGCCAGCCGACCGCGCAGGCCGCAGTCAACGAGCAGGCCCACCCGTACGGCACGGCCGACACGCCGATGGTGATGCCGCTGACGCGGGTACAGATCGGGTCGACCGGCCTCGCCTACGACGAGCTGACGCCGCTCGTCATGCCGGACGGGCGGATGATCCCCGCCTCGGCGCCTCACACGTGGTTCCAGCTGTACGCGGCCGGGCGGCCGTAGAAACGGAGAGAGGGACAATGACCGACCAGACCCCGGCCCCGCTCAGCGACGACGAGAGGGCCGAACTTGAGGCGTTGCGGGCCGCGCAGACCCCGCAGCACGTACCGTACGCCGAGGCCGCCGCGGCCGTGGCCGCCGAGGTCGACCAGGGCGCCGCGGCTGACGCTGGCCCCGTGCTCGCGCAGCTGTCGACGGACCCCGCGCAGCCGCTCCCGCATGAGGCCGAGATGGACGCGATGATGGCCGAGTTCCGGCAGATGTCGGAACGGGTCACCGCGATGGAAGCCGAGTTGGGCAAGGCCCGGGGTGACTACGCCGCGGCAGCTGCCACGCTCGGCCCGCCCGCGGTCGCCATCTACGCGCAGGCCATCGCGGACAAGCTGACCAGCTTCCGGGCGGCCCACCCGGACGCGCCCCCCGGCCACTTCGACGCGGTGATAGCCAAGGCGGCGCCGCTCGGGCAGGCCGCGGCTGACCTCATCGCGGGCAAGGGCCACGCGTCCGACGTGACCGGCCAGCTGGCCGGCGTGGTCGACGCCGTGGAACGGTTCGTGGACAAGACCCACCCGCGCAAGTGGGGGAAGCCCATCGACTTTTCCGCGCTCCAAGGTGACCTTGAGGACGCGACCGACGCAGCGGCCGCAATCAGCGCGAGGGCAAGCTAGCCGATGCCTGTTGCCGCGTCGGCGCCGGGGGTCGGGCCGGGTGACGCCGCGGGCGCCATCTTGTTCGTGACCTCGTACGGCCAGATATGGGAAGTGATCAGCGCGCTTAACTCCTCCCCGTGGACGGCCGAGAACTTCGGCGCCGACGCTGGCAAGGCCAACTCAGCCCGGGAATACCTCGCCCACTCGACGGCTAACGGGGCCGTCATCGCCGCGATAGCGGCCTACGTGTCGCGCCGCTGGT
>Ga0137409_10007441_pt1 | contig 11263 bp, 9 predicted proteins | sample CZODoug1_16funga_FD_122059 | JGI IMG/M metagenome (GOLD analysis project Ga0137409, IMG submission 122059) | Vadose zone soil fungal communities from Angelo Coast Range Reserve, California, USA - CZODoug1_16fungal (Hybrid Assembly) | ecosystem: Environmental > Terrestrial > Soil > Vadose zone... | reverse complement strand
CTGCGGGTCTGCTGCGCCGCGCACTGGCCAGTCAGGGCAAGGATGCATTGTCCGCCGCCGATGTGTCGCGCGCGCTCTGTTATCTCGCCGCGACCGAGCTGCTCCGCGACCGCCGCGATTCGGCACGCGCAATCGCGCGCCGGCTCGTCATCCAGAATCCGCGGTTCCGTCCCGACGAGCTCGTATTTCCGCCGCAGCTGCTGCTGCTCTACGAAGTGGTGCGGCGCGCGACGCCGGCAGTGACCGGGCACGCGGCTGCCGACACGGCAATCCGGCCCGGCAGCGAAGCGATGGCGATGACACTCTACGCGAGCTCCGTCCACGACATCGCAGCGGCGCTCGTCGCGCTGGATGGGCGAGTGGTACGCACGCTGTATCGCGGCCCGATCGGGGACAGCCTCGCCCTGCGCTGGAATGGCCTCGACTCTGCCGGCACGGGTCCTCCGCCGAGCGGCTCATACGTCCTGACCGTCTCGTCGTTCAATCGTGATGGGCGCGTCGCGCGAATCCTCCGCATGCCGGTCGAGGTGCTGCCCGGACCGACGGACACGCTCCCGCATCCGGCGACGCCCGCCGATACTGTCCTGCTGCCCGAACGGCGGCCGCTGGGACCGGCGTTGCGCGTTCTCGCCCCCGGGGTCCTCGGCGGCGTTGGCATAGCCGTACTGCCCGGCCTCGTCGCGCGCGGTGAGACGCCGAGCGGTACGCGCTTCGCAGTGGGAGGCGCAGTCACGCTCGCGAGTATCGCCGCGTTCGTGTCCCATCGACCCGGCCGGCAGATTCCCGCGAATGTCGTGCACAACCGCGGGATTCGTATCTGGCAGAACGCTGTGGCGGACGTCGCGCGCCGCAATGCCGAGCGAGGACGGGGCTTGATCGGCGTGCGCACCGGCGTGCCGGTGATCCTGACGCCCGACGGGACGGGCCCATGAGCCGCCGGTTCGTGCTCGCGTGCTCGGTGATAGGCGCACTGACGGTCACGGCTCAACTCCGCGCGCAATCGCATTGGAGCGTGTCGCTCGCCGCGGGCGCGGCCCGCGAGATCGTGCATTCACGATTTGGCGCCGCGCAAATGCGCCTCACTGGATCGCTCCTCGGCGGCGAGGCAGTCGTCACCCGAGGCCGGTTGGTTGCGCGGCTGCGCTACGGGCAAGGTCGCGTCTCGAGCGACACGGCGGGGCGCGATGTCGTGCAAGGCGATCTACTCGTCGGCTATGCGGCTCGCTCCTGGCTGCAGGTATGGCTGGGGCCACGCGCCCGCACGTTCGTCACAGCAGGACTGAGCGACCGGCGCTGGTTGTTTTGGACGGGCGGTCTCAGCGCGCGCGGCGGCATCTTCCCCGGACGGGTCGATAGCTTCGCAGAGTTGTGGCAGGGGTTCAGCGGCACCCTCAATCGACCGGCTGCGTCGGCTAGTGGGCGAGGTGTCGAGCTCGGTCTCGAGGCGACGCTCCCCAAGCGGCCGGTGCGGCTGCGACTTTCGTATCGCGTCGAGCAAGGTCGCCTGGCTGATGGCCGCCGCGACACAGTCGAGGGATTCGGGGTCGCTGCTCGATACGTCTTTTAAGCTGTTGCCGCAGCATCCGTTTCGGGATATGTTCGGTGATGCGTCGGATTCTCCTGGCAGATGCTGACGCATTCTATGTCGCCGTCGCGCGCGCCGTCGATCCCGACGGCGCCGGGAAGGCGGCGCTCCTCATCGTCGGCGGCTCGCGCGAAAGCCGCGGCGTCGTCTGCTCCGCCTCCTACGAGACTCGCAAGTTCGGCGTTCGCTCGGCCATGCCGATCGCGCGCGCGCTGCGGCTTTGTCCCGACGCGATGTGCGTCCCGGTCCCCTTCAAAGAATGCACCCGCCGGAGCGCCGAAATCCGGCAGGCGTTGCAGCACTACACGCCGGTGGTCGAAGGCGCGAGCATCGACGAGTGGTATCTCGATCTCACCGGCACGGAGGGCATCTACCAGCACGAGCCGCTCGCGGCGACCGCGCACCGTATTCGCGAGGGCATTCGCGCGCAGACCGGTCTCACACTGTCGATCGGCGGCGGCACCAACAAGCTGATCGCCAAGATGGCCGTGGACCGCGCGAAACCGAGCCGGGGCGGCGAGGGGATCCTCATCGTCGAGCCGGGATCGGAACGGGACTTCCTGCGTTCGTGCGCACTCGCCGACATCCCGCTCGTCGGTCCGAAATTCCAGGCTCGGCTCGCGGCCCACGGCCTGATCACCGTCGCCGACGCGCTCCGTTACGATCTCGAGACGCTGGGAACATGGATGAGCAAGCGCGAAGCGCAGTGGCTCTGGAATCGCATCCACGGAACGGACATTGCCGATGTTTTCCACCGCACAACGAACCGGGGCATCAGTCGCGACGAGACATTTTCGAAGGACCTGAGGGATGATGGAGACATCGAACGCGAGCTCCTCCGGCTCGTCACGCGCGCAGCCGCGGATATGCGCGGTGACGGGCTCACGGCGCGCACCGTCGCCGTGCGATTACGCGACTGGGATTTCAAGACGCGCGGAGCCCAGCGGACGCTTCCGGAGCCGGTCGTGTCGGATCGCGTGATCCTGCGCGTGGCACATGAGATGCTGGCGAAATTGCGCAGCGCCCGCCGCGTGCCGGCGCGGCTCGTCGGGGTCAGGTTGTCTGGCCTGAAAGCCGCGGTGGCCGTCGATCAACTCGAGCTCCCCACGACGGGCGAAGAAACGGAACGCGATCGAGGGCTCGCCCGAGCCATCGATCGCGTCCGCGGCAAATTCGGCCCCAAGAGTATTCTCCCGGGCGGCCTCAGTTAGATCCGGCAGTCCTCGCGTTCGCCGGTGCGGGATTCGTGATGAACCGCGCCACGTTCTGCTTCAGCTCGGCGAGCGCCGGCTCGTACAGATACATCATGTGCCCTGCGTCGTAGTACTTGAGCGTGATATTGTCGCGCAAATCGGGTGACAGCCCCTCGAGATGGTTGACCGTGTACTCCGTCGCGAAGAAGGGCGTCGCGAGATCGTAGTAGCCGTTCTCGACCTCGATCCGCAGGTGCGGGTTGGTCACGAGCGCCTGCGTCAAGTCAGAGCCGACGTACGTCGTCGTGGCCCAGCCACGTTGGCCGTCACGCGCCCAGTTCCACTGCCCCTGGTTGCCGCCTCCCATCAGGTAGCGGTCCTGCGTGTCGAACTTCAGCTCGCCACGGAGGTACGCGTTGGCGGCCGCGGTGAATGCGCCGGTCACGGCATTCGACTGCGGATCACCCGGGGCGTTCTCGGTCAAGAGATCGGGCAGCGGGCCCGAGAAGCGCGAATCGAGCCGCCCCGTCACGAGTCCGCGGCTGCGCTGCAGCTCGGCCATGAATTGCCGCAGGTTCACGCGCAGGTTGGCCCGCATGAGATAGTCCTCGGAGAGCCCGGTGTACGCCGCCACCTGCTTGGCCACGGCGGCTTTGCGGTCCGCCGGCAGGGTCGCTCCAGCAGCGAGCGCGGTGGCGTAGTCGCCCATCGCGTAGCGGCGGACTTCAGTCAGGAACGCGCTCATGTTGGCGGGTGCCGGGATCACCTTGTGATATGCCGCCGTCGCGGCATAGCTCGGCAGGTAGAGCTCGTACGACAGGTCGTGCCCGGCCGAGAACAGCAGCGTTTCGAAATCGAGTACCGACGAGATGAGCACGATCCCGTTCAGCGATATCCCGTCGCGCTCCAGCCGGCTGCCGAGGACCGCCGAGCGGGTCGTGCCGTAGCTCTCGCCGATCAAGTACTTGGGCGAGGCCCAGCGGCCGTTGCGGCTCACGTACTGCGAGACGAACTGCGCGAGCGCTTTGGCATCCTCGTCCACGCCCCAGAAATCCTTCCCCGTGCCTTTGCCGACGGGCTTGGAGAATCCTGTCCCGATGGGATCGATGAACACCATGTCGGTGACATCGATCAGGCTGCTCTGATTGTCCACCACCTGATAGGGAGGCGGCGGCGTGGGCCCCGCGTCGGTCGTCACGATGCGACGCGGACCGAACGCGCCCATGTGCAGCCACGCCGACGCGGATCCGGGCCCGCCATTATAGATGAAGGAGAGGGGTCGCTGGCTCGCGTCCCCCGCGCCGGTGCGCGTGTAGGCCGTGTAGTAGAGCGACCCGATCGCCTCGTCCTTGTCGTTCTTCAGCAGCATCGTCGCCGCCGTCGCGCGATAGGCCACCAGCTGGCCGCCGATGCGAATGGTGTGATCGGTGACCGACGACGCTTCCTTGGGGATCGGGGCAGCCGCGGCTTTGGCCGCGGTGTCCCGGTCCGATACTCCTGGCGCGGGGTTCTGTGCCGTGAGCGGAACGGCAAGCACGCACGCCGTCAAAACAATTGTGGCGACTCTCATGATGCCTCTCCCCCCTCTTGCGTCAGTGACTGATCGTGAAGAAATACGCCCCAATGACCGGACCGCGCACCGGCCGCTGGCCCGGCTGCGGCGGCGGCGTGCCGGCCGGTGGCGGACCGTATTCGGGCTGGAACAGATACGCGATGTGCTTCTGCGCATCCACCGAAATCGTCTTGGCGCCGCGCATCGTCGCCACGGTCGCGACCACCGTGTACTTGTCAGGCGAATCCTGGCGCACGACGGTGACGTTGCTGTCGCGGCCCGCCGGGATGTAGATCAGCTTCTGCGCGGGATCCCACCCCAGGGCGTCCACGCCGTCACCATTGGTGATCGTGGCGACGACCTTGCCCGTTTTCGCATCGAGCACCACCGACGTCTTGCCGCAGCCGGCGAAAATCCGGTCGGTCGCGCGGTCGTAGGCGATGCCCGTCGGGCCTTCGCACGGCGCCAGCGGCCACGACGCGATCGCCGTCATCGTCTTCTCATCGATCACCTGAATGGTGTTCTTGCCTTCGTTGTTGACGAAGATCTTTCCCTTGCCGTCGCTCGCCGCGCCTTCGGGCGAGTCGTCCTCGAGCTGTACGGTGCCCACGATGTCGCCGCTCTTGGGCTCGATCGCGACGACTGTGCCGGCCGGACGGCTGTGATTCGTGAGAATGATCCGGTCGGAGTAGTCGTCGTACATGATGCCGTCGAGGCCGCCGGTGGGAACCTTGATCTTCTTGACCACCGCGAGGCTCACGAGATCGAACATCGTGACAGTCGAATCGCCGGCGTTGGTGGTAAACCCGTGTCCCGATTTGGGCGCCAGCGCGATCCCGTGCGTACGCGGCGTGTCGGGAATGTCGCCGATCACTTTCCCCGTAGCGCCGTCGATCACCATCACGTGCGTGCTGCGCGAGACGAAGACGCGTCCCGTACCGGGCTCGGCGGTCAGGTAATCGGTGCCCCCGTCGCCGCCGATACTGTACTTCGCAACCTTGAATGATTGCGCTGAGCTCGCGCCAGGCCACGCGAGGGCAACGCCGGCAAGAAGTCCCAAGACCTGGATTGACGGTTTGTTCATACGACTCCTCAGTGATGGACAGGGAGGATACAGACTCCTAATTCTACGCGCGCGGGCAACGTCGCGTTTATCCCCGAGACAGTTGCCTGTAAGCCCGCTGTAAGGTACGGCCGGGTAGAATTCGCACGTACCCCTCGACGAGGATCTTATGCGATTCATGAAATGGACGATCGCTCTCCTGTTCACGTGCGCGATCGCGTCGCAGGCAGCAACGCAGCAGACATCTCCCCAAGAGAAAGAAAAAAAGCTGAAGCGCTCCGACCTTCCGGCCGCGGTGCTGAAAACCGTCAACCAGGAGAGCCAGGGAGCGACCATCACCGGCTATTCGAGCGAGACGGACGACGGTCAGCTCGTGTACGAGGTCGAAATGCGCGTCCGGGGCCATGGCCGCGACGTCCTGATCGGCGCCGACGGCTCCGTGCTGGAGATCGAGATGGAGGTCGCACTCGATGCCTTGCCTGCCGCGGTAAAGGCGGGGCTGCTACAGCTGGCCGGTTCCGGCACGATCACCAAGGTCGAGTCGCTGACCAAGCGTGGCGTCCTCATGGCGTACGAAGCGCAGGTGCGTACCGGCGCCAAGCGCTCCGAGATCCAGGTCGGCCCCGACGGCAAGCCGCTCGCTCATCCGGAGTAATGCGGCGCTTCTGGCTCCATCTGACGATCGGATTCCTGATCAGTGCCGTGGGGTTGTGGATCTTTCTCGGAGTGACGGAAGACGTCCTTCACCACGATCCGCTGACGCAGTTCGACGTGACACTGGTCGACTGGTTCCAGGCACATCACGGACCTGCCGCCGACCAGGTATTCCGCGCGATCACGACGCTCGGGTCGCCGCTGGTCTTGATCATTGTGGCACTCGGCGTGGCGGTCTTTCTCGTGATCTCGAAGCAAAGTCTCCTGCTCAACGGCTGGCTGCTCGCATTTGCCGGCGGGGCGTTGCTCAATAACGTCCTCAAGCGCGCGATTCAACGACCCCGCCCGTATGCCGCAAGCGCGAGTCTCGCTGGCAGCTGGAGTTTCCCAAGCGGCCACGCCATGGTTTCGCTGATTGGATATGGGATGCTGGCGTATTTGCTGATCATTCTCGGCCCACGCAGCCGGCAGGTGCGCTTCGCGATCGTCGCCTGCACCGCGCTGCTGGTCCTCGCGATCGGATTGAGCCGTCTGTACCTCGGCGCGCACTACTTCAGCGACGTGGTGGGCGGCTACGCGGCCGGCTTGGTCTGGCTTTCCGCGTGCATCTCCGGGCTCGAGGTCACACGCCGGAGCGTGCGACCGAGCCGGCTACCGGAATCTCCACGTGATGCCGGGGCGTAGCAGCTGGTTTCATCTTTTTCTCCTTTGGATCTGTCCCCAGCGAGCCAGGACCTGACTCACCTGCGCGCGCGCCCGGGCACATACGGCGACCTGCGCCGCGGTGGGCGTCACGTCCGCATCCTGCATGGCCATCGCAGCGGCGAGCGCCGCGTTGCTCGCACTTTCGAGCGTCGGCGGCGGCGGGGGCGCTCCGGGACGAACCGGTCCCCGCGGGCGGGGCCGTGGCGCGGACGGCGCCAATGACTCCACTTGTACCCGCAGCGTCCCTGAAAGGGAGTCGACCAGCGCCCGCGCGTCGCGATACGCGACGCGCGTCCGAGCGGCCGCGTCATACATCTCTCGGGTCAGCGCCGCGAGCTGCTGTAGTCCCGCGGCGGGCGTCTTGACGCGCGGATCGATTCGCAGCGTGAGCGGCTGGCTATACGCCTTCCCGTTCACCGTGAGTCGCACGGTGTACCGGCCGGGCGGCGCCCACGGCGCGGTCGGCGTGTGCTCGCTGCGCCGCGGCACCGCGCCGGTCGCTTCGACTTCCCCCGTACGCGGGTTGTCACCGATGGGCTGATAGCGCATGTCCCACATGAAGCGATGCAGTCCCGCCCGAGTCGACAGCCGTTCCTGTGGCGCCGGCCAATAAAGCGGCAGCCCGCAATCAGGGGCGGACGGATTCTTCTGGCACAGCCGATTGTAGGCGACAGGATCGACGCCCGGATCGGGATCGAGCACGGGATCATCGCTCGAGTATGTTCGAATGACTCTGCCGGACGCCTCGACGATTTCCAGCCGGAGCAGCCCTGAAGCGTCTGCCGCGAGTGCGTAATCGATGATTGCACCCGCGGGCGGATTCTCGGCGGCCGGCAGCTCGGGCGGCCAAGGGGTCGGCTCGTTCGTGCCGAAGCGGACCCGGACGGCGGTGTTTGGCTTTACGAGATAGGTCTCGGCACTCCGAGATCTCGCTAGCTGCCGAATTGGGCTGAGATCATCGAGAATCCAAAAGCCTCGCCCGTGCGTCCCTGCGATCAGATCGGCACATAAGCAGGAGCTGTCGTCCTTCACCTGAATGTCGCGCACGGAAATCGCCGGCATGTTGAGCCGCAGCGACTGCCAGTTCGCACCGTCATCGAACGACACCCAGACCTGCGCGTCGGTGGCAGCGTAGAGGAGCCCGCGCACCCGTGGATCCTCGCGGATCGAGTTGGCCACCGCGTTCGAGGCGATCGCGGTGTTGATCTCTGTCCACGTCCGCCCGCCGTCGTGCGTGCGCCAGAAATGCGGGCGCATGTCGTCGATCCGCAGCGTATTTGCCGCCGCATACGCGGTCAGCGTGTCGAAGTGGCCCGCCTCGATATTGAAGATTCGTGTCCACGGCTGGATGTCCGCCGGGGTCACGTTCTTCCACGTCGCCCCACCGTTCAGCGTCACCTGGATATTGCCGTCGTCGGTGCCCGCCCAGAGCACGCTACCGCTCCGCGGCGAGGCCGACAGCGCGGTGATTGTGCCGCGGGGCGTCGGCGTCACGTTCTTCGCATAGCGGCCGGCACTCGACGGCACCGCCCAGGTTTGCCGAGCAAGATCGGGGCTGATTCGCGTCCAGCTGTGTGCATGATCGATCGACTTCCACACCACGTTGGACGTGTAGTACAGCACGCTCGGGTTCACGGGTGACCAAACGAGCGGCATCGTGCGCACATTGCGGCCGAAGCTGTCTCCGCGCTGGACGACATCGGGACCGACGGGCGTCGTCTGACCGGTGCGGCGGTCGTAGCGCGAGACGTTGGTGCGCGCGCTGCCGAACACCACGTCGGGATCGCGGGGATCGGGCGCTCCCATGCCGTATTCCTGAATGTTGGCCGGGTGCCAGTCGTGGAACGTGATCTCGCCGTCGTCCGAGCGACTCGCCACACACAATGAGCCCGAGTCCTGCTGCCCGCTGCAGACGCGATACGGGAACGCATTGTCCGCCGTCACGTGATAGACGGCCGCCGTGGGTTGCGTGTACCAGTTGCTCCACGATTCCCCCCGATTGGACGAGATCACCGCACCCTGATCGGAAACCGCAAGGATCAGGTTGGGATCATCAGGATGGATCCAGACGCGTTGATAGTCGTCCCCGCCGGGCGACCCGCGCACCGCCGACCAGCTGGTCCCTCCATCCTCGGTCCGCCACATGACGATCGAGGCGCTGTAGATCACGTTGTCGTTTTTGGGATCTACGACGATGGGCGGCAGATCGCCGCCGCCGATCCGGCCGAGCGGCCGGGGATCGGCCGTCGCCGTCGCGGTGTCGCCGAGCGTGGCAGAAGATCCGGGGATGCGCGTGCGCAGTGTCCAGTGCGCGCCGCCATCGCTCGACTTGTAGAAGCCGACCGGCCCCGACCCGCCCGCCGGATTCACGGACGCCACCATCGCATAAATCACCAGCGGATTGCTCGGCGCGATGGCGATGTTCGCCTCGAGCACGGGCGGCAAGCCGTTCGTGAGCTGCGTCCAGTTCGTGCCACCGTCGGTGGACTTGTAGATCCCGCCCGCACCGGGCCACGCCGAGTCGGGCCCAAAAGCGGCGTACTCGTAAAACGTCGACTGCTGTTGCCACAGCGCCGCGTACACCGTGCTCGGATTACTCGGATCAATTCGCACTTCGTTCGCGCTCGTGTACTCGTCCTTATACAACACCTTGGCGAACGTCCGCCCGCCGTCGGTCGAGCGATACACCCCGCGCTCGGCGTTCGGTCCATACGGGTGGCCGAGTGCCGCGACGAAGAGACGCTCGGGATTGGCCGGATCGACTTCGACGTAGGCGATCATCTGCGTCTCGTCGAGACCCAAGTGCGTCCACGTGCGGCCGGTGTCGTTGGACCGGTACATGCCGTTGCCCGTCGCGAGATCGGGCCGGATGATCCCGGCGCCAGTACCGACGTAAATGACGTTAGGTGCCGAGGGCGCGACGGCGATCGCACCGATCGAGCCGGTCGCTTGCTGATCGAAGAGCGGGTCCCAGTTGTTGCCGTAGTCGGTCGATCGCCAGACGCCGCCGTTATCGAAGCCGATGTAGAAGACCGTGGGACGACCCGGCGTCGCGGCGAGCGCGCGGGCGCGACCGGCCCGGAAGGGACCGATCGTGCGCCAGCGGAGGGCGGTGCCGAGGTCGGGGGTTTGTGAGGGCGCGCGCGCGGGGAGGAGCGCGAGCACGCTGAGGACGACGATTGAAGTTCGCATGCGCGGATTATGCAGCGTCCGCGCGCGACGTGCTACTTCGGCCGCGCTACTCGCTCAACCGTTTCGGCGCGCCTGTGTTCGGAATCGATCCTGGCCGCGACGGCGGCGTCGGGGGAGGCTCTTCAATCGCGTTGCCGGCATCCTGCAACCCGCGCTTGAACGCCTGAATCCCCTTACCGATCGACGCTCCGATTTCCGGGATGCGCTTGGTGCCGAACATCAACGTGACGACGGCGACCAAAATCAGTATGTGCCAAATGCTGAGGTCTGCTAACACCGGCGCTCCGAAGACGATGAGTGTCCTCAGAATATAGCGGCCTCCGCGAGACGTCGTTGCGCCACCGTCGCATTTGGCAACCGTTCGATCCGCACGGTCGGGCGCTCGAATCCCGCGACGATCACGGTCGCTTCGAAGGGACCCGACGGGCGCTGCACCTGCACCCGGACCGTGTCGCCGAGTCGCAAGGCTTGCACCTTCGCCCGAAGCTCGGACCAGGTGCGCACAGGCGTCCCGTTGATCCCGGCGAGCCGGTCGCGGCTATGGAGCCCCGCCCTGCCCCAGATGCTCGACGGATTGCTGATGACGAGTCGCAGTCCGCTGTCGGGCGAGGGCGGCTCGTACCCGTAGATGCGCAGGTCGCGCTCTGGCTCACCGTTGTACATCGCGGGTCCCCGGGTCTCGCGCATCGTCAAACCCAGGAGGCCGATGTAGCGGTCGAAATCGATGTCTTCCAGCGCATTCAGGGCCTCGCGGACGAGGGACTCGGTCGTGCGGGCGTCAGGCGTGGACATCTTGATCGCTCTCCTTCGTCGCCGCTCACAAACGGCGAATGATCTGCTGCGACTCACTGATGGCATCCGTATGGTCGGCGAACCGCGCCATACCCGCGCGACTGCGGCGACCAGGTCAGGGTGATGGTCACCGCGTCGTGCTCGGCATCCCGGTGTGGCTGTCAGGTTGAGGCGTCCGTCCGACGTGCAAAGCCGGTTCCCCAGACCGCGAGCGTCACCGGCATCTGGAAACACGGATCGATCCGCATCAGCCCGCCGACTTCGACCGACCGATCGTACGGTCGGTCGGGTTGCGGCAGCACACCGCACAATAGGTGACACGCGTCACAATCCCCCCTCGGTTGGGCCGTGGTTTACAGCCCACCGAAGGTGGATCCGGCCCCCGAATGCTGGGAGCCCCCAAGCCGCCGGCAGCTCAATGACAGCGGCTGATGTCCATGCGGTGTTGGCCCTGTTCTCGTATAGCTGCCGCCAGGTGGCGAGTAACGCTGAGTAACCTTTCAGCAACGGCTTTCATCTATCCGCTT
>Ga0137409_10007436_pt1 | contig 11266 bp, 6 predicted proteins | sample CZODoug1_16funga_FD_122059 | JGI IMG/M metagenome (GOLD analysis project Ga0137409, IMG submission 122059) | Vadose zone soil fungal communities from Angelo Coast Range Reserve, California, USA - CZODoug1_16fungal (Hybrid Assembly) | ecosystem: Environmental > Terrestrial > Soil > Vadose zone... | reverse complement strand
GTCCGGACGTCGAAGTCGCCGCCCAGTTGCGTGCCGCTGGGTTCGTGCGCGCGCAGATCGACGGCGACGTGGTCCGGCTCGATGACGAAGGCGCCGAGGCTCGGGTGCGCGAGGGTCGCGAGGTCTTGGTCGTCGTGGACCGGATCGCCGCCACGGACGCCAACCGCGGCCGCCTTGCCGATGCCGTAGCGACGGCGTTCAACGAGGGTGAAGGGGTCGCGCTGGCGCTGTCGAACGGCGACCGGCGCCGCTTCTCGGAGCACCCCACCTGCTCGGCGTGCGGCACGCCCGCTCCGGCGCTCGCACCCTCACTCTTCTCGTTCAACAATCCACGGGGAGCCTGCCCAGCCTGCAACGGGTTCGGGGCGATCCTCGAGTACGATGAGTCGCTCATCGTCCCCGATCCCAAACGGTCGCTCGCCGCGGGCGCGCTCGACCCCTGGACCAAGCCGCGCTACGAGGGCCGGCGCCGCCTCTTGAAGGAGACGGCCCGCGCACGCCGCATTCCTCTCGATGCACCGTGGCGCGACATCCCGAAAGAGGACCGGCGTTTCTTGTTACGCGCGACGGAGGGACGATACCTCGGCATCTTCCCTTTCCTCGAGCGGCTGGAGGAAAAGCGCTACAAGCAATACATCCGCGTCTTCCTGCGGCAGTACCAGCTCGCCAAGACTTGCCCTGCCTGTCGCGGTGCGCGCCTCAAGCCCGAGGCCCTCGCCGTCCGCGTGGCCGGCAAGACGATCGCCGAGGGCACGGCGCTCACGGCGGCTGATCTCGCCGATTGGCTGCAGCACCTCAGCTTGCCGGCGTTTCAACAGAGGGTGGCAGAGCACATCCTCGGCGAGCTGACCGCGCGCGTCAGCTTCGTGAACGACGTCGGCCTCGGGTACCTCACGCTCGATCGTTTGACCCGCACGCTGTCGGGTGGCGAGGCGCAGCGCATCGCGCTGTCCAACGCGCTCGGCTCTCACCTCGTCGACACGCTGTACGTCCTCGACGAGCCATCGATCGGTCTCCACCCCGCCGACGTGGAGCGCCTGCTCGGCTTGCTGCGACGCCTGTCGACTGCCGGCAATACGGTCGTCGTCGTGGAGCACGATCCCGCCGCGATGGGCGCCGCGGACTGGATGGTGGAGCTGGGCCCTGGCAGCGGGACGAACGGCGGACAGCTCGTGTACCAGGGCCCCGCTGCCGGCGTGCGCGAGGCGGGCACGCTGACAGGCCAATACCTGACCGGCGAGAAGTGCATCGGCGTTCCGTCGGCGCGCCGCCCCGCGGTTCGTTGGCTGGAGATTCAGGGCGCGCGGCTGCACAACCTTGCTGGCGTTACCACGCGGATTCCATTCGGCACGCTTACGGTGGTGACCGGTGTCTCCGGCTCGGGAAAATCCACGCTCGTCCACGACGTGCTGTACCGTCAGCTCGAGGCGCGGCTCCGAGGGACACATAGCGCCAAGCAACACCTCGGCGAGGCGGTGGGAGAAGTGCGAGGTCTCAAGGGGTGGGAGGCGTTGGAGGATGTCGTCCTGATCGACCAGACGCCGATCGGCCGCACGCCGCGCTCCAACCCGGTCACGTACGTGAAGGCGTTCGACGATCTGCGCGCACTCTTCGCCGCCGAGCCGCTCTCGCGCGCGCGCGGCTACACGCCGAGCACATTCTCGTTCAACGTCGCGGGGGGCCGCTGCGAGGCCTGTGAGGGCGCGGGACACGTCCTGGTCGAGATGGTCTTTCTCGCGAACGTCTTCGTGCCCTGTGAGGCGTGCGGCGGGAAGCGATTCAAGCGCGAAGTGCGAGAAGTGAAGCTCCAGGGACAGTCGAAGCAGTCGATCGACCAGGTCCTCGAATGGACCGTGGACGAGGCGATCCAGCGCCTGCACCGCCATCCCCGTCTCGCGCGCGCGCTGTGGCACCTGCAGCAGGTTGGTCTCGGCTATCTCCGGCTCGGCCAGCCCGCCACGACGCTGTCCGGGGGCGAGGCGCAGCGCCTCAAGATCGCGCGCGAGCTGGCCGCGGCGGCCGGCCGCACCCGCGGCAAGCGCAAGCTCTACATCCTCGACGAACCCACGACCGGACTGCACCTCGACGACGTGCGCGTGTTGTGCCGCGTGCTCGATCGTCTCGTCGATGCGGGGCACACCGTGCTGGTGATCGAACACAACATCGATGTCATCAAGCGCGCCGACTGGGTGATCGATCTGGGGCCCGGCGCCGGGGCGCAAGGCGGCCGCATCGTCGCCGAGGGCACGCCGGAGGATGTAGCGCACGTCGCCGAGTCCGTCACAGGGCGTTACCTCGGGGCCCTGGCGTGACGTCGCGGCGCGCGGACGCGCTGATCATCGCGGCCACGGCCGTGTGGGGCGTCAGCTTCGTGGTCGTGAAGGGCGCGTTGGCGGCGAGTTCGCCGCTGGCGTTTCTCTCGATGCGTTTCGCGATCGCCACACTGGCGCTCGCCCCGCTCGTCAGTTTCCGCGGAAACTGGTCCGCCGCCGAGCTGCGCGGCGGACTGCTGTTGACCGTCCTCCTCGCTTCCGGATTTGCGACGCAGGCAATCGGGCTTCAGTACACGACGCCCGCGCGGTCGGCGTTCATCGTAGCCATCTCGTCGGTGCTCGCGCCCGTGGTGGCGTTCGGCGTGCTCCGCCAGCGGCTGCGCTGGTGGGTGGCCATGGCGGTGGCGATCGCCGGTGTGGGGATCTATCTCCTGACCGCGCCGAGCGGGGGCGGCGGGTTGAACCGGGGCGACCTGTGGACCCTGATCACGGCGTTCGTGTTCGGCGGCCACATCGTCGCGGTCGCGGAATTGTCGCGCCGGCATGACGCGCGGCGGCTCGTGTGGCTCCAGGTCGCGGGGACGACGGTCGGGGCCACCATCGCGGCGGCGCTGATCGAGCCGATTCGTGTCGAGTGGTCGTGGGCGCTCGGAGCGGCACTCGTCTACACCGGCGTCGTCGCGACGGCCGCCGCCCTCGTGTGGCAGATGCGAGCGCAGCGTGAGATGTCGTCGGCACGGGCGGCGCTGCTGCTGTGCTGCGAGCCGGTGTTCGCGACGATTACGTCGTGGTTGTGGTTTGGAGAGCGGCTGTCGGCGGGGCAATGGGCTGGGGCCGGCTTCATTGTCGCCGGTATGATTCTGGCGGAACTACCCCAGACGACGAGGCCGGGAGGCGACGCTGTAGGGATTGACTGACAGGCGTCCATCGACGCCTTTCCATATGCTAGGGTGGAATCTCACCCTGGGAGGTCAAGGCCATGATCAAGTGGACGGCAGTAGGGCTCGGTCTCGCCCTTGTTGCGAGGCCGGGGTTCGCCCAACAACCGGATTCCGCCGCCCAGGCCTTGAAGCAGCTGAGCATCGAACAACTGATGAACCTGGAGGTCATGTCCGTCTCGAAGCGTCCCGAGCGGCTGGCGCAAGCGGCCTCCGCGATCCAGGTGATCACCTACGACGATATTCGTCGTTCCGGCGCGTCGAGTCTCGCCGAGGCACTGCGCCTCGCCCCCAACTTGCAAGTCGCGCAAGTCGACTCCCGCCAGTGGGCCATCAGCGCCCGTGGATTTAGTAGCACCACCGCCAACAAGCTCCTGGTGCTCATCGATGGGCGCGCGGTCTACACACCCTTGTTCTCAGGGGTGTTCTGGGATGTGCAACAGGTCCCGCTTGCGATCATCGACCGGATCGAAGTCATCAGCGGGCCCGGTGCAACGTTGTGGGGCGCCAACGCCGTCAACGGCGTGATCAACGTGATCACGAAGGACGCCCAAGACACCCCGGGGCTCGTGCTGTCGGGCGGCGGGGGCACCGAGCTGCCCGGCTTTGGCACCGCCCGTTACGGCGGAGCCCTCGGCTCCAGTGCCCGCTATCGGATCTACGGCAGCAGGTTCGCCCGCGATCCGTCGGTATTGCCCAATGGCCAGGACGCCCCGGATGACTGGCACCTGGGTCAGGGCGGGTTTCGCCTCGATTGGGACGCGTCAACACTCAGCCGCGTCAGCCTGCAAGGCGATCTCTACGATGGCCGCATCGATCAGCTCAATCCCGGGGACATCGCCGTCAGCGGTGGCAACGCGATGGTGAGGTGGTCGCGGACGATCTCGGAAACCTCGAATCTCACGGCCCAGGTGTACTATGACCGAACTCACCGCAACATCCCCGGCACCTTTGGCGAAGACCTCGACATCTATGACGTCGAACTGCAGCACCAGACACGGCTGGGTGCTAGACACGACCTGGTCTGGGGACTCGGTTACCGACTGATCAACGATCGCGTCGCCAACACACCGGCGCTGGCCTTTTTGCCGGCCCACGTCGCGCGAGGCTGGCTCACCGGATTCGTCCAGGACGAGATCGCCCTCGTTCCCGACCGGTTGTCCGTGGCCCTCGGCACCAAGATCGAGCACAACGATTACACCGGATTCGAAATCCAGCCCAGCGGCCGCGTGAATTGGACGCTCAGTCCGTCCGCGACCTTCTGGGCAGGGGTATCCCGGGCGGTCAGAACACCATCGCGCATCGATCGGGAGCTATATGCTCCAGGGCAACCGCCCTATTTCTTGGCTGGCGGCCCGGGATTCCACTCAGAAGACGAGCTGGCGTACGAGCTCGGATACCGCCACCACCAGGGCTTCCTCGCTCTCTCTGTGGCGACGTTCTACAGCCGCTACCACGGGCTTCGCAGTCTAGAGCAGGTCAACCCGCCAGCGGCCACCCCTCTCGTCATCGCCAACGGGCAGGACGGCGAGTCCTACGGAGCGGAGCTGACGGCGGAATACGTGGTCACAAGCCGGTGGCGCGTGCGGGCGGGATACACCGAGCTGCGCGTTCACATTTGGCCCAACCCCGGCAGCACCGACACGTCTCGCGGGGCGACGGAGTCCCAAGCGCCCGATCGCCAGCTGTTCCTGCATTCGTCGATCGACCTGAGCGCTCACCTGGGGTTCGATGCCGGACTCCGCGCGATCGGGGAGATCGCCCGACCGGGGGTCCCGGCCTATGCGGAACTGAACGCCAAGCTCACCTGGCAGCCGACCGCCAAGGTGGACCTGTCGATCGTCGGTCAGAACCTCTTGCACCCTCGTCACCCGGAGTTCGGGGCGCCGGCCACGCGCCGAGACATCGAACGTGGCGTCTATGGGTTAGTCGAATGGCGTTTCTGAGTCGAACGCTCCCCCTCGTTGCCCTCCTGGGGGCGGGCCCGGGGTTGGCGGCGCAAGGCGTGCGGGCCTCGGAATACCAGGTGAAGGCCGTGTTCCTCTTCAACTTCGCCCAATTCGTGGACTGGCCGGCCGACGCGTTCCCCGACTCCGCCACGCCTCTCGTGATCGGCATTCTCGGGAATGACCCCTTCGGCGAGGTGCTGGATCTGACCGTCCGCGATGAGCGCCTGCGTGGTCGGCCGTTTCAGGTGCAGCGCTACCGGAGCGTAGACGAGATCAAGACCTGTCACATCTTGTTCATCAGTCGATCGGAGGGTGCTCGACGGGAAGTGATCTTGGCGGGCCTCAAGCAGCGGGCGATCCTCACGGTGAGCGACGCCGACGATTTCGCCCAACGGGGCGGCATGATTCGCTTTGTGACCGATCGGAATCGCATCCGGCTCCAGCTCAACCTGGCGGCGATGGAAGCGGCCCACCTGACGATCAGCTCCAAGCTGCTGCGCGTAGCCGAGATCATGCGCCGAACTGGGAGTTGAGATGTCGCCGTTGCGCGACTGGCCGATCAAGCGGAAGATCACGGCGATCCTGCTACTGACCAGCGGATTGGTGTTGCTCTTGACCTCGGCCGCGTTCGTCACCTATGAGGTATTGACGAACCGCCGGACGATAAAAGTTCAGTTGGCGACGCGATCCCGCATTCTTGCCGCCAACAGCACCGCCGCGCTGGCGTTTGCGAACGAAGCGGACGCCACAGAGCTCCTGGATGCCCTGAAATACGACCCGCACATGGTGGCTGCGGCCCTGTATGACCAGGACGGACGGGTGCTCGCGACCTATCCGGCAGCAGCCGCCGCCGATCTCATCCCTGCCGCGCCGCAGCCGGACGGCTACCGCTTCGAGGGAGGCCGTCTCGTGGGGTTTACGCCCGTGGCGCAAGGGGAGAACAGGCGGCTGGGGACTCTCTACATCGCGTCGGACACGAAGGCGGTATCGGACGCGCTCCGGCTCTCCGGCGTCATCGCCCTCGGCGTCCTCGCGATCGCGCTGCTGGCCGCGTATGCGTTGGCCGCCGCCCTCCAGGGACGGATCTCGGAACCCATTCTCGCCCTGGCGGAAACGGCGACGGCGGTCTCCACTCGACAGGACTACTCCGTGCGGGCGCCCAAGCTCGGCGAGGACGAATTGGGCACGCTGACCGACGCCTTCAACCAGATGCTCGGGCGCATCGCGGACCAGGACCGCGAGCTGCGGCGCCACGCGACGGACCTCGAGCAGCGCGTCGAAGCGCGGACGCACGAGCTCTCGGAGAGCAACGAGACGCTGCGGCGCAATGCGGCGGAGCTGCTCGCTGCCAACCAGGAGCTCGACGCGTTCGCCTACTCGGTGTCACACGACCTGCGCGCACCGCTCCGCAGCATCGACGGATTCAGCCACGTGCTCCTGGAGGACTACGGCGCGCAGCTGGACGATGGAGGGCGGGATGCCCTGCGGCGGGTGCGTGCCGCCAGCCAGCGGATGGCGGCCCTGATCGACGACCTGCTCAAGCTTGCTCGGGTCACCCGCGTCGAGATGCGCTCGGAGACGGTGGATCTGAGCAGCATGGCACGGGACATCGTCGCGGACCTGCAACGGACGGAGCCGGCCAGGCAGGTGGAATGCACTATTGCCCCGGGGCTCAAGGCGCGGGCGGATCCGCCCCTGCTCCGCGTCGTGCTCGAGAACCTGCTGCGCAACAGCTGGAAGTACACCGCCAAGCAGCCGCGGCCGCGGGTCGAATTCGGATCCACCGACGCGAACGGCGGGACGGCGTTCATGATCCGGGACAACGGCGCCGGGTTCGACATGAAGTACATGGACAAACTGTTCGGCGTGTTTCAACGCCTGCACTCTGCCGCCGAATTCGAGGGGACCGGCGTCGGCCTCGCCACGGTCCGGCGCATCATCACGCGCCACGGCGGCCGGATCTGGGCCGAAGCCGCCGTCGATCAGGGCGCGACGTTTTTTTTCACGCTGTGATGGGAGGTTCTGTGAACCCCGGAAAAATTCTGCTGGTCGAAGACAACCCCGACGACGTCGCTCTGACGATGCGGGCACTCAAGAGTAACAACATCACGAACGACGTGGTCGTGGCGCAGGACGGCGTCCAGGCGCTGGACTATCTCTTCGGCGCGGACGGCGGCGCGGGAGCGGAGGCCCTGCCGGCGGTGGTGCTCCTCGACCTGAAACTGCCCAAGATCAACGGGCTCGAGGTGCTGCGGCGCGTTCGCTCCGAGGAGCGCACCAAGTTGCTGCCGGTGGTGATCCTCACGTCATCCGACGAGGAGCGCGACATCATCGACGGCTATAGCCTCGGCGCCAATAGTTATGTGCGCAAACCGGTGGACTTCGTGGAGTTCACCCAGGCGGCGAAGCAGCTGGGACTCTACTGGCTGCTCATGAACCGGGCGCCGCCGACGCCGCGTTAGGGCCGTGGCGGCGCCCGTGTAGGACGCGACTGACAGCGGGTCGCTCGCTCCTGCGACATGCTAGGACGTGCGCCTCAGGATCCTCGACCTCAAGCTCCCCCTCCTCATTAGTGGGCTGCTCCTGGTCGTCATCGGTGGCTTCTCCTGGGTCGCCTATCGAGCTGTGCAACGGTCCGCCCTCGAAGCTGCCGCGGAGCGCCTGGAGCGCGTTACGCAGCAACTGCAGGAGAACCTCGGGAGCGGCCTTCCCCGACGCTTCGCCGAAGTGCAGCAGCTCGCCGCTCGCCCCGCGATCCGTGATTATCTCCGCACCCCCACCCAGCGAACGCACGCCGCAGCCCTTGCCGAGCTGACGCGATTCACGTCGCTCGACCCGGTCAACGCGGCGGTCGAGCTCTGGGACAGCACGGGACTCCGCGTTCTCGCGGTGGGTCGCGCGCTGGCGCCTCTCGCGCCTCCCGACACGCGCGCCCTCCGGGAGTCGGCGACCGGTGCGACCGGCGCCGCCATCGGGCTTCTCCGGAGTCTCGGTGACTCGCTCGTCTTTCCCGTCGTCGCTCCAGCTGCACCGGGCGGACGCGGGGGATACGTCGTCAATTGGCGCCGGCTTGGCACGTCACCCCAAGGTCTCGCGCAGATCCGGGCGTTCATAGGGTCTGACGCCGCCGTTTTGGTGGGCAACAGCGGCGGAGATGTGTGGACGGACCTCTTGAGCCGCGTCGAGAGTCCACCAGCTCCCGCGAGGATGGGTGCGGGCCTGATCGAATACCAACGCGTGGGTCGGACGGGGTTTGTGTCGTGGCGCATGCCCATCCGTGGCACGCCATGGCACCTGCTGGTCGAGTTTCCGCGCCAGCGCGTGTTCGCGTCCGCGCGGGTCCTCCTCCGGCGTCTCGCACTGGTCGCCCTTGGCCTCATCATCGTGGGCGGCGTCGGGGCCTGGGGGGTGGAGCGTCGGCTGCAGGCGTCGGAAGGTCGTCTGGCCGCGATTGTGCGGGCGGCGCTCGACGCCCACGTCACGATGGACGACCGCGGCACCATCGTGACCTGGAATCCTCAAGCGGAAACCCTCTTCGGATGGCCGGCGCACGACGTCCTCGGACGGCACGTCGCCGACGTCATCGTGCCTCCCAATCATCGGGAGGCGCATTGGCGCGGCCTCCAGCACTTCCTGAAGAGCGGCGAGGCCCCGATTCTCAACCGTCGGCTCGAGCTCCTCGCCCTCCGGCGTGACGGAACGGAGGTCGCCGTCGAGCTCGCCGTCGCGCCAATCCGCCTGGGCAACTCGTGGATCTTCAGCGCATTCATCCGTGACATCACCGAACGCAACCAACTTGAGCAACAGCTCCGCCAGGCCCAGAAGATGGAGGCGGTGGGCCGGCTCGCGGGCGGGATCGCCCACGACTTCAACAACCTCCTCACCGCCATCTTCGGCTACGCCGACCTCCTCGCCGAAGACTTGCCACCGGATAGCTCGGCGCTGGCGGACGTGCGCGAAATCCGCACGGCGGCCACGCGCGCGTCAGCCCTCACACGACAGCTCCTCGCGTTCAGCCGGCAGCAAGTCCTCCAGCCGGTCGTGCTGAACGTGATCGACGTCGTGGGGGATCTCGAGAGCATGCTGCAACGAGTACTGGGGGAAGACGTCGAGCTGGAGGCTCGTTTCGCCGCTGACCTGGGGAACATCCGGGCGGATCAGGGCCAGCTGGAGCAGGTCATCCTCAACCTGGCCGTCAACGCTCGCGATGCCATGCCGACCGGCGGCAAGCTCACCATCGAAACCGCCAACGTCGAGCTCGACGAGCACTACGCCCAGACGCACCGCCCAGTCGTCCCGGGGCGATACGTGATGATCGCCGTCAGTGATACCGGCGTCGGCATGGACGCTGCGACTCAGGCCAGGATCTTCGAGCCGTTCTTCACGACGAAAGAAGCCGGCAAGGGTACGGGGTTGGGACTGGCGACCGCGTACGGCATCGTGAAACAGTCAGGCGGCTACATCTGGGTGTACAGCGAGCTCGGCCGGGGTGCCACGTTCAAGATCTACCTGCCACGGGTGGACGAACCTACGGACACGGTCGTCGCGCCACCGGAGCTGGGATCAGTGGCCGGCACCGAAACCGTGCTCCTCGCGGAAGACGACGCGTTGCTGCTTCCCCTCGCGCGCGATGTCTTGAAACGGTTTGGCTACACCGTGCTCGAGGCCCGGACACCGGCGGACGCGGTCGCCGTCGCCAAAAGCCACACGGGCGTCATCCACCTGCTCATTTCCGATGTGATCATGCCCGGGGAGAGCGGGCTGCAGCTCGCCCGCCGGCTGCTCGAGACTCGCCCGGGCTTGAGCGTGCTCTTCATCTCTGGATACAGCGACGAGGCGATCGTGCGTCACGGTGTGCTCGATCCCGGCACCGCATTCCTACAGAAGCCGTTTACGCCCGCCGCACTCGCACGGAAGGTCCGCGAGCTGCTCGACGCCCGCCCACCGGCGGCCAGTTGAACTGCGTCCCCCTACCGGCCATATTTCCCGCCCATTCCCGAGTAGCTCAGTTGGTAGAGCAGCCGGCTGTTAACCGGCGGGTCGCAGGTTCGAGTCCTGCCTCGGGAGCTTTCCTCCCTCATGTTTTGTGATGTCCCTCACGCTGTCGCCCACTGTAGGACAAGACTGACATTGCCCGGCCCGTGACCGACCGCTAGCGTGGTCCACCCTGCCCTACTGAGACGTCATGGGCGTACCCATCCGCCTGCTGTTGGTCGAGGACTCCGAAGACGACGCGCAGTTGTTACTGCGCGAGTTGAAGCGCGGGGGTTACCAACCCGCGCACGAACGGGTCGCGACCGAGGCGTCGCTCGCGGCCGCGCTCGATCGCCAGGAGTGGGACCTCGTCATCGGCGACCACAGCATGCCGGGGTTCAGCGGCATCGCGGCGCTCGTGCTCGTGCGTGGACGCGGCCTCGACGTCCCCTTCATTAGTGTGTCCGGCACGCTCACCGAAGACATGGCCGTGGCCGCCATGAAGGCGGGCGCGAACGACTGGGTCACCAAGGGGCAGCTCAAGCGCCTCATCCCCGCCGTCGAACGCGAGCTGCGCGATGCGAAAGCGCGCGCGACCCTGCGAGCGACCGAGGCGAGCTACGCCACGATGGTCGAGCACGCCCCGGTCCCCATCTACCGCTCCACGCCCGACGGCAGAATCCTCGCGGTGAACGACGCCCTGGTCCGTCTCCTCGGCTATGCCTCGGCCGACGAGGTCTTGCGGCTCGGGATGGCGCGCGACGTGTACGCCGACCCCGCCGAGCGGCAACGGCTCCTCGATCGCGATGTCCACAGCGATCGCGTGTACGATGAGCTCGAGGCCACATGGAAGCGCCAGGACGGTCGCCTCCTGACCCTTCAACTCAGCGTCCGCACCATCCGGAATGCCCTCGGACACGTGGACTACTATGAGACTTTCGTCCACGACCTCACGGAGCAGCGGCGCCTGCAGACGCAGCTCGTCCAGTCACAGAAGATGGAAGCGGTCGGCCGGCTCGCCGGCGGGATCGCGCACGACTTCAACAACCTCCTCACCGTGATCACGACGTCCTGCGACCTGTTGCTCGAGGATCTCGCCGCCGCCGATCCCAAACGCGAGGACGTCGAACAG
>Ga0137409_10007435_pt1 | contig 11269 bp, 10 predicted proteins | sample CZODoug1_16funga_FD_122059 | JGI IMG/M metagenome (GOLD analysis project Ga0137409, IMG submission 122059) | Vadose zone soil fungal communities from Angelo Coast Range Reserve, California, USA - CZODoug1_16fungal (Hybrid Assembly) | ecosystem: Environmental > Terrestrial > Soil > Vadose zone... | reverse complement strand
AAGAGGAGGCCCACGCGATGGCCGTGACCGTAGCCGGCCGCCGCGTAGCGCTCGCGCAAGGCCAGCGCCTCGGCGCGCACCCGCGCGTAGGTGTACTCGACGCCCGCGGCATGATAGGCGCGGCCGGGCGACGGCGGCGCGCAGAGGAAGGCGTGGTCGGGCGCGGCCTCCGCCGTGGCCAGGAACGCGTCGAAGACTGTGTTCATCGCCGTACGGTCAGAAGCTCGTCTTCGCCGTTCCTCGGTACAGGATCCTCGCCTGCCGATCGCTGATCTCGGCGTGGAGCGCGAGCATGGCGGGATCGAGGTCGGTCGCGGGCCGCGGCTCCAGCTCGAAATGCCCGAAGGCGTCCGCGCCCCGCACGAGAGTCGCGCTGTCGCGCGGGCCGCCCGTCTGGCGGAGGCGCGTGGGAATGTAGCGGATGGCGAAACCGATGCGGCGGGCCCCGGATGGATTGGCCCCCGAGCCGTGCACCATGAGCACGTGATGCAGCGACATCTCGCCCGGCTGGAGGACGATGTCGGCGGCCTGCGACTCGTCGACCTCGACACTGATCTCCTGGCCGCGCGAGAGGAGGTTGTCGGGATGAAACGTGTCGACGTGGGGCACCTGTCTCCGATGGCTCCCGGGGATCACGCGCATGTTGCCGTTGGCGGGCGTGCTCTCCGTGAAGGCCACCCACGCGGTGACCACGTCCGGCTCGCTCAGCCCCCAGTACGTCGCGTCCTGGTGCCAGGAGACGAACCCGGGGCTCCGCGCCTCCTTCGTGAAGAAGGACGTGTTCCAGCACAGGATGTCCGGGCCGATCACGTCCTCGATGGCGTCGAGGATGGCGGGATGCCGCACCAGCTCGGCCAGCCACGTGAGCAGGAGATGGGGCTTGATCCGGTAGACGCCCCGCAGCGGCCCGCCCAGATCGCCCTCGACCCGCTCGAGCCGCTCGCGGTACTGCCGGGCTTCCCCGGCAGAGAGGACAGGAATGGGAAAGTAGTATCCGTCCCGATGGTACTGCTCGATCGCTGCCCGCGACAACCGCTTGCCCATGGCCTCGTCTCCCTGAAATGACCCCTCGGTGCTCCCGAAGTATGGCACCGCCCGATCTAGATTGGGAAGGCCGTCAAGTGCACCGCCCGTCCCTCGGCCACCAGAGCGGCGCCCGCCAGGTTCGTGCCGCTCCATCGGTCAGGGCCTCACAGGTCTTGGATTTTCCCGGGCTGACGCAGCCCAGGGCCTTGGCAAGGATCTCGACATCGCAACCGTGGGCAGGGGCTGAGCCTCCTTTGTCTGATGGGCGAGAGGGGGAGCGAGATACCTCCCCTACTTAAAGGAGAGGGTGGCGAGGGGAAAGTTCGGGCCAAAACACAGGGAGGACTGCCGTGTCATAATCGGGGGAGACGCTCCCCACACCCCGAGACGAAAGGCCTCGAACCATGGCAAGCGAGCCCAGTGCCCTCGAGCTCAAGATGGACCCCGCAACCCTCTATCGCGAGGACAGCTTCACGGACCGGCGGATGGGCTTGATCCGCGTGCTCACGCCCGTCACTTCGGACGGGTTGACCGATCCGAGCCGCAAGGTTCTCTACGTCGGGGAGGCCCAGCTCCTCACGGCCGCCGGGCCGTTACCGCTGAGCTTCGAGATCGAGGCCGCCTCGCTCGGCGAAGCGGCCGAGCGCTTCGGCGCCGGCGCCAAGGTCGCCGTCGAGCGCGCCATGCACGAGCTTCAGGAGATGCGGCGGGAAGCCGCCTCCTCCATCGTCATTCCGGGCCGCGATCAGCTCGGATTCGGCAGGTCTGGCCCGGGCCCCGGAGGCGGCAAGATCCAGTTTCCGTAGCGGGCCCCGGAGAGCGGCACACCCTTACACCCATCCACGCGAGGTAGCCATGTCTGAGCCGACGAGAGCGCGGTCCGCCCGAGAAACCGAGCTGCTGGAGCGCGCCAGGAAGCGCCTGCCCGGAGGCGTGCTGGGAACGTACAAGTACGCGGCCGATGCCGCCTTCGTGGTCAAGAACGGCAAGGGCTCGAAGATCTACGACGTGAGCGGGCGCGAGTACATCGACTACGTGCTCGCCTCGGGCCCGCTCGTCCTCGGCCACGCGCATCCGGCGGTGGTGGCCGCCGTCCAGGAGCAGATCGAGGGCGGCAGCACGTACTTCATGGTCAACGAGCCCATCATCCAGCTCGCCGAGGAGATCTGCGAGGCGATGCCGTGCGCCGAGCAGGTGCGCTTCACCTCCACGGGCTCGGAGGCCACCTTCTTCGCCCTGCGCGTGGCCCGCACGTATCGCCAGCGCGACAAGATTCTGAAATTCGAGGGCGGCTACCACGGCGCCCACGACTACTCCATGATGAGCTCGGCGCCGCGGGCGCCCAAGGCCTTCCCGGCGCCCGTGCCCGACTCCTCGGGCATCCCGCACTCGATCGAGAGCGAGGTCCTGATCGCCCCCTTCAACGATCTCGGCACGGTCGAGGGCATCATCGCCACCCACGCCGACGAGCTGGCCGCCGTGCTCGTGGAGCCGCTGCAGCGGCTGGTGCCGCCCCAGCCCGGCTTCCTGCAGGGACTGCGAGACATCACCCGCCGCCACGGCGTGCTCCTCATCTTCGACGAGGTGGTGACAGGGTTCCGGCTCGCCTATGGCGGCGCCCAGCAGTACTACGGAGTGGTCCCCGACCTGGCAGCCATCGGCAAGATCGTGGGCGGCGGCTTCCCCCTGGCCGCGGTGTGCGGCTCCGAGGAGCTGATGCGCCCCTTCGATCCAGGGTTCGACGGCACGGGCACCTTCATCTCCCAGTCCGGCACCCTGAACGGCAACCCGATTGCCGCCGCGGCCGGTCTCGCCACCCTCGCCGAGCTACGCAAGCCCGGCGCCTACGACACCCTTCACGGCACCGGCCGACGTCTCATGGCGGGATTGACCGAGCTGGTGGGCAAGGCGGGACTGCCGGGGCAAGTGGTGGGCGAGCCCGTCTGCTTCGATCTCCTGTTCACCGACGAGCCCGTGGTCGACTACCGCGCGGTCCAGCGGGCGGACGGCGCGCTGTCCAAGACCTTCACCACCGAGCTGATCAAGCGCGGCGTGGTGAAGAACAATCAGAAGATGTACATGTCGCTCGTGCACTCGCCCGACGACGTGGCCAGGACCCTCGAGGCCTGCGAGGATGCGCTGAAGGTGCTTCCCAAGAAGAAAACGCGGGCGTAGTCGCGACTCCGCCCGAGCGGTTGCCCCCTCACCATCGAGGCGTCAGCCGGGCAGGACCGCCATCGCGGAGATCTCGATGACGGCGCCTTCGCGGAGCAGGCCCTTGACGATCACGCCGGTGGCCGTCGGGTAGCGGCCCTTGAAGAGCTCGCGTCGGACGTCGGCGGTTCGCGCGTAGTTCTCGGTGGTGGTGATGTAGTCCGTGGTCTGCACGATGTGCTCGAGTCCGCCGCCCGCGGCGTGGAGCAGCCGCTCGAACTTCCGGAAGATCACTCGCGTCTGCTCGACGATGTCTCCGGGCGCCACGACATGGCCGTGCTCGTCGGTGGCGGTGGCGCCAGAGAGGAAGAGGAGGTTGCCCGCGCGTACGGCGGGGGAGAACGTGTAGCGCTCGGGCCAGGGGCTTGGCCCGGTGATCACCTCGTAGGCGGTCATGATCGCTCCTTGGTATGCGCGGGCGCCGGCGGCCTCCGCAGCAGAAAGCGCTGGATCTTCCCCGTCTCCGTCTTGGGAAGCTCGTTCAGGAACTCGATCTCCCGTGGGTACTGGTGCCGTCCCACGCGGGCTTTGACGATGTCGACGATCTCGTCGGCCAGGCCTGCGTACGGAGGCTGTCCAGGCTTCAGGACGACGAAGGCCGTGACGATCTGCCCTCTGAGTTGATCCGGCCGGCCCACCACGGCGGCTTCGGCCACCGCCGGATGGCGGAGAATGGCGCTTTCCACCTCGAAGGGCCCGATCCGGTAGCCCGAGCTCTTGATCACGTCGTCGGCCCGGCCCTCGAACCAGAAATGCCCGTCGCCGTCTCGCCGCCCGAGATCGCCGACGGCCATCCAGTCACCGCGATAGCTCTCGCGTTCCCGCTCCTCGTCACGCCAGTAGCCGAGGGAGTAGTACCCCTCGCGGTCGGGCCGCATGGCGATGTGGCCGACCACCTCCGGGCCCACCTCGCGGCCTTCGTCGTCGACGATGGCCACGGCGCATCCGGGAAGCGGCAGACCCATGGAACCCGGCTTCACCTCCATCTCGAGCGCGTTGCAGTTGCCGATGGGCAGGCCAAACTCGCTGGACCCGTAGTGGTCCATTACGGTAATCCCCCAGTGCTGCTGGAAGAAGGTCACGACTTGCGCATTGAGCGGCTCGCCGCAGCTGCTGGCCCGGCGCAGGCGGACGGGCGACTGCCCGAGCGTATGCGGCGGCAGCGCCATCACACCCCGGAGCAACGTTGGCGTGGTAGCAAGGTTTGTCACGCCGTCCTTGCCGAGGCGCTCGAGGCAATACTCGGCGGTGGGCGGGGCCTCGTGGCACGTCACGGCCACGCCCATCGCGAGGGCGACCATGTAGCAGATCAGGCCATAACCCCAGCCCGGGTCACCGGTAGGCCAGAAGACGTCATCCGGATGAAGATCCACGCCGTACGTCATCCAAGGATGAACGGCCGCCACGAAGTTGGTGGCAACCTGCACGCCCTTCGGAGGGCCGGTGGAGCCGGAGGTGTAGAGGAGGACGGCGGGATCGTCCCGGCGCCGACGGGCCAGCTCGGCACGGTCGGACTGCCGTCCGACGGCGGCCTCGAACCTCACGTCTTGCTCGGGCACCGGGCCGCTCCCGGCCACCGTCACGACGATGGCCCCATCTGGCAAGGGGGTCGGCACACGAGAGCGGTACTCCCACTGAGTGCAGAGCACCTTGGCCCCGCTGTGCCGCACGCGGAACTCGATGGCGTCGGGGCCGAAGCCCGTGAAGATCGGCACGTAGACACCGCCGGCCTTCCACGTGCCGATCATGATGGCGAGCGTTTCTGGAACGCGGGGCAGGTAGCCGGCCACGCGGTCCCCTTCCCCCACCCCGCGATCGCGGAGCCAGTTACAGAATTTCGTGCTCAGCCGGCTGAGCTCTTCGAACGTGCAGGTCTGGCAGACGCCGTTTTTCCCCACCCAGCGCAGGGCCGGCCGGCTCGCGCCCACGTGACGATCGACGATGGTGTGGCCGAGATTGACCGGGCCGGAGGGATCCCAGTCGAGCGCTCGGAGCGTGTCGGCCCAGCGGAACGCGCGACGGGCCTCGACGTAGGTCGGTCGGCTCATCGGCATCGCAGGAGGTAGACGTGGTGCCCTTCCAGGACTGTCTCGCTCTTCTGGTTCACCATCGCGACCCGCAGGCGCAGCACTCCTCGATCACCTTTGCGTTCGAGCGCGGCCACTTCGAACTCCGCGTGCACGGTATCGTTGAGGAGAACCGGCTTGAGAAAGCGGCAGCCCTGCTCCAGGAAGGCGATCATCGATGCCTCGAGACGAGGTGACATCGGCGAGCCGCCCAGGGCCGACATGGCCATCACGAGGAGCCCGTGGGCGACGCGGGCCCCAAACCGCGTCTGGCGAGCGTACTCCTCATCGTAATGGAGCGGGTGGTTGTCGCCCGTCAGGCCCGAGAACAGGAGGAAGTGGGCGTCGCCCAGTGTGCGGCCTGGGCTGCGGAAGCGATCGCCGAGCTTGAAGTCCTCGAAGTAGAGCTGGGCGTCCTGGTCCATGGTGGCCCGGACATTCTAGCAGCAAGCCTTGAGCGCCGGGACGGCGGGGGCCGCACCCGGCGACAGGACCGCTGATCCGCGCCGGACGCGCGATCGGGAATTTCGGATCACGGGGAGACGAGCCCCCTTGACCCGGCGGCTGTTTTTGCCGATGCTCCGGCCTGAGATGGATACCCAGAAGCTGGCCCAGACCGCGGCCGACGCCGTCGACACCCGCGAGCTCGTCTCGCTGCTCCAGCAGATGGTGCGCATCCGCAGCTACTCCGCGGGCGGCGAAGAGGGCACCATCGCCCGCTTCATGCGCGACTATCTCGCCCGGCTCGGCCTCGAGGTCGAGCTCCAGGAAGTCCAGCCCAACCGCTTCAACTGCATCAGCCGGATGCCGGGGGCGGGGGGCGGCACCAGCCTCATGCTCAACGGCCATCTCGACACCAATCCCGCGGGCGAGGGCTGGACCAAGGATCCCTTCGGGGGCGACGTCGACGACGAGTGCATCTACGGGATCGGCGTGTCCAACATGAAGGCCGCGGACGCGGCCTACGTGGCGGGGCTTCAGGCGGTGCAGCGGGCGGGAATCCGACTCCGGGGAGACGTGATCCTGGCTCACGTCGTCGGCGAGCTGCAGGGCGGCGTGGGCACGGTGCACATGCTCGAGCAGGGCGTCCGCGCCGACCGGTTCGTCGTCGGGGAGCCGACCGATAACTCGGCGCTCACGCTGCACGCGGGATCGCTCGAGGCGGAGCTGACCGTGCACGGGCGAACGCGGCACCTCTCCAAGATGGAGGAAGGCGTCGACGCGATCGCCAAGATGTTCAAGGTCATCCCCGCCCTCAACGCCATGTCCTTCTCGGGACCGGATCGGCCCGACTACCGGGGGCTCCGGCGCGTGGGCATCGGAGTCATCCGCGGCGGGCTCGGGCCCGAGTACCAGGACTGGCGGCCCTCGCTCCTCGCCGATCGCTGCTCGATCAAGTTCTCTGCCCGCTACAGCCCGGGACAGACGCCGGAGATGGTCGCCGAGGACATCCGGGCGCTGATCGCGCGCATGCAGAAGGACGATCCCGACCTGGTGGCGGACGTGCGGCTGAACCAGGGCGGGCAACGGATGCTCATGGGACCCTTCGAGGTCACGCGGGACGCGGACATCGTGCAGACGGTCGTCCGGGCACATCGCGAGGTGGTCGGGGAGGCGCCGAAGATCGGGGACGTGGCCCCGTACAAGTTCTACGGCACCGACGCCGCGCACCTGTCGCGGGCGGGAATGATCGGGCTCGTGTACGGGCCCGGAGGCAAGTACAACACGATGCCCGACGAGCGCGTGGAGCTGCGCGACCTCTTCAACGCGGCACGCGTGTACGCGCGCGTGATCGTCGAGACGTGCGCGTGAGAGCGGGACGGGGAGGAGCGACAATGACCTATTCGCGGCGTGACTTCCTTCGCAGCACCGCCATCGGCGCCGGCCTCGCGGCCCCCCTCGCCCAGACGCTCTTCGGTCCCTCCGTGGCGCGGGCCCAGGGCGACAAGCACGGGGGCACCCTGCGCATCAGCGCCACCTTCGGGCTCAGCACCATCAACCCGGTGGCCCACATCAGCGGGGCGGAGTGGATGGCCACGCGCTGGCTCTACAACAACCTCACGCGGCTCAACGTCAAGCGCGAGGTGGTGCCCGACCTCGCCGAGTCGTGGGCAGCCTCCGAGGGCGGGCGCGTGTGGACGTTCAAGCTGCGGCGGGGAGTCCAGTTCCACATCGGGCGCGAGGTGGTTGCTGACGACGCCGTGGCAACCATGCAGACCATTCTGGATCCCAAGACGGCCTCGCCGTACCGCGGCGAGATCGGCCCCATCGAGCGCGTCGACGCCATCGACAAGTACACGGTGCGCTTCACCCTGCGGGTGCCCTTCGCCGACTTCCCCGCCATGATGACGCTGCCCGTGGCGCGCATCGTGGCCCGCGAGGGGCTGGGCGACCTCAAGGCGCTGGCCGCCAAGGAGTTCGGCTCGGGGCCGTTCCGGCTGCGCGAGTTCGTGCCGGGCGACCGCGTCACCGTGGAGCGCTTCCCCAGCTACTACCGCAGCGGACTGCCCTACCTCGACGCGGTGACCCTCAAGATCTTCCCCGAGCCGACGACCGAGCTGACGGCGTTCAAGGGGAAGGAGACGGACTTGATCTGGGACGTGAGCCCGGACCTGTTCTCGCAGGTCGCCGGCACGCCCGGGGCGGACGCCATGGCCGTGCCCGGCGGCACCTTTGCCAACGTGATCCTGCCGTCGGACAAGCCGCCCTTCAACGACAGCCGCGTGCGGGAGGCCCTCAAGTACACCGTGGATCGCACGAAGATGCTGGCGGCCATCCATGGCGCGCACGGCGAGCTCGCCAACGACCATCCCGTCTCCTCCGCGTACACGTTCTATGCGCAGCTGCCCCTGCGTACTCCGGACCTCGGCAAGGCCAAGGCGCTCCTGCGCGAGGCCGGCCACGGGGGCGGGATCTCGTTCAAGATCTCCGTGGCGGCCTCACCGCCCATCCGCGAGCAGATGGCCGTCATCCTCAAGGAGATGGCGAAGCCGGCAGGCTTCAACATCGACGTCGAGGTGCTGCCCTACGATCGCTATCTCGCCCAGGTGTGGAACAAGGGCGTGCCCTACGTCGGCTTCTACGCCACGCGGCCCACCGCGGACACGATCCTCATGAAGCTCTACCATCCCAAGGACGGCCTCGACGAGGGGCGCTGGGCGCCATCGCACGCGGAGGCCGTGAAGATGCTCGAGCAGGCGCGCGAGACGCTGGACGTCGCGCAGCGGCGCCGCCTCTACGCGCAGTTCCAGAAGGTCGCGCGCGACGACGGGCCGTTCATCATCCCCTTCTTCCGCAGCGAGCTGAGTGGCAAGTGGGCCTACGTGCGGGATTTCCGGCTGAACGCGAGCAACTTCGAGATGGATCTCGAGGAGGTCTGGCTCACCGCCGACGCGCCGCGGAAGAAGGCCTAGGAGGCTGCCGTTCAAGCCGTTCCTGTGCACTCGCGAGCTTAGCTCGTGGCCTTCTACGTGGCGCGACGGACGCTGTCGATCGCGCTCGTCCTCGTCCTCATCTCGCTGATCGTCTTCGTGGCCATCCACGTGCTGCCGGGGAGCGCGGCCACCCTCATCCTCGGCGAGTACGCCACCCCGGAGAGCCTGCGCGCGCTCGAGCGCGACATGGGTCTCGACCGCCCGTTCGTCCTCCAGTACGCGGCATGGATGGGCGGCGTGGTCACGGGCGATTGGGGCTATTCGCTCGCCATGAAGCAGCCCGTGACCGCCATCGTGGGGCTGCGGCTGCGCAACTCCGCCCTGCTCGCGGGCTTCGCGCTCGTCGCCGTGGCCCTCATCGCGGTCCCCCTCGGGACCCTCGCCGCCCTCCGGCGCGGCCGGTGGCTCGACCTCGCGATCCTCACGGGCTCATACATCGGGATCTCGGTGCCCGAGTTCGTCACGGGCATGGTGCTCATCCTCGTGCTCGCCGGGCCGTCGCTTCATCTCTTCCCCACCGGCGATTACGCGCCGCTCGCCGCCGGCCTGCGCACATGGCTCTCGCACCTGGTGCTGCCGGCCCTCACCCTCACCCTGGTCCTCCTCGCCCACGTGCTCCGCCAGACGCGGTCCGGGCTCGTGGAGGTCCTCCAGTCGGCGTACGTGAGGACGGCGCGGCTCAAGGGGGCGACGGAGCGCCGCGTCGTCGCGCGCCACGCCTTGCGGAACGGGCTGCTGCCCGCGGTGACGGTGATCGCCCTCGACCTCGGCTACCTCATGGGCGGCATCGTCGTGGTGGAGGAGGTGTTCGCGTATCCGGGGATGGGGCGGCTCATTCTCTACGCGATCCAGAACCGCGACGTGCCGCTCCTGCAGGTGTCGATCCTCATCATCGCCGCCACGTACGCCTTCGCCAACTTCGCGGCGGACCTCGCGTACGCGTGGCTCGATCCGCGGATCCGATATCAATGATCACCATCGCCCGGGCGGTCCGCGCGAACCCACCCCTGGCCATCGGCACCTTCATCCTCGCCTGCGTGCTCGCCCTCACCGTGCTCGCGCCCTTCATCGCGCCGTACGGGATGGCGGAGCAGAGCATTCTCGATCGCTTTCAGCGACCGGGCGTGAAGCACCTGCTCGGCACCGATCAGTACGGCCGCGATCTCCTCACCCGCACGCTTTTCGGCGGCCGCACCGCGCTGCTCCTGGGACTGGGCGCGGTCGCCCTCGGCCTCCTCTTCGGCGTGCCCATCGGTCTCGCCAGCGGCTACGCGGGGGGGCGGACCGACGAGGTGGTCATGCGCGTGGTCGACGCGTTCCTCTCCTTCCCCGCGCTCCTCATGGCCCTCATGATCGTCACCGCGCTCGGAGCCAGCACCGCGCATGCCCTGCTCGCCATCGGCGTCGCCAGCGCCCCCGGCATCGCCCGCATCGTGCGCAGCCAGACCCTGGCCGTGAAGCACGAGGAGTTCGTGCTGGCGGCACGCGCGCAGGGTGATTCGCACGCCTACATCATGTTCGGCGAGATCCTGCCCAACCTCCTGCCCCCCATCGTGATCGAGGCGAGCATTCGCGTGGGCTTTGCCATCCTTGCCTCGGCCAGCCTGTCCTTCCTCGGCCTCGGTGTCCAGCCGCCCACGGCGGATTGGGGGTTGATGATTCGCGAGGCGCGCCAGCACATCTTTCTCTCGCCCTGGCCGCTCCTCTGTCCCGGCCTCGCGCTCGCCCTGACCATCGTGGGCTTCAACCTTTTCGGCGACGGCGTCCGTGATCGCCTGGCGGGGCGTACGTGATGTCGCGGCAAGCGGCCGAGCCCGCTCTTCAGATCGAGCGGCTGTCCGTGAGCTTCGACACGCCGCGCGGCGAGTTCTTCATCCGTAACAAGTATCCCGAGCCGGTCTGGGTGAAGCCCGACTGGGCTTTCCTCGAGGTCGGCGAGCCGAGTGAGCCCGTCGTCGATCGCGGCGGTGTAGCGGGCGACGAGCTCGTCGCGGCGCGTCTTCGTCATGCGCACATGCTGCGGCACCGGCTCCTCGACCCCGACGAAGGTCTTGAGGGCCCACTTCGTGATCGCCTGGTGCAGCAGGGCGCCGCGTGTCGAGTTCGTCTGCACCGCGATGGCGAAGCCGCGCTCCGGCGCGAGCATGAGAACACCTTGCTGGCCGATCGCCGAGCCGCCGTGGAGCTGGAGCGTCACGCCGCCGACCTCGCGCAGGAACCACGCGACGCCGACACCGCGGTCGTTGTCGGCCGGCGCGAGCCGCGTCCGCATGAGCTCAAGCGATCCGACCGACAGGAGCCGGCCGCCATCCGACGTGCGCCCGTCGCCGAGGTGGAATCGCGCATAGGTGAGGAGGTCCCGCACGCTGGAAATCACGCCGCCGACGGGGGTGGTGGCCCGGGGGAAGGCGTAGGGACGCACGACACGCGGCTGCTCGTCGACGACGGAGTGCCCCGCGGCAACGCGGTGGGTGATCGCCTCATCGGCGTTGAAGCAGCTCTTGGCCATGCCGAGCGGGATGAAGAGAA
>Ga0137409_10007433_pt1 | contig 11269 bp, 13 predicted proteins | sample CZODoug1_16funga_FD_122059 | JGI IMG/M metagenome (GOLD analysis project Ga0137409, IMG submission 122059) | Vadose zone soil fungal communities from Angelo Coast Range Reserve, California, USA - CZODoug1_16fungal (Hybrid Assembly) | ecosystem: Environmental > Terrestrial > Soil > Vadose zone... | reverse complement strand
AATGCTTGTTGAGTACAACGGGCGGAGGCGCCGATTGTGCCTCTTGTGTGGCAATAGCCGTTAGGACAGCCCGGACTTTGTTATACAGCGACGTCAATGGTATTTTTGCCGTCCGATGCTCGCGTCCATGAATGAACTCGCCATGGCGCGGATCTATTCCGAACGCCTGCGAAAAGACGAACGCGTCAAAGGCCAACAACAGCCTGTCGGTGTTCGATATTTTCTCGTTATATAGAAATCGGAAAGGAATGTAGTCGTTCCCATCGGCGCGTCCGGTTCCACGAACTAGACGTAGTCCATGGAGTTCGGCTTTCAGATTTGGCGTTGACAGGCTACAGTCGGCGATAAGGGCGTAGAGCCGCCGCCTGATTGCCTGCACGGATGGTGTGCCGATGTACAGTTGGCCGTCGGCCACAACTGCACGCAATTCGTTCGAGCCGCGGTGCCGGGAGGTATCATCCAGTTCCATCAACGGCGGATCGATGCCTGATTGGTCGACGGCAACACCGTGGCCGATCAGATGGGCCTTTGTGTGGCACTTCAGAAACGCTTCGAAGATTTCCTGCGTGATCGCCATACACCCATTTTCCGATAGACGTGGCGCGACCATCCTCCTGCCTGGCAAGCAGGCCCGCGGCCTGCCGGACCGTGGTGGGGCGGTGATATTTGAATGCGTACATGTCTCGATTCTCCTGCGTATGGTTCTAACTTCTATCTTCTATGAGTGGCGCATGTCCTTGTCGGAAAACCGGTTCCCACTTTTCCGGGACATGCGCTACGAGGCGCTATTCCAGATTCTGCACTTGCTCGCGAAACTGCTCGACCACCGTCTTGAGCTCAAGCCCGATATTGGTGAGCGTCACGTCGTTTGACTTGGAGCAAAGCGTATTGGCTTCGCGGTTGAGCTCTTGCGACAGGAAGTCGAGCCTTCGCCCAATCGCCTTGCCATCGGCGATCAGGCGCTTGGCCTGCGCAACATGCGACGCCAGACGATCGAGCTCCTCGCGAATGTCGGCCTTGCTGGCGATCAGGATCGCTTCCTGATGCAGCCGGTCCGGATCAAAGCGGCTCGACGCATCCAAGAGCAGAGCGATCTGCTCGGCGATGCGCGCCTTGATGGCTTCGGGGCGCCGGCCGGGGACTTCCTCGGCGCGCACGGTGAGCTTCGCGATCTCGTCCAGGCGCAGCGTCAGCACCTTTTCTAGCGAAGCGCCCTCGCGCCGACGCATCGCGACAAGCTCGGCCAACGCCCCGTGGAAGCCATCGACCACAGCCTGCTCGGCGGCACGCCGCTCGTCCTCCTTCTCGTCCTCGTCCATCACCTCGATGACGCCCTTGAAGGCGAGAATGCCATCGAGCCGCGGCGCCTCAGCCGCGACCCGACCAGACAGATCCTTGAGCGTGGTCAGCACCGCGTTGAGCACACCCTCGTTCACCCGCACGATGGGCGCGATCCCCTGCCGCGTGATGGTGAGCGTGCCATAGACCGTGCCGCGCGAGAGCGTCTCGGCCGCGCGCGCACGCACCGGCGTCTCGACGGCGTCCCAGCCGGCCGGCAGGCGCAGCCGCACGTCGAGGCCCTTGGCATTGACCGACTTGATTTCCCACGCCCAGGCGTAGGTGCCGCATACGCCATGGCTGCGAGCGAAGCCGGTCATGCTCGACAGCGTCATCAGTTGTTTCCGCCCCGTAAGAGAGATCCGAAAGCAAAGCAGATTCGAGGCCGGACCTTAGAGCATGATCCCGAAAAGTGGAAACCGGATTGCACCCGAAAATAGGACTGCGCCCACAACCGCTGTGAGCACTATGCCGCCGCCAGTGGCGGCACGTTACTGCTTCTTGGCGTTCGCGTTGGCCGCAGCGCCCGGCGCAGCCGGGACGGTGGCTGTCGGATTGCGCTTGGGCTGCGCCTTCGGCGCCGCCGCCGGCAGGATCGGGCGCGCTGCTCCCGGGGCCTCTTCCGGCTGAAACGAGGTCGCCGCAGCCGAGCTGCGGTCGGCGTGCTCAAGCGCGCGCAGCTTCGCAACATTGCGCAGGTGCTGATCATAGGTGTCGGCGAACACATGACCGCCGGTCCCGTCAGCCACAAAGAACATCTCTTTGGTGCGGGCCGGATTGGCCGCAGCCTCAAGCGAGGCGCGCCCGGGATTTGCGATCGGACCGGGCGGCAGCCCGTCGATCATGTACGTGTTATAGGGCGTCGGCGTTTCCTTTTCACTCTTGGTAATAGAATGGCCGAGCGAGCCCTTGCCGCCGACGAGCCCGTAGATGATGGTTGGATCCGACTCCAGCCGCTTGCGCTGCTTCAACCGATTGACAAAAACCGCAGCGACACGTGTGCGCTCGTCGGACTTGCTGGTTTCCCTCTCAATGATCGATGCAAGAATGACAAGCTGCTCGGGCGTACGCACCGGCAGATCAGACGAGCGCCGATCCCAGACCTCCTGCAGCACACGCCTCTGATCCCGCTGCATGCGCAGGAGCACCTGCTCGCGTGGCGTGCCACGCCCGAAGCGATAGCTCTCAGGCAGCAACGAGCCCTCGCGCGGAATGTCTTTGATGTTGCCGGTGAGAAACTCACTGTCGAGCAGGCGGCGCACGATCTGCTCGGAGGTCAGTCCCTCCGGAAGCGTGACGGCGTGCTGGACGACCTTGCCTTCCATCATGGTCTCGACCACGTCGCGGACGCTCGCCTGCCGGCCGAACACATATTCGCCGGACTTGAGATCAGCGCGCGCCTTGAGCGCGATCACTCCGCCCAGGAAGATCATGGGATGCTCGTCGATCACGCCCTCCCGCCGCAGCAGGTCGGCGATATCCATGATGCCAAGGCGCGATGGAATGTTCACCGCCTTTTCCCGCTCGAGCGGGCCAGGCGCCTCGAACCGTGTCTTGCCGATCGCAAACGCAACTCCGCCGGCGATGCCGAGCAGGATCAGCAGCGTGAAGATCGCATTCCCAACGATCACCAGGGGATTACGCGTGCGCCTCGAGCGGCGGGGGGGTACTGTCACTTGCTCAGGCTCCAGCGCCGCCCGCGGCGAGCGCGGTGCAAGGCGTTTTTGATCCAACGACGCGCCGATGCCGTCCTGTGGCCGCCCGGAGATGGGCGGGTAAGGCTCACCCGCATCCAAGGGCGTGCGCGCCGAAGCCTCACCCGCAAGGCCATGTGGCGCGACGCGCTGACCCGGACTGGGGCGCATCGACCCGGCGCCGACCAGATTCGGCATCGGTCGTTCCGACTGAATGGGCGGCTCCGGTTCATTGGACCAACTTGCCCCCGCATTCGGGCGGGCTTGGGGCGACGGAGCAGTGATGCGCTCGCTCGTCCGCGACACAATCTCGCTCGAAAACCACTTGCGTTTCGGCGGCGTCACCCCATTGGCCGATGTCGAAGGGGTATCCTTTGACAGATGGGTGCTCGCCGGCAGTCCATTCGACCTGCCGGGCGTTTGCGGCGATCCTCCTTTTGGTTGTGAGCTCTGCGAGAGCGGCGTCGATGGGGGCGCAGCCGATGGCGTTGGCGGATCGCTCAGCAGCGGTCGCGGCCTCAACGTCGATCCGCGAACCGTTGGGGATGGCTTGCTGGCGGCCGGCGTCGCGGCCGCACCATGCTTTGTCGTTCCAGCGACCGAGGTCACGCGTCCGGACGCTGGCGCAGAGGACGACGCCAACGGTGACGAGGACGACGATGGTCGCAATGATGATGATGACAGCGATGAGGTACGTGGCCGCACCGGACCCTTTCCGCCCCCATGACCGTTGTCGCTACCGCCTGGCGGTCCGCCCTCTGGATCCACCACCCTATCCCCACTCCGCCGCCAACTACCGTCCCCTTAACTCCGAAGGTGGCAGCGGTTTTGGTCCTTGACCAGATGAATCTGAGTTACACGGCTTGATTCTCTCCCGCCCTCAGATACCTCTAAGTTCTTGTCAAATATGGCGGACTTGGGACTCGTTTGTGGCGGGCCGCCAACTAGTCCCCAACTTTTCGAAACACCAGAGACGCGTTCGTCCCACCGAACCCGAAGGAGTTCGACAACGCGACCGAGATCGGTCGCTTTTTGGCCTGGTGCGGCACCAGGTCAATCGGTGTCTCGACCGATGGGTTGTCGAGATTGATCGTCGGCGGCGCGACCTGATCGCGAATGGCAAGGATCGAGAAGATCGCCTCGACTGCACCCGCTGCGCCTAACAGATGCCCGATCGAAGACTTGGTCGAGGACATGCTCAGCCCTCCGGCCGCGTTTTCGACCAGCCGCTGTACGGCGCCAAGCTCGATCTCGTCCCCGAGCGGCGTCGAGGTGCCGTGCGCATTGATGTAGTCGACCTCGCCGGGCGAAAGGCCGGCGCGCTTGAGCGCCGCCTTCATGCAGCGGAACGCGCCGTCGCCATCGGGCGCCGGCGCGGTGATGTGATAGGCATCGCCGGAGAGCCCGTAGCCGATCAGCTCGGCATAGATCCTGGCGCCGCGTTGCTTGGCGTGCCCGTATTCCTCAAGCACGACCGCGCCGGCGCCTTCCGCCATCACGAAGCCGTCGCGATCGCGGTCATAGGGCCGCGAGGCGCGCTCGGGCGTGTCATTGAAGCCAGTCGAGAGCGCGCGCGCGGCCGCAAAGCCGGCCATCGATACGCGGTTGATCGGCGACTCGGTGCCGCCCGCCACCATGACGTCGGCATCGCCGAGCGCAATCAGCCGCCCGGCATCGCCGATCGCATGTGAGCCGGTCGAGCAGGCAGTGACCACCGCGTGATTGGGGCCTTTGAGACCATGCTCGATTGATACATAGCCGGAGGCGAGATTGATGATGCGGCCGGGAACGAAGAATGGCGACACCCGCCGCGGCCCGCGCTCTTTCAACACAACACCGGTGTCGGCGATGCCGCCTGCACCGCCAATGCCCGCGCCCATCATCACGCCGGTCACGATCTGGTCTTCGTAGGTCTGCGGCTTCCAAGCCGCATCGTCGAGCGCCTGCTTGGCTGCGCACATCGCGAAGACGATGAACTCATCGACCTTGCGCTGCTCCTTCGGCTCCATCCATTGATCGGGATTGTAGCTGCCGCTTGAGCCGTCGCCGCGCGGGATCTGGCCGGCAATGCGAGCGGGCAGATCGGACACATCGAAACGCTCCACGCGTGTCACGCCGCTTTGGCCCGCGATGAGACGCTGCCACGTATGCTCGACGCCACAGCCCAGCGGGGTGACCATGCCGAGACCCGTGACGACCACTCGTCTCATGTCCGGCTCCTCAGCTCATCGTCAGGACCAGGCGTGTCACGGTCAGACGCGTCACGCTCAGACGTGTCACAGACAGATGTGCCGCCGTCGCGACGGCAGCAACCCCGCACACGCGCCAACGACCGCATGAGACCGGAGGGATCAGCTCTTCGCGTTCTTCTCGAGGAATTTGACCGCATCGCCCACGGTCAAAATGGTCTCAGCCGCGTCATCGGGGATTTCGCAACCGAACTCTTCCTCGAAGGCCATGACGAGCTCGACGGTGTCGAGACTGTCGGCGCCGAGATCGTCGATGAAGCTTGCATTCTCGGTCACCTTGTCGGCTTCAACGCCCAGGTGCTCGACGACGATCTTTTTCACCCGCTCGCCAATATCACTCATCGCTTCGCCCTCATATCCTTGCATTTGGCTCGACCAATCAACGCCCCCGAGCCTTTGAGTTGAGCTTGTTGTCGCAACCGGCGGGATCACGTGCGGTCGCGTTAGCCCCGTGTTTAGTCCCAGCCAAGCCGAGGTTCGGTTACCACACTTCAAAAGCCTTGACTAGCACACCGGGCCACCCACGGGGGCAAGTCCGGGACCCGCGAATCTCGGCTAGAACATCGCCATTCCTCCGTTGATATGCAATGTCTGGCCGGTGACATAGCCAGACTCGTCGGAGGCGAGGTAGACTGCGGCCGCAGCCACCTCGGCGCCGCTACCGAGCCGGCCGGCCGGCACTCGCGCCAGGATCGCCTCGCGCTGCTTGTCGTTGAGCTTGTCGGTCATCGCGGTCGCGATGAACCCTGGTGCAATGCAATTGGCGGTCACGCCGCGCTTGGCATACTCCTGGGCGATCGACTTGATCAATCCAATCATACCAGCCTTGGCGGCCGTGTAGTTGGCCTGGCCCGGATTGCCGGTGACGCCGACCACCGAGGTGATGCCGATGATGCGGCCGTGGCGCCGGCGCATCATGGTCTTCATGGCGGCCCGTGCGAGGCGAAACGTCGCCGTCAGGTTGAGCGCGATCACCTCATCCCACGCCTGGTCGCTCAACTGAACGAGAAGGTTGTCACGCGTAATGCCGGCATTGGCGACGAGAATGTCGACCTTGCCCATGGCGGCTTCGCAGGCCGGCACCAACGCCTCGACCGCATCCTTGTCGGCGAGGTCGCAGGTGAGCACATGGACGCGACTGGCAAGCTCGCCGGCGAGCGCATCGAGCGCTTCGCGGCGCGTACCCGAGATCGCGACAGTTGCGCCCTGCGCGTGCAGCGCGCGCGCGATCGCGCCGCCGATACCGCCGCTTGCGCCGGTGACAAGCGCGCCCTTGCCGCTCAGATCGAACATCGCCGCCCTCCCCTCATGCGCGCGCCGCCTTGAAGGCCGCGACATCCTCCGGCGTGCCGAGCGACACCCCGCTCGCACCATCCGCGATGCGCTTGACGAGTCCCGAGAGCACCTTGCCGGATCCAATTTCGTAGAATGTCGTGACGCCCGCTTGCGCCATGAACGCGATGCTCTCGCGCCAGCGCACCGTGCCGGTCACCTGCGCGATCAGGCCGCGCACGATCTCTGCGGGATCGGAGGTCGGCTGCGCCAGCACGTTGGCGACGAGCGGCACGCATGGCGGCTTCACCATGACTTTGGCGAGCGCGTCCGCCATGACTTCGGCGGCGGGCTGCATCAATGCGGAATGAAACGGACCGGAGACCGGCAGCATCATGGCCCGCCGCACGCCTTTCGCTTTCGCAATCTCGACCGCACGCTCAACCGCAGCCCTGTGGCCCGACACCACAACCTGCCCGCCGCCGTTGTCGTTCGCTGCCTGCACGACCTCGCCCTGCGCGGCCTCCGCCGCAATGGCAGCGGCCTGCTCGAATTCCGCGCCGATCAGCGCAGCCATCGCGCCCACACCCACAGGCACCGCCTGCTGCATGGAGCGGCCGCGAATGCGCACCAGCCGCACCGCGTCGGCAAGCGTCAGCGCGCCGGCAGCGGCCAGCGCCGAGTACTCACCCACCGAATGCCCGGCAACGAATGCCGCATCGCGCTTGAGGTCAACGCCCGCCTCGGCCTCGAGCACGCGCATCGCGGCGAGTGAGACCGCGACCAGACCAGGCTGTGCATTCTCGGTCAGGGTCACGCGATCGGCCGGGCCTTCCCACATCGTGGCGCTGAGCTTGTCGCCAAGCGCCGCATCGACCTCATCGAAGACCGCACGGGCCACCGCGAAGGTCGCGGCGAGCCCCTTGCCCATGCCGACCGCCTGGCTGCCCTGGCCTGGAAACACAAACGCAATCGACATGCCCACCCGTCCCGGACGTTACGTCGCGCCCTAAGACACTGCGCCCCGCCGGCCTGTCAAGGCGGTGGTAACCATACCAGGAGCTTTACCGCGACCTTTCCGGCTCTCTGGCCGTCCCTAACTCGGCCGCAACCACGAACCGGTAAGACGGGACGGGAACCAAGGGCCTGCCGATGCCCAAGCCAAAGATGCCCAAGGCAACGATCGCGTCCGAGGACGACCTGGAGCACGCCCGGGCGGACCCAGCGTTTCGGCACCAACTCATGGCTGAGAACCTCGACATGCTCCTGTCCGAGCTCAACCGGCTGCGCACCAAGGCCGGCAACAAGCCGGAAACGGACCGCCATATCCGGGAAGGGGCCAACCTCGCGGTCAAGCTTGCCGAGCGGCTGCAGAGCCCAGGGACCAAGGGCAAAGGTGGCTGAAACAGCTGCCGCAATCCTTGCCTTTTCGCCGAAAAGTCCTATAAAGCCAGCCTTCCGCTCGACCCCGGCCGGGGGCTGAACGGACGGCTGCAAACTCTCTCTTCGATTGATTTGGAGAGCATGCGGCAGGGCCTTCTGGCCCGGCGTCCGGTGTTCCCGCCTTCTGAGCATTCGAGCCTTTCCCGAAAGGGCTCGAAGGGCTACGCGCCGGGGCGAGTGCCATTGAACCAGGGAAAGGCATTCCATGCCCCTCTATGAGCACGTCTTCATGTCGCGCCAGGACGCCAGCGCGCAGCAGGTTGAAGAATTGACCAATCATCTCAAGGGCGTCATCGAGCAGATGGGCGGCAAAGTCGCCAAGCTCGAGCAGTGGGGCGTCAAGTCCCTCGCCTATCGGCTGCGCAAGAACCGCAAGGCGCACTACACCTTCATGAATCTCGATACGCCGCCGGCCGTGATCAACGAGATCGAGCGGCAGGAGCGGCTCAACGAAGAAGTACTGCGGTACCTGACGGTGCGGGTCGAAGAGCTTGAGGAGGGCCCCTCGATCATGATGCGCAAGGTCGACCGCGACCGCGAGCGTGACGAGCGTGGCGGCGGCGGCTTCCGCGACCGCGATCGCGGCGGATTCCGCGGCGATCGAGACCGCGGCGACCGCGGCGGGTTCCGTGGCGATCGAGACCGCGATCGCGACAGCCGCCCACCAAGAGACGAAGCCCCAGCGGGTGACAGGGAGTAAAAGCCATGAGCCTTGCACCAACCCAGACACGCCGGCCGTTCTTCCGCCGCCGCAAGACCTGCCCGTTCTCGGGCGCCAACGCGCCCAAGATCGATTACAAGGACGTGCGCCTACTGCAGCGCTATGTCTCCGAGCGCGGCAAGATCGTGCCGAGCCGCATCACCGCAGTATCGGCGAAGAAACAGCGCGAGCTTGCACAGGCGATCAAGCGCGCGCGCTTTCTCGGACTGCTGCCTTACGTGATCCGCTGAGCTCTTGCTGAAAGGGCTCACGCGGGAGAACACAACAATGCGAGGCCGACGGCCATCGGGGCCGTCGACCGATGGTTGGGGCGGACGATGATCCGTCTCTAACCGCTGAAAAAGCGGGACAGCTTGCGATGCTGCAGACGGTTCTTGTTGGAGTGGGAGCAGGCGCGACTGCCGCGCTGCTGTTCGCCGTCGCGTCCAGCACCGCGCTCTCGCTCCTGTTGGCGCTCCTCGCGCCGCTGCCGATCTTTATCGTGGCGCTTGGCTGGAGTTCCGTGGCGGGCATCGTCGCCAGCATCAGCGCTGCAGCGATGCTGGGTGCGGCGCTCGGATTTCCGACTTCGCTTGGGTTTCTGCTCGGTGTCGGCGCGCCTGCCTCGTGGCTTGGCTACCTTTCGTTGTTGGCGCGCCCGGCACACAACGGGGCTGCATCCAGTCTGGAGTGGTATCCGACTGGACGCCTGGTGCTTTGGGCCGCGGTCCTTGGCACCGTCATGGTCGTCGTCTCGCTGATGATTACATTCGGAACGGAGTGGCCGACCTTTCAGGCGGGGCTGCGCAAGGTCACCGAGGAGATCGCGGAGCTTCAGGCAAGGGCCGGACGTGATCCGGCTGCGGCCGAGCGTCTCACGACCAAGGAAATGATCGACGCGCTGACGGCGACCTTACCGGGCGCCGTCGCGGTCTTCGCCACTCTGATCAATTGCTTCAATCTCTGGCTGGCCGGTCGCATCGTGCACGTGTCCGGCCGACTGCGGCGCCCGTGGCCCGACCTGTCGGCGATGCAATTGCCACCGCTGGCGCCGGCAATCCTTGCAGCGTGCCTCGTCGGCCTGTGGCTGCCCGAGTTCGGTAGTTTCATCGCGGCTTCGTTCGCGGCTAGCCTGATCACGGTTTTCAGCTTTGTCGGTCTCGCGGTGATGCATGCAATCACCCGCGGCATCGCCAGCCGCCCGCTCATGCTGGCCGTGCTCTACATCTCGATCGTCCCGCTTGCCGGCCTGCCGCTTCTGCTCGCCTCGCTCTTGGGTCTCGCCGAATCCGTCCTCAACATCCGCGCGCGCGTTGCCGCGAGCCGGCCGCCACCCAATTCACGGACCTGAACAACCAATCGTATCAATGAACGGAGACCGACCATGGAAGTAATCCTGCTCGAACGTGTCGCCAATCTTGGCCAGATGGGTGAGGTCGTGCGCGTCAAGGACGGCTTTGCTCGTAACTTTCTCCTGCCGCGCGGCAAAGCCTTGCGCGCTACGGAGGGGAACCGTACGCGTTTCGAGACGATGAAAGTCGAGCTCGAAGCGCGCAATCTCGAGCTCAAGGGCGATGCACAGAAGGTCGCCGACAAGCTCAACGGCCAGAGCCTTACGGTGCTGCGCCAGGCGGCTGAAGGTGGCCAGCTCTACGGCTCAGTATCGCCGCGTGACATCGCCGCCCTTGCAAGCGACAGAGGCTTCGCGCTGTCGCGCAGCCAGATCGCCCTCAATACGCCAATCAAGATGATCGGGCTGCACAAGGTCCCGGTCACTCTGCATCCGGAAGTCGAGGTGACGATCAACGTCACGGTCGCACGCAATGCCGACGAGGCCGGGCGCATCGCGCGCGGCGAGGATGTCACGGTCTTGCGCGAAGAGGGCGCGGAGATCGAGGCCGAAGCCGAGCGCTTCTTCGAGCCGGACGCTGCCGAAGCTCGCCGCGCGGGCGAGACGCCGGAGGAGGAAAGCACCGAGCCGGCCGATTCTGAACAGAAGTCGACTGAACAGAAGTCAACTGAAGAGAAGTCATGAGCGATAAAGAGAGCAGCGTCGCGGGCTCGCGACGCTGCAGCGCCCGCTTGCTACTCTTCAAATGGCGCTACTCTTCAAATGGCTGCAGCACCGGCGCGGGCCGCGACGAAGAAGGTATTGGCTCGGAATGCTGCTCTTCCGGAAACGCGCGCACTTCCGGCAACGCACGCGCGTCAGGCAGCGCACGCGCCTGAGCGCTGGCGCTTGGCCGACTCTTGGGCTGCGGCTGCGCAGGGCTGGGTGCAACCCCAGACGCCGTCCCAGACGCGGTCCCAGACTTGGCCTGCTCGACCGCAGGTCTGGCGGGCTGCTTCGCGACATCGGCGGGCGGCCGTTTGGGCTGGGACTGAGTGGCCGCGCTCGAGCGCGGCTCGCCTCCGCCAACGCCCGCCAGATAATTGGCCATCGCGGCAGCCTCATCGGAGCCGGCGGTGTAGTGCGAACGCAAGAAGCTGGCGCTGGCGCGCCGAAGCTCGCGCGCGCTGCGATGGCAGCCTGCGCAGGTATCTCCAAAAATCTGCGCCGGCGTTTTGCCGGC
>Ga0137409_10007432_pt1 | contig 11269 bp, 9 predicted proteins | sample CZODoug1_16funga_FD_122059 | JGI IMG/M metagenome (GOLD analysis project Ga0137409, IMG submission 122059) | Vadose zone soil fungal communities from Angelo Coast Range Reserve, California, USA - CZODoug1_16fungal (Hybrid Assembly) | ecosystem: Environmental > Terrestrial > Soil > Vadose zone... | reverse complement strand
CAACCCGATCAGCCTGCTGGGGGAGGGCCTCGACTTTCTGATCGTGGATGAGGCGAGTCGCCTTCGCCCCGCGATCTGGGAAGGCCATCTCTCGCAAAGGCTGATCGATCGCAAGGGATGGGCGCTGCTCATCTCGACGCCGAAGGGCAAGGGCTGGTACTTCGACCTGTGGCGGCGCGGGAAGAGTGGTGATCCCGCGTTCGAGAGCTGGAACCTACCGAGTTGGTCGAACCCGCTGCTCGACCGCGAGGAGATCGAGGCGCAGCGCGCGCAACTCCCCGAGCGAGTCTTTCGTCAGGAACTCGGCGCCGAATTCATCGAGGGCGCGGGTGCCGTCTTCCGCTACGTGCGCGAGCGCGCGACGGGCGAGTGGCAAGCGGCGCAGCCGGGCGACACGTACAGCGCCGGTCTCGACCTGGCCAAGGTCGAGGATTTCACCGTGCTGACAATTCTCAACCAACGCCGCGAGACCGTCTTCCTAACCAGGTTCCACCGCTTGGACTGGGGCATTCAGATCGGACGTATCAAGGCCGCGCTCGACCGCTACCCGGTCTGCTACTGCCTCGTCGACAGCACCGGCGCGGGCGAGCCGATCTACGAGCAGCTGCTGAAGGCCGGCGTCCGCGCGAAGCCCTACTCGTTCACCGCGGCGTCGAAGTCCGACCTCGTCAACAACCTCGCGCTCGAACGGCTGGCGTATATCGGCGGCGGAAGTCTTCCGCCGGATCTGGATTCGCTGCCCAGCCTGATCACCGCGATGACGTTTCTGGTGATGGCGGTGCCGGCGTCGATGTGGTCGAGCACGGCCCGCGAGAGACCATCTTCAAAGGGAAGGGCGTGATTGAAGACCAAGTGATGGTCCAAGGTCGCATCACCTTGACTCGTTATAACTTGCGCGAAAAGAACCCCGCACTGCACGCCACCGACGTTTCGATCATCGCGGGCCTGGGTATTCAGCGGGCGGTCGGCCGGGTTGGGCAGTGATGCCGGAGCAGACGGCCCTGCTACCCTAAGGGATAGGGGCCGGGCGGCTTTTTACCACCCGGACAGCGGCGCCGACATCGGAGCGTTCCTCACGCTGGCCAGCAACGGCAGCTACTCCTACACCGTAGCCGAAAGTGCCGCGGCGCAGCTTGGCACGGGCGGCACCAAGGTTGATACCTTCACCGTCACCTCACTGGACGGCACAGCCAAGCAGGTCACCTTTACTGCCCATGGTCCCGGTTCTGCCAACCACGTCGCAGTGATCGGTGGCGTGTCGACCGGCAGCGTGACGGAGGATGTGGAGAGCACTGCTGCTGATCCGGTACCGTTGCATTTAAGGAACGCGCCCACGGGATTGATGAAAGGGCTGGGCTACGGCAAGGGATACCAATACGCACACGACGTTGAGGGCAAGGTGGCAAATATGGAGTGCTTGCCAGAGAGTCTGCGGGGGAAAACGTATTACCAGCCGACGAATGAAGGGATTGAGAGGCGGATTCGGGAACGGCTAGAAGAGATCAAGAAGCGCCGGACGGAAGCGGCGCAACGCACAACGTAGAGGAGCATCGCCACATGGAAACAAGCAATTCCTCTTAAGCCTGTCATGCTGAGCGCAGAGAAGGACTCCAACGCCTTTTCCGCCTGCGCAATTTTCCAATCTCTCTCACTGGGCTCCGTCCAAGCGGGCTTGCCGTGCCAGCTTGGAACGTAGGCCTTGACCAACTACAGGACTCCCATCGGAGTGGCCACGACGAAGGCGGCTGTCAGCAGCCCTCCAAGAATCAAGGGAAACCGCACTGATTTCGACGCGAAGACTCCAGCAAGCACCGTGATGATGCTGGACGCGAATGCCCAGATTCCCATCCGCATCCATGAGAGCATGAGGAATATCACGACCCATGGGATCAACACTGCGCAAGAGAGTGCGATGCAGCCACAAAGAGATATCCAGACTCGCCACTGGGGTACAGAATCATCCTTTCGCACGCGTGCTAACCGCACCCAAGACATCGGAGTTAGCAGGAAAGGAAGTAATACGGCAATCAGGTAGGCACTATCTTTCAAGCATATCCGCCATTTCTTCGCGATCGGAGGAGAGGTATATCTGAAACGAGTTGATGAACCCTAGCTCTTCCCCCCGCCCGGCTCCACCTTCTGCTTGAACGCCCGCATCGCCATCTTCCGGATCGTCTCCGACACGTCTTTATTCCCCGAAAGATTCTTTAAATCCTGCGTCATCAGATTCTTCACCAACCCCATTGACACATCGGTCGGAACCCGCGGATTGGAACACAGGTTCCGTATAATCACGTAATTCTTCATGAAGCGCCGGTGCATGGTAATCCCGCGCAGCAGCGCCTCCAGCACATTCTTCTGCGCCGCAAATTTTTCCACCTCCCCGTCGGAGATCTTTGGCGACTGCAACACCGCAAGCGCCACCAGCTTGGTGCCGTCGCGCACCAGAATCCCGCGTTCTTCTTTCGAACCGCGCACCGCCAGTTGTACGCGCCCCTTCACATCCAGCCGTGCAATCTTCTGCAGTACGCTAACGCGTTCGGCCTCGGGAGACTTCGGCTTGGCCTTAGGCTTGATCTTTGCCAGAGCCGGAGCCGCCGCCGCCGCCGCACCTTCGCCTGCGGCCGGAGGGCTGACCGGCTGACCGGATGGCTCGGCCTCCGGAGCGGCCTCGATTTCAGGCTCTCCCGAGATTTCCAGCCCGTACGTCCCACCAATCGGCTGGAACGGTTTCTCTGCCTCGGCTGCCAATTCCGCCGCGTGTTCTCGTTCGAAGGCAGTCAGCGCCGCCATCGCCTCTTCCGATTCGTCCAGGCTCGATTCGTTCAAGTCGTCCGCGTCACCCTCAGCGCTGTCCGTGATCCCTGACTCGGTCCCGCCCACCACGCGCAGCTCCGTGCCATTCAGCCACGTCCCCACCTGCTCCGTTTCCTCAATTGCCAGATGTGGATTCCGGGAAAGCGGCTCTAGAATCTTGTGCGACGCGCGCACCCGTACGCTCGCCAGCATGGCCCGCACTACGTCGCGCGATCCCTCTGCAGCCAGCAGCACTAGCGCCTCTTCGCTCACCGACGGATTCTCGATCAACCCAGGCAGCAGCTTTGGACGAATATTTTGCGGAGAAATAAAGTAGTCGAGAATGGCACGCGGTAAATTGGGATCGGCCACCGCCGCCTGCGTCGCTTCCAAGTCCCATCCGGCCAACGTCAACTTCGCCTGCTTACCGAATATCTTGTTCTGGGTCAGATACACCAGAACTTCCAGCGTTTCCACGGCCGGCATCGAAAGCGACCCGTGAGCGGCGGCGTTCATCAAATTCGCCGGCACGGCCGACGCCTTAATCATTTCCAACATGCTCGGCATAACCAAGTCCCCAGGCCCGAGGCCTCAGGGCCACCGGGCTATCGCGCATTCACCATGCGTTCCAATTCGACTACGCTGCGCTCTAACTCATCGAGCCACGGGCTGCCAGCACCCTTGCGGTAGATGTTCAGCAGAGCACGGTAATACCAAAGCGTGCCTTCGCGCCCACCCGTAAACCGCTCCCAGACCTTGTCACCCAGGGCACGGTAATCCAGAACGATGGAGCGGACATTGTGCAATTTATCCGCCAATGACACTAGACGAACATCTTCTCCGCCCTGCTGCAAGTGCCGTAGGTAACGCTCCTTGCGCTCACGCCACGGGGGCTTGGGCTCCTCGTCGGTATCCGTACACCCATCCACGATGCGCGCCACCCGCTCGCCAAACTCGTGGCGGATCTCTTCCAGGACTGGTGCCCCGCCGCAGTCCTCGACGACATCATGCAAAAGGGCCGCAATGGCCTGGTCCTCGTCGCCCCCGGCTTCCAGCACCAAAGCCGCCACGCTCAACACATGAGCGACATAAGGGACATCACTGCTCTTGCGGGTTTGGCCGCTGTGCTTTTGCGTGGCATACACGAGCGCATCCTCGAACCGAGGCCCGAGCTTCGGAACAGAACGTACGAGTTTGGCTTGTTCGTTCACAATTCCTCTAGCAAATACCGAGTCTCACGCAATTGATAAAACTCTGTCATCCCGACCGGAGCAGTTGCTTCGCGAAGCGAAGCAACTGCGGAGTGGAGGGACCTGCTTTCTCTTCGGGCCAACCCCACCCCAGAAATTATCGGACAATCGCAGGCAAAAGCAGGTTCCTCGACTGCAGTTCGTCATCCGCTACGCGAACGACGAACCTCCGCTCGGAATGACAGTCTTGGGAAACTCTAACAGTGCAAAGCTCCCTACCCCTTCTCCCCACGCCTCGCCAGCAAATACCCGCGAATCAAGGGCGTCAAATCCCCATCCATCACGCGGTCCACATCCCCAATCTCCACCTTCGTCCGATGGTCTTTCACCATGCGGTACGGCTGCAAAACGTACGACCGAATCTGCGACCCAAAATCGCTATCCAACTTTGAGTCTTCCTGCTTTTTGCTGATCTCTTTCTTTTTCTCCAGTTCGAGCTCATAGAGTTTCGACCGCAACATGCTCATCGCCCGGTCTTTGTTCTTGTGCTGCGAGCGTTCATTCTGGCACGCCGCCACTAATCCGGTCGCAAGATGCGTAATGCGCACCGCCGAATCGGTGGTATTCACATGCTGCCCGCCTTTCCCGCTGGAGCGGTAGGTATCGATCCGCAAATCCTCGGGCTTAATGATGATCTCGATGCTGTCATCAATTTCCGGAGAAACAAAGACGCTGGCAAACGAAGTATGCCGCCGCTTAGCCTGATCGAAGGGAGAAATACGGACGAGCCGGTGCACGCCAATCTCTCCGGCGAGCAAACCATAAGCGTATTCGCCAGTCACGGTAAACGTAGCGGACTTAATCCCCGCTTCTTCCCCCGGCTGATGATCGTTGATCTCCGTCCGGAACCCCTGCCGCTCGGCCCAGCGCAAGTACATGCGCAGCAGCATCTCGGCCCAATCCTGCGATTCCGTCCCGCCAGCACCGGGGTGAATCGTCACAATGGCATTGCGCGCATCATTTTCGCCGGAAAGCAGTGTGCTGGTCTCCACGCGCTCGACATACTGCCGCAAGGAATCAAGCTCGCGGCGGAGCTCGGCGGCCACGTCTTCGCCCTCGCGTCCCAACTCGAAATACGCTTTCACATCCTCCGAGCGGCGCGCCAGCTCCTCATCGGTCGCAAGAATCCCCTCGAGCCGCTTGCGCTCGCGCATGACCTGCTGAGATTTACCTGGATTCGACCACAGATTCGGGTCGGCAGCTTCTTTTTCGATTTCCGTTAGGAGTTCGCGCGTGCGTGCCGGGTCAAAGATACTCCCGCAGATCGCGAACTTTATCTTTCAAGGGGGTGTATTCCCGGTCCAGCTCTTCGATCATCGTGTTTGCAGTCATCAGGTTTTCGCAGCGCGCGTAAATGCCGTATCCGCCAGCGCGACTAACGAAATTATCGCACAGAGGTATGCGAACCACCCCCCGTGACGGGTGTAGAAAGTGGTTTCCTGCACCAGCGCGTACGGCGCCTCCAGCCGCGCGCGCGTCTTTCGGGGGACCGAGGCCACCACCCGCCCAAGGGGATCAATCGCCGCCGTTTTCCCTGTGTTCGTATCGCGCAAAAGCCAGCGATTGTTCTCCACCGATCGCATCCGCGCCTGCTGCAAATGCTGCGCCCAAGCGCCGCTGTCGCCGTACCAGCCGTCGTTGGAAATGTTCACCAGCACCTGCGCCCCGTTCGCTGCAAACTGCCGAACTTCATCTGGAAAGACCGACTCGTAGCAGATGAATACGCCGAGCCGTGAATCCCCAGCCCGCAAAGGCTTCCGAGAAGTTCCCGGCTCGAAGGTTCCCACTTCCTTCGTCAAAGCCTCCGCAAAGGAAAACAGTTGTCGAAACGGAACATACTCCCCAAACGGCACCAGATGGATCTTGTCGTACCGCGCCACGACCTCGCCACTCGGATTCACCAGCAGAGCGGAGTTATGCGCCTCGTCCCGGCGCGGCCCCGCCGTCGTTGATCCTGACATCATTGGATCTTCCACGCCCACGCTGCCCACGACCATCCAAGCCTGCGCGCGCTGCGCAATCTCGCTCAGCGAGCGCGTCAGCATTGGATCCCTACTCACAAACGGCGCCGGCGACTCGGGCCAAACCACCAACCCCGCCCCCTGCCCCGACGCAGTCGGTGCCGTGCTCAGGTCGCCAAACTCCCGGAGATTCCGCCCATAATCCTCCACCGTCCACGGCGGACCGTCGGCCGGAAGATTTTCCTGCACCAGAATCGCAGTGCGATCCGCGCGAGACGCCGCCTGCGGCAACCACCGCCCCGCTTGCAATAATGCCGCAATGCCCAAAGTCACCTGCAACATCCGCGCCCGTCGCCCCCGTGGCAGCAACAAGGCCGTGGCCAGAGCCGCATTCACCAGCGCAATCTCAAACGACAACCCATATACGCCGGTCACCGTCGCAATCCGCGCCAGGGGAATGTTGTCGACCTGTACGGTCCCCAACATATCCCAAGGCAGCGCCAGCAGGTGCGTTCTCGCCAGTTCCACAAACACCCAAAATACCGGCGCAAGCATGAGCGCCAACCGCTCTCCCGAGGTTCTCGAATTCGTGATTTTCGCGAAACATGCCCCGAAAAGTCCGTGCCCTAGACCTGCCGTCATGCTAAACAGCAACAGAAGAAATGCCGACATGACCACATTCACTCCGCCATATTTCCGCATCGTGTCGAAAATCCAGTAGCAAGTCCCGCAATACCAGATGATTCCACACACATACCCCAGGAGAAATCCCTGCCAGGTTCGCGCCGGCAGCAGACGCGTGCCCTCGATATCAAGCTGTAAGGATTCCGAAGTCCGCGCTCGCAGCAATGCCACAAATAGGGGTATCAACGCGAGCCAGCAGAGAGAGGAGAGCCCAGGCAGCGGGAAAATCAGCACCTGCAGCACGGCAGACAAGAGGCTCAGCAACCACGCCCGATGGTGAATTCCCCAACCAAACATGCGATCCACGCCGAGCTTTTGCTTTCTAGTACCGCGTATCACCAGCACGCGCCAAGAATACCAGACGCGAAACGAGTACTATCCATTCACCAGCGCCATCATCTGGGCGGGATAGCGAGGCCCTGAGGCAGCACCTTGCGGAAAGAGCTCCTGGATTCGCAGGTGATCTTCCGGCGAAAGCGTTACGTCCATGGCACCAGCATTCTCCTCGAGATACTTGACGCGCTTGGTACCGGGAATTGGGACGATGTCGTTGCCTTGCGCCAGAACCCACGCCAGCGCTAGCTGCGAAGGAGTGCAAGATTTCTCGCGAGCAATTTCCTCAACGCGGCGAACGAGGTCGAGATTCTTCTGGAAGTTCCCTCCCTGGAAACGCGGCGACTGCCGGCGGTAGTCGTCAGCAGCTAAGTCTTCAAACTTGGTGAACTGGCCACTGAGGAATCCGCGTCCCAGCGGACTGTAAGCCACAAAACCGATGCCGAGTTCCCGGCAAGCGGCCAGGACCTCTTCTTCGGGATCGCGCGTCCACAGCGAATACTCAGTCTGCAGGGCAGCGATAGGGTGGACCTTCACAGCTCGGCGGAGCGTCTGAGCACTCGCTTCGGAGAGGCCTAAGTGTCGCACCTTCCCTTCTTTCACCACCTCGGCCATCGCTCCGACCGTCTCTTCAATGGGCGTAGTAGGATCGACGCGATGCAGGTAGTAGAGATCGATGAAATCGACCCCAAGTCGACGCAGGCTGCCTTCGCAGGACTGCCGAACGTAGTCCGGCTTGCCGTTCACACCGCGGAGGCTGGGATTCGCGGGATCGCGCACGATGCCGAACTTTGTCGCCAGAGTGATTTGGTTCCTGCGGCCGCGAATGGCCTGACCAACCAAAACCTCATTCGTGTGGGGACCGTATGCATCCGCCGTGTCCAGAAAAGTCATGCCGAGATCGATCGCGCGCTGAATGGTCGCGGTCGACTCCTTGTCATCGCGCCCGCTGTAAAAGTCCGACATGCCCATGCAGCCGAGGCCGAGGGCGGAGACGGTGAGGCCGGAACGTCCAAGCTGACGGCATTGCATGTTTGGCTCCTTAAACGTCGTTAAGAGACGGGTTTATTTGGCAAGAGACGGGCTTATTTGGCTATCAGCTTAGATGATTCCGCACCTGTACCGGATGCGAAGAAGGCTGAAATCAGCGTGCAAAAAGACAAGGTAGAATTTGTAGCATGTGCGGGCGCTATCGGCTATCCAGACCGAAATACCTGGTCGAATACTTCGACGCAGAAGCCGAAGAGGAAGACTTTCGTGCCAGCTACAACATTGCCCCCACCCAAGCGGTAGCCACCGTGCGCTCAGGTGCGGCGAAGCGTGTGCTGTCGAATATGCGATGGGGACTGATCCCTTGGTGGGCGAAGGACATCGCGATCGGCAGCCGGATGATCAACGCCCGTAGCGAGACGGTGCGGGAGAATGCGGCTTTTCGGGATTCCTTCCGCCAGCGGCGATGCCTGATTCCGGCAGATGGATTTTACGAATGGAAAAAGTCGGGCAAGACGAAGCGGCCTTTCCATTTCGGCATGAAAGACGGGTCACTATTCGCGTTTGCTGGAATTTGGGATTGCTGGAAATCGCCAGAGGGCAAGTTGCTGGAATCGTGCTCGATCCTGACGACAGCGCCGAACGACCTCGTGAAAGACATCCATGACCGCATGCCTGTGATTTTGCCCCAATCGCACTACGAGCCCTGGTTGACGGTCCCTCCAGCGCAAGCCGACGGATTACTTGAGTTGCTGACGCCTTTCGATGCGAGTCTGATGCGGAAGTATGAAGTGAGTTCGCTGGTCAACAGCCCGGAAAACGACTCTCCGGAGTGTGTGCTCGAAGCGACCGAGGTAGGGACCAACCTCGAATTGTGGGGATGAGATCCGTGGGGATAAGGAGAATCTGGCTGCCCCCCAGGGATTCGAACCCCGATACTCTGCTCCAGAGGCAGATGTCCTACCGTTGAACGAGGGGGCAGTGCTATGAAAAGAAGCAACTAGCCGCTCTTTCGATTTTATGGGCCAGTCGCCCTGTGGTCAACCATCCGCAACTTCACCATCCGCAACTTTCCCGCGCGCCAATCACCCCGGTTTGTCATTCCAAGGAGCCGAAGGCGACGAGGAATCCGCCATTCGCCAGGGGTTTCGAAAACCCACAGACTCCCCGATGCCTTAGACTTCCTTCATGGCGAAGAACTGGAAAACCAAGCTAATCCACTCTGATGCGAAGGTTCCGGAAGGGTTTCGTGCGCTTTCAGCGCCGGTGACCCGGGCGTCCACCGTTCTATTTCCCAACGCGGCATCATCGAACAGCGGTTGGGATCCCTATGCGAACGGCTACACCTACGGGACCCATGGGACACCGACGACCGTCGAACTCGCGGCTCGCGTGTGCGAACTTGATGGGGGAACGCGCACGTTGCTGGCGCCGAGCGGATTGGCTGCTATCACTCTGATCAACTTTGCCCTGCTCAAAACGGGCGACCATGTGCTGGTTCCGATCAGCGTTTACGGCCCTAATCGTAAGTTCGCGAGTGTAATGCTGCGGCGGTTTGGCGTTGAGACGACGTTCTACAAGCCGGGCACCGGTGCAGGAATTGCGGCACTGCTGCGGGAAACGACACGGCTGGTTTGGTGCGAGAGTCCGGGGTCGGTAACGATGGAAGTGGAGGACGTGCCCGCAATTGTCGCCGAGGCGCATCGTGCAGGAGCGCTCGTCGCACTGGACAACACCTGGGCGGCGGGAGTGTACTTCGACGCCTTCGTGCACGGCATCGACATAACCATGCAGGCGCTGACAAAGTACGTTGCTGGCCACAGCGACGTTCTCCTGGGGTCGGTGACGCTGCGGGATGAGAAGCTGCACCAGCGGCTAGGGGAAACGCACAATCTGCTGGGATATTCCGTTTCCGCCGACGAATGCAGTCTCGCGCTGCGGGGCATGAAAACGCTGGCGGTGCGGCTGCAAGCAATTGAGAAGACTGCCCTGGCTTTGGCAGGTTGGCTGGCGGCGAGGCCAGAGGTGGAACTTGTATTGCATCCGTCGCTGCCTTCGTGCCCGGGCCATGAGTTCTGGAAGCGGGACTTCACCGGATCGGCGGGGGTGTTTTCTCTCGTATTGCGACCCAATTACGCGAAGGAGCAGGTATTGCAGTTTGTCGATGCCCTCGAACTGTTCAAGATCGGCTACAGCTGGGGAGGCGTGACGAGCCTCGCCGTGGCTTACGATTTGCGCGGCAATCCGGACCGGCCGGCCTATGGGCACCGAATTGTTCGGCTCAACATTGGCCTTGAGGACGAAGGAGATCTGCGGCAAGATTTGGCGCGCGCAATGGAGCGGCTAGCGTAGCCAAAAGGCCGCCCGATACGGATTTCGGAGAATTGGGTCCTCGGTCAAATAACATTGAGCCGCTCGACTGGAAGGTGTAGAATTCGGGACACTTAGCTGGCGTCTGAGGCCCCCAAATTGGAATTCTATGATGAGTTTGATGACGACTATTTGGAGCGGCTCCGTGCGGATGAATACCGGACGCAGAAGCACTTTGTCGGCTATTTCAGCAAACTTCTGCTGATCAAGTTAAAGCCCCGCCTGCGCTCCCGCCAGGATGTTGAAGATGTGCAACAGATAATCTTCGCACGCTTTTTTCAGAACCTGCGGAAGGAGAATGGGATCCGGGACGCAAAATGCCTGGGTTCGTATGTAAACTCCATTTGCAACAATGTGCTGCTGGAACACTATCGGCGACGCGTTCCGGAACAGATTGACGACCCGATTGCGAACACAATTCCCGATCCGGGAAAGAACGCCGAACAAATCGTCGTCGATGAAGAAACGAAGCGAATCGTGCGGGAAATTCTGGAGTCCCTGCCGGAGCGGGACCAGCGAATCCTGCGCGAGATCTTTCTGGAGGAGCGGGATAAGGACGAAGTTTGCAAGGACTATGGCGTTAGCAGGAGTTACTTGCGGGTTCTGGTGCTGCGCGCAAAAAATAAGTTTCGGGAGAAAATGCGCCAAGACCCGCCGGGACCTAAAGGTAAGGCCGCCGACTAAGGTTAACCGCTTTGTAACGTTTCGGACCGCCGCCTCACTATGCTGAATGAAGGGGAATTCGCGTATGGAGCATGATGAGGCAGTTCGCCTCCAAATGACGGAGCAGTATCTCCTGGATGAGCTCTCCCCGGAGGCGCGGGAAGAGTTTGAAGAGCACTATTTTGATTGTCATGAGTGCGCGGTAGATGTGGGCGCCGGGGC
>Ga0137409_10007431_pt1 | contig 11271 bp, 10 predicted proteins | sample CZODoug1_16funga_FD_122059 | JGI IMG/M metagenome (GOLD analysis project Ga0137409, IMG submission 122059) | Vadose zone soil fungal communities from Angelo Coast Range Reserve, California, USA - CZODoug1_16fungal (Hybrid Assembly) | ecosystem: Environmental > Terrestrial > Soil > Vadose zone... | reverse complement strand
AAGAGCGACGCTGCAGATTGGCGATGCGGTCCGCGGCACCGGCAAATTGATTGTCCGGATCGAACAGGATCCGGCGCATGCCGTCGGGAAAGCCCGGCAGCGCCAGGATTTCGGGCAGGTCGTCGACGAAAACCTCGCAGCGAAGGGCCGCCGCGCGCGCGACTTTGTCCTCCCTGGTCAGCTCAAAAAACACGCTGGCTGGATCGATTTGCGATGCTTCGCCGCCCACAAGGCCGCGCGCTGCCAAAAATCCCCGCGCCGCCGCGTGCATGTCGTGCTTCGGTCCCAGGATCGGATGCCGGGTCTTGTGGCTGACGATGAAGAGCAGATGGCCGGCGTTGCGCGCCAGCGCGACGAACTCGGCGAAGCCCGGATAGGGCGCGACCAAGTCCATGCGCGCGCCGTAGACGTAGCCCTGCAATTCGGTGAAATCGTCCTTGCGGCCGCTGTCGTTGAGGTGGTCGCGGACGCTGTTCTTGTCGCGGCCGAGTTCCCCCGGGATCAAGCCGCGCTCCAGCGCCGCTGCGTGAAACACGCCCTCGTAGCATGCGATCGTGTTGTCGAAGTCGATGCCGATGCGCATGGTCTATCTGGACCGGCGCAGCGACATATCGATCAGCGGCCGGCCGATCTTGCCCGCCGCCAGATCTTGCAGCGCCTGATCGGCCTCCTCCAGCGAATACGGCTTCGACAGCAGATCCCGTACCGGGAACCGTCCGGAGCCGAGAAGGCGTGCGAAGCGGCCGTAATCGCGGTCGGGAACGCTGTCGCCGCCCCAAGTGCCGAGCAGACTCTTGCCCTGATTGAAGACCGCTGGATTCAAACAGAGCCCGGCGTCGTGCCTGGCGTTGCCGATCACCACGGCGCGGCCGCCCTGCTGTCGCGTGGCATTGACAGCCTGTGCCATCACCGCCGGAGCCCCGGACGCTTCGACCGCCAGATCGACGCCCTGCGGCACGATCTTTTTGATTTCTTCGAGCGCGTCGGTTTCCGACGGATCGATCACGTGCGTTGCGCCGTATATTTTTGCAAGCGCCCGACGGGTCGGATTGGGATCGATCCCGATCAACGGCATGGCGCCCGCCAGTGCTGCCGCCATCAGGGCATTGAGGCCGATGCCGCCAGTGCCGAATACGGCGACCGCGTCCCCCGGCTGCGCCTTCAGCACGTTATAGATCGCCCCCATCCCGGTCGGCGCCGCACAGCCGAGCAACACCGCCACGTCCATCGGCAAATTGCCGGGCAGCACGGTCAGGCGGTTTTCGCTCGCTACGGCGTGGCGTTGGAAGGTGGTTACGCCGCCTGCATTGACCTTCCTGCCGTCCCAAGCATAGACGGCGCCGCCGGCCTCGATGCCGCTGCCCTTGATCCATGACAGCACCACCTTGTCGTCGGCCTTTACCTTAGTAACGGCGCTGCCGGTCTCGAGAACCACGCCGGTTCCCTCGTGGCCCAGGCAATGCGGCACCCATTTATCTTCGCCCTTGTCACCGCGCCACTCCATGACCTGCGTTCCGCAGGCGCCGGAATAAGCGATCTCGACCAGCGCCTGGCCGGGCTTGAGTGCCGGAATTTCGATCTGCGCCACGACCAATGGCGTGCCCGTCTGGACGAGGAGGGCGGCTTCAGTTTTCATCTCTCTCGTCTCGGTGCAGCGCCTGAAGGATCTTTTCGGCGATCTGGTGGCCACTCAGTCCAAGCATCTCGCGGGCGTATTCCTGCTCGCCGGATTTCTTGAAGAAGGCGTCGGGCGTCCCGAAGCGAACGAAACTCCGGTTCGTGGTCCGGGAATCGGCCAACCATTCCGACACCGCCGCGCCGAAACCGCCGATCAGCGAATGTTCCTCGATGGTGGCCACCAGCCTGAAGCGGTCGAACGCGTTCTTGAGGAAGGCTTCGTCAAGCGGCTTCACGGTATGGAAGCTCACGACCTGCGCAGAGATTCCCTTTTCCTTGAGCTTGTGGGCCGCGTCGATGGCCTCCGGCAGCATATTTCCGGTCGAGAGCAGGCACACATCCTTGCCGTCGGATACAGGAATTGCTTTTCCGATCCGGAAGTTCTCGATCGGACCCGCATGCACCACCGGTTCGCCCTTTTTCCCCATGCGGATGTAGACCGGGCGGTCCTGCTGCATCGCGGCGCGTAACGCGGCGCGAACCTCGAACGCATCTCCCGGACAAATCACCACCATGTTCGGAATCGACCGCAGAAACGAGATGTCCTCGCAGGCATGATGGCTCGGGCCGAGGCCGGAATAGGCGAGGCCGGCACCGACCGCGACGATCGTCACGGGGGCTTCGTGATAGCAAACGTCGGTGCGTATCTGTTCGAGGCAGCGCGTCGTCACGAATGGCGTGATGGTGTATGCCACCGGACGCAGGCCGTTCATTGCCATGCCTGCGGCGACACCCATCATGTTGGCTTCCGCCACACCGCAATTGAAAAAGCGCGACGGGTGCTGGGCCTTGAACTTGTCGAACAGGCGATTGCCGATGTCGCCCGACAGCATGACGACGCGCGGGTCTTCGTCGCCGAGCATGGTCAGTTCGTCTGCGAAGGCATTTCTCATGCGAGACCAAGCTCCTTGTGGGCCTTGACGACTTCCTCGGCGGTCGGCGCACGATAGTGCCAGTTGTTGTCGTCCTCCATGAACGACACGCCTTTGCCCTTGATGGTATGCGCAATCAGCGCCACCGGCTTTCCCGAACCGTTCGGCACGCGCTGCATGGCCTCGGCAAGCGCGCCGATGTCATGACCGTCGATTTCGCGGGCATCCCAACCGAACGCGGCCCATTTGTCGCAAAGCGGCGCCAGCATCAATGTCTCATCGGAGCGGGCGGTGGCCTGCCATTTATTGTAGTCCACGACGACACAGACGTTGTCCAGCTTCTGCGCGGCTGCAAACATCGCGGCTTCCCATACCGATCCCTCGTTGTTCTCGCCATCGGACAGCAGGGCGAACACCCGGAACGTTTCGCCCTTGATCCGGCCCGACAACGCCATGCCGCATCCCAGCGGCAACCCGTGACCCAGCGAACCGGTGGCGGCTTCGACCCCCGGCAACAGGTTCGCTGGGGGATGTTCGGCAAGCCGGCCGCCATCCTTGCAAAAGGTGTCCAGTTCCTCGATCGGGAAATAGCCTCTCATGGCCAGCACCGCATAAAGCGCCGCCGCGGCATGGCCCTTTGACAGGATGAAGCGATCCCGCAGCGGGTCGTCCGGCGTCTGCGGATCGATGTTCAGCACGTGCCAGTAGGCAGCTACCAGAATATCGGCGCACGACAGCGACGAGGCGAGGTGAGCCGCCTGCGCCGCGTGCGACATGTCGATGATCTTGCCGCGCAATTGCGCTGCCCGGGCCTTCAGTGCGCCAGCGTCAACCTGCGTGACGGGCTTGCGGACTGCAACGTTCATCGACCTCTCCCAATATCGCCGTTGAAGCAGGGCGCATGGCTGTCAGGGCTTGTGTTCATATTTCGCAGGCAGTTTCGCCATGTCGCCGCTGAACCGTTCCGCCCAGCGAATCACGTCGTCGATGCCTTGTTCGAGAGACAGGATATCGCGCCAGCCAAGTTCCGTGCGCAACTTGACGCTGTCGAGCATGTATGCGGTGTCCTTGCCCGGCCGTTCCGGTGCCATCTCGACGCAGTCGTCGAAAGATTTGCCAAGGCGTTTCAGGATCATCTCGACCAGAGCACGGATCGAGACCAGCTCATAGCCTGAGATGTGATAGGTATCGCCCGGCTTGCCCGCGCGGGCGATCTTCAGAGTAGCATCCGCCACGTCCGTCATGTGAATGAAGACGCGGACCGATTTGCCACCGCCGTCGAGTCGAAGCTTTGGGCCCCCCATCGCGGCAAGGATGGTCCGCGGAACAATCCGGTAAAGCTGCTGGCCGGGACCATAGACGTTCGCCGCGCGCGTGAACAATACCGGGAACTGGTAATTTGCAAAGTAGGTCCGCAGGCTCATGTCGGCAGCCGCGCGCGACACCGCATAAGGCGTCGACGGGTTGAAGACGACAGTCTCCTTCACCCAGCCGTCCGTCGATCCGTAGACCTCAGGCGTGGTGACGTGAACATAGCGCTCCAGTCCGTCGTAGTTGCGCAGCATCTCATGCAGCCGCACGGTGGAAACGACGTTGGTCATCATCCAGTGGTCGGGATGAAGCCAGCTTTCGCCGACCATGCTTTGCGCGGCGAAGTTCACGATATGCGTCGGGCGTTCGCTGCCCAGCAGCGCCTTCAGCCCATCGAGGTCGTGATTGAGGTCGATACGTTGAAACCGAACCAGGCCCGGGCGCTTCTGCCATTTGTAGGGCAGGAAAGCGTGATGGGGTTCCTCGGAACGGCTGGTTGCCAGGACATCATGTCCGCCTGCCGCGAGAAAGTCGGCGAACGTCGCGCCTGAATACGAGTTCGAGCCGATAATCAGATATTTTTCATGCCCCGCCATGGCGATCCGATCTTCAGCCCTTGGCCTTGAGCGCGGCGATGTCGCCGCGCTGCGCGTAAAGCCACTGCATCAGCATGTGGCCGATGATCGTCTGCGCGTCCTCGGAAATCTGCATATCGTCAATCGCGATGTGGATCGGAACATCGGCAAGCGCCTTGGCCTTGCCGCCGGAGTAACCGAGCACAGCATAGCTGGTCATGCCGATCGTTTTCGCTTCTTCAAGTGCTTTGACGATATTCGGCGAATTTCCCGATCCCGAGAAGGCGATCAGGACATCGCCTTTTTTCGCCAGCACGGCGAGCTGGAGCGAGAATACTTGCTCGTAGCCTTCGTCGTTGGCGAGACACGTCAAGACCGACGGGTTGGCCGACAGCGAATGGACGCGCAGCCCCGATCCAGGCGTTTGCGACAGCGCATAAAGAAAATCGTTGGCGAGATGATTGGCGTTTCCGGCGCTGCCGCCATTGCCGATAAAGAAGACCTGCCGCCCGGTCTGCCAGCAGTCAAGCAGCTCATAGGCGAGGCGCTCGACCGGAGCCCAGTCGAGTCCTTCCAGCACGGTGCTCAGCCGCCTGGAATAATCACCAAAAAGCTTGGCCGGGGACGAGAATGCGCGGGCGTTCATTTCACCACATCCTTCTCCATCCATTTCAGATTGTACCATCGGTCCTCGTCCTTGAGGCGGCCCTGCGAGTACATGCCGATGATTTCCTTGATGGCATCCTCGACGTTCTTCTTGGGGCGAAAGCCGGTTGCCAGCAGCCGGTCGGAGTTGATGCGATAGCTGCGCGGATCGTTCGAGGGCGTCACGATGATTTCGGCCTTGACGTGCTTGGCAACCATATGGGCGATGTCCAAAATCGAAATATTCTCGAAACCGGCATTGTAAATGCCGGTGTGCTCGGGATGATCGAGCAGGAACAGATAGAGATCGGTGATGTCGTCGATGTGAATGTTGGGGCGGGTCTGGTTGCCGCCGAACACCGTGATCCGGCCGTTCATCAGCGCCTGCATGGTCAGCATGTTGACCGAAACATCGAGCCGCTGACGCGGTGAATAGCCGCAAACCGTGGCCGGCCGCACGATCTGCACCACCATGTCGTCCCTGTAAGACAGCACGATCCGCTCGCCGCACATCTTGGTTTTGTTGTACTCGGAGATCGGCAGCAATTCGAGATCTTCGGTGACCTGTTCTTCGTCCTTGATGCCATAGACGCTGCCGGACGAAGCATAGATGAAGCGCTTGATGCCGTGGCGCCTGGCGCGATCAGCAAGCTGCATGGTTGCAAGGCAGCTGATCTCCCAGGTCAGCTTCGGGTCGAGATCTCCGCACGGATCGTTCGCCACGCTCGACAAATGAATGATCGCATCGATGCCGGTCAGATCGATTTCGTCCGGGTTGCGCACGTCACCCTTGACGACGGTCAAGTCCGGATGCGGTTCGAGGAAATTGCCAAACCACATAATGTCGAATGCGACGACCCGATGGCCTGCCTTGAGCAGTTTCGGAACCAGGACGCTGCCCTTGTAGCCGCACGCGCCGGTCAGAAGGATGTTCATGTAATGAGACCCATTGTCTGGCTGGGCGCTGATTCGAATCTGGCACGGTTCGAAGCCGTCAATCCCCGCGCTTACGGGATGCCCAAAGCAAGAGCAACCTCAAATGAAACCTTCGCCGACGGCCGAGTGATCGCGAGGTCGCTGGCCGAACTCGGCACGGGCCCGGCGCAAGCTCTCCAGAGTTCCGATGTCACGATGGTAACCATTTGTTTCTACACACAGAATGCGACCGGCAAGACCCGGTATGATCTCGGTCGATAGGTCAACCGCGGGTCGTCCGATGCCGGCGATCGCGTCGATGACCACCGGCTCGAAGACATAGACCGCTGCGTTTGCGAGGTTCCCCGGCGGGTGATCGACCTTCTCATGGAAACCCACCACGGTGCGGCGATCATCAAGCTCCAGGATGCCGCAGGACCGGGGGCAGTCGGTCCGAAAGCCGAGCATGGTAATCAGATGGCCGGGGGGCCGTGTGCGGTGAGCAGCGATCAATCCGCCAACGTCGAAGTCGGTCAGATTGTCGGCATGAGCCAGCAGGAACGGCTGACCCTGAAACCATTCTCTATTCGCAAGCACGGTCCCGCCGGTCCCGAGCAATTCGTCTTCATGCACCAGATCGATTCTCGGTTCCCAGCGCGATGCCCGCACGTAGGCGTCCACTTGTCCCGCCAGCCAGTGGGTATTGATGAGTACCCGCTCGATCCCGGCCCCGAACAGCAGTTCGAGCCAATAGTCCAGCAGCGGCCGGCCATTGATCATCACCATGCATTTTGGGGTAGTCGCAGTGATCGGCAACAAACGACTGCCGACTCCGGCTGCGAGCAGCAGCGCGCGCATGATTGCTCCCGTCAATCGTGACTGAAACCTGACTCGTCGATTTCCGCGACAATCTCCGTGGCCGTCAAAGGGCTGTTTCCAACCCGGGAAACCTGCAACGCCGCCGCCAGTGCCCCCAGATATGAACCTTGCCAGATGTCTGCGCCGACGCACAGCGCCATCGACGAACTCATAAAGAAACTGTCGCCCGCGCCTGAAACGTCCTTGGGAGAGAGGTTGAATGCGGGCAAGCGGTCTGTGCGAAGCACGCCGTCACGCGAAGCGTTGATCAGCATACCCTCGGCTCCAAGCGTGATAACGAGATTCTCGGCGCGGGCCTTCGCGATCAGGCGCTCGCCAACCGCTGCCAATCCGATTTCGAAATCATTCAATGCCAGCCGGGCTTCGCGTTCGGTCGGTGTGATCAGAGCCATGCCTTTAAATCGGGAAACGTCACCGACCTGCGAGGAAGCCTGGCTGTCGGCCGCCAACATTACGCCGGCAGCACGCGCTTTCAACGTGATCGCATCGACAAGGTCCTGAGGGAGGCATCCGTAGTTAAAGCAAGAGAACAGGACCAGATCGCATTTCGTCAAAGCCGATTCGACGGCCGTCAACATCTTGCGTTGAATGTCGGCGCTTGCGGCGTGATGCCGAACGTGATTGACGCGCAACAACGTCTTGTTCAAGGCCCTGAAGCGTTGTTTTCGGGTCGTTGGCCGGGTGCTATCGATGAAATGATCGCAGTGCACCCCTTGTTCCTCAAGCGAATCGAGGGCGAATTTTGCGAATTCATCTTCGCCGACAAGGGTGCAATACCGGACGTCGGCGCCGAGACCTCGCGCGTGCGCTGCGACGCCGCCGGCACCCCCTACAAACACCTTGGAGAGAATGGGTGTCACGACGATCGTTGGATCTTCCTGCGACATGCCGATCGCATCACAGGTGACGTAGTCATCGACGATAAGGTCGCCAATCACCAACACCCGCATACCCGACATCTTTGCGAGGGTGACCTTCAGGTCGGAGATGTCAAACCCGTGGCGTTCGGGAAAATCCAAAGGCTTGCGTATCGCGGCTAGATCAGCACGGGAATAGTCTCGTTCCAGCAGCGACAGCGATGCAAAGCGCAACTCGCCGGAACTGAAAACGAGTTGGCCGCCGTAAGAATCGACTGCTTTCCGTTCCGGATTGGCGCGTGTCTCGAACTCTTTGCCCTTGACTACTACATCCGGCTTCAACGCTGCGATGAATACACTGGCAGGCACGTCAAGGCCGACCGCATAATCGACAATGCTGATCGACCTCACATTTTCAAGCCGCAAGTCTTGCGGAAGCGTGACGCCGGACACGTTGTCGGAATTAACGCCGACGACGAGAACATCTGCTTGCTCGGCTGCAAACTTCAAGAGCCTGAGGTGACCGGGATGAACGACGTTAAAATTGCCTGAGACAAAAGCTATGCTTTTGTCGCCGCCGCAAGCCATGCTTATGTTACGCGCATCAGCTGATGCCCGAGCGGTCTGGTGATGGTTCAATGGGGTCCCCCAATGAGCAAGCATATCTCGACCACAGTGCAATCATGAGTTGCTTTGGTCAAGGCATCGTTCTGCGAGTTGTCTGTATGTTCATAACATTTCCACGCAGAATTGTACTTAGCCTTGATCGATCAGCACTGCGATTTGAAGAGGCTTGTTAGCCCATTACGGTATGCTTGATCTGCGCTGATGGGGCTCCGCCGCTCGCGCTCGAGCAAGTAATTTAAGCGCCAATAGCAGTAGGACGTCCGCGATGCGGCGATGTCTCCGGATTGGGTTTGACGAGCGGCATGCCCGAATTTGTTCCAACCTGATCGACAATTATCTGCCCTGGCACTCTGAATAGATTCAGCAGTCGTTCATAGAGTTGCAAACAGTCTAACGCGACAGGAGCGGCAATAATTTGACGATCTCTGAGCCTGCGCCCAACATCATCAGGGGGTAAGAATCCTCAACTTGCCGGGCACGCTCGCAGCACTTGAGAAGATATCTCGTGCCTGGCTGATCAATTCTTGCGCCTGGCGGCCGCGGATAACTGGGCTTGAGTTGCGTCCCACAGCTCTTCCGCCATCTTAAGCGGAGCAATTCGAAGGTTGGCCCACCATGCGATCTCATCGCCATGGCGATGTAGTTGCTGATGGTGGTCCCGACAGAGTGGCACAGTGAATTCGTCGCTGACCTTGCGACCGAGCGATCGTGGTTGGGCAAATTTCAAATGATGGGCGTCGCAGGGTGAGCGCTGACAGACCAAGCATGGCTGCGCTGAGACGAATGACAAATGTGCTTTTTCTCGGATGCGGATAGTTTTGCGCCGCGGACTGACGAGTTCTAACGTTGACGGTTCGTGATGGGGAGGTTCCGCCGCATCCGTCAGGGCACTTCCATTTGCGGACGGCGCTTGTACCTTTGGCCTACCGGCGTTTGGACTTTGAGCAGCTTGGTCACGGTCATCGCGTTGCGATTCATCTGGCAGCGGCTGCTGGTCTACAGCATCGAGCACCGCCTGATAGGCGACCTCGACAGCGCGCGCATCGTCAGCCGCGAGGGTGTTCTTGGCGGGCAGTCGGCGGTGTGCCCAGAGAGCAAGATCGTCACCGGATTTTAGGTTCCCAATCTCAATGATTAATTGCTCGCGGAGCGTTGCGGACGGCTCTTGGGCAAGGAGCGGCTTGGTTTGACGCGGCTTGTGGATCGAGCCATTTGTTGTTTTTTGGTTGGATCGCTGGCCTAGACTTCCATCTTCCGGAGTGTTGATGGGGATGGGTTCAATAGAGGTGTCGGGAGCGTCGAGATCATCTTCACCCGCGATTCCTACCAGGGCAAACAATGCATAGCGCCGGGCATACGTGAGAGCAGCCCCCATTCGATGGGGTGTCGCGGTCTCGCTGATGAGACAGACCGGCCAGTCCGAGGCGATCCATTCCCCAGAAGCATGGGCCAGAAGCGTCGTCAGTCGGATTTGGCTCGACTCCTTATCAATGGAAGTGGTCTGCACCGTGGCAATCTCGTGCTGGCCAAGGCTCTTGCGCACGATATCAAGCCCACTGGCCAATGAGGCGTAGCGGAAGGTTCGGTCGCCCTCGCGCGGGAAGGGGGACCGGATGGTCGCGGTTAACAGCTTTTCTGGATTGGCAAGTTCGCCCTGCGCTTTGGCGAGGGCGGCTGCAATGGCGCCAATGGATTCACTAGACCGGTGCATGGTTCGCCTCCATGTCCATCAGATCAAAGCTAACCGCTCCGGATTTCGAGCGTTTGGCGCGTAGGCCATGGCCGATAGCTTCCTTTGCATCCTCGGGAATGAGCTTTTTCAATTCTGCCTTTGCAGCTTCGTGCTCCAGATACGCAGGACGGCTTCCCCGATACGCTGACGCGAATTCAGCCCAAGAATTAGAGGCGCTCATATCGACGATGCGGACGACTGCGAGTCGAGGGCGAGGGGGCTCCACGCCGAACAAGTGCGGTGCCTCTCCATCCCTAACGCATCGCCAAAACTTCTTCTCCGCAGTGAGCAACAGATGTTGGTATAGCGGGTCTGCGTGAATGGTGAGCTCGACCCATTTTCCGCCGCCGGTGATGATCGACAGTACCGAAGACTTGGCGTTCGCAACCCACATATTGTGCTGCAGCTGCGCCATATGTTTTTCGGCCGCCGATTCTTCGGAGAATGACCAGGGCAGCGCAAACTTGGCTTCAAAAACCGCGCCCGTGCCCTCCACGATCCCATCGACCGTTGCTGCCATCCAGCCGATCACTGGATGTTTGATGAACCGTTGAACATCGCGGACGACGCCGCCCGAATTGCGCTCGAACCAGCGGCGGTTCAGGTCTTCTGTCGCGTTGCCAAGCTGAACGGCTAAATTATCGCTGAGATCCTCTGCCGGTACCTCGCCGCGCTTCTCTCGCCACAATCTAACGAGCGCTGCCTCGTCGACGCCCATGATGATCCGCGCGTCCGAGCCGCCGAGAAAACTGCGCCTTTCCGATGAATCGGCTATTGGTTTAGGCTGTGTCCGCATCGTTTCTCTCCTATGGTGTGATCTAATTTACATCATATTGTATCTAAAAGATCAATATCAATGACAAAAAAAATGTCCAGCGCTCAAATGCGGGCGGCTCGCGCGTTACTCCGATGGACTGCTCTTGATCTTGCGAAAGCCTCAAAGGTGGGAGTCGCGACGATCCGGCGCGTTGAAGTCGTTGATGGAGAAATTTCGGCAACCCTCGCTAATGAAGCCGCGTTGCGGCACGCCTTGGAAACCGCCGGCGTCGAATTCATCGACGAAAATGGCGGGGGCCCGGGTGTACGATTGCGAAAGCCGAGCGGGAGCTCGAAGAAAAAGTAGTGTCCAAGAATTCCGAGCAAATTCGCCGGATATTTAGCCAACCTGAATTGAAGCTTTG
>Ga0137409_10007430_pt1 | contig 11271 bp, 11 predicted proteins | sample CZODoug1_16funga_FD_122059 | JGI IMG/M metagenome (GOLD analysis project Ga0137409, IMG submission 122059) | Vadose zone soil fungal communities from Angelo Coast Range Reserve, California, USA - CZODoug1_16fungal (Hybrid Assembly) | ecosystem: Environmental > Terrestrial > Soil > Vadose zone... | reverse complement strand
TGGCGTCCCGGTGCCTTCGGGAAACACGCGCGGCCACGCGATCGAAAACCGGTAAGCTTTCGCGCCCAATTCCTTGATCAGGCCGACGTCTTCCTTGTAGCGGTGAAAATGATCGTTGGCGCGATCGGCGGTGCTGTGATCGGCGATCTTGCCCGCCGTGTGGCTGAACGTGTCCCAGATCGAAGGACCGCGGCCGTCTTCATTGACGGCGCCTTCGACCTGATAGGAGGAGGTGGCCGTGCCCCAGATGAAGCCGCTCGGGAAACTTGCCGGAGTAGCCGAAGCGGGCGCTGGATTGGCCGGGCTGACTTGCGACAGCGCCGGAGCGGTCATCATTCCGAGGCCGGAGAGCCCGGCAAGCTTGCCAAAGTGCCGGCGTGAGAACTTACCGAGCATTGATGTCCCCCGTGATATTCGTTCGGTCCGGCATCGAACCCTGCAGCATCCTGGCGGACTGGTACGGATCGATCTGATAGGCGGAAATCCGGTCGATCTCGAATTCGACCATGACCGGCGATTCCCCGTCGACGACGCCGACGCCGCCGAAATATTTCGAACCCATCGCCAGATTCACGATCATGTACATCGGATCGTCGAAACCGACCGGCACCTTGATGTCGGAGACGGGCTTGCGGTCGATGAAATAGATGATGCGATCCCGCTGCCACAGCATGCCGTAGTTATGGAAACTGTTCGCGGCATCCGGTAACAGGAAGTCAAACCCGCACGACTGGATGCGTCCGGTCGCGGGGATCCGCCAATGCGTCGTCATCACGAGATCGCCGGGCCGCTGGCCGCGTCCCTCCAGGATGTCGATCTCCGGAGGCCAGCCGCCATCGTCGGCAAGCAGCCAGAACGCCGGCCAGACGCCGGTCCCGACCGGGACCTTCGCGCGGATTTCGAAATAGCCGTACTTTTGCGCAAACCAGCCCTGACTGGTGAGGACGCCCGAGATATATTCGTTGTTGAACAGCACGGATTTGAGTTCGGGAGGCGTGCGGATGGCGACGATCGAGAGAACGCCTTGCCGGACCTTGAATGGGTCGAGCCCCAGCGGCGTCGTCGCGCGACCGCTGTAGCGGGGATCGACATAGATCTGCTGCTCGCCATTGGTTTTGGTCTGCCGCTTGAAGTCGGAGCCGTCGCCGCCCCAGTAGCGCGCTTCCGGCCAGGCGGCGCCGCCGGAATAGTGCGGCACCCATCGTCCGTGCGCCAGCGGATGCTCATCGAAATCATCGTGAAATGTCCGATGCAGGGACACCGGTGCAAGCTGGGTGAGTGGAAACGTATCGACGCGGCGACACGCTTCGCCCGGCGGATCGCGGGTCGCCAGCAACGAGAGCTGCGGCGGCGCTGCCTTGAAGTCACCTTGCGCGACGGCCGGCGAGACCGTCGCAAGGCAACCGAACATGACCAGAACTTTCGGGGTCACAGGCAAAATCCTCAATGCACTTGGTAACGTGCGCCGACCGGTACGAGATGGGTCAAATTATCGCACGCAAATACGGCCCGCCGGTAGTCCTAGCAGAGCCATTGGCGTTTTTGTGACGTCGCAGGTGGCAGCCGGACAGCCCATTGACGGAATTTCCGCCCGCTATTGGTAGGTGGCCACGATGTCGGACACGGCGCGCTCGAGCTGCTGCGCGGTAGCGCATTGCCGGACCACGTTGCAGAAGGTCTGATAGCGCGGCATTTCAGAATCGCCCCAGCCCCAGGTCATGCGGCCCTCGGGATTGAGCCACACCAGCCGCTTCGATCGTTCGGCAATGCGGCGAACGATGTCGGCGCCCGGGTCGAGGTTGTTGCTTCTGGCGTCGCCAAGCACGATGACCGTGGTCTGCGGCGTCACGCATTTCATCCATTGCCGTTCGAAATCGGCGAACGATCCACCATAGTCGGAGGAGCCGAAGCCGACCTTGGACATGATCTCGGCCATCGCCTCTTCCGCGGTCTTCGATTCAAGGATCTCGCTGACCTCGATCAGATGCCCGGAAAAGGCGAACGAGCGGACATCGGAGACGACCTCATGCAGGCTGTGGATCAGAAGCAGGAAGAAATCGGAGACGCGCGCCACCGAGCCCGAGACGTCGCACAGCGCGACGATCTTCGGCCGGTCGCGCTTGCGGCGCTTCCAGGCGGTCAGGAAGGGAACGCCGCCCCACGCGGCGTTGCGGCGGATGGTCCGGCGCACGTCGAGATGGCCGCGCCGCTGCCGCTTGCGCGGCTTGCTGTAGCGCTCGCGCAGGCGGCGGGCGATCTGGCGGATCAGCGCGCGCATCTGTTCGATCTGCCGGGGTTCGATCCGCGACAGCGGTGCGTTGCGCAGGATCTCGTTGCGGAGGTTTTCGGCTTCCTCGCGCCCGTAGAGCAATAGCGCCTGCGAAACCGCCTCGCGGACGTTTTCACGCAAGGCCTCGGTCGCGGCTTGCAGCCGCTCGGCAAGTGCCGGGTTGGACGCGATCAGTTCGTCGAGATCGTCGCGAAGCCGCGCAATGCCCATCGCGTCGAGGATGCGGGTGGAGAACAGGCCGCGCTGGGTAAAATATCGGATGTCGGACAGCGAGGCCGCACTGGAGGCGTTGGCAACTGCCGCGGCGATCTCGGCGCGGTCCTGCGACAACAGCATCTGCGTGAGCGGGCCGAGATTTTCTGCCGGCTCGCCGCCGCTGCTCTGGATGCCCGGCGCGTTATCCTCGGTGGCCGGCTCGGATGGCTCGTTCACAGCGGAGGGCTGCGACAACTCGGGAGCGGCGAAGAACATGTCGAAACAATCGCCAAGCGCCTTCTTCTCGTCCTCGCTCTTGGCCAGCGTCAACAGAAAAGTGTCGCGCAGGATGCCTCGATCCGAGAGGCCGACCTCCGCCACCGCCCGCATCGCATCGATGCTTTCAGCCGGCGAGACCCGCACGCCTGCTCCGCGCGCCGCGCGAAAGAAGCGATGCAGGTTCTCCTTCATCGGTTTCAGCCGAAGACGTTCTGCCGCAACGCGTTGGCGACGAACGTCGTGACATGCGGCAGCGTCGCCTCGACGTCGGACTCGTATTTCAAGAGCACGTTCAGCGTATCCTTGACCATCTCATGGCCAAGCTCGGAGGCCTGCAGCAGCACCAGCACGCGCGCCCAGTCGATGGTCTCGCTGACCGACGGCTGCTTCTTCAGATCGAGTTTGCGGATGTCGTGGATGAAGCCGACGAGCTGCTTGCGCAGCTTTTCCGAGATGCCTGGAACGCGGCTTTCGACGATGCGCTCCTCGAGCTTCTGTTCGGGAAAGCCGATATGAAGATGCAGGCAGCGCCGCTTGAGCGCATCGCCGAGATTGCGCTCGCTGTTGGATGTCAGGATCACGGTCGGCGGCACGGCGGCGGACACCGTGCCAAGCTCGGGGATGGAGACCTGGAAGTCGGAGAGGATTTCGAGCAAGAGCGATTCGAATTCGGCGTCCGACTTGTCGATCTCGTCGATCAAAAGCACGCAGCCGGCCGGTTGCTCCAGCGCCTGCAACAGCGGCCGCGGCTCGACGAATTCCTTGGAAAAGAATACGTCGCCGAAATCGTGCAATTGATCGAGCGCGGCGTGCAGCGTCTCGGCGCCGCCGAGCACCTCGCCGAGTTTGTCCTTCAGGATCTGGGTGTAGAGAAGCTGCTTGGCGTATTTCCACTCATAGAGCGCCTTCGCCTCGTCCAGCCCCTCGTAGCATTGCAGGCGGATCATCTTCAGTCCGCGCCAGGCTGCGATCGCTTTCGCAAGCTCGGTCTTGCCGACGCCGGCCGGGCCTTCGACGAGAATGGGCTTCTCGATCTGCTGGGCGAGGTAGACCGCGGTCGCGATCTGGCGGCTCGCGATATAGCCTTGCGACGCAAGGCCGCTTTCGACGGCCTCGATCGAGGCCAAGGGCCGATGTAGGGGCCGTTGTTCAGCCACGGATTTCAACTCCGGTCTTAGGGGCTTCATCTTGGCTACGCGCGTTTCGGCCCGATGTCCATAGCGGCAGGCCGTGCACGCGCTGCTCAGAGCAGGGAGGCAGCGATCAGCAATACCGCCGCTTCACAGGTCTGCTCCAGCGCGCCCAGCACGTCGCCGGTCTGGCCGCCGATCTGCCTGATGGCGAGCCGCGCCAGCACCAGGCTGATCAGGCCAAGCGCGAGCAGTGTGACGAGCGCACTGGATGCTCCGAAGCTGAAGAGCAGGCAAACCGTCCCGAGCAACAAGGCGATGGTCCCGCTTTGCCGCGGCGGCTGTCCGGCGCTGGTCGACAGCCCGTCGCTGCGTGCCGGCGGGACCAGGGACATGAAGATCGGCACGGCCGCGCGCGCCGACACATGCGCCGCTATCAGCGCGACCGCCACAAACCGCGGCTCGGCGATCTCGGCCAGCGCGCTCCATCGCAGCATCAGCGAGATGGCAAGCGCGCAGGCGCCATAGGTGCCGATCCGGCTGTCGCGCATGATCTCGAGTTTCGTTTCGCGGGTCTTGCCGCCGCCGAATCCGTCGGCGGTATCGGCCAGTCCGTCCTCATGCATCGCGCCGGTGAGCAGCACCGTGGCGGCCATCGCAAGCGCCGACGCGGCCATCGGTGGCACGTGGACGCGGGACGCGAGCCAGTAAGCCGCGGCGCCAAACAGGCCGACCACGAGGCCTGCGATCGGAAAGGCCCAGCTTGCCCGCGCCACATCGCCATCGCCGATCGCCGCCGACGGCCCGATCGGCAGGCGCGTACAGAGCGAGATGGCGATCCTGAGATCGGTGATGAGATTTTGCGCGGTTTCAGCGTAACTCTTCAAGACGCGGCTCCGAACGGTGCGAGATTTGGCAGGATGCGCGGCGCATTATTTCACGCGCATCGGCAAGCCGGCGACGACGAATTCGACCTCGTCGGCGACGCGCGCGATGGTCTGATTCAAGAGCCCGGCGGCGTCGCGAAATTGGCGCGCCAGCGCGTTGTCGGGCACGATGCCGAGCCCCACTTCGTTGGTGACCAGCACCACTGGGCTTTGCTGGCGGCCAAGCGCATCGGCAAGCGCTGATGCCTCGCTCGACCAGTCACGTCCGGCGTGCATCAGGTTGGACAGCCAAAGGGTCAGGCAATCGACCAGCCGCGCGCCGCCGCCGTCGGTCTCGACGAGCGCCGCGACCAATTCCAGCGGGGTTTCCCGTTCGACCCACGCCTGTCCGCGCCGAGCGCGGTGCTTGGCGATCCGTTCGCGCATTTCGGCATCGAGCGCCTCGGCGGTCGCGATGTAGACCGGTTGCCCTGCGAAAGCACGGGCGCGAGCCTCGGCCCGCGTGCTCTTGCCCGATCGTGCGCCCCCGGTGATGAGGATGACGGCCATTGCGCTCTCCAATTCAGCCCGCAATAACCACCAATCCCGGACGATGACAAAGGTAAAATCTTTGCAGGCAGGGGGTTGCACCCGCCCGGCATTCTTGCGCATCAGGAGGGCGTGGTAGCTTAAGGAGCCGGCGTGGAATTTGCGGGAGCGATGGTGGTGGCGATGGGGGTGGATGCCGTTCTGGGCTGGCCCGACGGCCTGTTCGCGCGCATCGGCCATCCCGTCACATGGCTCGGCCGCCTGATCGGTGCATTGGACGCGCGCTGGAACCGGACCGAGGACGCGGCCTGGAATCGCCGCGCCGCGGGCGTTGTCGCCGCGCTGTTCGTGATCATGCTATCAAGCGGTCTTGCACTGGCCGTGCAGGCCGCGATGCCGCAAGGCTGGGGCGGCATGGTCCTGCTCGGCATGTTGGCCTGGCCCTTCGTCGCCCTGCGTTCGCTGCACGATCACGTTGCCGCGGTCGCGCGTCCATTGCAATCCGGCGATGTGGCGGCGGCGCGATCGGCGGTTGCGATGATCGTGGGGCGCGATCCGGCAAACCTCGATGAAGCGGGGATTGCGCGCGCCGCGATCGAGAGTCTCGCAGAAAATACTTCGGATGGCATCGTCGCGCCGCTGTTCTGGGGCGCGCTGTTCGGACTGCCCGGCATCGTCGGCTACAAGGCGGTCAATACGCTCGATTCCATGATCGGTCATCGCACCGAACGCCACGAGGCGTTCGGCTGGGCCGCAGCGCGGCTTGATGACGTTACGAATCTGGTGCCGGCGCGGCTGACGGGACTGCTGTTCGCGCTGGTGTCCGCGCATACGATGGACGCGATGTCCTGCATGGCGAGGGATGCGCGCCGGCACCGCTCGCCCAATGCCGGCTGGCCGGAAGCGGCGATTGCGGGCGCGCTCAGGGTGCGGCTCTGCGGACCGCGCTGCTATCATGGCGAGCTCGCTGACGAGCCATGGTTGAACGGAGCCGCCCGCGATCCCTCGGCCGTCGATATCGCGCGGGGGCTAAAACTCTATTCCCGCGCCATGATCTGTCTTGCGGGGCTTCTTGTGGTGCTGGCGTTCATCTAAAGGGAGAGAATGTTGGATCACGGCGGAAATCTCGATGTTGCGGTGAAGCGCTATGGCGGCCGCCTCGACGACTGGATCGATCTGTCGACCGGCATCAACCGGCGTCCGTATCCGGTGGGCGAGCTGCAATCGTGGCACTGGAGCGCGCTGCCGTCGCGCTCCGACATCGACTCTCTCCATGAGGCGGCGCGGCAAGCCTACGCCACCACCGCGCCGGTCCTTGCGACCGCCGGCGCGCAGGCCGCGATCCAGTTGCTGCCGCGGCTGGCGGCGGGCGGCCGGGCACGGATTCTCGCGCCGACATATAATGAGTATGCCGCGGTCCTGAGTGCGACGGGCTGGACTGTCGAGACCATCGCCGATCTCGAAGCGTTGGCCGGCGCCGATCTCGCGATCGTCGTCAATCCCAACAATCCGGACGGCCGGCAGTACGACCCCGCAAAACTTCTCGCGTTGCTGCCGCGAGCCGGCCGCCTCGTCGTCGACGAAAGCTTTGCCGATGCTGTACCGGGCCTGTCGCTGGCGCCGGAAGCGGGCAGGCCGGGACTGGTTATCCTGCGCTCGTTCGGAAAATTCTATGGCCTGGCGGGAATGCGGCTTGGCTTTGTGCTTGGCGACGAAGCGGATGTGGCAGCGCTTGCCGGCATGCTTGGGCCGTGGCCGATCTCGGGCGCGGCGATCGAAATCGGACGGCGGGCATTGCTGGACCGCGATTGGGCTAGCGCAACAATCGCGCGCCTTGCGAGCGAGTCCTCGCGGCTGGATCGTATAGCTAAAGAGGCAAACTGGGCGCTGGTCGGTGGCACACCGCTGTTTCGTCTCTACGAGACCGGCGATGCGAGTGCCGTGCAGGCACGGCTTGCCAGCGCGCGAATCTGGTCACGCCTCTTCGAGGGCGCGCCCGGCTGGCTGCGCCTGGGCTTGCCCGGCAGTGATGCGGAATGGGCGCGGCTCACGGCTGCTCTTTCGCGTTAAGACATCAGCGCCCAAGCGCGAGCAGGCCTTCGACGTCAAGATGCGTCTCGATGTGATCGGCCAGCGCGTCGAGCGCGCTCTCGATTTTGGCGCGATAGGGCTCGCCTGAACCGGAAATTCCGATCTGCGCGAGGAACGTGCTTCGAAACGCGTCCGAAGAAAATAGGCCGTGCAGATAACTGCCGTGCACGCGGCCATCCGCGGACAGCGCGCCTTCCGGCGTATCGCCGACCCGCGCGAAAGGCCGCGCGCAATCCGGCCCTTCGGTATGGCCGATATGGATTTCGTAGGCGTCGATCGGCTGCTGCGTCGCGGCATGAATGGCCGCGACCCGCGTCAGGCTCTTCTGCGGCGTCATCACCGTGGTGACGTCGAGCAGCCCGAGGCCCGGCGTTTCGCCTGCCGGTCCCTCGATGCCCTGGGGATCGGCGACGCTTTTCCCGAGCATCTGATAGCCGCCGCAGAGGCCGAGTACATGCCCGCCGCGGCGGCGATGCGCCATAATGTCGATGTCCCAGCCTTGCTCGCGCAGGAATGCAAGATCGCCGCGCGTCGATTTCGAGCCGGGAAGGATCACGAGCGTCACATCGCCCGGAATGGCTTCGCCCGCTCGCACCATCACGAGATCGACGTCCGGCTCGAGCTTCAACGGATCGAGATCGTCGAAATTCGCGATCCGCGACAGCGCAAGGCAGGCGATCTTGCGCCGACCCGGCTTGCGCGAATCGGAAAGCCCGAGCGCGTCCTCCGCCGGAAGCTCATGAGCGCGCGCAAAGTAGGGCAACACGCCAAATCCGCGCCACGAGGTGCGTTTCGCGATCAGCGCATATCCGTCATCGAACAGCGTGGGATCGCCGCGAAATTTGTTGATGATGAAGCCGCCGATCATGGCGGCATCATCGGGATCGATCACCGCCTTGATCCCGACGAGCTGCGCGATGACGCCACCGCGGTCGATATCGCCGACGATCACGACGGGAACGTCCGCCCGCCGCGCGAAGCCCATATTGGCGATATCGCTGGCGCGGAGATTGACTTCGGCGGGGCTGCCGGCGCCTTCGACCAGCACCAGGTCGGACCTGGTCTTCAACCGCTCGAAACTTTCCAGCACCGCCGGCATCAGCGACGGCTTGAGCGCGGCATAGTCGCGTGCGCGCAAGGTCGCGACGCGTTGTCCCTGCACGACCACTTGCGCGCCGACATCGGTTTCCGGCTTCAGGAGCACCGGGTTCATGTCGGTGTGCGGTTCGACACGAGCGGCCTGTGCCTGTAGCGCCTGCGCCCGGCCGATCTCGCCGCCATCGATCGTGACGGCGGCATTGTTCGACATGTTCTGCGGCTTGAACGGCAGCACGCGAAGCCCGCGGCGCGTAGCTGCGCGCGCAAGCCCCGCGACGATGAGCGACTTGCCAACGTCCGAACCGGCTCCCTGGATCATCAACGCGCGCGCCATGCGATCGAATGCTCGGTATGAGCAGCTAGAACTCGACGCCGGGCTGCGCCTTGATGCCAGACCGAAACGGGTGCTTCACCAATGTCATCTCGGTGACGAGGTCGGCCGCGTCGATCAGCTCCTGCTTTGCATTGCGGCCGGTGAGCACGACATGCGTCAGCGGCGGCTTCGAATTCTGCAGGAAGGCGACGACCTCATTGACATCGAGATAATCGTAGCGCAGCGCGATGTTGATCTCGTCGAGCACGACCATCCGCAAGTTGGGATCGCTGATCAATTCCTTCGCTTTCTCCCAGCCAGCCTGGGCGGCCGCGATGTCGCGGGCGCGGTCCTGCGTCTCCCAGGTAAAGCCTTCGCCCATGGCGTAGAACTGGCACAGCTCACCGAAATGCGTGGTCAACAGCCGCCGCTCGCCGGTATCCCAGGCGCCCTTGATGAACTGCACGACCGCGCAGGGAAAGCCATGCGCGACGCACCGTACGATCATGCCGAAGGCCGACGTCGACTTGCCCTTGCCCGCGCCGGTATGGACGATGATGAGGCCTTTCTCGTCGCTTTTCTCGGCCATCATCCGGTCGCGCGCAGCCTTCTTCTTGGCCATCTTGGCCGCATGGCGGGCGTCCTCAGCGGTGTCGTGTTCAGGAACCATGCTGGGCACTCCTCCGGCTTGACAAGGCCCACACTTGGGCAAATGGTGGGTCGAACGTTGGTTCCTGTCCTACGACAGGCGAAGAGGGAATGCGATAGGGCTATCGGCCAGCAAGGCTTTAGCCCGAAAAGCAGCCGCCCCCGCGACCGTGACCGGAGAGATCCCCATCGCCACTGACCGAACAGGGTCGGGAAGGCGGGGATCGGAGGAGAAATCCTGCTCCGCAAGCCGGGAGACCTGCCAACGCCATGTGTTTTAGTCCGGCGGACGGGGTGTTCCGCGACGGGGAGCGAATCCTCCAAAGGATTCGCGCGCCTCATCGCCTCCTGCCGCCAGTATCAGGGAAGGGCGATGGCCGTCACGCTTCACGTCTGTATCACCTGCCGCGCGGGTCAAACGATCCCGGAAGGACAACCGACGCCGGGCGCGCTGTTGCGCGACGCCATTCTCGACGCGGGCGTGCCACCCGGCGTGACCTTGGTGCCGATCGAGTGCCTGTCCGCGTGCAACCAGGGCTGTTCGGTCGCGCTGAGCGCGCCCGGGCGCTGGTCCTATGTCTATGGCCGCTTGTCGGAGGCGAATGCGCGGGACGTCGTTACTGGAGCTGCCGCCTATGCCGCGGCGCCCGACGGCATCGTGCCGTGGCGCACGCGGCCCGAAATCTTTCGCAAGCAGTCGCTCGCCCGCATTCCACCGATCATGTCCTTGCCGGAGGCCGCCGAATGACCTCGCTTGCGAAAATCCCGGTCACGGTGATCACCGGCTTTCTCGGATCGGGCAAGACGACGCTGATCCGGCATTTGATGACGAACGCCAACGGCAAGAAGCTCGCGGTGCTGGTCAACGAATTCGGCAGCGAGGGCGTCGACGGCGAGATCCTGAAGTCCTGCGCCGACGCCAATTGTCCGGAAGAGAATATCGTCGAGCTGGCCAATGGCTGCATCTGCTGCACGGTGGCCGACGATTTCATTCCGACCATCGAAAAGCTGCTGTCGCGTGCAACGCGCCCCGATCATATCCTGATAGAGACGTCCGGGCTCGCTTTGCCAAAACCGCTCCTGAAGGCGTTCGACTGGCCGGAGATCCGCTCGCGCATCACGGTCGACGGCGTCATCGCGCTCGCCGACGCGGAAGCTGTCGCCGCCGGCCGTTTCGCGCCGAATCCGGCCGCGGTAGATGCGCAACGCGCCGCCGATGAAAGCCTCGATCACGAGACGCCGCTGTCGGAGGTGTTCGAGGATCAGGTCGCCTGCGCGGACATCGTGCTCCTGACCAAGGCCGATCTTGCCGGCGAGAGGGGACTTGAAGCAGCAAAGCTTGCCATCGCGGCCGAGGCGCCGCGTCCGGTACCGATGCTTGCGGTCACTGACGGCACCATCGATCCGCGCGTGATCCTTGGTCTCAACGCCGCGGCGGAGGACGACATAGCCGCGCGGCCCTCGCATCATGACGGCGAGGCCGACCATGAGCATGACGACTTCGCCTCTGTCGTGGTCGAGTTGCCGGAGATCACCGATATCGACGCGTTGGTGCGATCGATCGGCCGTCTGGCGCGCGAGCAGAACGTGCTGCGCGCCAAGGGATATCTGGCTGTCGCGGGCAAACCGATGCGGCTTTTGGTGCAGTCGGTCGGCGAGCGGGTGCGGCATCAGTTCGACCGGCCGTGGGGCGCGGCGCCGCGCCGGTCGAAACTGGTCGTGATCGGCGAGCGAGGCGATATCGACGAGGCCGCGATCAAGGCGGGCCTTGGTATTTAGAGCATGATCCGGAAAAGTGGGTACCGGTTTTCC
>Ga0137409_10007429_pt1 | contig 11272 bp, 10 predicted proteins | sample CZODoug1_16funga_FD_122059 | JGI IMG/M metagenome (GOLD analysis project Ga0137409, IMG submission 122059) | Vadose zone soil fungal communities from Angelo Coast Range Reserve, California, USA - CZODoug1_16fungal (Hybrid Assembly) | ecosystem: Environmental > Terrestrial > Soil > Vadose zone... | reverse complement strand
AGGCGCCGCCCCTCCTCAACGTGATCGATCCGGCCTTCGCCACGCGGCGCCTCTTGCTGGAGGAATTCGCGCGCCACGGCTGGCGCGGTCGAATGGTGTGGATGCCGGTTCCGCTCTTCGCGGTCCTGGTGCACGCGGCGCGCTACGCGCTGGCGTTGCCGACATTCCGGCGACCCACACCCCTGGCCCTGTATGGCATCCTCCGCCCCCGGCGCTACAGCTTCGTCCTCGCGGCGCAGATCCTGGGTCGCGCGATCGAAGAGCAAGCGCCCGGGCGCCGCGCGCCGGCGCTGGAGGCCACCCCCGCATGATCGGCGTGACCCTGCTGGTGGGATTCCTGGCGGCGGTGCTGCTCCTGCCGACGGTATCGGACCTCATCAGTCTCCTGCGCGTGCTGCTCGGCCACCGCCGCAACGTGCTACGGCCTGCGGTCGAACCTCCCCGTCTACTTTTTCTCGTCCCCGCGCACAACGAAGAGCTCCTGATCGAGTCCTGCGTGCAATCCCTGATGCGCCTGCGATACCCGGCGACGCAGCGCAGCGCCGTGGTGATCGCCGACAACTGCACGGATCGCACGGCGGAGCTGGCCCGCGCCGCGGGGGCGCAATGTCTCGAGCGGCACGACCGGCAACTCCCCGGCAAGCCCCGGGCGATCGCCTGGGCGTTGTCGCGGCTGCCCGTGAAAGAGTTCGACACCGTCATCATCATCGATGCGGATACGGTGGTCGACGCGGACTTTGGGCGGGCGCTGGCGGCGGAGGCGCCCGTCGCCGGCAAGGCCTTCCAGGCCTATTTCGACGTGCGCAATCCTGCCGACGGTCCCCTCACGCGCATGGCGACGGTGCTCGCCGCCGCCAACTACCGGTTTGCGTACGCGCTCAAGCGACGCGTCGGTCTCAACGCGCCGCTGCTCGGTAATGGGATGTGTATCGGAACGGCTGTGCTCGCAGCGCACGGCTGGAACGCATTCACCATCGCGGAAGACTGGGAGCTGTACACCCTGTATACCACGACCGGCGTGCCCATCGAGTCTCTGGAGTCGGCGCGCCTGTACGCGGAGGAAGCGCGGTCCCTGCGACAGAGCTCCACGCAACGCCAGCGGTGGACGGCGGGCAAGCTGACCGTGCTCGGCCGACTCATCACCCGTCTCGTGACGAGCGGCCAGATCGGCCTCGCCCAGAAGTTCGACGCCGTCGCCGAGCTCACCGGTCCGGGGCCGGTCGTGCACCTGGGCCTGGCGACCGTGCTGGCCGCACTCACGACCGTCCTCCACCCGCCGGGCGCCACCGCGTTGCTGCTCTCTCTGGGCGGCTCGGTGGTTCGGCCGGCGATCTACACGGTCGCAGGTCTGTTCGTGCAACCGAACCCGTTGCGTGCCGCGGCGTCGTTCGCGTTTTTGCCTTTTTACATGGTGTGGCGCCTCGGGGCCGCGGTCGCCGCGCTGAAGATGCTCGGTGACAAGCCCTGGGTCCGAACGGCGCGACAGTAGCCTACTTGCTCAGCAACAGGATGACGCTCGTCGAAAACGGCCGGAGCGCCCAGAACCGGCCATTTTCGCGCAGCCCGACCCGCTGCAGGTCCCGCCGCATGTCCACTTCCTCCACGGAGTGACGGACTCCTCCCGGCTCGCGGCCCGTGAGCCCGGTGGCGAAGCGCAAGAACGGACCCACGCAGCCATACTGGATCACGAGAAACCGGCGACTGACGCGCGCCAGCTCGCTCAGGGCCGTCAGCCGCGTCGCCTCATCCAAGTGCATCAGCAGGCCGACGCACGTGACCGTGTCGAATGAGGCATCGTCGAACGGCAGCGACGTGACGTCCGCCTGGTGGAAGGAGACGTGGGGGAGACGACGCTGCGCCACCGCCATCATCGCTGGAGAGATGTCGGATGCGACGACGTCGGTAAATCCCTCCCTGAGTAAGAAGGAAGTAATACGACCGGTGCCGCACGCGGCGTCCAAGACGCGATCGGTGCGCGCCAGCGGCCGCAGCGCCCGCCGCAGCGCGCGCCCTTCGAGCCACCGATACACGCGCCCCTTCACATCATCGAAACGCCCGCGGTCGTAGTCCTCCGCATGGGGCGTCACCTGCCAGTGACCCTTGGGGTCGTCCACAACCACAGGATTGCGCATCAGGCCAGTCCCCTTGCGTTCGCGACGTTACGCGGCGCGAACGCACTCATCGTAGAGCTGATCATAGCTGTTCACCATGTGTGTGAGTGTGAACCTTGCTTCGACGGCTTTGCGGCCCGCCTGGGTGAGCCGCTCACGCGTACCCGGCTCTGTTCCGAGGCGTTGCAGTGCCCGCGCGACTTGCTCCGGGGAGTCCGAGTCGACCAGCAGCCCGTCGACATCGTGCGTGATGATTTCTTCCGGTCCTCCGGACTTCGTGGCGACCACCGGCACACCGCAGGCCATCGCCTGGACGACGGAGAGTGAGAACCCTTCGGAGCTCGAGGTGCTGGCATACAGGTCCAGGTTGTTCATGACGTCGTGTACGCTGCTGTTGAAACCGGTGAAGGCGACCATGTTTCCGAGACCCAACTGGTCGCGCAGCGTCAGCAGCTCTTGGTACAGCGGACCCTGGGCTTCCCCCACCACCACGAACCGGTACGGCAGCGCTTGCCGCTGCAGCAGTGCCGCGGCCTTCAAAAGCACATCGTAAGACTTGGCCGGGCGGAGGTTTCCCACCGCACCGATGAGGACCTCGCTGTCCCCGACGCCCCACGCCTGACGCAGCGATCTGTCGCGGCGTGGCGCGAACACCGATACGTCGATGCCGTCGGTGATCACGGCGGTGCGGTCGGGCGTGAGGTCCCCCGCGGACAGGAAGAACCGTCGCAGCGACTCGGACACGAAGACCACCTTGGTCACCCCGCGACGCATGATCCCGAACTTCACCGCGCGATACTTCGCATTCCCGGCCAAGTCCGGCCGGCCGTGCAGCGTGCTGATCACCGGCACGCCGCAGAGCAGACCCGCCAGGCCGCCGTAGACACCCGCGCTGAACAGGTGCGTTTGAATGAGATCGATCCGGTACCTCCGAACCGCGCTGCAGAGCCCGGCGAGGTAGCGCACGTCGAACGCCCGGTGCAGCGGCGTGATGATGGGCTCGAACCCGTGCTCGACGAGGTTGTCGTACACCCACCCGGTGCCGGGGATGGCGACGAAGGAGCGCCAGCGCCGCGCGTCCAGCCCCTTCGCCAGCTCCAAGCACACGGTCTCGGCGCCACCAGGCCCGCACGTGTCGATCACATGAAGGATGTTCTTCACGCGACCGCCACCTGTCGGAGCTCGTGTTTCGTCGCCCGGTGAAGCGCGACCGTCATGGCAAGGTTGATCCAGAAGAACGGATAGTAGAGCACGGTCACAAAGAAGCCGCTGACGAGATACCCGACGAGGGCACCGTCGAGACCGTTGGCCATCCCGAAGAGGAACGCACTCTCCGGCAACTGTCGGGCGAGCTTCCTGGTGCGGGAGTTGATGACGAAGGTGTAGACAATCAGGAGTCCGAACACGAGCAGGCCGGTGTAGCCCAACTCGGAGGCGGCCTGCACAAAGATGTTGTGCGGCAGCTGGCCTCTCGGATTGAAGTAGCGGCGATAGTAGTCGGCCCAGTTCGCGTAACCGATCCCCAGGAGCGGGTGCTGGTTGGTGATCGCGATCCCGTCCTTCCAATACGTGAGCCTGCTGACGGAGGTCGGGTCAGATCCCATGCTCGTCAGCCGCTCCTTCTGCTCCTGCGGGAGAATCGCGACGGCGACGACGACAATCGCCGCGGTGGCGATCAAGGTGCGGACCCGGTGCCGGCTCTTCATGAGGAACCAAAAGAGCACGGCGCCCCCGCCCAGCACCGCCCCCCGTGAGGACGACGCCAACATCCCGATGACGGACGTCGCGGGCAGGAGCGCGAGCAAGGCCACCTTGCCCCTGCCCCAGTACCGGCGCAGGGCCATGACGAAACACAGCGAGATCGGGAGGAAGATCGTCATCTCGATGCCGAATTCCCCCGAGTTGTGAAACCACCCGGGTGCCCCGAGGACTCCCCAGTCGCGGAACGCAAATCCGATCGACGCCCACGATCGGGTGGCGTGCAGCGACATCTTCAGGTTGTAGAGCAGAAAGGACAGGATGAAGACCAGGAAGCGTTGCTCGGTGATCACGACGCTCGAGATCAGGACATAGATCACGACCCACGAGAAGAAGAGCGGCAGGGCAGCAAGTGAGGTTGCCGGGAAATACGCCGTTGCTGAGGTGAGGAGAACGACCAAACTGAAACAGGCCAGCCCCCAATCCGCCGGCGTCGTGAAACGCCACGATCTGCCCTCGAAGAGGAATGCCCCAGCGCACAACACGATGGACAGCATTGCCCAGGGGAGCAGGTCGATCGCGGCGTAGATCGATTGCGGCCGGACGTATTCGAAAAACAGGTAGATGCAGATGAGCCAATAGGAGGCCGGTTGCGTCGTGAGAAAGCGCCAAATGCTCTGCGCGCGCAGTGTATACAGGCTGCGCGCGCCCGCAACGCGGGGGGGCATTCGCGTTGCGTCGGTCCCTGAGAGCATGTCAATCGTCACGGGGATCGGTACGCGCAAGAATGAGGCCGAGTCGAAGCGCACCGCAGTCGTTGCGGCGGCGCCACATCCGGTACCTGGCACGGAGCTTGCCCCTCTGGCCCGGACGGCCCATCAATGCTGTCGAGTCTCCTGTATGCTGGCCTTGGTGCCATCGGACTGCCCGCGCTCGCACGCCGCCTGAGTGATGCGGGCGTCATCCTCTGTTACCACAACGTCGTGGACGGAGACGCTGCCGCACCCAAGGGCGAGCCCAGCCTGCACCTCCACGTGAATGCCTTCCGGCGCCAGATGCGGTGGTTGGCCCGCCACTATCAAGTCGTTCCACTCGTCGACCTCATCGGCCGGCTGGAGCAGCGCCGCACGCTGCGACGGCTCGCCGCCGTCACGTTCGACGATGCTTATCTCGGCGTCTTCCAGCACGCCTGGCCCGTGCTGCGCGAGTTCCAGATCCCCGCGACGGTATTTGTCGTGGCCAACGCGCCGACCGGCGGAGAGCCGTTCTGGTGGGATCACCCAGCGGTGCAGGCGGCAGCCACGCCCCGGCGCCGTAACGCGTGGCTGAGCGAGCTCCGCGGAAACGGTGCTGCGATTCTTCGGTCCCTCGCGCCCGCTGTCGACCCGGCGTTGCCGAACGACCAAAAGCCGGCGGACTGGCGTACAATTGCGCGAGCCGCCCAAGCGGGCCTCACGCTCGGCGTCCATTCGCGAACCCACCGCGCGCTCCCTACACTCAGCGATGCCGAGTTGGCGGACGAGCTGGTCAGCAGCCGGGAGGCGATTGTGCGCGAAACGGGGACGGCAGCCGAGGTCTTCGCCTACCCGTACGGCGCATGGAACCGTCGGGTGCGCGAGGCGGTGCGCGCGACGGGATACCGGGCCGCGGTGACGTTGGACTACGGGTTGAATCGTGCGGGGGCCGATCCCCTCTCGCTGCCACGCGTGAATGTGCCTGCAGGAATCGCAGATGCCGCCCTGGAGGCGTGGGTGGCCGGCTTGAGACTCCGTCTACCGGGCGCCCACCGTCCGGATCCACTCCTCGAGTCGCACGAGGTCACTGACGGCCAGACGTCCGTGAGTTGGGAGCGTGCATAGCCGTTCCGCAAGCCGGCGACCGCCGGGGAAATCCGCGTCTCGATTGAGGCAGCGCGCCCGAAAACGCTCGACATCGCACAACGCCCTGGGATATCCGGGCATGATGCCCAGACGCCGCGCCGCTGGCTCGGTCGCCGAGCGGCGGGCCGGAGCCGATGCGAGGACGGGGAGGCGGAGGTAGCCGGGTCGTGCATGACGGACCGCGCTGACCGTTTGAAACGCGGCGTGGCGCTGCAGCTCGACCAGCAGGCGCTCCGCGATGCGCCGGCGCAGGTCCACCTCTCGCTGCGCCAAGGCCCAGTTCGCGGCAATGACGGAGGCGGATGCGTCGCTCGCCCGTCGCAGGGGCCGCGGCTCCCGATAGATCGTTTGGCCAAGGCGGAGAAACGGTAAGGCTGCGGGGATGGCGTAGAGGCTCGGACGCTCGAGGAACCACTGCGCGGTGAGCGTCACGAGCTCCGCCCAGCCCCGGCGTGCTTTGCCCAGCAGACCGCGCACGCGCTCCAACACTCGCTCGCCCACGTCGTCGTGCGCGAGGAGGGCCCCACCGCCGCCCCCCGTGAGACCCTTCCCTCGTCCGAAACTCAAGACGGCGAGGGAGCTCTGGGTCCCCGCCGGACGGCCGTTCAGGGTCCCGCCGGCCTCCTGGGCGGCGTCCTCGATCACGACGGCCCCGGCTTCCGCAGCCATACGATTCACTTCGCCGAGATCGATGGGATATCCGTACAGGGGCACGGCAACGATCGCCGCGGCGCCGTGACGCAGCGTCGCCCACAGCTGGGCAAGATCGGGAGCGAGGGTGCGCGGATCCGTGTCGTAGAGGAGGACCGGCGCGTTGGCGCCCTCGGCGGCGGTGGCAAGGTCGAAACACCCGTACGCTGGCATCGCGACGGCAGCGCCGGCGCGATCGGCCAAGACACCGAGCAGCGCGGCGGTGAGCGCCGCCGTGCCGCTTTCCATCAACAACACGTCCCGCGAGGCATAGCGCTCCTGCAACAGCGTGATGACTCGAGCCTCGGCGCGCGCCGCGCGGCCGTTGCGCGCGACGGCTGCGCGCGCGCCGGCGAGCAGCGCCGCTGCGGAGATCGGCGAGTGGACCGGAACCTGATGCCGCCAGCCGCTCATCGAGGGAGAGGCTGTGGCACGCTCAGTCGCACGTGGTCATACCAGAAATAGTCTTCCTCCGTCTTGCTGCTGCCGATGCCGCCCCACGTGGGGCTGAACTGGAACTCCGTGAAGGGGTTGGCGGCGTCGAAATTCACGTTCGTGTAGTGGCCCACTTGGGTGCCGTTCACCCACCACTGCACGACGCCGTCGCGCGAGGTGCTCGTCGTGCTCATCTTGAAGTACAGCTCGATGTCATACCATTGGCCCGCGGTCACGACGTAGTTCCCTCCATTCACGTTCCCGCCCAGCTGCCGGGCCCCAGGATCGTCACCCCAACTATTCGCCAGGTGGCCGTTACTGGTCGTGAACTCGGTGGTCACAATGAGGTGGAACGGTCCCCCGGGCGGGCCGTTCATCTGTAACACCAAGATGTTGTTCTGGGCGAGCACGAAGGAAATCTCATTCACGCCCGCCGGATGCCCCTGCCACGGCAGGCTCGCCCTCCAGCGGTAGCCGAAGTACATCTCCCGGCGCGGACCGTCGAGGGAGCGGTACATCGCGGCCGGCCCCTGTCCGCCGGTGAACCCGATCGGATAGCGCCAGCGCCCGACGTTTGGCGGCGAGAGTGGCGCGTCAGGATCGTCCACTTCCGTCGCGTTGCCATCGGGGTTGTCGATGAACCACCCGTCGCTCAGGGGCACGGCTGTGCCGACGGTGAAGGCATCGTCGAATCCATAATCGGACAGGGTCGTAAAGTCCGGTGGCTCGTTCGGCCAGGCGACCAGTGGCCCCACGGGCCCGCCACCGTGATCGCAGTCCGCAGCGAACGCGACGAGGGCAACGAACGCCAGTCGAAGGGGGACGAAGGCGGTGCGCATTAGGGGACTCCAGTGGGGGTCAGGATGGCGAAGGGGGCGCTTTCGGCGCCCGTCAACCCCGCAGCCGCAACTCTGAGCGTGTAGCCGCTGCCGGGCTGGTCTATGCTCAGGTCCGAGAAGGTGGCCACGCCGTTCGCGGCCGTGACCGTCAGCGTACCACGCAGCGTCCCCGGCCAGAACCGTCCGGCATTGCGTTCGATCGCGATCGTGACCGGACCCGTGAACGTCGTAACCGTGTTCCCTTGAGCGTCCAGCGCCGAGACCTGGACAGGTGGCTGGATGGTCGCCACGGGATATGGGAGCGCGTCATGCGGTTGGCCGCTGACGACCAGGTGCGTCGCCGGCGCGGGGACGGGCGGAGGAGGCGGTGGGTCGCCGGGGGGAGGGCTGGTCGCCACACCACTCAGCCGCACGTGGTCGTACCAGAAGTAGTCCTCTTCGGTTTTGCTGCCACCGATGCCGCCCCAGGTGGGGCTGAAGTGAAACTCTTCGAAGGGGTGGTCGGCGGCGAAATTCACCGTGTTGTAGTCGCCGACTGGCGTGCCGTTCACCCACCACCGCACGATCCCGTCCTGCGAGGTGCTCGTCGTACTCATCTTGAAGTACACCTCGATCTGGTACCATTGGCCCGGCGTCACGACGTAGTTCCCGCCGTTCACATTGCCGAACAAATGGCGCGCCCCAGGATCGTCACCCTCGCTGTTGGCCAGGTGCCCGTTGCTGGTCGTGAACTCGGCGGTGACCATCAGGTCGTACGGTCCCCCAGGCGGACCCTTCATCTGCACGACGAGGATGTTGTTTTGCGCGATCACGAACGAGATCTCGTTCGCGCCCGACGGATGTCCCTGCCAGGGATTGCTCGCCTTCCACGCGAACGCGAAGTACAGCTCGCGGGTCGCCGCCATGGGGCGGTACATCACCGCCGGCGCGTCGCCGGCCACGAACCCGACGGGGTAGCGCCACTGCCCCACGTTCGGCGGCGAGAGCGGCGCTCCCGGATCGCTCACTTGCGTCGCGTATCCGTTGGGGTTGTAGAGGTACCATCCGTCGCCCACGGGAACGCCCTCGCCCGGGGAAAAGGCGGTGTCAAATCCGTAATCGGTCAGCGGCGCGAAGCCTGCCGGCTCATTCGCCCAGCTGGAAGCGGTGAGCGGTGGCGCAACCAGCTGATGGACGGGCTCACAGCTTATCGTGAGGGCGACCAGGGCAATGCCCGGCGCCCAAAGAGAACGTTTCAAGAGCGCACCTCCTGGCTAGTAGCTCGATGAGGGACAGACATACGGCGGCTCACGGCAGGAAGCGGACCAACCGCGGGCCGAGGCGATTCGCGATCGGCAGCGGCAAGCGCCGCCACAGGCGCGGACCCCACGACAGGGCCGGATCGTCCGGCGAAGGTGTGGCCTTCACCTCACCGGACGCGTACTGGCGCCACGGCAGCGGCACGTCGGTGCCGCCCCACTGTCGCTTGAAGTGGTGGGTGCCTCCACCGGGCGTGCAGCGACCGAAGTTGAACACGCGCACACCGCGGGCGATCATGTGCTCCATGAACGCCCAGTACAACAGCATGTTGGCCGCCAGCGCCCGCGACTCGTGCAGCGCTCCGGCCCAGGTCATCTCGAACTCCTCGCGCCACACGAAGCCGCACCCTCCCGCGAGTGGCCGGTCACCGCGGTACACGACTCCGAACACCACGAGCTCGGGGAACGCCACGGCGAGGCGTTCGAACAAGGCGCGAGGCAGCACCGGCGTCCCCAGGTCGCGCATCGTCCGCGCGAAGACGTCGTAGAACGCCTCCCGCTGATCCAGACCGAAGCGCACGGTCAGGCCGTCCTTCAGGGGACGGCGGATCTGACTGCGCAGCTTGGACGGGAAGGACGCGAACAACGCTTCGGGAGTTGCGGGCAACGGGCGCAGGACGGTGATCTTTCTCGACGACACCGGAAGCTCGAGACCCGCACCGTCCCGGGTTCGGAGCTCGAGGAGATCCGCTCGGGAACGACGGGCCTCGGCGACCGCATCCTCGACGAGCTGACGTCGGGCTTCCGGTGACCCCAGAGGCCCACCGTCATTAAGGAAGGGAAGTGACACAAGGTAGTGCCCGAAGAGCCAGCTCCGAACGCGGACCAACGGGAGAACCCCTTGCAACGCGCCGTTGCGATCGCTCACTAGCCGATACAAGCACTCCACGCCCAAGACGTCAGTCAGGATGTCGCGCCAGGCGGCGAGATGGCAGAAGCTGCTTCCGTCCGCGCGCGCCACGAACGCATCCCAAGCGGCGAGATCGCCGTCGAGGGACTGACTCACTGAAGCACCGCCACGGTCGCGCGCTCACTGAAGCCCGCCACGGTATCTCGAACGGCAGTGAACCGGAACTCGGCCAACAGCCGCTCCAACCGCCCCGCGGTACGGCGGAGGCCACCGTAGTGCCGCACGCGCGTTAGCCACGACACATCGAGGCGCGGCTGCGCCGGATCGATCTCCCAGGGGTGGATGTAGAATGTGCCAGGCGTGCCGAGACGCTCGCATTGGCGGAAGGCGGCCCGCACGACGCCGTAAGGCAGGAGGCGGAAGTACGCGCCGCCCGCCGCCGGCAACCGGAGACCGCACCAGCGCAGCGTCGTGGGCGGAATCTCGGCGATCCGCCCGGCGGGCCGGTCGATCCAATGCGGGTGCGACAGCCCGCTGGGATAGCCGTACCCCAGGCGCCGCACCGGAAAGAGGCTGGAGTCGTAGCGATGGTCTTCCTCGATGAGAACGTCGAGCGCCCACTCCCGGCCCGGCACGATCGAAAAACTCGGCGCGCGGAATCCCAGCACCGGCTCGCCGGTGATCTCCTCCAGCACATGCTTCGTGCGGTGAATCGATGCGCGGAACTGGGCCCGGGTCTGATGGGTGACGCGGACGTGATCCCACCCGTGCGACGCGATTTCATGGCCCGCCCGCGCGATCGTGCGGATCAGGTCAGGGTGACGTTCGGCGACCCACCCGAGCACAAAGAACGTCGCGTGCGCCTCGTGGCGAGCGAGGAGATCGAGCAGCCGCGGGACCTGCGCGGCGACGCGAGACTCGAAGCGCGTCCAGTCCGACCGCGCGACGCGGGACTCGAACGCCGAGACCTGGAAGTACTCTTCCAGGTCGACGGTGAAGTGGTGAGCAATCACGATAGGGAGAAGTGCAACGCCCATGCCCGGATGCGCGAACGACTCAGGGGTTAGCCTGTGCGGGGATGCCTACGCCGTTCGTGGCGCCAAAGCAGCACCGGTCGCCGTGGCGCTACAGGAGCACGACCGTGAGGTTCTTCGTGTCCGATCCGGCCGCGCCACGGCTATCGGTTACGGTGACCCGGATCGTGTGCGTCCCGAGGATACTCAGCCCGAGATAGGTGTGGGTCAGATTGAAGGCGCCCGCACTCAACCGGCTCCCGGACGACGTCGAGCCGTCGCCCCAATTGATCGTGTACGTCCACGGCCCGTTGTCCGGGTCGCTGAATGACGCATTGAGCGTGTAAAGCGCGCCGAGCAGCACGGTCTGATCCGGGCCGGCGTTCACGACCGGCGTCTGGTTCGGGGGCGTCACCGTCACCGTCTTCGAGGTCGTCGTGCTCTGGGCGCCCTGGTTG
>Ga0137409_10007427_pt1 | contig 11276 bp, 10 predicted proteins | sample CZODoug1_16funga_FD_122059 | JGI IMG/M metagenome (GOLD analysis project Ga0137409, IMG submission 122059) | Vadose zone soil fungal communities from Angelo Coast Range Reserve, California, USA - CZODoug1_16fungal (Hybrid Assembly) | ecosystem: Environmental > Terrestrial > Soil > Vadose zone... | reverse complement strand
CACGTGTAATAGGTACAAGAGATGAGACTTCTCCAGGATCTCAAATTCGCCTTCCGCTCGCTCGCGCGGGCCAGAGGCCTGTCGGCCACCGTCGTCCTGACGCTCGCGCTCGGGATCGGCGCAAATGCCGCGATTTTCAGCCTCGTGCGCGGCGTGCTGCTCCGGCCGCTCGTGAATCGCGACGAGAGCCGCCTCATTTACATCCAGCAGAGCGCCCCCGGCAACGGCGTCGAGAACGTGGCGTTCTCGGTGCCGGAGATCGCCGACTTCCGCGGCCGCGTGAAGACGGTGAGCGCGCTCGGGGAGTTCTCCACGATTTCGTTCACGATGGTCGGCGCCGGCGAGCCGCGCGTCGTTCGTGCCGGCGTCGTCGACGGTTCCTATTTCGACGTGATGGGGTTGCATCCGGTGCTCGGCCGCCTGCTGAACGCCGGCGACGACGGCCCGAATGCATCGGGTGCCGCAGTCCTGACGCACCGATTCTGGACGACGGGTCTGCGGTCGGATCCGGGCGTCATCGGCAGCACGATCCGCCTCGGCAACCGCTCCGCGGTGATCGTCGGTGTCCTCGAGCCGTCGGTCCCCTACCCGGCGGAAACCGAGCTGATCGCGAACGTCGTCACGAGCCCGCATCATCTGTCGGCGACGATGGTCACGGGGCGCCAGCATCGCATGACGCAGCTGTTCGGCCGCCTCGCTCCAGGAGCCGAAGTGGAGACGGCGCGCGCGGAGCTGCGCGCGGTTCACGGCGCGATCCTGAAAGAGCACCCGGAGGCGTACCCGGTCAAGGCCGATTTCCGCATTGACGCCGTGCGGCTGCGCGATCAGATCACGTCGCGGGCGCGCACGGTGCTGCTGGTGCTGCTCGCGGCGTCGGCGCTCGTGTTCGTCATCGCCTGCTCGAACGTGGCGAACCTGATCCTCGCGCGCAGCGTCCGCCGCGAGTCGGAGCTGGCGGTGCGCGCGGCGCTCGGCGCGAGCAGCGCCACGCTGCGTCGCACGCTGCTCGCGGAGAGCCTGATCCTGTGCGGCAGCGGCGCCGTGCTCGGCGTCGCGATGGCCCGTCCGATGGTCGCGGTCCTGGCCCGCTACGCGTCGCGGTTCTCGGTGCGCGCGCTCGACCTCGCGCTCGACGCCAGCCTTCTGTGGGTCGGGGTCGGCCTCGCGCTGCTGGCCGCCGTGCTGCTGGCGTTCGTCCCCCGACTGCCGTCCGCCGACGCGTCGCACGGGTTCGCGCTCTCGAGCGGCGGCCTCCGCATCACCGGCGCGACGAACCGGCGGCTCCGCGCGTTCGCCGTCACGCAGATCGCGGCCTCGTTCCTGCTGCTGGCCGGAGCCGGCATGCTGGTGCGGACGCTGCTGGCGCTCCAGGCCGCGCGCCCCGGCTTCGAAACCCAGCGTGTGCTCGCGGTGAACGTGCCGGTGATTTCGTACAGCCGGACGCCGGAACAGATTCGCGGTTTCTACCGCGAGGTGCAGCGGAGGATCACGGCGGTGCCGGGCGTCGAACGCGTCGCCTTCGGCAGCAACGTGCCGTGGCGTGACGCCGGCTCGTTCGGCGACGGCTTTCAGTTCTCGGTAGAAGGCCGGACGCGCGAGAACGCCGCCGACGATCCGCGCGCGCGCTTCCGGTCGGTGTCGCCGGGATTCTTTGCCGCGCTCGGCATCCCGCTGATGGCGGGGCGCGACTTCACCGACGCCGATCGCAACGGCGCCGAGCGCGTCGTCATCATCAGCGTGAGCGTGGCGCAGCAGCTCTTTCCAGGTCAGGATCCGCTGAACCGGCACCTGATGTGGACCGACGGCGTCATGCGGTTCATCGGCATCACGACCGAGCCTCGCCGCATCGTGGGGGTCGTGGCCGACGTGGACGACGAGCGGATCGATCCGCGGCAGGCGCTGACGGTCTACCATCCGTTCGAACAGGAGCTGGCGGGCGGACGGATGTTCGTGCACACGCGGACGGATCCGTACGGCCTCGTGCCGGTGATCACCCGCACCGTGCGCGAGCTCGCCGCCGACCAGCCGGTGGAGCGCGCCGCGACGCTCGAGGACGTCCGCGCGGATGTGCTCGCGCCCGACAGGCTGAACGCGATTGTCTTCGGCGGCTTCGCCGCGGTCGCGCTCGCGATTTCGATCGTCGGCGTGGCCGGCGTGCTGGCCTTTTCGGTGAGCGGCCGGACGCGCGAATTCGGCATCCGCCTCGCTATCGGTTCGCAGCCGCGCACGATTCTCACCGGTGTGCTTGCCGAAGGCTTGCTGATGACCGCCGCGGGGGTGCTCGCCGGCGCCGCAGGAGGATTTGCGCTGGCGCGCATCGCCGGCAGCTACATCCAGAACGTCCGGCTGCCGGGTGCGCTGCCCGTACTGGCGTCGGCCGCCGTATTGCTGCTCGCGGCCGTCTTCGGATCGCTTTTGCCCGCGGCCCGCGCCGCGCGCGTCGACGTCGTGCAGGCGCTCAGGGCGGAATAGTGAAATTAGGAATTTGGAATTTGGAATTCGCGTTTATTCGCGTTCGTCAATATTCGTTAATTCCAAATTCTTAATTCTTACTTCTTAATTCTGAAAGACCCGTCGTCGAAGCGCTCGCGGTACGCGCCGTGGCAGGTCGTGCACGCCTGGCCGACCGCGCCGACCGACTCCTTCGCGGCGTTCCAATTGCCGATGCCCGCTGCGGCCTGGATCGACTCGACCTTCAAGCGGGCGTCGCGCGCCCACTGCGTCGCGTCGGCTTTTTTCGCCTTCCAGAACACCTCGGTATCCGTGAAGGCCTGCTTCAGCACCGCCGCGTTCTTCGTGGTGTTCTCCACGTTCATCGCCTCGACGCCTCCGCGGAGCGCGGCAAACGCGGGCGCGACCTGCTTCATCACTTTCTGGTACGACTCTTCCTCCGCGGTCAACGGCGGCGGCAACCGCTTCGCAAGGTCGGCAAATTTCTCGGTGATCACCGACGTCGCGATCAGCGCCGGCCGGCCCATGTAGTTCGCAGCCACATCCGGCGGCAGATCGATCTTGTAGTCCTTGGCCTTTTTCGCAATCTCCGCCGGATCGAACCGCACGAGCTCGCCCATTACCGTCACATAGCTCTTGAGATCCACCGGCGACTGCAGCGTGGGAACCAGCACGAGCACGTCGGTCGGCTTCGGCGGCGCGGCCACCCCGCCGACGCGGCGCTGATCGACGGAGAACGCTGACTTCGACAGGATCCGGTCGACCGCAGCAGTAATCGTCACCCCCTGTCCGTAAAACGCATCCGGATTCGCATTCACGGTATTCGTCGCGACAGGCACGAGCGGTTTCGGCGGGGCCGGCGGGGGCTGTCCGGCGGGGGCCGCGGGTGCGGCCGGCGCCGCTGGTGGCTGTTGAGCTCGAAGGGTCGTGAACAGCGAAATCAGCAAGGCAAACGCGACAAACGTCGCGGCCGATGTGGTTTTAGCGGGCCCTGGCATGCGTGAACTCCTTCCTGGAAAACATGCGACGCATTGTAACGGATCGTGGAATCGGGCCGGCAGCGCCAGTGAACAATAAATGCTGGCAACAACGTTGCAGCAGCACCCTCCTTGACCGTCTGAGTGGCAATTCTTGATACACCTTACGCCGGGTAGACGTCGGCCATCCGAATCGCCAGCCGTGATCGTCATCGACGACGATGCGGACGCGCGCCGAATCTACTCGGAATACATGCGCGCGAAAGGCTTCACCGTCTTCACGGCCCCTGACGGGCGCAGCGGCCTGACCAAGACGCTGGAGTTGATCCCGGACGCCATCGTCCTCGATCTCGCGATGCCGAAGGTCGATGGCTGGACGGTGCTCAAGCACGTCCGTGAGTCGAGCCTCACGGCGCAAATCCCGGTTGTGGTGGTGTCGGCGCTGACCGACGCGCGCGACGAGGCGTTTTATGCCGGTGCCAACGCCTATCTGACCAAGCCCTGTCCGCCTGCCGTGGTGTATCTCCAGGTTTGCGCAATCGCGCGTCTCCAGCAGGACTCCCGCCTCGCCTAAGCTCAGCGGGGCTCGTTCCGCCGTCGGCGCCCCGTCCGCCTGTCAACGCCACTTCGCCGTTCCAACCCGGCCGGAGCGCCGACACTTTCCCTGCGCCGTTCGGCCACTCGACGCCCGCGCGCGCCCCGCCGCTCGCGCGCGGCATGTACCGGGACCGCCGCGGCCGTCGCCGCCTTCTCCCGCTGCTGTCGCACGGTGCGACGTGACGGATCGAGGATGTCCAGGAGCCCCTCGTACGCTACCTTGGCGCGCGCGTCCCCGCCTTTCGAGATGATTTCGCGAAGATAGGCGGCCGCCGCCTGGATGTTCCCGCGTTGCCAGTTGGGATTCATGTCCTTCCAACTGTAATACGATCGTGGACATTGCAGGCTTCCGACAGCACACTGCGGGACACCGACGAAGCGTGGAGCGTCGTCCTGGCCGCCGCCGGCGAGGCGGAGCGCGTGGGCCAGGCTACCACGCAACCGGCGGCCTTTGCCCTCGCCGACGAAGCACAGCTGCGGCCGGTCCCTGAAGGGCATCGCGATGCCGTAATCGCGTGGCAGCCAGGCCTCGGATGGACGCCGGTGCTGCCGGTCGACGATCCGCGCCACGCGCTCATCGACTTGTACCTGCCGGTGTGCAGCGCGACCCACGCGCATCCGATTACCGTGGGACACCTCGGCCAGAGCCTTGACGGCTTCATTGCCACGCATGCGGGGGAATCGCAGTACGTGACGGGCGAGGAAAACATCCGGCATCTCCACCGCATGCGGGCGCTGTGTGACGCCGTCGTGGTCGGGGCAGGCACGGTTGCGGCCGACGACCCGCAGCTGACTACGCGTCACGTCAGCGGTCCGAGCCCGGTGCGCGTCGTCCTCGATCCCACGCGCCGGCTCGCGGCCCACTACCGCGTATTCAATGACGACACCGCAGACACGCTCTACGTGTGTGCCAGGTCGCTGGCGCGCGACGGCGAGACCCATTTCGGCCGCGCCTCGGTCGTCGCGATCGACGACGACGGGGACGGCGTCGATGTCACCGCTGTGCTGCGCATCCTGCGCGCGCGCGGGTGCCACCGGATCTTCGTCGAAGGCGGCGGCGTCACCGTCTCGATGTTTCTGGAAGCGAACCTGCTCGACCGTTTGCAGATCGCGATCGCGCCGCTGCTGATCGGCGACGGGCGGCCGGCGATTCGTCTGGCGCCGCGCCGCGCGCTCAGCGATTGCCATCGCCCGCGCTATCGCGTGTTCCGCATGGGCGCCGACGTGCTGTTCGACTGCGAGCTCGGGACGGACGCGAGCGACGGACCGAGCCTGCCGGACGCTCAGCCGTCGATCACCCGCGTGATTTGATCAAGAAACGTACGTAGTGTCCGCCTTCAGGCGGACCCTTGCCGGTCCGGCTAAAGCCGGACACTGCGTACAATTGGCAATCAAGTCAGCCACGCACCCAGGTCCTCGTGGCCGACGCGCAACTCGGAACGGCGGATCGCGACGTGCGCGACGCGACGGACACGCCACGCCTCAATCGCCGCCGCATGGTCCGGGGCGATCTCGACGGCCGCCCGAGCCCAGCCCTCGATCAGCTCACGCTGGAGCTCGGCGAGCCCGGATGTCACGACCCAGTCGCTTCGTTCCCGCTGGACGTGATACCCGAGTCGCGAAAACCAGCGCTCCGCTGAATTGGCCGCGCCGGGGCCCAGCGCCGCGCCGAATCCTTTGTCGGTGCGCTGGTGTTCGTTCACGAGCTCGAACACGTGTTGGTCCTCGGCATCCTCGGGCGAGCATCGGATGAGTCCGTTGTAGGTCAGCGCAAAGAGCGCCACCGCCTGCACGTCCCGACACCGCGATGCCAGCGCACGCATCCAGTCGTCGGACACCAGATCGAGCAGGGCGGACGCCGTGACGAGCGAGCGATCCTGGAACAGCCCGCGGGACGCCGGCGCGTTCAGCGACGCCAGGTCGGCCTGGCGCGTCTCGATGGAAACGTTTTCGCGATCTCCGTCGTTGCGGGGGTACGCGAGCAGCGCCTCGTCGTGGTCCACGAGCAGCCAGCGTTGCGGCCGCCGCAGATGCGGCGACAAATACCGCACGTTCGAGCCCGTGCCGGCTGCCAGGTCCAGCACCAGAATCTCGCCGTTCTTCGGGAGCACTCCGGAAATCGCGCGCGTCAAGGGCAGCGAGCGCGACCCGTGATCGGCAGGCTCGCGAAGCGCCAGCCACCCGGCGCTGAACCCACTCATGCGGCAGGCCTCGCCGCGCGCTCGAGCGCTCGAGCGAGCCCCGTCGTCGCGTCGTCCCACGTCGGAAGGCGGTCGCGTACCTGCCTCGCGCGTGCTGCGAGCGCGTCGCGCGCGCCGGCGTCATCGAGAACGCTCGACAGCGCGACGGTCAACGCGTCCAGGTTTCCCGGCGGGACGATGCGGCCGGCGCCGCACACTATCTCCTCGATGGCGCCGGTCGCCGTGCTCACGACGGGCAGTCCGCGCGCCAGCGCTTCCGCGACCGCCATGCCATATCCCTCATACAGTGTCGCCAGCACGAACACGTCGGCGCGGTCGTACTCCAGCGCCAGCGCCGCGGCATCGAGCTCGCCGACGAGCGACACGCGATCCTCGAGGTTGTCGGCTCGCAGTTGGGCGCGGACGCGCGCCGTCGTCGCGGGATCGCGATCGAGGCTGCCCGCGCATCGCAGCCGCCACTGTTTATTGGAAACGGCCGCGAGCGCGCGACACAGCAGCTCGTGCCCTTTGCGCGGTGTCAGAGTTGCCACGCAGAGCAGCGACATTGCGGATTGGGAGCCGCGCGCGAGGGGGGCGCGATCGGTGCCGGGCTCGACGATGGCGATCCGATCCTCGGAGACGCCGTACCGCGTCATCGAGGCCGCGGTTCTGCGGCTGGTGACGACGACGACGCGAGCGGAGGCGAGCGCGCGCCGCTCGCTGCCCTCGAGCGCCCCGGCGACGTCCGGATCCAGGCCGGTCTCGGCCGCCAGCGGATGGTGCACGAGCGCGACGAACGTGAGCCGCGCCGCCTCGCGCGCGATCTCGTCAGGAAGGGCGCCCAGCGCCAGCCCGTCGACCAGGACGGTCGCGCCATCGGGGATTGCGGCGAACACGCGAACGGCGCCTTCGCGCGCCGCCCGCGTCGGCTGCGGAAACGTGGCGTCGAGGGGCGAGACGTCGACCGTCCAGCCGCGTGCTCGCAGGCCCGCGATGATGCGCCGGTCGTACTCGTAGCCGCCGGTCCGCGTCTCGAGATCGCCGGGAATGACAACCGTCAGCGCAGGCCCCGTGGAACCCGCGGAGAGCGTAGCGGTCTGCCTTTCCGGCGGGTTCTGCGCCGATCGTCGTGTTCCTCTCTGCGTCACGACGCGGGGCTGACGCGCGCCTCGTACGACGCCGCGGCGACGTGCGACTCGTGAAGGGTCACGCGCACGCTCTCGACCGCCCGCGCACCCGGTCCAAGATCGCCGCGACCGATGGCCGAGACCACGCGATCGAAGATGACGCGCGCCAGGAACTCCGTCGTCGTGTTCCGGCCTTTGAATTCCTGGGCGTCGTCGAGGTTACGGTAGGTGAGGCCCGCGAGCACCACGCCCAGCACCTCAGTCGCGCGGCCGATGTCCACCACCATCCCGTCGGCGTCGAGCTCGTTCCGCCGAAACTCGAGATCGACGACGTACGTCGCCCCGTGCAGGCGCTGCGCGGGTCCGAAGGCTTCGCCCTTGAAGCTGTGGGCAATCATGAAGTGATCGCGAACCGAGACGGTGTACATCGAGACGCTCTCTCTGAGGTGTCAGACACCGTGTATTTTCGACGCGGTGTCTGACACCTCCTAGCTGTAACGAATGCGGTGGCACAGCGTGTTGCCCGGCGCCGCAGCCAGCTCTGACATCACCTCCGGCAGCGCGTCGAAATGGCTTTCGCCGGTGATCAAGGCGTCGAGCGCGGGATCGGCGAGCATCGACAACGCGAGCTGCATGCGCCGGCGCGTGTTCCAGCGCGCCCGTTGCGAGGCTGCGACGCTGCCGACCTGCGATGACTTCAGCACCAGACGACGCGCGTGAAAATCTTCGCCGAGCGGCACAGATACCACCTGATCGCCGTACCAGCTCATCTCGACGATCGTCGCTTCGAAACCCGCCAGGCGCAGCGCGAGCGCCAGCCCTGCCGCCGAGCCGCTGGCGTGGAGCACGACGTCCGCGCCGGCCTTCGCCGAATCCGGCGCCGCGAAGCGCACACCGAGCGCACGCGCCGTCGTCCCGCGATCGGGGTTGATGTCCACGAGCTCGACCTCGGCGCCGGGCACCTGCGCGGCAATCCACGCCACGAGGGAGCCGACGGTGCCTGCGCCAATCACCGTGACGCGGTCGCCGACCTGCACGCGCGCGTCCCACACGCCGTTGATCGCCGTCTCGAGGTTCGCGGCGAGCACCGCCCGCTGCGGAGGCACGCCGTCCGGCAGCACGTGCACCGCGCCGGCGGGCACCACGTAGCGGGTCTGATGAGGATAAAGCGCGAAGACGGTTCGATCGTGCAGGTCGAGAGGGCCGCGCTCGACCACGCCCACGTTCGCATAGCCGTACTTGACGGGGGCCGGAAAGTCGCCGGCCTGGAACGGCGCCCGCATCCGCTGATGCTCGCTGGCCGGCACGCGCCCCTGAAACACGAGTGCTTCAGTCCCGCGGCTGATCCCGCTGAACAGCGCGCGGACGACGACCTCATCAGGTGCGGGTGGCGGCACCGTCTCGACGCGCATCTCGCCCCGTCCCGGCGCGGCAATCCAGAACGCCCGTGCCTCACCTGTGACCATGGCTCGACAATACCGTACAGTCGCGTGGAAGGACCGTCGCCGTACGGTACACTAGGTGGTCCCCTGTCCTGGAACGTGAACGGAGACTTGTGATCGCCAGCGACTGGCGGCTGCCGGATGCGCCTCTGCGCGCGAGCGCCGTCACCACCAAACTCGTCGGCCTGCTGGGGGTCATCGCCCTGGCGTCGATGGCGCGCACCGGGCTGCCGGTCAGCGCGCTCTACGCGCTCAAGGCATCGGCGGCGTTCGCGGCGGTGATGCTGCTGTCGCTCGGGTTCCTGCAACAGCACCACCCGTTCACCCGATTCGGCCCCGCCAACCAAATCACGACCGTCCGTGCCCTACTCGTAGCGCTCATCGTCAGCCTGATCGGCGAGCCGCAACTGCCGATCGTGGCGGCGAGCGCGGCCGCCGCCAGCGTCGTCGTGACGGTACTCGACGGCGTCGACGGCTGGCTGGCGCGCCGTCATCGGATCGCGAGCGACTTCGGCGCGCGATTCGACATGGAAATCGACGCGCTGCTGATTGTCGCGCTGTCGATGCTCGTCTGGCGATTCGGGAAGGCGGGCGCGTGGGTGCTGATGTCGGGCGCCCTGCGATACGCGTTCGTCGCGGCGGGCGCACGCTGGACATGGCTCCGGCGAACGCTGCCGCACAGCCGCCGGCGCCAGGCGATCTGCGTGATCCAGATCGCCGGCCTCACGCTTTCGCTGGTGCCGGCCATCGCGCCGCCGCTCAGCGCGGCGCTCGCGGCGGTGTCGCTGGCAATCCTCGGCTCTTCGTTCCTGGTCGATACGCTGTGGCTCTGGCGTCACGCCGACTAGCGTTCCTCGCGGCCGCCGCAGCCATCGCGCTGCTGAACGCGTCGCTGTCCTTTCACAACGTCTGGCCGACGCCCGCGATTCGATGGACAGGCGAAGTGTCGATCGAAGCAGCCGTGTGCCTGCTCGTGCTGGTCGTCGCCCTTCCTCGATTCGGTCCGGCTCCTCGCGCGCTGCTGCGTGCCCTCGCCGTCCTGTGGGTGTTCCTGGTCATCGGTCACTATGCCGACGTGACGACGCCGGCGCTCTATGGCCGCGACATCAACCTCTACTGGGACTTGCGATACATGCCCGACGTCGCCGCCATGGCGGCGCGGGCCGCTCCGCTCTGGCTCGTCGTCGCAGTGGTCGCGGCGGTCGCGCTGATCCTCGTTGTGCTGTATCGCATGTTTCGATGGGCGTTCGGCCGGATCGTGGACGCGATGACCGACGCCCGCGCGCGCCTGGCGCTCGGCTCGCTGGCTTCGATCGTCGTCGTGCTCTTCGCGGCTCAGAGGGTGCGTGGCACGGCCCCCGACGAGAGCGCGTTTTCGAGGCCGGTCACCGAGACCTATGCCAGGCAGGCGCGGCTGGTGGCCGGGGCGATGCGCCGCTCGGCGACGATCGCCGCGGGGCCCGCGATGGATGCCGACCTCGCGCTGGCGCGCGGCGCGGACGTGTTCCTGATCTTCATCGAGTCTTACGGCGCGATCGCGTACGAACGCGCCGACGTCGCGCCGCATCTCCAGTCGAGCCGCGGCGAGCTCGCAGCCGCGATCGACGCGATCGGCCGGCGCGTGGTCTCGGCCTACGTCGACTCGCCGACCTTCGGCGGCTCGTCGTGGCTGGCGCACGTGAGCCTCATGTCCGGCGTCGAAGTCCGCGACCCCGAAACGAATGCGCGGCTGATGACCGAGAAGCGCGGCACGATGGTCACGACGTTCGCGCGCCGCGGGTATCGGACCATCGCGCTCATGCCGGGTCTGAGGCAGCGGTGGCCGGAAGGCGCGTTCTACGGCTTCGACGACATCTACGGCGCCGCGCGTCTCGAGTACCACGGCCCGGAGTTCGGCTGGTTTGCGATCCCCGATCAGTTCTCGCTGGCGCGGCTCAAGACACTCGAGGTCGACGCGCCGTCGCGCCCGCCGCTGTTCGTCTTCTTCCCCACGATCAGCACGCACTTCCCGTTCAGCCCGACGCCGCCCTACCAGCCCGACTGGTCGCGGATATTCATGGACCACCCGTACGATGGCCCCGCCATCGTGCGTGCCTACGCGCAGCAGCCCAACTGGACCGACTTTGCGCCGGGCTATGCCCAGGCGGTGTCGTATACCTACGAGACCCTCGCCGGTTATCTGCGCGCGAGCGCGGATCGCGACTTCGTCATGATCGTGCTCGGCGATCACCAGCCCGCGGCGGCCGTGAGCGGCGAAGGTGCGCCGTGGAGCGTCCCCGTGCACGTGATCACGAGTCGCGCGCCGATCCTGGACAGGCTGAGGGCGCGCGGCTTCCGCAACGGACTGACGCCGGCCCGCCCGCCGCTCGGCCCCATGCACACGCTCCTCCCCATCCTGCTCGACGCCTTCAGCGCGCACCCGCCGCCTTAACAGCCCGTGGTGAAAGTCTGGCGTCGCACCGAGACGGGCGAGGCGCCCCGATGGCAAGGCGCGACGACCGA
>Ga0137409_10007426_pt1 | contig 11279 bp, 8 predicted proteins | sample CZODoug1_16funga_FD_122059 | JGI IMG/M metagenome (GOLD analysis project Ga0137409, IMG submission 122059) | Vadose zone soil fungal communities from Angelo Coast Range Reserve, California, USA - CZODoug1_16fungal (Hybrid Assembly) | ecosystem: Environmental > Terrestrial > Soil > Vadose zone... | reverse complement strand
TCGGATTCGATTTTTTCGCGCAGCCGGCGAACGTAAACGTCCACGCTACGCGGCGTGACAAACCGGTCCGTGCCCCAGACGGCATCGAGCAACTGATCCCGCGTAAAAACGCGGTTCGGGCGCGAAGCAAGATAGTAGAGCAACCGGAATTCGAGTGTGCTGAGCGGCACAGGCTTTCCGGAATGGCTCACACGATAGGACGCCGGATCGATCGCCAGCTTGCCAATTTCGATGACGCGAGGCGTCTCGGTGGGCGGCTCCGCGCGACGGAGCAGCGCCTTGACGCGCGCGAGCAATTCGCGCGGGCTGAAGGGCTTCGTCACATAGTCGTCAGCGCCCATCTCCAGGCCAACGACACGGTCGGCTTCCTCGCCGCGCGCGGTGAGCATGAGGATGGGCAAACGATTGAGTGAATCGTCTCGGCGAACTTCGCGGCAAATTTCGAGGCCGGAAAGCTTCGGGAGCATGAGATCGAGAAGCAGTAGATCCGGAGGTGTTTTTTTCAACGTGCTCAGGCCGGTGCTGCCATCGTGAGCAGCGCTGACCTGATAGCCTTCGTTGGCGAGGTTGTAGCGGACGAGTTCGACGATATCGCGATCGTCTTCGATGATAAGGATGCGTTTCATGCTGGTAGAGCGCATCGCATGTCGGCCCGGCGAAAGTGTACCGTACGGCGTTGAATTGCGATAGGCATTGGGAAGATTCCGACCATTCGGGATTTGACGTAACACGCCTAATTATCGCAGGCGCGAAGTCCGGCGTGGTAACGCGATGTTTACATGAATGTGAATGGAGTGTGAACGCCGCTGGGGGTGCGTGAGCCTGCTTCAGACGCTCGCCGCGAGCCTAGTTACTGCTCGAGGTGGTAAAAGCCAGAGCGAGCAGCGTCTTTTGTTCCAACTCGTGCGCTTTGGCGGAGCCCGTGGCGGGGCTGGCGCTGCCGGAGCGCTTCACCGAACGCACGCGCAGCCCACTGGCCTTCGCGAGGCGTTCCAGCCGCGGCATGATGTAGAAATGCGCGCCCATGTTGGCCGGTTCTTCCTGAACCCATACGATCTCGCGGGCATTGGGATGCTCGGCGAGGGCGGCGGTGATTTCCGTACGCGGCAAGGGATAAAGCTGATCGAGGAAGAAGATCGCCGTGCTCGTATCTTTACGGCGGCGGCGTTCGCCGCGCAGCTCGTGGCCGACTTTGCCGCTGGCGATCAGGATGCGCGTGGCGTCCTGCACTTCGCGATCGGGAACGAGCGGCAGAAAACGAGGCCGGGCGAATTCGTCCAACTTTGAACTGGCGTCGGGGTGGCGCAGCATGCTTTTTGGCGTAAAGACGATCAGCGGCTTGCGCCAGGGGCGGCGCACCTGACGGCGCAGCATGTGGAAATACTGGGCGGCGGTGGAAGGCTGGCAGATTTGCATGTTGTCCTCGGCCGCCAGTTGCATAAAACGCTCGAGACGGGCGCTGGAATGTTCCGGGCCCTGGCCTTCGTACCCGTGCGGCAGGAGCATGACAAGACCCGCCGGCAAATTCCACTTGTCCTCACCTGCGCTGATGAACTGATCGATGATCACCTGCGCGCCGTTGGCGAAATCGCCGAACTGCGCTTCCCAGAGCACGAGCGCCTCGGGATAGTCACGGCTGAAGCCGTATTCGAAACCGAGGCAACCGGCCTCGGAAAGAGAAGAGTTGTGAATCTCGCAGAAGGCCTGCTGCTTGGAGAGATGCGAGAGGGTGAGGTAGTTGTGCTCGGTTTTCGTGTCAATGAGCACGGCGTGGCGCTGGCTGAACGTGCCGCGCTCCGTATCCTGTCCCGTAAGGCGCACGGGATTTCCTTCGAGAAGCACAGAGCCGAAGGCCAGCGCTTCAGCGAAGCCGTAATCAACGGCACGCTTGCCGTGGCCCATTTCCGCGCGCTGTTCGAGGAGCTTCGCGATTTTCGGGTGGATGTGGAATCCTTCGGGAACGCGAACGAGGCCGTCGGTAATCTCCGTAAGTTTCTCAGGCGCGAGGCCGGTATCCACTTCATAGGAGCGGTCGTAACAGCCGTGTTGATACGGCGCCCAGTAACTCGGCAGTTTGCGCAGGTGCGGTATCTTTTTGATAGCCCGCGCCTTGGTTTGCTCCTCTTCGTATTCCTTGCGGACGGCTTCGACCATCTGGGTCGAGTCGATACCGGTGTGCTCCGCGTAGATTTTCCAGAGGGGCGCATGATTCTTGATGCGCTCGTAGAGCAGCGGCTGCGTGATGGTCGGATCATCCACTTCGCTGTGGCCGTGGCGCCGGTATCCGATGATGTCCACGACGACGTCGCTGCCAAACGTTGCGCGATATTCCGCGGCGAGTTTTCCAACGCGCACGACCGCGTCTGGATCTTCCCCATTGACGTGGATAATCGGCACAGACTGGCGCTTGGCGAGATCGGAAGCGAAGGGCGAAGAGTGTTCCTGCGCGGGTCGCGTCGTGAAGCCAATCAGGTTATTCACGATGATGTGAATTGTGCCGCCGACGGTGTAAGCCTTCAGGTCCGCGAGATTCAGCGTTTCCGCCCAGATGCCTTGACCTGCGAAAGCAGCGTCGCCGTGCATCACGATGGGCACTACTTTATTGAGCGTTTCCTGCGAGCGATCCACGTAGGCGCCGCGCAATCCATAACGAGTTTGCTTCGCGCGCGCGCGGCCCACGGCGACGGGATCGACTGCCTCCAAGTGGCTTGGATTCGAAACGAGATGGATGCCGATTTCTTTGCCGCTGCTGGTGACATAGGTGCCCGTCGCCCCAACGTGATATTTCACGTCGCCGGCGCCGAGCACGCTGCGGGGGTCGACGTCCTCAAAACCCGCGACGACTTCATGCGGCGTCTTGCACGCGGCGTGCACCATCACGTTCAACCGACCGCGATGACTCATGGCCATAATGGATTCGACGGCGCCGCTATCGGCTGCGGTGTCGAGGATGGAATCCAGCAGCGGAATCAGAGCGGTCACGCCTTCCAGGGAAAAGCGTTTGGTGCCCAGATAGCGCGCTTGCAAAACCTGCTCGAAAAGATCGGCGCGAATCAGCCGTTCGAGAATTTTTTGTTGATTGACTTCGCTCGAAGGCGCCTCAATGCGCTCCGCGAGCCACCGCTGGCGCTCCAGTTCCGGCAAATGCGTGAAATCAGCGCCGATCGTGCCGCAATAGATGCGGCGCGCCTCGTCCGCAAATTCGCCGGTGAGGGCCTCCAGCGCGGGGTGTTTCAGAGGTTCAAACAAGCCGAGAGGGTCGAGCGTTGCTTCCAGATAGCCCCAGCGCCGGAAGGCCTCAAAGACTCGCTCGCGCTCGACGGGCAAAGGCTTTGGCGTTTTGGGGGTCTTTGCGGCGCGTTCGGGTTCGAGAGTGGTTCGGTGTGCCATATTCTTCAATAATCCAACCTCTATTTTGCCACAGAACTCAGTTCGAAGCAGACAGTCGAGAGCTACTGCTCAAAACGAGGCCGAGATTTACTCGACGGAGGTTCGTGCAATTCGGCAGAATGGAGAGACCTGGCTGGGGAGGGATCATGCAAGAGAGTCGTTCATCAGAGTTTCGACGGAGCGCCGTCTTAAGTTTGTGTGTGGCGCTTGCGTGCATCGGGTGTAACGGAGGTTCGATGACAACGCCGCCTCCGCCTCCTCCCCCACCGACACTGCAGGTGGAATTGGTCCCCGTGGCCAGCGGTTTCTCCAGCCCGCTGGACATTCAACAGGCCGGCGACGGTTCGGGGCGTCTCTTTGTCGTCGAGCAAGCCGGGAAGATCAAGATTATTCAGAATGGCGGCATACTCGGGACGCCGTATCTCGACGTTTCCAGCTTGATCGATTTCGGGGGTGAAAAGGGTTTGCTCGGGCTTGCTTTTCATCCAAGTTACAGCACGAACGGCTGCTTCTACGTCAATTACACGACAACGCGCTTGAACGGCACCCTGCAGACTGCTATTTCGGAATTTCGCGCCGCCACGCCGGGCTCGAACACGGTCAACACGACCAGCGAGCACATTCTTTTTACTGTGAATCAGCCGGAGGCGAATCACAATGGGGGCGGTTTGGCGTTCGGTAACGACGGATTTCTATACATCGCGCTGGGGGACGGCGGAGGCAGTGGCGACGTACACGGCACGATCGGCAATGGACAGGATCTTATGACGCGGCTGGGGAAGATGTTACGCATCAGTGTGACCTGTAACGGAACATTTACTGTGCCGAGCGACAATCCGTTTGTCACCAACCCGCCCAACGCGGCCAAAGAGATTTGGCTCTACGGGCTGCGCAATCCGTTCCGTTTCTCGATCGATCGCGCAACCGGGAATCTTTGGATTGGGGACGTCGGGCAGAACTCGTTTGAGGAAGTGGACCTGGTGACACCGCAGCAGAAAGGGTCGAACCTTGGCTGGCGCTGTAAAGAGGGCACTCACAATTTCAATTTCAGCGCCAATTGCCAGGGTCTAACGTTTCTGGATCCGATCCTTGACTATGACCGATTGCAAGGTGACGCGACCGTTATCGGAGGTTACGTGTACCACGGAACGAATATCGCAGCGCTCGCGGGCAATTACGTTTTCGGTGATTTCATCAGTGGACGCATCTGGTCTCTCGCGCAAAACGGCCAGGGCCAGTGGGTACGGACCTTTCTCGTCAATGCCGGCGGCGGAGATCTGGCTGGGTTCGGCCAGGACGCAAATGGCGAACTGTATGTGGCGCGGTATTCCAGCGGCGCTGTCGCGCGGCTCCATCAGGTTGGAACGCCGTAGACCGCTGTTTGATTGAAAGTGCGCACTACAAAGTGCGGACCACGTTCTCCAGTTTCCTCGCGATAGCCTCGGCTGAAGTGCCCGGCGGAAACGAAATGGGCGCGCCGATTCGAACAGTGATTTCGCGCAGATGCGCGAAGCGGCGGCGTTCACGCTTCATCTGCCAGACGCCGTCTAAACGCATAGAAACAATGGGTAGACGAAGATTTTCCGCGAGCAAGCCGATGCCGCTTTGGAACGGGGCCATCTCGCCGGTGGCCGTGTTGTTCACTTCGCCTTCGGGAAAAACCAGGACGCTGTAGCCGCGGTCGACGGATTCGCCGGCAAAGCGAAAACTCTCGCGAAAGCCGGAAAATTGCGGGAGCGGGAAAACGTTGAAGAGGGCGGTGACGAGCCAGTAGCCGAGTTGATAGGCCCAACGTCTGGCGATGAACCAGTCGCGCGGCGGATGACGCATCTGCTGCAAGGTTTCTCCGCCCATGGCAATGGCCAAACGATGGCGGTACCGCCACGGCAGGGCGGCAAGGATCAAGCCGATATCCGCGCGGCGGGTGATGTGATTCGAAATGACGAGAACAGGTCCGCGCAAGCTGAGGAGATTCTCTCGGCCAAGAATGCGCGGATGACCAAGAATTTGTGTCGCGGGCCAGACGAGCGCGTAGTAGACCGCTAGACGCAGCCAGCGGACGGGTTCGCGCTGCGTCCAGCGGGGGTAGAGGTATTCTGTGCGCCGGGCTGCGGGCTGTTGCAGGAGGCGCTCGACATCGGCGACGGTTTTCGCGTTGGAAAACTCGGTTTCATTGAGTTCCACGTGGAACTTTTCCTCGAGAGCGCTCATCAGCTCGACGCGATCGAGGGAAGAGAGATTCAGATCCTTCTCGAGCTGATTCGCAGGAGCAGCGGATTGTGCGAACCTTGAGAGCACGTCGCGAAAGGAATTCGGCGCTTCGTTAGCGGAACTTTCGGACTGCCGACCATTGAGAATCTGGACGGCACGGCTGGCAATCACCGAGAGCCGTGGCTTGCCGGTGGGCGTGCGCGGGAAATCCGGCTCCGGCCAAACGAGCCATGACCGCATGCGCTGATATTCGGCAAGCCCAGCGTTGGCGAATTCGATGGCGGCTCGTGCCTCCGCGTCACCATGAGAATGTGCACCATGGAGAAGTAGGACTGCGCATGGCTCGGCGTTGCCGTCGCGATCCAGCGGAATCACGGCGCAATCGCGAATTGCAGGCTGTTTCTTGACCGCGGCCTCCAGATCCTCCGGATAGACGTTGAGACCGGCGGGCGTGACGATGACGTTCTTCTTGCGGCCGCGGAAGCGCAGATTGCCCCCAGCGTCGACTTCACCGAGGTCTCCGGTGCGGAGCCAGCCGTCATTTTCGTTTGAGGCCCGCTGCGGCGCACCTTTTTCCCAATAGGCGGAGGAAACATTTTCGCCGCGAACAAGAATTTCGCCGTCCTCGGCGAGTTTGAACTCGCGACCGGGAAGAATTTTTCCAACCGAACCTTCCGTTGCACGGAACGGATGATTCAGGCTGATCAGCGACGCGGTTTCCGTCATCCCGTAGCCCTGCACGACGGCGTAACCCATGCGCTTGAAAAAATTTTCGGTGTCATTCGAAAGCGCCGCGCCGCCGGAGATGAACGCCCAGAATTTCCAGCCAAAGCGGCGATGAATGCGGCGAAACATCCCGGCGCGCCGTAGGAATTTCCTGCCCTTTGCCCTTTCGAACGTGCGTTGGAACCATGGCACCCGCCCACGGACTTCAACATCGCGCTCGATTCCAGTGCGCAGTGCATCGAGCATGCGCGGAACGGCGATGAGCGCGGTAGCACGCTCCTTCTTGATTGTTCGAATAGTCTCCGATGGATTCGCTGATGATTCGAATGCTACCGTGGCCCCCAGGAGCGGCGGAACGAACAGCGTCATAAACTGGCCAAAAACATGGCTTAATGGAACCAGCGAAACAAAGCGTAAGGGATGAAGCCAACGCTCGTACTTCCGGTAGGGCCCGATGCCGCGCTCAAGCGGTTCCAAATTTGCCAGGAAATTTCCATGCGTAAGCACAACACCACGCGGCTCGCCCGTCGTCCCGGAAGTGTAGAGAATTTCAGCAATCGTACTTCGCGCGGATGGATCGCCTGTATCGACGCTGGCATCCGCGGCGGACGCGGGACTCTCCACGATTTCTCTGAATTCGTTGATGACCATGGAAGGCGGCGCGCCGGGAAATTCCATCTGCTCACGGTCGCGCAAAATAAGCCTCACGCCAGCATCTTTGATGGCCCGCTGAACGAAATCGGGCGATGCTGCCGAGTCCATCGGCACAACGATGGCGCCCCGCAACAGGATTCCCCAAAAACAGGCAACCCATTCGGCGGAGTTGGGGCCCCATAAGAGGACGCGGTCTCCCGGGTCGATTCCGCGTCGGCAAAGACCGTGACTCCAGAATAAGGCGCGCGCGTGAAGCTCCGCATACGTCAGCTTTTCCCGACGGTAGCCGCGCTTTTCAACGACAGCCACATCGCCAGCGAAGCGCGCGAAGTCGGCGAAGAGACTCAGCAGATTCTTTCTTGGCATAGTTCCCGCGGTTCCTGGAGCCCTTGAGATGGCTCAATTCTACGCCCGCCGTGGCCGGGCAGGCTCTCGTCCGTACAGGCATCTGCGCTTGCACAGGCTAAAGCCTGCGCCACTGAAAGGCACGTCCCGTGCCACCGAGGAACACGCCGTGGCATCTGAGCAAAGGAGACTCGGCGAACCGGTACAATGTCGGTTACAATAGACATGGCGGGGGCTTCTGAAACTACCCCCATTCCTTTTGGATTGAAGCGGAGACGATGCCAGTACCCATTTCACAAGCGTGGACGGTCGCAACGTACGTCCTGAAGCAGAAGCTCGCGGGGCGCAAACGCTATCCGTTCGTGCTGATGCTGGAGCCGCTCTTCCGCTGCAATCTGGCCTGCGCGGGATGCGGCAAAATCCAATATCCGGCTCATATCCTGAAAACAGAACTGACGCCGGAAGAGTGCTTCAAGGCCGTGGACGAGTGCGGCACGCCGATGGTTTCGATCCCCGGCGGCGAACCGTTGATGCACTCGCAGATTGAAAAAATCGTCGAGGGGCTGGTTGCGCGGAAGAAGTACATCTATCTCTGTACGAACGCGCTGCTTCTGAAAGAAAAGCTGCATCTTTTCAAGCCCAGCAAGTACCTTACGTTCTCCGTGCACGTGGACGGGCAAAAAGAGCACCACGATTTTTCCGTTTGCCGGGTGGGCGGCTACGACCTGGCGATCGATGGTGTTAAGGAAGCGCTCAAGCGCGGCTTCCGCGTCACCACAAACACTACCCTCTTCGATGGTGCAGATCCCAAGAGCGTTCGCGCCTTTTTTGATGAAATGATGGAGCTTGGCGTCGAGGGCATGATGCTCTCGCCCGGCTATTCCTACGATAAAGCGCCGGACCAGAAGCACTTCCTCGGGAGGGCCCGCACGCGGCGGCTCTTCCGCGCGATCCTTTCGAATCGTAAGAAAAGCTGGCAATTCAATCAATCGCCGCTGTTTCTCGAGTTCTTGATGGGCAAGAAGACTTATGCCTGCACGCCCTGGGGCATGCCCACCTACAACGTCTTCGGCTGGCAAAAACCTTGCTACCTTCTGCAGGACGGCTACACCGACACGTTCCAGGAAATGCTGGACTCCACGGAGTGGGAGAATTATGGCACGGAATCCGGCAATCCCAAGTGCGCCAACTGCATGGTGCATAGCGGTTACGAAGCTTCCGCGGTAGACCACACCTTCAGTGGCCTCCGCGGCCTCTGGGCAACAGTAAAGGCCGGCTTGTCCACCAAGTACGACGATCCCGACGCGCTGGCGATGCTCAATGAGCCGGTCAAGCCCGTGCATTCCTACAATCCGCTGGTACAAATTGACGCCGGCAAGAGCCAGCTCGAAGAGACCCGCGCATGACCGGTCCGCGCCATGCGGACCGCCCGAGCCACGTCGCTCGTTTTACGAGCGCCAGTACGTCCGAAGGATCTCCGCTCGACCCCGATAAGCTCGAAGTTGCTCCCGGAACTCTCCACGAAAGTGTTCAGGGTTGGGTGCCGGAACTCGCCACGGAAGAAGAACTGCGAATCGCGCTCGAGAAAGCTTTCGACTATCGCGGCGACGTAACCCTGACCCTCAAGGACAAGTCAAAAATCGAAGGTTACATTTTTGACCGCGTGAGCGGCGCAACGCTTGCCACCAGCTTTGTGCGCGTCCTGCCCAAAGATTCCGGCCAGAGATTGAAGATCGCCTATGCCGATATTGCGGCAATCGCCTTCTCGGGCCGGGATACGGCTGCTGGCAAGAGCTGGGAAGCCTGGGTTCGCAAGTATTGGGAAAAGAAGGGCTCCGGCGAGGGCGATTTGAGCCTGGAACCGGAGTCGCTGGAGTAGGTACTTTCTGACGATTCCCCGTGCACTCCAACGTCTTTCTTGAACTAAGTCTAATAAATATAATAACTTACAGAAATGATTGTCTGGATGTGAAAGCGTGTCCTCTCGTGGACAAACCCTTCATTTTATAGTAGTATACTTATAGCCTTTGTTGCTCTTGTATTGCCTTTTGCCTCGTTCGAGAAGGCTGCAAGGACGCTCTTTGCGGCCTTTTTTTGCGGGCTGGGGGGGAAGTTACGGCGCTTGGGAGCAGGGGCGTCAATCGCTTCGCGATTGCCCGGTAGCACACCGCACCGCCATCACCAAGAAACGGACCAAGAGAAGCAAAGCAATTCCAATATCGAGGTAGTAGAAGTGAAGGAACAAGGAACAGTGAAGTGGTTTAATGCTTCAAAGGGCTACGGATTCATCCAGCGCCAGACGGGAGAAGATGTTTTCGTACACTTCTCCGCGATCCAGATGGACGGTTACAAGTCCCTGAACGAAGGTCAAGCGGTGGAATTTGAAGTGACGAAAGGCCCCAAGGGCCTTCAGGCAGAGAACGTCACAAGCCTCTAGCCTGTGAATGGGAGCCCCGGCAGCGACCGGGGATTCCGCAAGAAAAGATTCGAATCGAGATTGTCAGCGAGAGTGGCCAAGGAGGACGTTGTGCAAGTGATGCAGGAAGGTCAGACCATCAAGCACCAAGTGTACGGACTGGGAATCGTGACGGCTTCCGACCAGGAACGCACCGCAGTGGATTTTGACGATCACGGCGCCAAGCTCTTCGTCACCAGCATCATGACGGCTGAGCTGATCGGCGAAGCCCCGGCCACACCGCCGAAGACCAAGCGGCGCCGCAAAGCCTCGACCGCCGCCAAGGCCGCCAAAAAGGCCGCAGCCGCTGCTGCTGCAAGCCGCTCGTAAGTTCCAAACCCTTCAACTGCTCGATCACCGTGCCAAACCGGCGCAGGGGTGTGTCCGCTAGCTTTCCTCACCCGAAAAATCAAAGATTGTGATAGGTTTTCGCCTATGAAGCGTTTCGTCATCATTCTCGGCGTCATCCTTCTGGTTTTGGGCGTAATTGGACTGGTGCATCCAGTTTTCACCTACCACCAGAAAGAAGAAGTAGCGAAGATCGGCCCTATCCAAGCCACCGTCAACGAAGAGAAAACCGTCCAAGTCCCTGCCGCTGTTTCCATTGTATTGCTTGCCGCGGGCATTGGGCTCGTTCTGCTCGGGCCCCGCATGAAGCAATAGCTGCTGCAACCTGCCTTTTCGATCGGACCTCGGAGCACACCTTAAACAAATCTTTCGCGACTGCAGCGCCGCAGATTTTCGTCTGCATGGTGTGCAGCGTCGATGCCGCACTGGCTGAATGTCTGCGCTAACGAACGGCCGACTCAGCTTGATCAAAAGCGTGGTAGGAAGAGCGAACGAGCGGGCCGGCTTCGACGTGCTTGAAGCCCATGGCTTCACCGAGGACCTTATATTCGGCAAATTCGTCGGGATGAACGTATCTCACGACCGGGAGATGCTCTCGCGTGGGCTGCAGATACTGTCCGAGCGTGAGGATGTCCGTGCCTTGAGCGGCGAGGTCGTGCAAAGTGGCGAGCACTTCGTCTTTTTCTTCGCCGAGGCCGAGCATCAGGCCCGTCTTGGTTGGTACCTCGGGATGCGCTTCTTTCGAACGGCGGAGCAGCTCCAGCGACCGCTCGTACACGGCGCCTTTACGCACCTGGCGATAGAGGCGCGGCACCGTTTCCGTGTTGTGGTTGAGAATGTCTGGCCGCAGAGCAAGCACGACGTCCAAAGCGTTCCAATCCCCACGAAAATCAGGGATCAGGACTTCCACTTTGCAGCCGGGGACGCGGCGGCGAATTTCTTCGATGGTACGGGCGAAAATGTGCGCGCCGCCGTCGGGCTGGTCTTCGCGGTTCACGGAAGTCACCACCGCGTACCGCAGCCCCATTCTTGCGACGGCCTCCGCCACGCGAAACGGTTCATCTTCATCCGGAGGGCCAACCGGCTTGCCCGAAGGCACCGCGCAAAATCCGCAGGCGCGCGTGCAAATATCCCCGAGGATCATGAACGT